>Ga0307514_10000462_pt1 | contig 86487 bp, 89 predicted proteins | sample 16_EM_MG_FD_203088 | JGI IMG/M metagenome (GOLD analysis project Ga0307514, IMG submission 203088) | Populus trichocarpa ectomycorrhiza microbial communities from riparian zone in the Pacific Northwest, United States - 16_EM | ecosystem: Host-associated > Plants > Roots > Unclassified | place... | reverse complement strand
TGGTGGTAGTTTGTTTTATACAAAAAATCCCCCCCCCCCCCCCCCCCCCCCCCAAAAAAAAATAGAAACAATGCTCCGTTTAGATCGAATATGTTTAGAAGATGACTGATAGGTATCTGCGGATTCAAGATTGGGACCAACGACCTGCTAGCGCTCTTTTCATAAAGCTGATACAATTCGGTGCATATTTGCAAGACAGCAATCCGTTGAAAGGTACCCGACGCTATCAATGCCTCCGTGGCACACATTGGCTAATGATTCCCTTCCCCGGGCAAATAGAATGTCGACTAAGCGTCAATTCATCAAACGTAATACATATGGCCATCCGTCCGGCAGAAATTGGGGACGATGACCTGACACAACGGAGCACAAAAGGAGTGTTTGCACAATCACGGGATAGGGAGAGCTCCAGCGGATCGGCAGGTTGTCGATGCGTTATCCTATAACAATTTTGAAGTTGGAAAGAAAAAAATGACGAGTAAGGGAAAAAAGTGGGGAGCTCTGGTTATGTGCAGTACAATAAATTGGGGTGGGGATTAAGGTAGATTAAGAGTCTTGGAACTGCATCGATGAAAGCATTTCACCAATTTGGGAATTGTGCTATGAGATGTGCGTATGTATGTATAAATATACAAATTTTGTGTTTGAATAACAGATATTATCAGATTTGAAAGTTTTCATTCTGGTTTACAGAAATACATTCTAGAAGTACAATGCTTGGGGACTATTCATCTGCAAAATCTGGATGGTATATCATTTTCCCTTATATCATCTCGGTTTACACAGAGATACTTTGGTTTGTTTGCTTAATATGGTTACTGAAATTACAAAAAACTGACATATATTCAACAACTTGAAATTTTTTTATTTCATTAGACATTGAATCAAAATTGCTGTCTTGCTATCGATTGTATAGAAGACTAGTGTGCAGTTGCTATTTCTGAATCAGAATCAGAATTATGTATAATTATTAGCTGATAACAATAGTTCCTGTTGTATAGTACTTATGTAATTAGTAGGTTAGAATATTTACATTGATATTGATTAACAAACTATTATAACAGATAGTATTTCTACTTGTATTTATTGTTTAGCTATATGTGAACACCTCTCCAGTCTAATTGTAGTAATGGCAAAGTTGAAAGGAAGTTGTCAAGAGATATTAAAACTTAACCAATAGTTGGTCAATTAGTTGATATTTGCACTCTGGTGTAATTACTGACAGCTGATATGTTTAATTTGGCAATGATGTACTACATAGTATAAATTACAATATTGATTGCAGTATAAATGGGGTCAGAAATGATCTATTCTTCATGTCTGGTCTATTGGAACTGAATAGTCAGTGTATGATTATCTGCTGATTTAGTCAATCAGTATAATACTCAGTCAGGATTATTATTGACATCTAATTTCTCTGCTAATATACTTATCTTATCTATCTATTTATGATTATTCTCTATCTTAAAAGTATCATTAATATGAATTCTATTAACTTTGGACTGTTATCATCATATTGAATGTAGTTTTCTACTTAAGAGACAGTACTTGACAGATCTATATTTTACAATATCCACCAACAATTGTTGACACTGCCAATACATGGATTATGTATAACAACAACCAAATCCCTTGATAATTACTTAACTAATGAGAACACAAATCATTGACCCTCTGTTCACGATTATTGTATTGTATTGCCTAGTCAATGTCCGCTGCCATCAATTACTGTGTGCATCACTATTTGAAAATATTAGTTGCCTTCCTGCCTGATTGTGACTCGGCCTGTTGGGAAAGCCAAGCCCAGTAATCTTCTTGAACAGGTTGTTCTCATTCAATTAAAGTTCATATATCATACTGAATGATACAGGTTGCTTGCTCAACATCTGTTTATCAACCACTATTTACATGCGACTGATCAGTATTCGCCCAAAATGATTCTCTATGTGACATTCTTGGTTAAGCAACATGTAGAACCTGGTGAACACATATTGACCCATTCTGACCTAGAGGTTGTCGTGTCCCTAATTTCTCCTTCTTCCATTGCATTGACGTTCATCAACACCTTTTCAGCCTTTCTGTTTGACCTCCACATTGGTCAAATCAATCCAGAAACATTTGGTACAGCATTCACAGCCTGCTTCTCTGGGCTTTCCGGATTCTCGATGCCATTGTGTTACTCTATATCTCATTCATCCTCTGCATCCCAGTCATCTTTGCTCTCCTTTTGATTATCCAAGTCTCCATTCCAGTTAAAACAACACTCGGTGTCAGAAATGCATTCAGATGCAGAATCCTCGTCATGGTCCAGTGGATGTCGAACTATTCTTCTCCTTGAGTGGATATTCTATACTTGAGTTTGTCCTCCAAAATGGTCCTTTGCAGGCAAGGCTGGTGTCAAACGTAATCTTTCCGACAATTTAAATGCAGTCACACTATCTGGTTGAATGTTTTAGCAGGATGCTTTGACGATATCCTACATATAGGAAATTTGACCAACGGCTGTTATTTGCTTGTCTCGAACTCAAAATTCCTTCTGTATAGCACATAGGTTTCGGCTGCCCTGCCAAATCTCCAATAGTTGTGAACCTGGACCATTCTGTGCAATACTCTCAGCTCCACCTCTCTGTTCAATTCGATGTTGTTTTCAGTTTCTGTTGTATCCAATACTGGGTTACAGCGTACCAATATTACATTTTTGGCTCGAGGAAAGCGCCTTACTACAACTGCTTCGCAGCAGGTCTCGACTGTGGTTTTTGATTGCCTCCAGCCGATCACATCTCGCTGAATGGAAAAACTAGCCTCGATTCCAACACTATGTGGTATGACAGAGAATATGTGAGGTGCCACATTTGAGTGATCAGCATACTTTGAGTGTGTTTCCTCTCATTGGCACCACCAGTCTGCGATATCTGCTATCCAAAACGTACTGCTGATCACCATAGGGTCAGAGTGGTAATCATTCAGATTTGGATTAACTTGGCCCCAGATCTCTGGTGATTCAGGAGGGGAATTGGTATGGACCTTTGCGGCTATCAATGAGCGTGCCGCGTGATTACTGCATCCTTGTGTTGTTTAGGCCATTTTTCAATACTCTACATATTCATCATCATCGCGGGACAAATTATATGCATCATAAGAACATTGACCAGATCCAGAAGCCATTGCTGAGTGGAAGCGTTTGTTGCTGGGTATTCTTTGGGTTTATTGATGGACAATCGCCTATGCTTGGCCCAGTATTCATTCTCAACCTACTTCAGGCAGGCCTTGTGATATTGGGTAGTATAGGAAGTCTCATTCTCAGGATTAATATCCATTCCCTTGACCCAGTTCCTGAATCATCGCAAGTTCTGGAAAGGATTGAAAATATATGGTAAAATGAGAAGTGTACTGGTCGTTGAAGTATCTTCTGCATCGTTTTTAGACAGCTTCTGGTGTACTAACTTTATGGTGAAGTATAAGTCTTCCTTCCATTGAGTCTTCTTCTTAGCGAAAGCTTCCATAATGCGATCCATATGATTACAGATGTTATTGTACACAATGAAAACATGATTCAGACTAACTGTGTGCCAGCTCGACCTCCACCGGGTCCAGTATCAAGATGGCCTTGAAACATCCATGATGTACTCGATGATGGTCCATTTGTCCTGTGTTGTGAAGAGTGGCCGGTAATCACAGTATTTTGGATTCTGAAGCCACTTGTGGGTGAATTCTTGTAATCAGTAGGCTCGCTCCAGTAGCACCAGTGTCGAAATCAACAGAGTCTCCACATTCGCAATCGGCAGTACTGCAATTTGTACTTTGTCTTTTTAACAGTCAATCAACTAGTTTCGACGGCCAAGAGCCAGTATATTCAATACAGCAAGCATTTGCTGCTATATCGTAGGCAGTTTGAGGAGTGTCAAAATAACTTGAAATACATGCTTTCTCAATTATCTTTGCTAAACCTGGTCTCATGGCCGCCTCCTTGTTGATTCTAGCATTGCCCTCTTTTCGAAATCTTTGACTCTTCCCATTGTGTGTGCTTTCATTTCCTCCACAGTACTGATCGCACTTATGGGCTTCGCAAGACTTTGTCCGGCCTCTTACACCAAGACTGTTCATGAATGCACCCAAAGCACACTTAATGTCATGCACCATTCATGGTATGTGGTTTCTCAACCCAGGCCACTCGATTCCAGAGGGCTGCAGAGATGATTGTTGTTCACAAGTTATTGAGTAATTGGAGGAAGTGATATCAGTTGTAATTCCAAGTAACTGCTGATTGGTAAGCTCAAAACAATCCAGAACTGCATTCAAATGTATGGCTAGCCTTCAGCCAGTCTATTGACCCTTGACCTATTGTACTGAATTAGCTTTCGAAATAGGAACAAGTCAGGCGATCAACCATATCAAATGCGAGTTTTACTACACATAATGCCCAATTTGGATTCTAATAGTAAGCAATGATGGATGTAAGTACTAGTTTGTTTGTTGATATCCACCTGTCCAAAGCTAAACTGACTTTATTGCTTGATGGCAACTGCTTGTTAATTACATCCACTGTTGATTAGTATTCCCTCGGGCAAATATTGCTGAGGGTGCTGGCGAATTAAAGCACCAATTCGTTTCGTAATGCATTATCTGGCTACCATAGCTCTGCTTCAAATATAGCGTTCCATCGAATATGAGCCAAAACAAATCCTAACATGATGTAGCAATTCCAGATATCCTGGTGATATTCAGCAGTTGCAAAGTTCTTAGATTCCAGTTTGGAGCATTTTGTCTTTCAATGCAGTTAATATAGATAAGATTTAAATGTCAAATATGAATTTCCTTTGCAACCTTAGTACGGTAATTCCTAGACCTCCTTGTCTGTTCAGCATGGCAAAAGCTATTTCATTGCCAGTAAAAGTTGTCAATTCGCAAACTTCTGACTCTGTTTATTCATTTAGCTTTGTGATGTGCACTTTCGGTAGCAAGCGTTTCTCTATTGAGCTGGTCCCATGTTCTGATTCATGGCTAAGAACTTGATGAGAAACAATACATAGAATGCTGGGGATGTCAATTTCCTCAATTCCACAATGCAAAAAGTATTGCCATGATTGCCCTTATCAAGAATTACTCCAAGCAGTAAGATGCTTCGAGCCAACATTCATGGAAGTTCGCAAAGCTTTGAAGCTGATGTGTTATGTAAGGTCGCTCAAATTACGAATAATGAGAACTTCATGATTGGAAGATATCATAACCTGTAACAACGTGGTATTTGAAGATTTGGAATCTGACGTGGTGCTACGAATTTGAAAACTGTCTAACTCGACTTGAGAGACTTTCAAAAGATATGTTATTAAAAAATTCTCCACGGCTTCTGAAATACTGACTCTAGAGATACAAGTATCAGGAAAGTAAACCCTGTGATACAATGCAGGCGTATTTTTGATGTTGTAAACATGGACATATTGACAAGACTGATCGTTAAAAACTGCATTTTGGAACAATGCAATGCTGTTTGTAGCTGTGTACTATACTGAGCCACTATGAAACTGTTTGTCGCTCTGTTGGCACTCATTTATAAGAGGTGGTAGCGATATTATTTGTTGCATTGTTGTATATGAAGGCGGCCGATAGATCCATTATCGGCTAACACAGATGCGCAGCCGGTGCATTGTCCAAGTCGGAAGACTAAAAATCGTTGTAGCACCATTGACACTCATATTTAGAAGGTGATCATGATAACACAACTAGCATTTAAGACACAAGTCAGATCAATGAGAGAATACATGCATATTTGTGACGTTGTATACGAGAACATACTGAATAGACTGACCATCAAAAACTCAACTTAGGAACAATACAGTGCTGTCAATTGTTGTGTAGCTGACACAGCCCCCACAAAAGCTGTTGATGCTCCACTGACTCTGATACTTAGAAGGCGGTAGCGATATAGTCACTTGCATCTCTACCCATAAAGGCGGCCAATTCTATGATTATTGGTCGATCTTGTTGCAAGGCACTTGGATGATCCAAGATGCAAGACTAAATATTGTTGACACTCCATTGACATTCATTGTTAAGAGATAGTACTGATAGCATTGCTAGCAATTGTGCTGGAAATGGCAGCCAATAGTTCGATTATGAGTTAATTCCCTTCCATAGCGCTTGGATGATTTATGATGCAAGACCCAGAATTGTTGACGCTTCATTGACAACCATTTTTAGGAGATAGTAGTGATGTCATGGCTAGCATTTTGCGGACAAAGACGGCGAGTATATTGACTATGGGTTAGGATCATTGCATGACCTTTCGATTGTCCATAATGCAAGACCAAAAATAGTTGATGATCTGTTGACACTTATCTCTAGGATGGGGCAACTAGTATGCTGCATTCCGTTTTCCCTATAAAGACAACCTATAGTTTCACTTTGGAAGGAAATAACATTGCAGCCCTTCGATTGCTGATAGTGTAAAACTGCAAATTGTTGATGCTCAGTAGATGTTCACCTTAAACACATCCTAATAGTTATTTTACATTCAATAATTGTATGTCAGAATTCATATAGTCGTTATTGGCAGCGAATATATTATTTCTATTAATACTCATTTGCATCATGATGTTTCTTCGCCTCTCATTTTCTGATCCACGATTACCCCTGCTATCTGAGTGATGGCAGATATAGCCCTCTTACATTCCAGCACTTTCGGCTGACAATTGATGGCATTTAAATCCATTCACCAGTTTTTGATTTATATAGCCTAACTTCCTCACCTTTCCTTATCCAGCACCTTCTCTTCGTTTTTCATGACCTACCATGAGCAATGTCCAAAATCTCGGGCATGTGCACTGGGTTTGTACAGCAAGTTATACATTTGAAAGGATGAGTGAATGCAGCATGAGGGGTTTCATTCATCTGGGTTCGCATGGCACATTGACTACTCGTTTTTCTGACTAGTATGACATCACTGACTGAAATTTTGTAAGTAAATTTTGTCACAAATTGAAATTTTGCTTTCTCACTTAGTGGTACCAGGCTGGACGTTATCGACTTCATTGGTCATCTATCAACTTCATTTGGAGTCTAGAACTTTCACATGGCCCATATGACCCTTGCACATGCACAGATGAATTATTATGTCTCAGAATTTGCTCACTGATATCATGAAAACACTGCGATGTAACAAAATAGGTATACTATTTGCTTCTCATGGATACAAGCCATTAAGAATTACCTGTCGCCCCTCTATTGATCTGGTGACACAGGAGCCGTCACTATTTCTTCATCTGAATCTGATTCCTATTTGGCGATTACCTAGGTAGATTATATGCAGCGGTAACAGCTTACAGGCTTCAGATGCTTTGATTTCTTAATTCGCGACAAATCAGGCACCACCTTGGGCAGGAGACATTCTATGCATTTCTTTGACTGTGGTCTCACAGGACTTCGCCTCATATGACTACTTTCTGGTCGAGAAGTCGCTAGCACCATTTGAAATTTCCCTGAGACGGTATCATGATAATCCATTAGCTTTTGAAGCCTTGTTGCTGCAGTTGAGGTTAGATGCTTGTTCGTTTGCGGATCAACAACTGCCGGGACTTTGAATTCAGCCGTTCCATAGATTATATCTCCCTCACGGAACTAGTCGGCCCCATCCCCTCTTCCTGGTTGGCTCAGTTTGCCAAGTCTCAATTGAATCTACCGCACCCTCTCTATGCTACGCTGCCCGGTTTTGGAGATTGTGGCCATTACCCAGCCAGGTTTGTCATCTTGGCTAAGCTTGTCTGTCTCGAAATCTTCTCTATCAGCCTCTTCATCTTCCCAATTCTCCCCAGAATCAGAACTTCCAAGATTGCTCAGACTGTTTCCGATAGCATTCAATATCTCCTTGAATGTTTTTCCTTCCATTCTGGCTGTTAATCCCAAAATTTCACCAGATCTGATGTCATCCTGCTATTGCTGAATTGCTGTCTCTGTGTCTTCAACTTTCTTTCTAGCCACAGCAGTCACTCTATCCACATAATCCTCAATCCATTTCTCTTTCTCCTTATTGCTTAAAAAGTGTATTCTCTATCTGTATTCCGCTGCAAGCTTTTTTTGCATTCCAAGCTGCGTAATGCTCCTAAGGCTCAGACAGTTTCCACTTCCCAGCTGGTCTTGCCTTCATTCCCATAATGATGACTTTGTGTGGATCAGTGAGTTACTTTGCCCTAATTGCCCACCGCAAGTGGCGAAAAGCTGATTTTCAATGCATTGACCATTGTATGTTGTGTTGACTTTGTTGATGGGGGAGATGTTGGATGTTGCAAGATATGCACCACATGGAAGCAGGCTGTGTCATTTATATCAAGGTTGGTACGCTTGATCAACATAAACAAACCACAATGATTGTTTTGACTGCCACTTAATTAGGAATAGGAATACAAACCATACAATATGACTTCGTATTTAACAGGAGTTTCATGTAAGATCCCAGCAATTTCTTGAGACAAAGATCACCCAACATTCTTTCCGTCAAAGAATATCCTTTCATGTCCATCAAACATGCAATTTCCAGTGTCGTTCACCTCTATTTTTCCAAGTAAACAAATAGACAATATTGGACCGACTTCCTGTACATCGCAGGACTGTTGGAAACCGCTGCAACCTGGCAGTATATGCAGCATGATTCATTTTGAGTAGATTGTGCAAGGTAGCTGTTACTCATTCCAATATGTCTTGAAGCTGAATATACATTGCTCTGGACTTCCCACTGATTTTAGTTATCATCTTCTGCTCCTTTGCAACAACTGCAAATTATGGCTCAATAATCACCACTGAAAGGTGCAAGCGGATCGGAATCAAGTCAATCGAGAGGTGCTTCAACCAATAAGCCACCCACTGAGACGCCACAGCTTTGCAGACACCAGTTAGTTTACCACGACGCTGCCAATACAGCGACCGCAAATTATCCAGGAGGTTAATTTAACAACAGTTAGTATAACCGGATGGAGCTAGAATCAAGGGTAGTGTGCTATTGGATGTGAGTGCATCCATATCGGTGTTGCCGGCCATCGGCAGACAATATAATGTACATCTGGTGTACGTAGAGAGCTACATGACCAATTCATTGCTCACCATAATAGGAAACCTCCATGTTTGACCAAGCCACTTGTTTGCACAGTCCACAAAATCAAACATCACAATGTTTTCAGCTTAGGGATGTTCTTGGACTAAATTCATGATAAGGATCCCCGAGAGAGAGTGAAACAGAGTTTAATGTCCTTAGTGGAGGCGATGGAAGTGTATATGGTTGAGGTGATACCCAATCTCATATTTGGAAACCGCAACTGAATTCTTCCACGTTTTCAACATGTCTCCTACTATGGCAATGCAAGGAGATTGGGTACAGCTGGAAAAGTCCAACATGCGCCTTGGTTTGTATATGGCCAAAATGGCCAACTGAGGGTTTTCGCACACCACAATTGTGAAACACAATATGTCATGAAGGAACCTCACGCCGAAGTCAGAGAAGAGAAGAAGCTGAGTATTGTACTTCCAGGGCATATAAAGTTAGAGGCTGCGATAGAACGTAGCCTAGCTATGGTTCATGAAAATCTTCTGGATGGGTGCCTTCCTTGCCAAAATGGCACAGCAAAGAATCTGCACACACATTCAAGATGCAACAGAACAGGCGGTCTTCCCCCCAACAGAACACCATCTCCGCCCGAAATCCTACATGCGCTAGCTGCGCCACCTGGTGACAATGAGTAAGCTGAAATGTCTGCGCACCAACGTGTGCCATCTGGATATGTGTATATACATACTACACTTCCCAACACTCAGTATTTCAATCATGATGCATTTGCCACAATTCACAAGTGCCATCAAGACTTTATTCGAGATATGCTGACCAATAAAGGAATATCCACTGGTTAGTACACTATCTGCTCTGTGGTAATAGGGCTGACATCGAGTTTGCAGACGAGAGCGGCCTATTCAGCAAACCTAAAAGTGAGGATAAGGATTGATTAACAGGAACGGGAATTTTAAGTATATTATTTTCTACAATTTGCGGACACTTTAAAGTATATTTTCATGGATATATATGTATGTGTTATTAAAGACCAATGTAGTGATAAAGGAGTGAGTACATGAAAACAATAGAAAGGATGCCAAAACAGCATTAACGATATACAAAGCCAAATGAAATGGTAGCATGTTGGTGATCTGCCTGTGGCAAATTGAGATTCAATGGAGCGTCAATGATTTGTGATCTTGTAAGTCAGGTAATTGGAATGCGATCTGGTTGTTGTTATTCATAATCAAAGCATTGGCCGCCTTTATGAGCAAAAACAATATTGTTGACATCGCAACTATTTCAGGAAACTGAGCGTTCATGGAATGGGAATAATTTTTTGTCTTGTAAGTAAGTTCATTGAAAAGTGATTTCGTCACTGTTAGGCATAGCCAACGTATTGACAGCCATTCTAGAAAAAAAACGGTGAGATGTAGTCACAGCTCCATTGCGGAAATATGCGCAAAGAGAGCATCAATGATCTTTGGGTTTCCATCTAGGGTGATCTAAGTGGCGACTGGCTGTAGATATCTATTCATGATGTATTGACTGCTATTAGAGGCAAAGACAACAGCCACACACTCCCTGCCTCATTCTGAAAATGAGTGGCCAGGGAGCGTCAATAATTTTTGCTCTGGCAATCTGGATAATCTAATTGTCACGCTGTGGCCAGAATTCATAGGCGAACTAATGGTGGCCTTTTCAGGCCACTCAGTGGATGTTATCTTCATTACCCAATCATGAAAGTGTCTATCAACGGAGCGTCACCAACATTTGGTCGTGCATAATCGGTAAGGAAGACATCACACAGATATTTGAGCTCATAATGGAACCATTTTCTGCCTTTACAGTCAACAATACAAAATATAACAGGACAACCACAGATTCCAAAATTATCAATATCGCACAATGCACAACATGCAAAATGTGATTACTGGATGTCGAGTACATGATTTTGATTATATACTATTGTCAAATAGCAAAAACCAGAGTATTTAAGGAATTGATAGATGGTCCCGCTTGTCAACCTGCTGACAACATGCCAAGTTCAGATGGGTTGGGAGACTGCACTTGAACCATACCCAAATTGCCGGTTCAGGTATTTTGAGGACCTGGATCACCAGTTTCATAACAGATCAGTTCCCACCCAGACCCAGGCTGGAAGTGACAGCCCGGAACTGTTGCTGCTAGTATGCAATGGTACGTCAAGCTCAACCAGATGGCTACCTTCTTTGGCAAAATGGCACAGGAATGAATCCGCAGACACACTGGTGGTACAAAGAAACAGGAACACTTCCGCCAGATCCAGCGCCACCACTGCCTGGAATGCCACCGGTTCCAGCTGGTGACAGTGAGTGATCTCATCTCTCCAATTTGGATGGTGTGCCACCCAGATATGTGTATATACATACTGCTCCTCCTCCTGGTCGATTTTTCCATCTTCCTTTATATACCAGAAATCGCAAGCTTGATGAAGATTCTATTCCAGGTTTGGAGACTGAGGAAGATCGATCAACTGGTTAGTACACTATATGCTGCGTGGTACTGCAGCTGACATCACATTTGCAAATAAAAGCAGTCTTTTGCGAGAACCTGACAGGGAAGACAGGAATTGATATGCTGCTATGTGATTTTTGGGTATTATCATTATGTATAATTCACGGACACCATAAAGTCAATTTTAAAGGATATATATAAAAGCGTTATTATTAAACAATGTAGTGATCACCGAGAACATACATGAAGTGGCTAGAATGTCTGGCAAAAGAATATCAGTGATATTCTACGCCAAAGCCAATGGTTGCATATTGCGAATACGCCCATGAATGAGCATCAATGGAGTGTTAATATTTGTTGGTCCTGTAAGTCAGGTAATTAAAAAGCGAATCAGTTGTTGTTATACATAATGATTGTATTCGCTTCCATTATAGGCAAAGGGGAAATGTACATGCTCTGTACACCATCTTGAAAATCAACATCAATGGAGTGACAACAATTGTTGATGTTCCATCCCGGGTAATCTAGGTAGCGAATGATTGCAGCCATCTATCAACCATAAGCGAACAGCAGTCATAGGTAGACATGCAAGTGCTATTACCATTACAGCCTCCCGGATAATCACAACTTAATTCATTTTCAATAGTGCAACTCAGTAATTCTGATCGTTTTACCCTTTAAAACCAGTCAAAACCTCATGTATAGACATTGATCGCCACATAATGGTGTGATTGACCATGATGGAAAGCCAATGATTGTTGTATATCCATTAATGCTCATTGTCAAGATCAGGCAAGGGGTGTGGCACTGTCTCTTTGGCCTATAAAGGCGGCTAGTACTGTGGTTATGTATAACAACAACCAAGTCACTCTTTAATTACCTAACTTATACAACCAGAAATTGTTGATGCTCCGATGTCACTCCTGTTTAAGAGATAGTAGCTCTGTCGTAGATGGCTGTTTTGCTCACTAAGGCAACGAATTCTTTCCTTATGCATTTCAACAACCAAGTCTCTGATCAATTATCTAACTTACAAAACTAAAAATTGTTGACACTGTGTTAATGCTCATATTCAAAATCAAGCAGAGAGTGTGCTGCTTTCTCTTCCATCTGTTAAGCAGCCTAAATGCCATGTAAAAATATTTGCAACCAATCGCCATGCAGATTAAGCATAATTCAAGGCCAAATATTGTTAATGCTGTGTTATTGAATATTTTCGGAATCGAGCAGAGAGTGTGTCGCTTTCAAGGTTGCTTAGAAATGCGGTTTAGATTTCAATTATGAATGTCCTCATCCAATCACCACTCAGATTAACCAGGATGCGAGACCAACAATCATTGATGCACCATTGACTTTCATTTTCAGGATGCGGCAGGGAGCATGTCTCTCTTGTTCGTGATTTTAAAGTCAGCCAAAATATCCTAAAAGGACAAAGAGGTACGAAAGATATTTTTTTGTGATCACGAGTATGATATGTGAATCCGACAATTAATAGAACAACCTGAGAACCAGAACCGGGGATTACACCCAATAAGTCTAGCTAGACATCGGAAGACCCCCAGGTTGCTGGGTACGGGTCTGGGTCCCTGTTTGGCCAACCCCGAAGCAGCTGGTTGGATGGTTGCACCAGTCTGAATCAGAATTCAACTGGTTTGGCAGTCTGACTCCCGACTGCAGGCAGGGTACCTGGACCTGTTGCTAGGACTCATTGGTAGTGTTCCTGCTATTCCTACTATAATGTATGGTAGAAGTCAATTGTGCAAGGTTTGTAGATATTCACAAACAGAACAGCCACAATCTCTATTGAATGCAGTAACTGGAATCCTCACCCAGTGAGCCCGAATACAACTGCTGAATACCTTGTACATGCAATGTGATCCCATCAATGGGTAAGTTGCACCTGATATGGATGATTCACTGAGTGATAGTATAAGCAACAACCACAGTAAACCTGAGTCTGAGTCCAATCATGAGTCTACCATACAATCTGAGATCACAGACATGTGCATGATGCCTGGCAAACAGTCATAGATTTTTAAAAATGGCAATCAACTCAATTTCCAATACATTGTGCAACATGCTGAACTTCTGGATGCCAGCCAGAATGATTTGCAGGGGTTGATTTATCCAGATGTGATGAAAACAATCATTGTTGGTAGGACCCATCACAATTGGACTTGCTGCCAAGCTGGAGCGAATAGTATTGTGCTTGGAACATTAAAGTCCAAAATTCAATTCCGTCAGCACAATTGCTCACTCTGTATTTGTCAAACGGTTTAATTTGCTGCAAGTCTTTTCTATGAAATGAATAATCCTCCAGACCTGGTCCAGTGGTTGACACAAATAGCCAATCTGGGGGAGTGACTCCAAATTCAACTGATACATACTCATCTGTTGTTAGATCAGTTCAAAGCCTCTCTGGCAGAAATACAGATAAACTCCAGGGACAAGAACTATAAACTCAATGTGGTTATAAACTGTCCCACAAACTTGCTCCAACATGTGAATAAACCAGTAATAGTGTATGGTAATTAAATCAATGCAAATAGGAAAGCGGCGAGATTCTTCCTGCATGACAAAAAGAACAGGTTCAAAATGGTTTGGAGTGAATGATGACACGAACTGAAATTTGTAATCATGCAGTCAACTACCTGAAGTGGACAATTGATTCCCTTAAAAGAGCTATTCAAACATGACACAAACTCTGAGTTTATGAAAGACAGTAAAAGGCCACAGCAGCAACAGCCACATCAACTGCATGATGAGTCAGCAGAAGTATCTCAACTTGCTGGCAAAAAAATGCTACCTCTGACCATTTCTAACACAGCCAGCTGGAGAACACAATCTTGACAACTCAAACTCTGATAATGCCGGTGCATTAACTTCTCCACCTTGGGTCAATCAATAGTGGAATAATATTCAGAACGCAGTAGGGAAATACATATACTGCAGAACACCCAAATTTAAAACATTCAGGTACCCAAGATATACATGCTCTCACCTACCTGTTAACTAAACTCCTCCAGAATATTGAAGACAAATCAAATGCCAGTACTTTTTTGATCATCAATAACCAACTAATCAGCTTACCTCTCCCAGTCTGTGGCTAAACCAGAGAGGATGAATAAATCGAAGCTGGGATTACCATCATTGGGTACAAGGGCATCAATTTCAACAAATGAGCATACTCAACTTCATCATATCTCATGCAGACTGGAAGATGTCCCGGACAGCTCAAGAACTCTCAGCTTCATTCAATATGTATACAGAATGAGAAGACCAGATCATCAATGATGGCACATCAAGTCCTACTACATGATCCATATGGTCAGTTGCAATGAGTATGAGCACATGTCAATTGCAATACAATGTGTACTTTCATTACTCCACAAGCTCCCAATTAACTCTAACTACTGCTTGAAGTGTATCACATCTCACCTAATGTCTATTCAAGGCAGGTGACTTCACCTACACAAATGAGCTGCATGAGCGCAACGACACTGGGTCCTATCAGTCACAGAGTCTCAGTCTGCCAACAGGTGGTGCCAATCATGCAGATACAGTTATACATTCAGTTGCTAAGAATATGAAGGTTGACAAACTGCCAGGCAGTGATTGATTAGGCAACAAGTCAATCTAGATCTTTGTGGACTCCAAGTGGCCAAGAGGAGGCATACAGCTGAGAAATGATAGTGCAGCAGTATACAGAGTGGGATGCCAAAAGTACAAATGCACTGCTGTGAGATATTGGCAGGTGTATGCCAGTGATTCACTTGATGTCTGAGATCTCTGTCGATCCAGATGGAACACCAAAGGAGAATGGTAAGGACTGTCCTACAGTGTACATTGAACAACTTAGAGTATCCAGATTCAAAGATCGATTTGTTTGATATCGGATACTGAAATCCGTTGCCCCAGTCTTCGAGGCATGCAGTGGACTGTTGAAAGCAATGTAGTTTGTTACCACTCAGCCAGATCCAAGTCAGAATGAGACCATCAATGTTTTCACAGGATGAGTAAGCTTGATTCAGTGGTGGTGAAGATGGTAGGAGAGGATTTCAGACTATTGAATATCTGCTACCAGATCACCCTGGTACAATGGGATGTTGTGGGACTGTTGGAGATTATCTAATTCTTAGGTACACTCCTTGTTCTGGACAGGCCAGGATTCCTGTCCTATTCATATTCCGAAGTTGGAGATATAGGCTAATGCACAGTTGCCGGCACATGTACCGTTCTGATGCATGCTCAAGATTGTACATCCAGGAGATAGATGGACTATGTGGATGTCTTTCGCCACAATGTGGCAAAGACTCTGACATTACAGCAGGCAGTCAATCACACTATGGAATTGGAACTAGTACTCAACTTTGCATTAGGTCGAAACTGCAGCTTGCATGATGTAACATTGACAACTCTGAATACCTATATTGAAACAAACCATGTGAATCGACACATTCGGTGATCATCAGTATTCATAGTAGCACCTATCATATTTGTGAAAATGAAAGATAAAAGTCTACAGCTATGTGTTGACTACCAATCACTTCATAAAGCCAGGCTAAATGACTGATATCTTCTCTCACAACTGTTGAGGAGGTTCAACAGATTACATGGATCTTGGAAGTTGCTGAAGCTGAACTCTAATCATAACTTTCACCTTCTCTGAATCAAGCATGGGAATGAGTACACAATCCCATGCTCAATCTGACATAGCCAGTGCCAGTATGACATCATACTGTTCCCAGGAATGAACAAATCTGATGTATTCTCAGCTTGTATCAATGACTGTGCATGTTCCTCAACTAATAATATTGCTATGTACTACCGTAAAGATGTACTCAAATACATTACCAATGAGAAGCAGTATGAAGAGCAGAGATTAAAAGTGCAGAGGTGTCAATGAGAAAGTGGTCTCTACAGCTAATCTGAAAAGGTCCATTGTGGAGTCTTAGAGGTAGACGTTTCTGCATTTGCCATTACACCCTAACTAATCTGCATGGAGATGAGCAATCTGTCATCACACAAGAACAGACCAAAGAGGGAATCCAGTTGGAACAATGATGGGTATAATGGAATTATGACATTCTACCAGCTGTTCATCAAGATATAAGGAATGGTAACCACACCACTATCAGATATACTGAAGAACTCCAACAGTGGCAGGACAACTAACTACGTCAGTTTTGAATTGAGCTAGGATTATGAACTTGCATTTTAAATCTTAACTAGGACCTTTACTGATGCACCCAATCTGAAACATTTCCACCTGGCAATGCTAATCATTCTGCATGGTAATACTATGAGCTTCATGATTGCTAGCATTTTGCATTAGTATGTCAGTTTTGGAAGTGTCAGCCCTGTTAACATCTACTTCCAAGTATGGTTGTATATCTGCCAGATCTGCAATGTGCCAGATCAGAAGCTTTTGGTCATCATTGATGATAGTATTCAATGGTGATGCTATCTTGAGGGAGGGAATCATGAAATCCTTACACACTGTTAAGACAAGAACCTTAACTACATCCAAATGTCACAACTTCTCTCCAGGGCGCAGGCTTGAGGTGCAGATATTCCCAAATTCTTAGACTACATTATTGAAGCCCTGAATACCATGCTGACACTGCAAGATGGATCATGGTAATGACCGAGCTATGTCATCAATCATGACAGACTGATGGCACTGTGTCTGCTCATCATAGCAGGGACCACCATTTCTGAATCCGATGTTGAGCTTGAATCGGGTATCATGACAACACAGGGGAATGCTTTTTCTTCCACCATACTGCAGCCAACTATGGTTGATAATTCAACTGCAGTCAGGTGGCAGTCGAAGTCAATTTAGCAAGCTCTAACCGATGAGAGCTGGATATACATACTGGAGGCATGCCTGAATAAAATGGCAAGGTGAATCCAGCACATTTCAGAATCCTAATATGTTGGATTGCTTCACACTATCAAATACATAACATTGCATATTCATTGTTCTGTAATGCAGTTTCTCATACAGCAGTACCTTGCCAGCTGACAGTTATACAATGAAACGATGGCACTACATCACACATGCTAGCCATGCGTTATGCCAATGTTACGACCTATTCACAGTTGGGATGAACTGACCATGAGCAAGGCCATATAATGATATCTTGTAATGTATGGAATGTACAAGGAGATATGGTTGCGCATGAAGATGTGGTAAAATAATTATATAGAAGGTAGATAAGATTATTGGTAGTGATCTCAGAGAGTGTGCATGTCATGAATATAAGGTTGCAGTCAGCCGGCCCTGGATTTGTCTCATGACATTGCTGAGAATCTAATCATGACAGCTAATATATCATCCTACAATTGCGGAGCGTACCCCATTCTGTAGCATATACATGGATGACTAACGGCAGAGAGCAATATGAAGCGGAGGAACCAGGATCGGATACATACTCCTCAGAATGACAAAATATATTCCACAATCTATTAATGCCCTGTAAGCACCCTGATGGCGGATTTGGTGAATAAGAAAACTCCACCTGTGCTGATTGGTGGGATAAACCCCTGCCGATGGCACTTGTTCTGGCATGAGATATCTAATAAAGTACATCAAAGACACATCGGAACAATGTCCAATCCAACTTCTCGAAGCCCAATTACTATCTTGTTTGCCTTGGAATATATCAGTGAATCTGGTGGACCAATTCCTGCAAAATCCCAAGATTCTCCAAAGAATTGTAATTAGTGCCACCATAAATGTAAACTCGCAGCTGTACAAGTCAATGGAGCTTCGAGTAGAATTGATTTGTCAATCGTCCTGTCAACATCCCATTCATAACAGTCATTCACAATTGTCAGGTGTGAACGACATGGTGTCTGGCTAATACTTCATGCAGACAAGCTGAAGAGCAATCAGCTAAACATGATGTCAGGGTTTCAGATAGTAAGCAGAAGATCTACTTTGTACATATTTTGATTGATGACATTATTTTCTATGTATAGTTCTGTTCAGTCTTAATGCAACTTCTTCAAAGGTCTTGTTGTGTGGGAACGTCATGTTTAAAGCCAGACATTGTCTGCAATCTCAAAAATAACTTCCTTGCCACCAGTGTCATTCATCTGATGGGCTTGAGCCTCCACCAAGTGCTTACAGTGCTTGGGGAGTCTCTAATAAGCTGGTTGGGAAGGTTGCCGCTTGTATCACCCGTTTCAAGATAGTTGATTGCTGTAAGACCTGTAACAAAATCACCGGATGGTTGCATTAAGTTGAACAGAAACGAGTCATGCTTGTAGACAAGTGGATCATTTGATGGTAAGCGAATATGGCCAGCCGAAAATGATGAATCCAATTGTCCTGCTTGAGGATGCAGAATACCCCGAGATATTGCTACATCATCTTGTTTTGACACACTGTCTACCTGTTTGCCAGTGGAATGAAGGCTGGCAAGAGCAGATGGTCCGTATGTGACTGATATCATACCAAGGTCTAGCATCAGCTGGTAAACTGGGTGCTGCTATCTATAACAATGTTGTCTGGGATGCCATGCTTGTAAATGACATGATTAAAGATGTTGAAGGCCAATTTCTGCACATGAGTACTCTTCCCCCAGGGTAAATTCATTCCCAACAGTATCAGTTACTCTGCAAAAATGGGAATACTGATGAAGTCTGCGGAGATTGACTTCGACAAGATAGTCACAAAACTCAGCATGATGCATTCACATCACAATGTTGGTTTCCTCCAGAGCATGTTGATTCTGTAAATGGGATGCCAAGGTAAATTGATTCTGCAGTATACTTCACTGCAGCTGATATACTTGCATACATCCAAGTTCATTGCTGGCTAGTAGAAACTCCTACATCAGCAAAATGTACAACAGTTTGGAAGCCACAACTGAACAACCCGGCAACTCTGAACAGCCACACTGATCTTTCCAGATGCTACCAGATGCTCCCAGATGCTTCCAGATAAGCTGATTACAGAATGTTGTGCTCTCTGGTGCTCTGCAACTACTTCACCAGTGGTCCCAAATATGCTGCAAGTTTCGGAACAGAGTCCAAGAATATCCTGAAGAGTGTATACATGTCATCAAAATGCTACAAAATCAAACAATTAGAATTTGCGAATTTTGGAGCAATTGGAAGTATGAGATATGTCTCTATGACTATGCCAGTGCACCTCCAACCTGGAGCCATACTCACTGGGAGTGAGTATTAGATTGTTCATATCTAATAGTACGATTTAATTAACTATCTTCCTTCTGCACACCTTGAGTCAGGAATTGTAACTTGATATACTGTCCAGTAGGTATTCTAGTCGACATCATTATTTATATGCCATATGCTATTAATTCAATCTGATGCTGCATTCTCTCACACCAAACGTGCCAGTCCAACAGTTGCGCTGAAAAATACAATATTGATTGTATCCATCTGTTTGACAATCTGGATGAATCAGTCAATACAATCTGCCCAACCATGTGGATCATTGTACTATGTTCAAATCACCACCACATATTCTTGAGCTTGGAGACTTAATATCCATTGTTTAGTCTTGTTGAACTGCTTAGGGAAGATTGACATGGTTTTTCCGGTAGGCGGTCACTTCTTAACATGGAGGATCGGATTTGGTTGAGTCGATCTAATGTAACATGAGCAAAAAGAAGGAACTGAGCCTTGGTAGGTATTATCGGGGTCACTTTCTGTATATTTGACTCAGATGTTGTGAGATTCAGGGTTGATCTCTTTGTTGGCATTGGTCCATTCTACCTTGCAATCAAGTGTGTAAGGCTCAACAGATATAGGGCAGTGAAATGGTTGGTGGTAGAACAATAGCCTATTCTGTAGATTAAAATATATGCTACCTATGATTACATTCTGATCATATTGGAGCACCTGTCCATGAAATTCCCATACCCAGCCCCATTCACATTGTGCATGGAGTTGCTATCCAATGTTTGGAATGCCAACATCATCTGATTCATCTCTGAGAGTGGTTATTTTAACACTTCTGCATGTGCTGTGGATACCAGGTTTGTCCTCATGATGAACCTGTTGGGATACTGGGTGGACACATGACTCTTCCTGACGATTCTGGAAGAAGACAAGATGGGCTCTGCCTGTAGTTCGCAGTGTATTGGCAGAGGATAGTATGTTCAACACATTTGCAGAGTCAATGTCATACCAGCCTTGAAGAGCAAGGTATGTTAGTATCTGCTTCCTACTGTCAAGACTGGTACACTACTCATTGTGCTTTAGCATCTGTCAAATGCAATTCACTCTGTTGGTAGATCAATATGCCACTTTGACATTGCCGATATATAGCCAGTCAAAAATTGCGGAGATGAAAATCTCTTCTAAACTGATTCACCAATTTAAGTCTGAAATCTGCCTTCTGAAATGCATATTTGGATATCCAAAACAGATTACACTCTGTTTTAATGGTTTTCTGGAGCTCCCGAATGACAATTGCATGCAACATTTCTTCAATCATGACCGTGCAAATCGAGAATGCCTTCGTGATCCACACCTGCTTATTCAAGGTTATACATTATATCTCTCTCTCTAGTTAATTCATTATGTGGTCCATGTAAGCGATACTCCTGGTCATGGCTTCGGTCTCTGAATGTGACAAACAGATCTGCAAATCTACCTGCTTGTCGGTGGTCTTGTTTACCATCACGTAGGTCTCTTCTTCTGTCATATTCTTTGTCGGAGTAAGTTTTTTGGCAACTGTGCCGCTGGTACTGATTGTCCCGGTCCTGACTATGTCCATTAGTTGTCGCTTATGATGTTGGAATACTTTATTAAAATGGTCATGTTTAGCAGTTGTCACCAGTTGGATTTTGCACCCCAATTGATCTTTTGCCCTCTGCCAATCAGCCTCAGACTATTTGGTTGAACCTTGTCAGGCTCTATTCAGATGCACCAGTGAGTGTGTCTGGTTACTTGAACTAAATGTTGCGGCTCCATACACATGAACCACCATTGTAGTACGAACAGGATTAAACTTTTGTTCCTATAACAAATGGGATTTTCTTGCCAACTTTTCATCCACTTTGGCCTTCACAGATGCCAATATTTTTTCTTTTCAAATAGAACATTTTTTCTATTTAAATAGCTTTAGAGAATCATCCAGTACAGTGAGAGATGGAAGGAAGAGATTTTGTTGGCGAACAAGTAGAGAGAATTCACATACTTCCCACTCTATTCCCATTGCCATTTCATTGGAGGATATTTCCGCTATAGTCTTTCTGTCATTGTTCATGCTGTTGAGAATTGGAGTGCAACTCACTACCAGTGTTCTGATTATGCAGAGGATCATGTCTTGCTACCAGCAGCTGCTTTTCACTGAATTGAATACTTCGGAGCTGCGTGGGAAGCCAGGATCTAGTGGTACACATGTGACATGATTGTTAAAATCATCGTCGAAATTTCTAGCTTATTGGTATTTGAGTAGGCAGTACAATATGTCTTTAACTCAGCCCAAGAGCAGCTGATGCAATTCATCAGGCTGCCTCCACAGATAGTCATTAAAGAGAGCGATTGCGAGAACAGCTTACAGATTGGATGAATATGAGGTGTGTGCAGGACATCAATATCAGTCTCATCCAGAGACTGCAACTGAACATGCTGCTTTCTTCAGTTATTCAGTGGTCAAAAAGTTGAATGCCCTATCAGTGGACCAGTTGGAGTTTCACCAGTCGGGTATGAGCAATATGAAACATGAGCCACCATGACTTGGTCTGGACTATCCCTGACCCAGGCTAATAAACGAGAGTAACAGTGTCTCTAGAATCCATTGGCACAATTACAGTTCAAGCTGAAACCAGTTATGTCAAAATTCCGGAGTGGAGACAGCACATTACTGACTGTGCAATAAAATGCCTCATATTAATTTTTGGCACCTTGCAGTGAACAGGAGATCAGCCCAATAAATATCCAGGTGCCCATCGTAGGTGTCTGGCAGATATCTTTCAGAATATTAAGAATTGCCAGATACTGCGTGCAGGCATGCCGATCACCCCAAAACATAATCAAGTTAGACTTGTCTTTTGCAAGTATGACATGGACAATTCTCACTCCGGCAGGAAGCTGATCTTTCATGTTCCACTAACGATTGCCTGTCTTTATCCCACAGAAGATTCGGTGGCATTCCTGGGGTGCCAGGCACACAGGTTCAAAATCATAGTGTGTCTGAAACGAGAGATTTGCCTTCTGGAACTGTATATATTTGGCAATATCCCTGTAGTACAATGTTCTGAAGACATGTGAATAATCTCCAATCCAACTATCATAGCCAAGCCCGAAATCAAGTTCAGAGAGCAACTTCTTCAGAGCATCCACTCATTGGCGTGATATGATTTTGAAGTTGTCCAGTCCATGCCTCAGATGATAATCAATTCACATTTTCATTTCACGGCTAAATGGTTACAGCTGTTGAGTGTCGTGTGCTGACCACAATAAATTCGATGGATTCCATTGTTCTGAGTACTTGGGATGATTGTTGTACAATCCAGTTGCTTTGCAATATGCTGTCCCCCCGCATTTTCCACTCCAACTACCTGGCTCTGAGCCTTTTTCTTTATTGGATCAGTGGTACATGTCAGATCAGGTTTCTGGGATTCTGTAGTTACTTTGTTGTGAGTATGTTCAGGTGGTGGTACGCCACATACATTGTCTATGGGTTGATCATAAGTTGACAAGCTCATTAATAGTCATTCAGGTGTACCAACTGAATGTGTACCATAATGGCTTGGGTCAATCCCAGCCAACAGGTGGTAGTCTCCTCTCAGGTACTAGCCCATTATTCACAGATATTGGGTGATATTGTTGACAGTGAGTATTGAGTATATTCTGGTTAGAATATGTCCTTTGGCAGATAATGCACTTAATGTGGTTCCAGCAAGTATGGACTATATTTAAGACATGGTCATTAAACACGTGCTTAGAAGAATCATGATGATGCTTCAGGGGGCGATATAGAGCTTCAAGGATATTGGTTCGCAATCGAGGTAACTCAAGTTGTTGTATCACATCTCCAGTCACCTCACACCCCTCTCAACATGGGGGAATGGATAAATGAAGTCACCTTACAATCAGTTGTTTTTGTTAAGCAGGATATATACATCATATGCCACCCAACAATCATGTGAAGCATCTGCTGAAAATTGTTAGCTGAGATGAGAAGGTTTCTTTTCTCATTAGTACAATCACCATGATTGGCCTTATACTATGGCATTGCAGCATTGTAAGTTATACCCGACCCTCAAGCCTCTGAGCAGCCAATAATGAAGGTAGATTGTCTTAGTCCATTCCATAGGGGAGTTTCTAGCTAGCAATGATCCCGCTCAATAATCATCAAGAAGTGATAGGCTGGTACGATTGTCACTTCAGAATCCATTCTTGACCAGGCCGTTGGTCTTGAGGGAAAGGATAATAATTAGAGAAAGAGCTCAATCGGAATCAGTACTGGTGCTGTATGACTCGCAGGCCTCCTATTGACCGAGTTTGCCAGGTCGCAGACCCTGAACGTATTCGTAGTATCCCTGGCTGTGGAAATCTTCATACCCGATATAGTCCTTGTTGTGTTTCAGGAGAAAACATATACAATCTCTTCTATGACCATTAAACTCATTGAAGCATACCAGGGTAAGCATCAATCCAATATTGTAGTATAATAATTCAAGCATATAATAAAGAAAAGCAGAATGTGTGCGATAAAGATTCCTTTGTCACTGTCGGGCATGGATACATGGTGAAGCAAAACACCCCAGATTGAGACAACAGAGTGGAACATAAAACACCCCTCATTCCGCCGAAGGTCTCTGCTATCTGCAACATACTCTACCATACGCCAATGTATTCTAAATCAAATCTCCCATCTATAGTAGTTTGCTTCCATTTTTCATCATCAAGTATTTCGACAAACTTATCTCCACTGAAGACAGTTAATTTTGCATAACAGTGAAGCCAATTTGCCTTGCAACAACGCCATGACAACAATTCAGAATTATCTGATAATGCTTCATGAAGTGCAACCGGCAAAGACACTCAACTTGGTAAACAATGCAATTGATACCATCTGACACAAGGGTTTGGTTACCCACCTGCACAGCTGACATTTGCAGATGCTGTACCATTTTACCACAATTTTCCGTACAATGAGACAACAATTTCACAACCAGCTACCAGTGCATGCCAAAGATTTTCATGTCATTGGCCACAGTTGCAAGGATATGACCACCACCAAGGTGTTTATAGCGGGTCTCATATGCTCCCCGCACTGCAGTTTCCAGGGCAAGGGCCGTCAGCTCAACATTAACCGAGAGTGTCCTTGTAACTGCCGGAAAACAAATCAGTCAACCAGCCAACATTTACCAGCTCAACTCCTCCACCTGGACCTCGTTCTGGTGCACCTGGAAGACCTGCCATTTGCTTCCCACTGACAGGGTCCCAGCTGCCAGCAAAACTGCGCAAAATAGATTTTACCGCAATTGCAGGCTTACCACTGTTGTGAGAAATTTCCTACGACGATGATGATGCAGATAACATGAGCAATAATTCATTGGGCATGGGCGGTTCAGAGTGTAACCCCCCAATCAGCTTGTGGCAAACTGAACTCTCCTTGAAGCAATTTGCCAAATGGATGGAACAGGCCAACTATATGAAAATCAACAAGTGGAAGAAAGTTAGGGTGACTGAGTTAATGGGGAACAGGCATCAGTCTATCATCCAGGGGCAGAACAGTTAGAAACAGCTCGGAGATGGACCCCTGCACTAGTAGACAGCAGTTGCACATTATTTGGTGATCTTCGAGGACTGGCTGTCATTGGATGATTCAGATTATGCTGAACAGATTTGGCAGCAGTGGGTGGAGATGATGTTGAAAATATATACAAGAGACATTCAGTAGCTGAGGACAAATAGAAGGCATGGCAACAAGCAACCGGCAATGGATTTACAAGCGTGTAAAGGAACAAAGGTGAGAAGTTACGTTCCAGATTTGCCAAATACAACATTAATGATTCTGATTGGCTGGGTAGCAAATGGCAATGATATCGTAATATCCGCCAAACAACTCCCAGACTCATTCTGCTAGGTGGTGCTGTGGGATGAGCTGCTTGATTTTGTCAACAAATACAGAGGCCTGTAGGAGCCATACTTTCCAACTTTGATACTCAAGCTGACCTTGAAGCAGGATGAATCAAATAAGAAGTATATGGGATTCTATACGATTGGGCAAATAATGAATGATACTATATATGGGCAGATATCGTACAACTGTGGCTTTTCAAAAGCTTCAATGTAGAAACTTATACGCAATTAGAAAAGATTTCTGGTCAAAATAAAGAGTGCTCCAGAGAAACAGATTGCTGAGTACATTATTCAACTATTGAAGATAATCTCTGCTAGCCATATTAAGGCAAGATGTGCCCATTTGCTAATCATTTTGCTAAGACTTTGTAAAGTGTTTAAGAGGATGCCAGAGAGGAGGGAGAGGAAGATAGTGCGCAAGAGAATGATACTTGTATAAATGTAAGTTCTGATTGAAACAATAGAATTGATTTCATTCCATCCATAAATATTTGTACCAATGGTTGGGTGTCTGTGAAATTTCTACCCTTGTGATCAATTACAGGTGGGCTGGAGTATGAGCCCATCTGATCACCATATATCAGAACAGCTGCAATAGATTATTCAGGATGAAAATAATACAAACGCAGGTTTGAGGGAGGTTGCAGCACACGTGGAGATTGGCCAGAAGGTCCCTGATCCAGATAATAGCGGAACAGGAATGGATACTGTTCCCAATCGAATCAACGATGAATTTGAATGTTAGTGTCATGATGAGCAAGAAAGGTTTCTCCATGCTCATCCTATTTGTAACTCAATATCTGACCATGTCCCTGTCAACAAGTATTCAATTCCAGTCTTCCCAGAATGAAGTGGCAATATGGTTGATTTTCAGGATATTGGCTTGGAATTTACATATGCCAGGAGCACTGGTGGCAGATGACATGGGTATTGGCAAGACATTTACCGCAGTGGTAGCGGCTTTGAGATGTACATTGCAGACTGAGATGGTTGTTAAGTGGTTGTCTCAGTCAATTTGGTGCGGGAACACCCTTGAAGAGTGGGTGAGTATGGCACAGAAAGACAATTCTGGGATTATTGTTGAAGAATGGGAGTGGTATCCGTTGCAACGATGGCAGTCAGTGCCCTGCTACTTACAGAGATCCAGACACCTCCACTCCACATGCATCCAGGGCTTACCTCAGCCTGTGAACCGATCCTGGCGGTCACAGCACCCACAGCGGCAGAGACAATCAACACTGTCATCAACACGATGAGATATGGAAGTAAGTTCAAACTGGCGACCTTGTTGCACAGGGAAATTGCGAATCTCACCCACAACGAACTGAATACCAGTATTGATGAGTCGCAAACCTATCGGAATCTCCACCAAGACCATCAGGATATAAAAATTTGTCCGGGCAGAATGGCTCCGTCAGAGTGGACGCACTCTGTGAGTGCCATCGGAGACACCCCAGCGGCAAATTACTGCACACCTGTCATTAATACCAGGTGTCACGTTCCATATTGCCCGCTGATCGCCTTTGCACTGTGTTCTCTCCTGCTGCTGGTCTCCTACTTTAAACAAACATTCTGGGGTGGCGGCCAAGTGTAACCATATGTCATGGTAGGTCCATGTCATACGCAGCGCTATTGGCATTCCAATGCAATTGGTGACACTGTGAAAATCTCTCCTCGTGTTCCTTCTACCTGCACACAATATACTATTCCCTCTTCACTAATTATACACATCCTTCCAATTTGCCAGATCTATGTGGCTATTGACAATCCATCGGTCATTCGGTTCTGCTGCCATCTTACTAGTAGTAGCAATCGGTGGAATTAGGTGCGTGTAGATGACAATATCTCGCATGCTAAAATTTTCCTATCCAACGGCTACTGGTGGATTTTTCTATTTTATAAATTTGAAGACGGGATCCAGGTTACCCGAGTTTTCATGTATTGTAGTGATCGCTAGAGCTGGCCAGTACTCACCAAATGCTCCATTCTCCTTTAGGAGCTTGATTTTGAATAGTTGTTGTAGTTGCCACAGGAGATGCCCATTCAGAACGCCATAACACCTCCCCGGGCATTGTTTTACCCACACCTAGTCATTCCGTTGATCTCCTCCTCGCCAGCTCTGGCTTCTTGTGCATCAACACATCCGAGATATGTGTACACCTACTAAACCCTCAACTTGGACATTAATACCATGGTAAATACAGAGCTCCATTGCTTGCAGCTGTTCATGCAATATATACGACTTGTTAATACTCTTATACTTGGCAAACTCTCATGTGCTGCTGAATATTGCCACGGGGTGCATTTCGTCTTGTGTATTGTCGAGTAATGCTGTGAAGGGTTTGATCATAGCGTCAGGATGCTTTCCCTTATGGCGGATTTGCGGTCCCATAAAATCCGGCTACACACATGACTGGGAGCTCAGGGGGGCAGCCTGATCAGCACTGGAATGGAGGACTTTCCAGCCGGCAGCGCTGCTCCCCCGACGCCGAGCAAGGGCTTGCAGATTGAGCTCTATGAGTTGGAAGCAGAGAATGCAACGCTGAAAGGTGATAGCTTGCGGCACGTAGTTGAGATTGTGATTGGAGGGGTTGCAAGCGTCCTTGAGGTCCGTTTTAGGGGCGTGTTTCTGTCTCTAGGCAGAATACTGTCGCAAGGCTTCATATCAATGAATCTGTTCGACCCAAGGAGACATCAAGTGGATCTTTGGAAAGTTGCAGTCGGCATCAAACTCCTTGGAAGCAGCTATCTCGTGGCTGATAGAATGCTGCCAGGCGTTCATTTTGTGCCCCTGCTTTGGTGGTGTCAATGTTTCAGCATTTGCTTTCTTGTCTTCCTTTCGCATCTTCATGAGTTCTGTTCACAGTGTATTGGCTTTGGCCTTCGCCTTTTTGCCAGGTCGCCCGAGTATGAAAACATCTTTGAAGGTTTGAAAATGAGGCAACGTATCGTCCATGTAGCTCCAACTTGCATCGTTGTGAGATCTATAGTTAGCATATATAGAATTCAAACAATGCCCATTTGCACTAAATTGTGCGATTGAATATGGGATGCTGAGTGGGGCTTCCACCTCGTAGAGACTGGGTCACAACTCTAAACAGGTTACTCCTCATTTCCTTCATCTCCTTTCCTGTCCATTGAGAATATTCCTCATATCACTTATTTTTGGTGTAAGGTCGTCGTAAGCAGGCATGGATAACCAGATTGCATTGTATTTGTTGAGCCATTCGTGTGTCTTCATGAAGTGGAAAATCCACTGATGGAGGTGGACAAGTATGGAGATATGCGTTGTATGGCAGAGATCAGGCTTCGGGAGATCCCTCACCAAACAGGGAATATGTCGAAACTTGTGGAATCCTCAGTGAATATCGCTCACTGAGCACTTGTCATTAGTAGCCTTGGTGTTGGTCCTGCTGAGTGTGTTTTACAGGATGCGATCCCACTGGGTGTGTTGCTTGGCAGGAGGGACATAATCACCAAGTTCTTCCTTTGGACATTCACTCCAGAACCAGACATGCCGCTCAAGATGATGTAGGTTGCTATTCTCAGGGCAATCTGCAAGCCATGCTGCTAAAACCGATTTGCAACGCCTGAAGTTGCCATCTGCCCAGGGAACTTTTAATACACACTCTCAGCGCAGGGATTTTGTTTATAGCTGACAAGTCCGAGTAGTTGCAGAAGGACTTCATTCAGCACCTCTCAGTTTGTGTGCCGCTGCTCATCCCGCCGCTTCTGAGGAATGCTGCAGTTCGTGAGTGGAATTAGCAGGAGACCGACCATTACAACCCAGTGCGTCGAGAGCAGCTGGCGGATCTTCGAAGATAGGTTGCCAATATTCATATATACAGGCCACTGTATTTTATCTCCCGCAAAATTCGAGTGATGTGTTGCGTCAGCCATGAAGATCATGGGAACCAGCGTATCCCCTACTCGGAGCGTTGACTTGATGTCGATTACCACCTCATCATCCTGGAGTATTTCTGCTTACCTGAGTCTCCCACCAACAGCGCGCAGTGTGCATTTCAGTATAGCGGTGTTTCAGTGGCGAATCTCTGATAAAGCACCACTGATGGGCGTAAATGAGATGCCCGGCATAGGTTGGCTGCCTCATCGACCATCTCATGCTTTTGATGATGTCTTGACCTGGGTCTTCGATTGAGCGTTGTTGATTGTCATTCCATCTCCTATCCTGGATAGTGTGTAGTTCCCACTCCCCGAGACCCAGATCATCTGGCATGCTAGCCACAAGCTTCTGGACTCCGTCCCCATTTTTGAAGCTTTGGAAACACAGTGTGGTATTTTCTTCCTTTGGCATGTTGCCATAGTACATCTTCAGGCCCTATATCTTGATCCCACACTGAATATATTTGTACTCTTCACGTGTGGCAAACGGGTAGTAGGGATTGCTTGGTAGGGTTGTCTCAACCCAACCCTGACCATCGTGTTCCCATAGCTAAACAATGAAATCACTCAGTGGAGTGCCAGTTCCAGCGTATGATTCCGTCCGCGGCAGGGTAGGTGGCAATGGTTGAGACTCCGAGTCTGAAATGTTTCCAACATGTTTGAGGTAGGAAAACGCTTTCAAGTTTTTGACTGAATCTTTGTTAGCATTGAGTTCAGGATGCTGAGCGGGTTCAACACATTGGGGCATGCAGCGAATAGTTAGATTCTTCTGGTGTGCAACTTGAAGAAGTTGAGAAGGGTGTAATTTGGTATGATTAAGTCACCAGCTGCCTGAGGTGAACTACTTTCGGCATGAAAATTTGGGGCAATGGAATGGGTTCCCATCTGGCATTGTCGACAACACGTGAGGAGTGGAGTAAAAACTGTAGAAAGGGACGAAAGTTGGTGCTGGGCCTGAGCAGCCTCGTGTGGGTGTATGGGCACGATTGTTTCATCTAACTTGCGAAATTTGTTGAGCCTCAACAACATCACAAAGAGGTGCCTTACACGCCATGATTTGCAAAATCGCTGCATGCTCGATGTCTCATAATACTATGAATACAATACGACCAATACAAAATGCATGACTATAATAAACCCTGTGCAATCCAAACACCTCGTGACAGGTGTAATAATTACTGCCTGGGATAAATATATTCTAACAAAGAAAACAAACATCACAATAACCTGACCCTAACCCGAACGCAATATCAATTGCGTCCTCTGTAACCCGAGGACTGGTTCAGTTGTCGCCTATTGAGCCATCGAGGCGCGCCTCTGGGTGAGGGACACTGGGGAGATGGACATCGGGGAGAGGGCCATCGGAGAGACTGTCCCCACCTGCCAATTTGCTGAGCAGCGTATGATCGAGGTCCACATCCGATGTGTTTCTTGCTGCCTCAGCTTCTCGCAGAGTTGGCACCACCTGGTGAGGTCTTTGTAATGTCACAAGCCACATTAACTCCACCCCACATAGGGGACTTGTCTCCGGAGTTCATGGGTGTGGGCAGATCTGAGGGGTTGTGGCGATTGGGCAGGCGCCATAGGTTGTCGCAGTGGGGTATGCTCGCGTATCACCTGGCCTTGCTCAGATAACACAATCGGCTGATCATCTTCCATGGTGTCTACATCGTCAGCTGATGTATTTAGCATCTCTCCCTAGCCAATCCCCCGTGGTTCTTTCCCATCATCCTCATCCTCATCCTTCTTCACATAGTGATCCTCCTCATCTTCATCCTCCTCCACCTGATGTTCCGAGTCTACATCTACCTGCTCTAGTTAGCCCTCCGTGTCTGAGACTGCCTCGTACATTTGCATCTGCAACTGCCACACAACGGCATGACAGATATCATCTTCCCCTGGGGTTTGGTTAACAATACCTCTCCTTTACCGTTTCCCTACCACTTCCCCTTCCCTTCCTCCATTGCCTTCCCGTTCCCCTTCCTTGTCCCCTTCCCTTTACCCTTCCCATCCTTTGTTTCCTTCCCATTCCCAGTCGCCATCTCACTGCCTTGTGTGTCCTTCTTACCCTTGCCATTGTCACTGCCATTGCCATTGCCAGGGCGGATTGTTCCACCGCAAGGCCGTCAGTGATCTGCCCAATTCTCATCCTCATCATCATAGACAATTATCATATCCCAATTCAGTGGTCTAACGGCCAGGAAGTCGCCTGGCTTGTACTGCCGGCAGCTTAGTGGCTCATTCTTTGCCCTGACATAATGACGACCATACCAGGAGTAACGCTCACCGGGGCGTATAACCTTCCCTGAGCTCGTTGTCTGCAGATTGAAGCGATCGACTTGATCCCCGAAGGCACGGAGGTTACCCCACCTCCAATTTTTCATTTGGTCTCGGCTTTTGTCAAACATTTGCCCCATTTATGAGCAGAAGGCTGCCGGCCTCTTCTGAAAAGGAGACCACCTGCTCCTGCGGTGCGGCCACATTATCTGGAATTGTGAAACATGGCCAGTCGTGACTGGATCAAGAATGATCATATAATGAAAGATGTCCCTTCCCCTCTCATTCATGACGGCACAATCATTGTTTATCCATATCAGTGCACAGAGGCGTTCCAAGATCCATCCCTGTATCGGGTCGCGATGCAAGAAGCGGCGTCGATTTATAATTGATGTCAGCATTTTTGCCCTAGCATTTGCCTTCCCCATTTCTTTGCAGCTGCCCTGTGGCTCCATCGCTGTCGGTTAAAATTGAATCTTCATCTGAGGTAGTAGCATTATGATACAGTTCCATGTAGCGAAAGAAGCCCAGAGGGAACGTACAGAGTATTGAAGGTTATGGGGTGGGTTATGGAATGAGGGGCATTGTGTTGTGCAAGTCTCATGATGTCGGACTAGTTCAGGATGCTGGCCATATGTTTAGTATGGGAGGAACAATAAATGGAGTTGTACCTGGGAGAAAGGATATATATACTCGAGTTCCTGCGATTTGTTGGTTGAACTTGTTTTCTTGGTCAATAAACACAAAATGGCCCAGCTTTTATCTTGTACAACCCCCAAGCACCTCATGAATGAGAAGCCACCAGATGAGATTAAATACTCGCAGAGAGGAAAGTTTACGATGCCAGTCGTTGAATTTGTATCACACATCACTTTTACCACTCAGACATCATGTATCTCGCAGCAAACTGAGTAGTTCTTAGGATGTGCCAACTGTGCAACCATCCCCACGGCTAGCAACACATCTAGGCCTGGAAAAAGCACATGCAAAATGTGTCATACGATAGATAGTACTTTATTGTTCGCTTTGCGATGCTTCTAGCTCTCCCAAAGGGAGTTTCCATTCGGAAGCTGAAGATATACACAATTAATGGTTCGAAGTATTGTGCCAAGAACAAGTGCAATACTATGATAACCACACCAAGAAGGCACATGTACCCTACAAGCGGTGCCAATACACCTTCAGACGTTGCTGTAACAGTGAATATCAATGCTGAGTTTAATCTGATGACAGTTGACCTCATAATGGAATGCTTTTCAAGGGATTTCGTCCCCAAGTATTGTCACAGTTTAGAGTCTAGTGCCATCTACACTGCGCCTCCCTTGTTTGTCGTATTCCTCCCTGGTCGCTCAAATAGGAGTCTTCCTCACCCGCCTTTGCATATGCATGCAGAGGAAAGTATTCCTACATTCTCAATGTCAAACATATATATTGACCCGAGTCTTACAAAGCCCTCACCCTGACTCCACTCCGGTCGTACAAAATGGTCAAAGTCTTGCTAATCGTGAGAATTAACCACAGCGTGGGCCTTTGGAGACTTCTCAACTTCCCCTTCAAAAGAGACGAGTTTCCCTACTGGCCGGCAAGAGGGATTGCTCTCAAGGAGGCAGTTCCATCACCTCTACAAATCAAGTTGAGAACTCCACGCCCTCATCTTCGCTGATTGATTGTCTTGTTGCAGATATCACTCAGCGTGTAACTTTCACCACATCCGCTATACAGCGATGGTCAATAACTACTGCCACCACCACCCTGGGTAGAAGCAGTCATAGGACACCAGCACCAGAAGTAACCTCACAGACAGACTCAGTGCGTTGCATTGTATCCAGCCTCACATCCACCATTTGCAGCACTCCCACTCCTCTCAGCCGTCTCGAAAACCTGCCTACCCCCATCGATAATTGAAAAAGCCGCGCGATCATTCCAAATCCACCGCAAACACAAGCTATAGAAAGGAATCAGCGACAGAGGCAGTAGCAGTTGCAACCACAGGTGGTGTCTACACCTCGATCATTCGTCTCCAGCAGTTGCCGCATCCATCGATTTGATCACTCAGACGTGACACCTCTTTCATTTTCAACATGTAGACTCCTGGAGCCCAATAAGTGGAACAGACTGCCATTTATAAGTACAAGCGACTTGGAGCTGGTAAGTTATGCAACGCGATGTATTGCAAAAGTGTCAGCTGAAGCCCTACCCTTGCAGATAATACTGAGATACCGGAACACCCCTATGCAGCAAAACAACATTTGGTCGATAGCATTTGAGGAACGCACAAACGAGATCTTCAAGGGGGTATGCTGAAGTAACAGCCCAAGTTGAATATTGATCGCTCAAACCGGTGCCTTGTTCGAGCACATGGCAATAAGGTTAAACCCAATTTCATTCAATCAGCAAGAGACAACATAGCAGAGCTTTATGATCTCCACCGCTTTGAATCCGACATACAGTGTTTGAAATTCATTGATTCCTTTCTGGCAGACAATAACTATCTGTTTCCGGTAGCAGAGCATGTGCAAGGTGATGTATGTGGTCCAAACCAAACACAGAGAGAGTCGAAAGTTGCTACCAAATGGTTAGCATCCACTTTCCTTGCTGGCGGAAGTAATCCCACGGTGTATCTAGATTAGATTTTATTATCAGGCAAAAAACCGCAGTAACTATGCTGATGGATTTTATAATTCCATGATTGATGATACGGATGGTCACACACACTCGCCACTGATCATGTTTACCTGCACCGCATTGCGCAATGCTCTCCTGGAGTGGCGAAAGGATAAAGGTGTTCATCCGAAAATATCCAAGTCAAAGCGAAAGCGGACAAACCTGATCGCTCGAACTACTTCAACTGCCAGAATGATGGTAGTATGAACACATTCTGCTGTCGTGCAACTGGTCGCAAGTTGTTAACCTTGCCTGGCATTGCAGATACGTATACATTCTTGATGAAAGTCTGGAACACACTACTGGAGAGCTACCAACAGAGGGTGTACAACAACACTCTTGCTACAGTCAAACATCTTATCTAATAGGCAGAGAACCCAATGCCTGCCATGTTTATCAGTGTGAAAGCAGGTACGGTGTGTTGATGGGTAGCTTTATAGATACATTGATACATAGATATATAGATGAGAATACAAACTGAATACATGAGTTTTAAAAATCGTTGAATGATAAGTAGTAACTATGATTTCCAAGCGCACCAGCAGTGTTCCCAAAGAAGATGTTGTTTCTCCCAGACTGCTCTACAGTGATTCGAGGTACTCCCAGGCTTGTTGTCGGCACTTCCAGTCTTGTCGCCAGTGCTCCCAGGTGCTCCCAGGTGCACCTGAAGGCCACTGTGTCGGTCCAGTCAGCTCTGGACTTTGACCACCCTGCGATTCTGGTCCGACAACTCTCAGACCCTCCCAGAGGCTCCCAGTGACATAATTACATGTTGCTAATGGCGGTCTGAGTGGTAAAAGTCATACGGGATGCGAAACCAGCACCAGGCATCGTAAATGCTCCTCACTGCGAATCCTAAATCTCGTCTCGAGGCTTCTCATTCCTGAGGTTGCCTGGTAGTTGTGCGAAATGCATGGTGGGCCGTTTTGTGTTGATTAACCAACACAATGCAGGATATGAATCACAATTAGCATATCTCACAAGTTGTACCGAGAAATCGCGTCAACTCAAGTACATATATCCCTTCTTCCTGCCGAAACCTCCATGGTCTTTTCATTCTGTATCAAACCTACCGCCAGCATCCTGAACTGTCTCGACATTACGTGACTTGCACGAAACAATGCATCCCATTCAATAATACACCCAATTACCTACCGAACTTTGTACATTCCATCTGCTCTTCACTCAACTACATTTAACTGAATCATAATGGTAACGCCTTGGATGTAGATTGATTTTCAATGGGCAGCGATGGCACCAAAGAGCTGCCACAAAGGAAAGAGGAAGGCAACAGCTAGGGCAAAAATGCTGACATCGGTTATAAATCGACACTTGTCATTGGATCAGGACAGAAGAAAGGTATTCATCCCAGAACACATTCGTGGACGCATCCGGATAGACAATGTCTGCGGCATCAACGATGTGAGGGTATGGGACCTCTTTTATGATATAATCTTTCTCGATCCAGTCAGTTCATGCCACTTTTCAGAATTGCAGCTGATGTGGCCGCACCATGGGAGTAAGTGATCACATTTTCGGGAGTGGTGGGCAGCCTTCTGCTTATATATGGGGCAAATGTTTGACAAAACCTGCGACCAAATGAACAATTGGAGGTGCAATCACCCCTGTGCCTTCAGGTATCCAGTCGATCGCTGCAATCCACAGACAACCAGCACAGGGATGGTTAAATGAACTGGCGAGCATTTTACTTTGTACATTAGCGATGATCTCAAAGGAAAGATTGCGCTGCCAAACTACTGGCAGTACAAGACAGGCTACTTACTTGCTGGACAAGGACTGAATAGGGATGACATAATCAATGAGGATAATGATGATGTGAACTGTGCGGATCCCGCTGCTCCGAGCGGTGAAATGAGCTGTCATTGCGATGGCAATGACAATTACGAATGCGAGGGTGAGGTGGACACATAGGGCAGTGAGAAAGGGACTGGGGTAGGGAAGGGATCAAAGCATGGGAAGGGGAAAGGGAAGGTGACTGAGGACGGAAAAGAGAAATGGGAAGTGGACGGAGAAGGGAAACAGTAAAGGGAGAGGTATTATCAAACAAACAACAGGGCCAGATGATATCTCTTGTGCCATTGCTTTCCAGTTGCAGAAGCAAATGTATGGGGCAGACTCGGACACAGAGGGCTAACTACAGAGGGAATATTCTGAGCCAGAAGTATCACCCGCCATGTTAATTTCCACAGATGATTAGACGGAGTCTACAGAGGAGTTGGATTGCAAATATTACTCAGAACACTATTCTGATGTGGTTATATGCATGGAGGAGACTGTGCACACGCTGGACGGCCATGATATAGACGGCGATGTGGTTAAGGAAAGGGACAGTGACGATGACAATTAGGAAAATCCAGAGGAGCAAGATGAGGAGGAGGAGAATAAGGACGAGGAGGAGGATGAGGATGAGGATGATGGCAAAGAACCTCAGATAATTAGCCAGTGAGAGATGGTAAATACATCGGCTGAGGATTTAGATACCACGGTACACGATCAGCCAATTGTGCTACCTGAGCAATGCCAGGAGATGCACAATCATACCCCATGGCCACAACCTCTGGTGCCTGCCCTGAAGCCACAAACCCCAGAGCCTCACCCAGGACCACGAACTCGGGAGACTCACCCCCTCAGTGAGCTGGAGGATCTGGGGGTTGTGACGCCACAAAAACCTTGCCTGGCAGTGACAACTCTCCCAGAAGCCGAGACAGCCAGAAACACCTCTGATGTGGATGTCAATCAGTAGCTGCTCAGCCAATTGTTAGGTGGCGACAATCTCCCCGATGTCCCTCTCCCCAACATCCCGCTCCGGAATGCTCCTCTCCCTTAGGCGTGCCCCAATGGCATGGGACGCGAAGAGTGAACTGGTACTTGCATTGCAGAGGAGGCGATAGTTGTTGGGTTGAGGTTAGGGTTGGGTTCTTGTCTTCTTCATTAGCAGATTCTAGATCTCCTTCATTAAATGTATTTAGTTTATTGTACCCACAAACTCAAAAAAATGAAATCGACGCATCCCTGAAATATGGCATCGCCTTGTTGTTCTTGATTGCTCTTTGAGTCGTCACGATGCTCTTTTACTGCGTCGCGAAGTTTTGCGAATGTGACAACGAGCACTTGACGAAGGGTTCACATTTCCATTGGCAATATCACAAATCATTTCTTCGCATACTTCTTAATCTCCCAATTCGATTTGTCCTGGCGATGATGATTGTACTCCCTGCATACGTTTAATGAAGTGTGTAGTTGTTGTTTTTAAAAACCCCGATGGCTTAAAAAGACCAATGATTGTTACCATGCAGAAGTGGTTTACGGCATTTAATTTGTTAATAAAAGATCATCAGTACCTTGCGGTTTGACCATTGCGGGAGGGTTTTAGATCATCACAATTATGATTTCACGCATTTGAGATCTAACTTCTGTGAACCATCATTTCTATTACATTTACGAGTGATTGGATACATCGACTGAACCTAGAATAACATAGCACACAAAGGAAATCCGAACTTCAATCACTGATATCATCCCTAGCCTCCATGTGACATTCTACCCTCTACAATCGTACTTCTGTCGACTAATCCCGTAATCTCAATGCTGGTCATGTTGGTGATGCTGGTGATGTCGTTGCTATTGCTGTTGCTGTTGCTGCAGGGGATGGGCTGGCTGATGCTGGCGATGTCAGACCCACCCATACGCAGAACAGCTGAGAATTGCATGCTGGCTTCAGTAGCAGCGACAAAGCTGCTGAGATGATTGAAAGAGTTTTCGGGCTGCACTAACAGCTCCTCCTGGACAATATCAAGGAAGTCGTCATCAGAGCTGCCCTGATCGTTGTGAGGTTGTGCCATTGCTGGGTCTGTACCAGTTGAGTGGATCCTTTGCCAAATCATGCTGCAGATATTGTCAATCATTTTGTATTGAACCTCTGGTGAGGAATAAATGAAAATCCATGTCGAGACGACGAAATGCATCTATGTATGCATTATTAGCTGTATGATTAATGATTCTTGTATCGCAGTTAAGTTGTGCTCCACCTCCTGGCCCAAGGACTGGTGGAACTCTACATTCACCTGCTTTCCAGATCGACAGACAATGGTGGATGGCCGTCGCCATGAGGGCAATGAATGTCAGGTTGATTTTATCAATCAATGATCAATCTGTCATTCCCATGTGTTGTATGCCATAGATGTATGTGCGGTGAATAAGATCCACAATTTCAGTCCCTGTTCATTAAAACTTACACTCCTAAATTGATCATGAAGACAACAAATAAACAAGAAGGGAACTTTGATCCTACCTCATGAACATTCATGGGGCATGTAACCCTGTCTTTGGCCAATAACCAGGCTACCATTTTCCAGATCTCTGTATGCAACAGTGTTCAAAATCTGTAAATACAGTCGATTGAGGTTATGCAGCAGTATATGATTGCTACACAGGAGCAAGTAATCTTTGCAAGAGCCTGATGCACAATGTCACCAATGAACACAATAGTTGAGATGATTCATTTACCACTGTAATCTACGCACGTTAAGGGTCTCAGTTTCTCTGGGCTGGATGAATCCTGGCGATTTCCTCATACCACCAACTATGAATCTGGGCAGGCTTCACCGCATTCAGGGTAAAGGGATTCACAAACAGCGCATTATGGATACCTATAGGCTTCACAAGTGCCATAACAATCGCCAGAATACCTGAAAGAGTTCTCTGGCATTGTATTCTGCGCCAACGATGAGCCCTGTCACGTCGTTTACAAAGGGCTCATTTCAGCACAGATTTGCAGCTTTCCATGCAACCAATTGCTCACCGGCTTTGTCTGAATCCTTCCTCTAGTCAATATACACATCAGCAGGTAGATTCAATCATTCAAACGCTTGATTGGATATCTTCTTGGATGCCTACGGCCCACGCTCACGTTCATCCTCCTCATTAGATTCAGTATACGCCGTCCAAGATTTAGAATGTAGCGGTTGCGCCAATGTAGGAGTTCATACAGTTACCGTGACTAGTTTTGCAGGTATTGAGGTGAAGGTATCATTTGATGGCCGCATACACATTGCTTTCCTGGATGGTTGCTGAAGAGGCTCATTGTTGGATTCGAAATTGTCATCTCCATGATCGTTGTAACTGTCGGGTATTGTGCTCAGATGATCATCGAGATCCTCATCATGGATATGTCACCTTCGTCTCCTGGTGCTGGAAGGAAGAGGAGGAAGAGAAGAAGTGCAGCGTCTTCTTGTCATGATGTAAAATGACAGTGAGTTATAAGTACGAAACAATTCAAGGAGTGACTTAGGAAATGTAAATGAATGTCGAGTAAATGAATAAAACTTTTCTGTAAAAGAAAGAATCAATTGATATGATTAACAGCATTGTCGTGATGAGTCTTTTCATTCTGTCTACAATTCAAGAATCTTGGCTTGTCCTGCCACCCACACTTTCAACTCCTTGCATGGACGGAAACTCACAACTAACAATGGCAGGTGACCACCATACCACAGGGGTATTAATTGGCTTCCTTTAATGGAAATTGTTATCGCAATGAGCTAAATAGCATCTCGGTTTCACTAATAATTCAGGCTAACTTTTGCTGGGTAAAGATACCGAACTACCAATTACATGATAGCCATACATGGAGTCCTATTGCTGCCACTAGGCGTTTCCCAAAAACAATCGTCTCAATGATTACTCCCAACATCATGAACTCCCAACACAGCCCTTTATGCATGAATATGAATGATATAATAATAAAATAAACAAAACACCAAAAAGAGACTCAAAACCTCACCAAAAAACTCCAAATTATCACCCATCTGTCTACCCTCCAAAGTGCCAGAAAAATACCCACCCCCAATGTAACTCCTTGAACAACCGTCAAGCCAGTGCATTCCATCCTCACGACGACTAATTTACATCTTGGTGTCTGCTTGTATGCTGCCTATTGGCCAGGGAGTCTGCAGTGGGAGGATTTACAATGTGATCACGCTCGCGTAGCCAAGCAATATCCTCATCAGCAATACGGCTTTGCTCGTAATCGGCAAAGAAACCAAGAGCACCATTTCGGATGATTTCAAGGTATCGCTGCTGGATGGTAATCCTCTATTGAAGCTGCCATTCAAACTTTTGGAAACCTGTTTTCATCATCGGGAAGCTTCTTGGATTTGGGCGCCCTGTCAAATCATCATCATCTGATTCCTCCGTGATATCATCGATCATATCCTCAGCTGGAGGTGGGATAATGTCATTCAGAGGAAGGTAGCTGCGGCCACCACACATTGGCATCTGGGCACCAGCTGTACTGTGGGCTTATTGAGCACAATAAACGATGCAAAAATGTCTTTCATTCCTGAAATTCATCGCTGCCATTACACATCCGGCAGCAGTATTATTGGGGATGATTGGCGTATCATTACGGGCAGACAGACCACCATCTCCGTCAGCCTGCTCCCGGCAGCCCCAAAGCACTCGGATTTTCTGGCTGGAGTCTGGCAGACCGGAGATTGCAGCATTCACGATTGACCAAATCGTAATATCGATGATTGATATAACTATCGGACATATTGATTCATCACCACCAGGCCAGTGACATGACAATAGAAGAGTAGTGTTTTCACCCACCCTCTTTGCAGCAATGTCAGGGTCCGGATAGGGGATGGTAAAGATAAATGGCTCATCAAAGGAATTGGTCGAGGCTTCGCACCGCACCTTTCTCAGCGAAAACCTGTGACCCAAGGTTTCTTCCTTGTTATCTTCTGTATCTACTCATCATCCGCAAGCGCAACAGAAGCATTGCGGCGATGATATACATACCAACGTGCATGAGTTCCCTCTCCTTAGTTGGGGTTTCTTTGAGTCTATTCATCCTTCCATGGAGGCAAACCTCTTCGAACTCATCCAGTGCTGCGATGAGTTTCTGACCATCGTGGTTAGTCTTGTGTACCCTGTACCATTTCGAAGCTGGCCTTTTAGACTCAAGATCACTGATTCAGGTAACTCAACGTACGATTAGGAGATCCCATTGCTCGGCGCCAGCATCTTGCTCGTTGATGATGCTGATGGACTGGGCAATCTCCCAGATGCGCTCACTCACTTTATTATCTATCCATTGTGTTCTCAAGCCACCCAGATCCTGCCAAATCCCCATGGTTTCGGCTGCCTATTGGCTGACTCCAACACTGGCATTCTTGGCCCAGACTCAGACTTGTAGAGGCGGCACCTGGATTGTATTAGTATCTCAGACGACTCATTTCGGCAACCAGAAGGCATCACATTACATTGTAGGTTTTTAACTGCGGTAATTGATGGAGGGGTGATTCTCAAATGGTTGTTACTCTACTGAAGCATCGGGAGTGTTGAATCTATGGTCAAGGGTGATGCACTGCTGGAGCAAAGGTGAGGAGGGTGTGTCCAAGGTTTTGGAGATTGTAAGTAAGGTGGGCAGGCAAGGCGAATATATATATGGGCTTTGAGGGCTTTCTTGATCCAGTGACATCATCTTGGCCGCAATTCAGCTAGGAGGCCACTGGCTAAGCATTATGTAAGCACCATGATTCGTCAACTGAATGCTTATGTTCATCCCAAACACAACTAAAAGTATCCTCTGCAGTCATATCTCACTTGACTGTCCTTGCACTTGTTCTTGTACCCCTCAATGATGTCGCTGGGTCGGTATCTAAGGAGAATGCATGGTTCATTTAAGGATCGAACTTAACAAAAAGTGACAACTGTAAATCAGGCAATGGGCATAGAAGGGGCTTCTGACAGTGCAAAACAATCGCCATGATGAGATTAATTCAGATGCGGAATGCTTTTTGAGATCGAAGGGATGCTGAAATGGAGAGATCAATTAAACACTGTGCAATCGTGGGTAGGAGGATGAGAGAAATCCTTTGTGAGCGGTAGGACCCCTTTTTGGGAAATGTAAATCAGGGTGCAGCTTTTTCCAAGGGCCAGCCGGTTTGTAATGCTATGAGTAGCACAAAGACCTTCCAGACTCTTCTTAACATTGTTGCAAAATTTCGTCTTCCTAATGAAACATGGATCTTCATCAACTCTGTCTTTACTCCTTGACGATGTACTCTGACATTGGCACTAACATCACTCACCTCTGTCGTAAGTAGAAACAAAGGATAGTGTACATCTCAGCCGAAGAACTGCCAGATGATGGTTTTGGGATTGAGCATGACAGTATTCTACTTCCATTCGTTCATGAACTGCATCACAACCCTTTGATTCACCCTTTCGACAATGATTCCACCCATACAGGAGCCAAAAGCAAAAATGCATGTATCGATCAACAGCAACCTGCAGTTCTGACGCATATTCATTGCACTCCATACTTCAACCACGGGCTAGCTGGGAAACCTATTAGTTACAAGAATTTCGATATCATCGACGATGAAATTGATCCATAGTCACCATGATCTTGCGAGGAGGAGGATCAATGAGTGTACCGGTGCATCAAGTACAGTTTGAGCCGAGCTGCAATCAATTGGCATTTCAGGAACCCTCCAATGGCAACCGTCAGCAACTTCACTTCATTCCACACTTCATTCAAAAGGTTGAATGAAATGTCCTACACAATGGGCATCAACTCATGGAAATCCCGCAAAGTTTGCAACAATCTTTTGGCCGATCCAAACAACCTTCGCAATCATGATTACATACGTTTCTTTTACCACAATCCTGTTGAATGCATTGAGTTCCATCTGCAACAGCCTGCATTCAGGGAACATATGTCATATGGTCCTGCAAAGGAATTCAACTATGCTGAGGAATATATCTACTCAGAGGTGAAATAAAGGGACTTGGGGTGGAACCAATGGGATGTTGATTGAATTTTGTCATGACTACAATGATTTTGACCGGATCGATAGCTATGGCGGCTCAGTAGTGCTATTATTATCCCTATGTTCGGCAGTTCAGACCAGACACATTGTATAAACTATTCGGGTGACAGGAAGGAATGGCCAGTATATTTGAATCTCGGACGCATCGACTCGACAATTAGATCAATGGGTAGGAATCGCGCAAACATCCTTGTTTCCCTTCTTCCCGTTCTGCCGACATATCACTTTATGAATCATGGAAAAACAACTGCAGTGCAGAAACAATACATCCACAATCGAGAGGATTTAAGAAGGGTCTTCAAGCTTATGTTTTCTTCTCTCAACGCGAATTTCATCACTAGAAAGCTGAAGCATTGTGTGGATCGTCAGATGAGGCGATGTTATTCTGTCATCAGTGAATGGATGGCTGACTACTTTGAAAACATTCACTTGCACTCAATCAAGCAGCTCCATTGCCCTGTGTACAAAGCACCGAAATCGTCGTTTGGAGAAGGGAATTCATCGTCTTGGCAATTGAGAGACTGTCTGCTATACTTCCAACAGATGCTACTCGCAACTCAGCGAGACGAGACAGCGTGACGGGAAGCACGACAATATCTGCAAAATTAAGCAGTTCGAAACTCAGAAGGCGTCAGCTATTATATGAAATGCATCTCTCCGACAACTATTATCATACCAGATATTCTTCATATGGTCTATCGAGGTATGCTCAAGCATTTAACAGACTGAGTAATGTCCTTCCTTGAACAACAGTTCAGGATCAACAAATTCAACCAGTTCTGGGTGACGATGCCTGCATATCCTGGCTTTGCTCGATTCAACGAGCCATATAGCCGGGTGATGGAATGGAGTGATAATGAGATGGTAGCACTCAGACGTGTGATTGGTACATCCTTTGTGGTGACTCATTTAAACCCTTTGGTGAGCCAAAGGACTCCCTTCACAGAAGCCCTGTTGTGTGTCAAGAACTTTGTGTATTTTCACCTTGTGGCACAGTGCCAGTACCATACTGAGGCCACAATCGAGTCCATGGAGCATTATCTGAAGGAGTTTCAGCATCAGAGGGATGTTTTCAGTTAATACCTCGCCAGTAAATCTACAAAGAAGGTCTCGGAAGCGTTGAACAAGCAGCTTCCTTTGGACAAACAGAAGCAACAGGAGAGTTACCCCGCTTGGAACAATCCTGCTGCAGCTGCAAAGCGTCGTCATGACGATGAAGATAAAATGCAGCTCGATTCAGAAATTGCACAACATCTTGTGCACGATTCGGAATTCAACTTTGTGAAGATGTCTCACCTGAACCACTTCTCTGACCATATCTGCCAGCTTGGCAACCTCTTTATTGTAAGCTCTAAACTCCCAGAAGAAGCGATGATAGATCTTTAACAACCATACTGACACTCGAATCGTCATGATGCCACGTTCCATATTTTGCAAACGAAAGCCCGAAAGGAGGTGTTTCAGTCTGGAGAGCTGAATGCTGATGCTGCAAAACAACATCGCAATGATGATATGCCCCTAACCAAAGTTCCTATCAAGCAAATGATAAAAAACCCGTGACCAGAAATCAAGACCCTTGATGACCTGGCTGAATAGTGTGCAATGCCAAAAGGGGAGCTATGGAATCACATTGCTTGGTGTTTCAACAGATTTGCTGACTTCACAGACTATGTCAATCACGATCAGTATTTCAGTTGTCCCAATGATGCAAAACACATTCAGTACAACACAGTAGCAATTCTGGTGACGTCTTTTCAATGTGACGAGCAAGAAGTTTATTTAGTTCATTGCACTGGGTCCACAAGGTGAAGAAAGCATAAGCCGCCAAGATATGATATAGTGCCTCTCTGGATGTGGATGAGTCCAGATAGCCACATCAAGTCGACTGTGGGATGCATTCTTGTACTGTTGAAGTGTCTATTCATCTTGGAGAATGCTGAACAGAGTGTTACTGCGCTTGTTGCCTTTGTTCAGAAGTTTGCAACAGGTCCAATATGTAAGACTGTTGGTATGGTGATTTATGAAGAGAGGCATCAACCTCTGATGCAACCCATGCACCATGGAAGCTACCGTCGTAAGCCACTTTTTGGTGTTGGAATCACATATATCGTCTCGATAGGTGTAATCCAAAGCACTGCACACCTTCTTCCGCTCACGCAGCAGCCAGAAAGGTCGCAGTGGTACCTGAGCAACACAATTGACTGGAATGCTGTCAATTTGCTTTACATATAGATTATTCAACTCGATGCTTGAAGTAGTTATTGCAGTGATATATTGCAATCTGATCAGTGTTCACTCAGGATGACTTAATTTTTGTAATGGGAGTTGTGCAAGCTTGTGTATAGTCAATGTCTCAAGGAATTAAATAATTAAGAATACACTTCAAATCAATGGAATAGTTCAAAAAACCGTCGAAACAATTACAATCTAGAGCACCAACATGGAAGAACCAAGTGCAATAAATTAGCTTAAATGACTGAACACATTTTTGAGATGTTATAACGATGCGATCACATCATTGAACACTTCAAAGTATAGTGGAAGATTGCAAATCAGTCGCTCGCAACATTTGTTGAGAATGTGGAGACGGATTGGTGTGTGGGGTCCGTTATCACAAATCAATTTCACATTTTGCTGAGGCTCGTATGTATTGTTCTAATCTATATATCGTAGACATTGATTACTGAACAGGTCGCTACATTTTTGGATTGTTCCGGGTTTACCTCATTGGTAGGTTTGGTATTGGTTCTATTTTATTCATCGTATTATAGGACATCGTGCATGCAGCATTTTTGCAACTCCTGGCATGTAAGAAACCTTCTTGTGATGGTGTTGAGGCTCAATAAATCTCTGAAGTTAGCTGAAAACATCGTGATCTTACACACCAGGCCGCTGAGGCCCAGCACCAACTGTCGATGGCGTTCTACAGTGTATACTCCACTCCTCGCGTGTCGTCGGCAATCCCAAAGAAGATCACTTTCTGTTGCCTTAAATATTCATGCTGAAAGATGTTTACATCAGACAGCCGGCCACTTAAACATATCAAATTACACCATCCTGGACACATTCAAGTTGCACACAAGAAGAATATGACTATTCGCAGTGTGCCCCGACACGTTGAACCTGCTCAGCATCATGAATTCAACTCTACCAAAAATTCAGTTGAAGACTTGGACACCTTTCCCTAACTCGAATGAGTTGAAGACATCATAGACTCGGAGTCTCAACCACCGCTACATTTTCAGCCGCAGGCGGAAACATACCCTGGGGCTGGCACTCTGCTGTGCGATTCCATTGCTGAACAATGGGAATGCGACACTCAGGGTTGCGTTGAGACAAACGTACAAATAATGCACACTACCCATTTGTGACAGGTGAAGGGTACAAATATATCCAATGTGTGTTCAAGCAGATGGGTATAAAGACATACTGTGATAGCATGCTGAACGAAGAAAACACTGCACTATGATTCCCAAGCTTCAAAAATGGGGATGGCATCCAGAAGCTCATAGCTAGCATGCCAGATGGTCAGACTCATGGGGAGTGGGAACTACACACTCTGGAGGATATGAGATGGAGTGACTATCATCAATACCCAATCAAATACTGAAGTCGAGACATCATCAAAAGCATCAGATGGTCAATACAGCAGCCAGCCAGCTCCGAGCATCGTGTTTACACCCCTCATCGTTGATTTAACAGTGATCCGCCTCCAAATGTTTCTATGCTGAAATGCACAGTGACGACTACTGGTGGGAGACACCGGTAAGAAGAGATACTAGAGGTTAATAATGTGCTAATTGACATTACGTCAACGCTCCCAGTGGGCAATACACTGCTTTGCTTGATCTTCATCTCTGACAGAACACATCTCTCGAGTTTTGCTGGTGACAAGATAGTGTGGCCTCCAGGTGTGACAATTGCGAATACACCATCAAGGATCCACCAGATGCTCTCAACGCACAGCATCGTAATCGTCAGCCTCCTGCCGCTTCCAATCAAGAACTGCAATATTTTCCCGAAGCCGCAAGATGAGCAGTGCCAAAGAAACCGAAAGGTGCTGAATGAAGTACTCTGGCCGGTTCTCCAGCCTCTCATCTTATTACACAATCCCAGCGCTGAGAGCGGGTATTACTATGTTCTCCGTGCTGATTGTAACTTCAGGCGTTGCAAACCAGTTTTGGTACAATAGTTTGCACAGTACCATGAGTATAGAGACCTATATCATCTCAAGCGGTATGTCTGTTTTTTGCCCGAGTGTCCAAAGAACAAACTTGGACATTATGTCCCTTCTGACAAGCAACACCCCTGGCAGGATCACCACATATGTAGAATACTCAGCGATGCCAACACCAAGATAGCCGATGACAAACTAGCTTCGCGCCAAGATCAATGCGTATTCAACGTGTTTTGACATATTCCCTGTATCGTGAGCGATCTCCTGAAGCCCAACCACCTACATCCACTGCTGCTCGGCATTCTTGACCACCTCCAGAAGTGGATTTTCCTCTGCCTGAAGACGTACAAACGGCTCAACCAGTACAATGCAATGTGGATATCTGTTCCTGCTTACCACAACCTCACACCAAAAAATAAGTCATGAGAGGAAGTTTCTCAATGCAAACGGAAGGAGATGAAGGGAATGTGCTGGTACCAGCTTGCAGTTGTAACCCAGTCTCTGCGAGGTGGAAGCCCCGCTCAGCATCCCATTTTCAATCCCGCAATTGAGTGCACACTAGCATTGTTAGAATTCTATCTGTCTGCTCGATATAAATCTCCCAATAATGCAACATTCTGCTACATAGAGGAAGCTAGGCATTATTTTTACACCATCAAAGATGTTTCTGTACTCGGGCGAGCCGGCAAAAAGGTGAAGTCCAAAGCCAACGCCCTGAGAATGGAACTCATATAAAAGCGAAAGGTAGATGAGGAAACAAATGTTAAAACTTGCACCCCGCGCAAGAAGCGGCGGAAGATGAGCACCTGGTGGGATTATATCAGAAACGAGATAGATGTTTCGCAGTTGTTGGACGCCAACTATATCTTTCCAAAGCTCCAGTTGATGTTTCATTGCGTCAAACTGATTCGTCGATACTGAGCCTTGCAACAGTATTCTGCTGAGAGACATCAACAAGCACATAAAACGAACCTCAAGGATAGTTTAAATGCCTCCAATTACAATCTCAACTACCTGCCATGAGTCATCACCTTTCAGTGTTACATTCTCTGCTTCAAAATCAGAGAGTTCAATCTCCAAGCCCTCCCTCAGTGTTGGGAGAACAGTGCTGCCGCTGATACATTCCTCCCGTTCAGTGCTGATCTGCCTGCTGCCCTGAGCTCCCAGTCATATGTGAAGCCCAAAATTATGGGACCATAAAACCGCTGGGATGGAATGCATCCTGAAGCTATGAGCGAAGACTTCAGAACATTACTCTACAATATACAAGTCGCCACACACCGCATGGCAATATGCAGCGGCATGCAGGAGGTTCTCAAGCATAAGAGTCGTAACAAGATATATATATTGGATGAATAACTGCACACAATGGAGCTTTGTATTTCCCATGGTACTAAGTTTCAAGCTGAGGGTTTTGAAGGTGAGTGCATATATCAGATGTGTAGATGCACAGGAAGCGAGAGCTGGCGCAGAGGGGATGGACGGAATGGCAGGTTGTGGGTAAAGCAACGTCCAGGAGGTGTTATGGCGTGCTGAATAGGTGTCTCACATGGCAACTGCACTGACTATTCAAAATCAAGCTCCTAAACGAGGATGGAGCATTCATTGAGTACCGGTTAGCTCTGGCTCTCACCACAATACTCGAAAAGTCAGGTAACATGCATCCTGTGTCGAAATTTGTACCAGTGAGAAAAGCACTGGCAGCCATTGCTTTGAAAGTTTTCACCATGAGAAACATCATCGGCTACGCAGACATAATTTCAGAGATAGCTACTAGTAGAAAGACAGCAGATGGACAGAACTAGCGATGGATTGCCAATTGCCATGTAGATCTTGCGACTTGCCGTGATGTGTATACTTAGGAGAGAGAGAATTGCATTTTGTGCACAGGTAGAATGAATGCGAGGAGATATTTTTACAGCATCACCCATCGCATTGGAATTCTGATGCAAGCGGGTACCCAATGAACCCATTCCAATGTATAGTCGCAGTTGGCAATAACGCCAGGATGTTTGGTCAAAATTGTAGACTGACGGAGCGAGAAGAATTGCTGAAACTGTAAGCGGAGGCCGATATGCAATACGACGCACGGTATCGATGCCATGGGCGGAGCAATCCGTCACCGGGGTGTTGCTGACGGCTCTAACTGAGGGTGTCCACTCTGACAGAGTCATTCTACCGAGACAGAATGATTTTTTGCTGATGACTAAACTCTCTACATTGGAATTGGTATCAAATACAGTGGGAGAACAAATGTATGAATCGTCTCAGTGGGTGCAGCAGAGATAGATTGTTGTTACAGATTTAGCTTGCTCTTAGAAGAGCAGTTGACTTCATTTCCCGAACGGAAATCCACCCAATTGAATTGGATCGCGTAAAGGCTTCATGGATGTCAAAACACAGAAACGTCAAAACAACTCAGCAGTTGCTACGGAGAGCTCCATACAGACACCAGCATTCGATTTCAAGCATTGAACTGACCCCAAAATGACACATCCAGCCCCCCTGGACAATCAAAGGAGGCTGAACACAAGTGATGCAACGCAACAGCAAGCAAATCACTCATGATGGTGATCCAAGAGGGTAACAGTCCTAATGGAGGAATAAGCGAAGAACCCCCAATTGAGAGAGATATGAACGTGGTGGAAGCAGGATAGGCCAGCGGCGCAACTGGCCAAAGAGCGGGAAACACTACAAGCATGTCCTTTGTGGCTGCCAGCGAGCAGTGGGAGCGCAACAAGAATCCAAAATCACTGAAGAACGAGACCTCGGGGCCAGTGAGTACACCGGGAGACTGGAGAAGTCAAATGGAGCAGACAGTGAGGCAGCCGGCGCGTGAGGTAACTCAGCTGCACCAAAATAACGACAGGATGGCCACAATGCTGGAAGCATACACCGCGCGGGAAGAGGCGCAATGGCACGTCATGAAAGAATGATTGGAGGATAGAGAGACGAAATTGGATGATCGCCACAGGGACAAGGTACTATGCAGGGCGAGCCTCGCGGACATGACTGCGAAAGTCCTGGCCACAGTGAGAGTAGGCTAGGCAGCACTGACCTAGGAAGCGAGAAAGGAAGAAAGAAACGAGACTGCAAGGCAGGACAGTGAATGCCTAGGGGCCTCACAGCATGCAGGCGCAGTGCAGGGCGGCGAGCCGGAGGAGTGCCAGCTGCACCATCAAGCAAAACCCGAACCCAGACTGCAACTCAAACAGCGGTCTGAACAGCAACACGAACCCAAACCCAAGGCAACACCCACTGCGGCCGGAAGTTGGGAGACAGTACAACCCTGTACCCAGATTCAGAGGGCATCCCCCGGCCCAGGCCCCGCCCCGATGTCGGGATCAAAGAGCACAGAGAGATGCCAAATTTTCATCAGAGACGAGGGTGTACCTCTGCACAGCAAGATGGACCTGGAAATTGTGTCAGCGATCAACAACTCGCTTTGCCACCGCAAGGCGCCAGCCCACATCCGAATCATGAACGCGAAGTGGAACGCGAAAGGCGCGATCATGGCAATCACCCACCAAAATGCCACTGCAGCGATGCTACTGATGTACCGTGAAGTCATCAACAATGGAGTACATACAGTCGACAAGGGAGTCATCGAGGTTGAAGACAAGGAATCCAGGGAAAGACTGAAAGTCCATGCAGAACCACTTGCGAGGTACATGGGCAAAGACACAGAGGGCCCACAAAAGATGGGGGACAAGATCCATACAGAGAACAAAGGAGTGGTGATCCCCATCCATGTGCGATGGCTGGCGAACCCTCACAGCATCTTGGAAAGAAGACAGAGGGGGGAGATCTCGACATTGTCCGTTGTCTTTGTATTAATGCGGGACAAGGTGGCGCGGAATCTGATCAAAGAAGGCATCAAGGTGGCGGGAGTGTGGTACCGAGTCAAACCATTCACGAATGTCGGCCCAGACAGCAGATGTGAGCATTACTGAGGGTGGGGCCACATAGAGAGCAAGTGCAGCCGCAAACAGACATGCGGCTACTGCTCAGGGCCACTCCGCACCAGCTCCCATAAATGCAACCTCATGGGGTGCAGTGCAAAGCAGGGCTCTCTCTGTGGCCACACACAAGAGAAGTGCCCTAACTGCAAAGAAAACCACATCGCATTCAGCAGCAGGTGCGCAAAAAAGGGGGAGGCCACCAGGGAGGCATGGGAGAGGAGGAGAAGGGAACCAGCAGGACGGACCACAATGACCGTGGGACCAACCTCAGGAGCAAACAGGACAGCACTCTGCCTCAGGGCTAGGGCACCGGAAGGAGGAGAGAGTGGTAAGAGGGAAGAGGAGATGGCCGATACAAAGGAAGGGGGAGCGGAGGCAGAGGACGTCACAAAGGTGGAGAGTAAGATGCCAACAACAACGGCAATGCCAGTACCATCCTCGACAGAAACTGCGATGGCTGCGGGGGTCGGCATCAAATCTAAAAACGGAACGCAAGTTGCTGCCCCCCCCAGTGTTAAAACCAATCCAATACAACTCCGCCAGGTCATACGTATGGGCCATGGCTGTGCTGGAGACTATGGTGGAATGGATGGTGGATGTGGTGTGTCTACAAGAGCCACTGAGAGAAAAAGCGGGATGCGGAATCAGCCACTCGCCATACGACATTAGGAACAGAATGAGGATGTGGATGGCGCTGTGCAAGGGGAGCGGTCTTACAACAAACGAACGAACCGCCTTGAGCAAGAACACAGGCGACAACGTAATCATTGTCAACATTAAAAGGAGGGGAGAGAAAATGATAAGGATCGTAAACACTTACGTTCAGAGAGCAAGGGAGACAGGAGGGAGACCAGCGACAAGACCGGACTGCCACAAAGTTAGCAGGTAGGGTGGAGGCAGCACGGTGCTCGTGGGAGACTTCCATGCCCACAGCCAACGCTGGGACCCGAGGTGCACAGAATGGAGGGAAGCCGCAGACTGGGACGAAATCATAGACGAGTACAGGCTGGTAATTGGAAATGACGACCGACCCACTGACTACTGGATGAGGAATGAAAGCCAGGGTGTATCTATCATGGACCTGACCTTGGCCAACCGACTGTTTGGAAACTGGACAATTTTGGATGGGAGTCATGCCATGGGGTCTGTTCACGAGATCATGGAATGGGAGGTAGAAATGGAGAAGCAGAAGGAAGCAGGAGGCACACTGGTCGTAGGGTGGAACGTAGCGGCCATGTTGCTGGAGTACAAGTTGCATGCTGAGACACTCTGCAGAGAGCAGGCAAGGGGAAGGGCAGAGCTGGGAGAAGAGAGCACAGGCGGCAACGTCGAGAGCAAAGCCAAGTGGAGCCAGAAAGCACTATGCAAGGTACTCGACGCCACTGCCAAGAAAATAAGGATCTGCGCTCAGTCAAAAAGATGCTGAAATGGCGAGATGAATGAGAGGAGGAGCCAACTAGGAAGAGAAAAGAGGAGGAGGCACAGAACGGCAGCGACAGCCGAGGCCAAGGCCGAATTACAGAAGTCAATTTGGAGAGCAACAGACAGGATGTCGAATGACTTCCTGAAGAACCTGAGGGGAGCTGAGGGCTGGAGAGCAGCGAAGTTTGTCAACGCATGGGCTGGAGCAACCGTGGAGGCCCTGAACAACAGAGATGGGAAACAGGCGAATACCATCACCGAGAAAGAAGAAATGCTGAGACGACAGTCCTTTCCCCCAAATGAGCAAGACCAGTATATCTAACTGCACCTCGCGGGGGAAGTGCACCAGTCCGTCACTGAGCAAGCGGTTGAATGAACCCTATTCAAGCTGTCGGTCGGGAAAGCCCCAGCCCCAGACAATCGGTTCTTTCGTGCCATATGCGTACCCTGGGAGTGGGAGAAAGAGCGACTCGTGGAACTAGCGAAGCCAGTTGTCCGAACAGGGCGGCAACCAGCCATGTGGAAGTGGGTGAGCGGAGTCGTACTCCGCAAGCCAGGAAAGGATGACTACACAAAACTCAAGGCGTATCGCTCCATTTCTCTACTAAGCTGCATGGGGAAAGTTGTCAAAAAGGTGGTTGCAGAGCTACTGGCTGAAGAGGCTGAGAGAAGGGGACTGCTTAGCGATGGCCAGTATGGGAGTAGAAAAAGGCGGTCGGCAATCGACGCTGCGGCAATCATGGTCAACAGAGCACACGCAGCCTGGGGAGAGGGCCACATACCTGGCGTTCTCCTGATGGACATTAAGGCAGCCTTCCCAAGCATAGGGAGGGGGAGACTGATTCACACAATGAGAGGCAAGAGGATGGATGGAGACCTCATACGATCGACAGCAAGTTTTCTCACAGACTGATCATTCAAAATGTTAATCGAGGGGAATGTGATGGAGAGACACCCGGTGGAAGCAGGTGTACCACAGGGCTCACCGGTGTCACCGATCCTCTTCACAATTTACATGTCAGGACTCATCAAATTGGTTGAGGAGAGGGTCCCCATAGCCAAAGTCCTGTCCTGCGTGGACCACGTTGGCTTGGTGGTGACCGGGAATGACATTAACCAAGTTGTCAGAAAACTCAAAGCGTGAGCCACAGTGAGCATCGACTGGGTGGAAAGACGGGAGCTGCAGTTTGACACCGCAAAACCGAAGCAGCACTCTTCACCCACAGACGAGGCCACACGAAACATCGGCGTCCGAAGCTAACAGTGACAATAAGAGTTGGGAATGCCTTCGTCACGTTTAACAGGGAAGCGACCAGGTGGCTGGGGGTCACGATGGATGCCCACCTAACGTTTCAGGAGCATCACAGCCGATGCATGAAGAAAGCGACAGACACAGAAGAATGACTCCGGTCACTCACAGCAGTGCATGGGGTTGTACCAGCATGTGTGACAGCAGTACAGGTAGCCTGTGTCCAGGCCGTCGGGCGGTATGGAAGCAAGGTCTGGTGGGATCCAAAGAAAGGCAGCTGGCGAGATGACCTCCAGTTACTCCTCAATCGACAAGCCAGGTCAACCCTGGGCACACTGCCGACAACCCCGTGAGGCACGGTAGTGAAAGGCACAGAGCTAACACCTCTGGCGGTAGCCCTCGACTCCAGACAACAATGGTTTGTATCAAGGCTGGTAAGCACATGTGAAGGCTCCAAGGCGAAAGAGCGCTACAATTACCCCACACCTGGTGCACCGGTAGGCAGTGTGGCCACGATTGATCACGCACACAGCAGGGCAGCAGAGATAATGTGCTGGCCAGATCCAGGGGAGAAGCCAGCGGTTGAGACGATTATACTGGAAGACAATGCCGTAGCAAAGAGAGCCGTCGAGCTCTGGGCAAGACGAAAGGCATGCAAGGTGGAATCTGGCAGGTAGATGTGGTGGACGGACGGATCTCGAACAGATGATGGAAGGGTAGGAGCCGCAGCTGTGTGCTTGCACAGTGATTGCTGGACGGACTTCCGCAGCTCCCTCAGAACAGGGCGAATAAAGGTGTTTGATGCGGAACTGTGGGCGATCGGAGTCACACTCTGAAAGTCCATTGCAATGGCAGAGGCGCTACAAGCACACAGAGTCACGACAGTGGCAGTCCTTAGTGATTTCCAGGCGGCCATCAGATGGACAACGCACCTGGACCGAGGGGCAAAGCTGCATCTTGTGAGAGGAATCAACGAGCACGCTAGGGCCCTCCGCGCCTACAACATCGATGCTGCAATCCACTGGGTCCCGGGACAATCGGGCATCTGCGGTAACGAAGAGGCTGACCACAGGGCAAACACAGCACCAGAGGACCGACGCTACACAGTATGCGAGCGAAGGTACACCTCGGCCGCGAATAGAGCTAGAGAGATCTCCGATGGGAGGACGGTGGCAAAGGTGACGTCGGAGGCCGACAAGTGCTCCAAACACTATGGATATAAACTGAAGGGCAAAGTGGGGAGTAAGAGATCCGTCCCAATGAAAAGCGTGAAATCATTGGCTACGATGTTCTACAGACTTAAGAGTGGGCATGCGCCAATTGAAACGTACCTAAAGCGTTTTGGACACCGAGAGGACGACAATCACTGGTGGTGCGGAGGCGGTGACAGCAGGGCAGCCCAGATGCGGGAACACCTCTTCTGCCACCCCAGCTGGTGGACAGACCAGCAGAAAGCACTATGGAGGGCTGTGGGAAAGGCAACGGGCTGGAAAGCGGACAGGTGCCAACAGGTGCAGATCTCTGAGCTGTTTTCAATAGAACTGTGCAACCAAGTGGTGATGGACATCCTGGCGGCTACGGAAATTGGGAAGTTCCCGCCCAAATGAAAGGCAGTATGGAGCCGGCATAGAGGCTGACTCAGGTGTGGGGGGGAGGCGGCAGTGGACTTATATACGTTATCTTTTCTCTTCTTGTCTTTTCTTTTCTTTTCTGGTCCATCTCTCAACTGTCATATGTTAGCGGGGATGAAGGGTCGCAGGGGGGGAGCTCCACCATCTAGCCGGCTGGCCCGGAGGCGGAGGGGGTTATCAAGGTCCTGTCATACTCTAGTTAGAGTGAATACAGTATGATTAAAACAAAACAAAAACTTCTTTTCCCGGCTCTATATGATATCATGCAGTAATCAAGCATCACATCATGTGCTGTACTACATAGTATGCATCCATCATATACCTCATCACGCCAAACGTATTTGAGCCTGAACCGAGGCCAAACCGAGGTAAGGTCGGTCTTAAGTACATTTTGTGCTACATTCATGTGACCTCCCCTCAGCCGTTATAACAACCCCAAACACTACGCGTACAGTACTGCTACAAACAGGTTTTACCAACATGTTTTCCTGGGTTACTAAGACTGCGCAGTCGACGTATGTATCTCGTGTGCTGCTCCTGCTCAATTACTGGTTTCCATGTCGCCACTTGGCTCATTGTATCTGACTTACTCCTAGCCTAGCTTCGGTTGCCGGTACTGCAGAGCCCATTTATGGCCCCGAAGCTCTCCAACCTGTTACGGTTCAAGAGGATCAGAACCCTAAATACGAATTCGATTCCAAAGATGTTAAATGGCTAGCGCTCGATTCGACGTGTGCTGAGACGGAGACATTCTACATTGAGGCAGATAGTGGTCATTATGTGATGATTCAGGTTATCTACTCAAATGTTGCGTAGGTTGTCCTCTGTTGGTCGCAGATGAGGATAGATTTTGTGGACTGACTGGTATACCGTGATGTGCTAGGAATCTGCACATAAGCGCTCAGTGCAATGTTAAAATTTTCTTCCCTGATGGCAACATCCACTGGTCTGCAAAGACTATGGAAAACTTTGAGTTCTATGAACAGAATTGGAGTTGTAGGGCGGATGGCTTCAGCATTGAATTTTTCGAAAGCAATGACTACTATCACATCACCTCCACACTCGATTCAGAGACTATGGTCGATGTGAAGATATACCGCTCAATCCCAGGATTCAAAGTTGGAAAAGACGGCAAGACAAACTTTGGAAATGATCCCAGGAATCCCTGGGGATGTATTAGACATTTATTCTGGCCAAAGGGGAGAGCTGAGGGTAACGTAAAAGTGAAGGGTAAAAAATTGACGGTGGATGGTAAAGCAATATTTGTTATGGCTTTGCAGGGAATGAAGCCTCACCATGCCGGTACTACATGCCTCGCTGCCGGCCGTTGCCTGAATTTTGCTTACTTTCCTGTGTGAAGCTTCTAAATGGAATTTCATCACCTATGAAAGCGAAAAGCTAAATGCGATTATGATGGAGTTTACCACTCCACCATCCTATGGAACGCAGACTGTAAATGTCGGTTGTGTATTCAAGGATGACACTTTGGTGCTTGGCACGACTGCAGGAAGTTTTGAACACACAGAATCAAAATTTGACCCGGAAACAGAGTGGACCGAACCTACTTCCATCAAGGTCGTGTGGAAGGGATGTAGCCAAGACGGAAGGGATACGGAAGCTACTCTGGAAGCCAAGTTGGGAAACAGGATCGATAGAGTGGATATCATGGCCGAGGTACCAACCATTATCAAAAAGATTGTTGCCGGTGCTGTAGGGACTCGACCATATATCTATCAAGTAAGCTATCAACGATTACAGCACTAGTATAAGTATACTGATCATGGACCGACAACTATAGTACCGTCAAAAGGCTAATCTCGTGCTCAGAGTTGGTGATGAGGTAATCTCGGAAGAGGGCCAAATCTTCTTTGAAGCAACTTTCATCAATGCCTAGATAAACTGTGATTAAGCGGGGGGCTCATTCATTCCGCCATGTACTTAATTTGGCCAATGATACATGGATTGGTAGCATGACGAAGAAGAGATGATCAATGAAGCTACAAGCTTAGTGATTCTCCTGATGGCCGTTCGCTTATAGGATTCCCTGTTTGGCTACTATGAGGAGGGATAGCTTAGTAGAAATGATTACAGCCCAGCTAAAAAGTGATGAAACGTGTTGCCAAATCCACAGCTAAAATACCTAGTGAGCGAACAATAACAGAACACTTGTAGTGATTGCGATATTGAAGGTCAGATTCTCAATTCTTAAATATCCTTGCCCAGATTATTGCGACTTGGTCGACGGTGATATCCGGGCAAGCAGCAGTTGAGAATATATTCTACATTGTATAGAGGTATTCAAACTAAGGGAATATATATGTATATACTGTACCAAAAAAGCCCCGTTTATTGATGCCAAGTGAATGCTGTATTAATGTTGAATTCTTTCTAAATGTATAGATTGGCTGAACTTGTGGGGTATTTTGGAATTTCCAACAATATCAATTGTTTTGAATGTGGAATCAATTTCACAATAATGTAACACAGAAGACCACAATTGATGGTATATTGATGTCACATTGATGCTGGATAACTGCTATATTCAAAATGATGTGCATTGTGTTAAACAATAGAGTTATGTCATATTACTTCTACATGGGTATATTTTCCAAATGCCTGCACATGCCTGCAATTCCACACGCCAGCACATGCCTAATGGCCTGCACGCAGTCCTGCTGCTGAATGTCTAACATATGGTGAAAAACAATCAGTGGCATCATTTGAACCTGTCTCAGTGCGTATTGTATACATTTACTAACCACCCCACTACTTTGTATGTTGTTTGCTAAATATTACATCATATTGGGACTATTTGTAGGTGTACCAATGTATCACTGTCCCATCATTGTGACAAGAATATGGAATGCCTGCCACATGTATTCAAATACTCAATGCTGCTCAATCGACCAATATTACACCATTCAACTCCATACTATATAACAGAGTCTGCAAATTGTAAATCAGACCGGAAGCTACAAGCAAATGTCTTAGACACTCTGGTCATCCTCACCAGTTCTTCTAAGTACTTCCTGATGCTCTGAGGCCCCCCTGGGTGTGAAGCTAACCACTCTCAGAATTGAGAAGAGCATTTTAAGTGCTCCTGAAAGCATGTGCAGTTATTAAGGTATATTCAGGATGCGCCAATACTGTACTGAAATGATAGTCCAATTTTGAATCAGCTGGGACTTCAGCACCAGTCTACGTGAGGCTTCAGGAGAAGCAGAGACCACTGTGCAGGTCTGTGGAAGACGTTGAAAGCATCTTGGATCTCTGTACAGCTCTGTAGAAGCATCAGCAAAAAACTGAAATTCCTGCATTAAATTTATTGAGTTTATTGTACTTACATGCTCATAAAAATGAAACCGAGGTTTCCCTGAAATTGGGCATTGCTTTGATATTCCAGAGTGTTCCTTGAGTTGTGGTCATACTGCTTTCAAGCATTACAACCAGTTTCGCCACTTCTACAAATGAGATAATCAGCATTTGAGAAACAGTTTATACTGTATTTGGTAATATTACACATCGTCTCTTGGCTTGCTCCTACATTGCCCATTGCGATGTGTCCATGCAATGATAATAGTAATTGCTTCATGTGTTTACTGAAGTGTATAGGTCTTGTTTTGGAAGAACCCTCATCACTTAATTTGGCAAACGATAGTTACAATGCGAACGTGTTTCCTGATATTTAATGTGTTCATAAAAGATCGTTCAGTTGCTTGCAATGGTTCAACTATCATGGGAGGGTTATGCATCATTGTGATTATAATGCAATGCATTTGAGATCAGACTTCGGGAAACAATTCATTCCATTATATTTACAACTATTATGATATATCGACCAAAACTAGAAAAAATAGCGAACAAAGGATATCCTATATCCGATCACTGACATTTTGCCTAACCTCCATGCGACCTCACACCCTGTAAAATTGTACTTCCATCAACTAATCCTGTATTCTCAATGCTGGTGATGATGTTGATATCATTGCAATTGCTGTTGGTACAGGGGCCAGACTGGTTGCTGCTGGTGATGGCAGATCTGCTCATAGGTAGCGCAGCCAAGAATGGCATTCTGGCACCAGTAGCAGTACCATAGTTACTGGGAAGATGAAAACAATTGTCGGGTGGCGCTATCAGCTCCTCCAGGATGTAATGAATGACATCCTCATTCCAGGTGCCATGATCATTTCCAGGTTATGCCATTGCTGTGTCCATACCAGTTGAATGGATCCTTCGGCCTACCATCTGGCAGATAATATCTATACCTTTTGCTGCAAACTATGGTGAGGAAGAACTGAAATCCGGGTTGTGACACAAAATCCATCTGGGTACAAATCATCATGCATGGGATGAAAGTATTATTGTATCGAATGTATATGGTGCTTCACCTTTTGCACCAAACTCTGGTGGAACATTATGCTTACCAGTTATCCGGGCTGACAGACAATGGTGGATGGCCATCTCAGTGAGGACAATGAATATCATGTTGACTTTATCAATCAATGATATATCTTTGATGTCTATTGATCATAAGCCATGGAAGTATGTCCGGTGAACAACGTCCACAATTTCAGTTGCTGTAAATTGAGACTTGTAATCCTAACTGGATCATCTGGAAAATGATGAAACAAGATCAGAACTTGGAATATACCTTACAAGCATTTGTGGGGCATGTAAATCTGTCCTTAATCAATAGCCTGGATACCATATTGTGGATCTCTGTAGGTGACTTTGTCTAAAATGGTCAGAAATGACAACAATTGTCAAGATGATATATTTACCCCAGAAATAACGCCACCTGGAGGGTCTAAGTGTCTCTGGGTTCGATCAATTCTGGTGATGTCCTCATACCACCCAATATGTATCTTGGCGAGATTTACCATATTCGTGGTAAAGAGATTCACAAATATCGAATAATGGATGCCTATGTGATTTATACCTACCATGACTGTCACCGGATGACCTGAAAAAATTGTGCGGGGGTTGTATTCTGCCCCCATGATGCGGGCTGTCACATTGTCAACAAAGGGCTCATATGGCTACAGCTTCACAGCTTTCAATGCACCCAATTGGTCACCAGCTTCATATGAATCTGTCCTCTTGTAAATGTATACATTAGAGGGCAAATTCAATCCGTTAATGCTCAGTTCAATACCTTCTAGAATGGCAGCAGTGCTGGCGCTTGTTCATCCTTCTGATCTGAGGCAAGATAAACCACCCTATGCTTCGGATGCAGAGGTTACGCTGATTGAGGAGATTCTTGAGATGCCATGATTCGATTACCAAGCATTGAGGTAAAAGAAATATTCTAATCTTCGCTTGCCCATTGAATTGATCGATGTTCGCCAAAGTGGCGTGTAATCAGACTCTACAATTTCCTCACGGCCATCGTTGTAATTGTTGCATAGCAGGCTTTGATCATCATCAAGATCCTCGTCGTGAATCAATCGTCTCCTTGTCCTCATACTTGCAGGTGGAGGAGAAGAAGGAGAAGGGTGGCACCTTGATGTCACTGTGCAAAAAGGTGGTGAGCGATAGGTATGGAACAAACACAGGAGTGACTACAGGAAATATAAATAAATGCATATTAAACAAATTATAGCATTGTGCGAAGGAAAGAAAGTGATGATATGATTGAAAGCGTTATTGAGATGAGATATTTTATTCTGTCAATGATTCTAACATCTTGCCTGGTCCCACCACCCACACATCCAAGTCCTTCGACAGATGGGAACTCGCAACATAGAATGGCAGGGGTTATGCATACTGCAGGGTTGTTGATTGGCTTGTTTTGACCAGAATCGATATCGCAACAAGCTAAAAAGTGTTCACATTACACTAATTGTTGAGAAAAACTTTTGTTGGGCAAAGATACGAAACATCCAATAACATGATAGCCATACATGGAGTTCAATCTCAGCCACTGTATCTTTCCGAAAAACAAGCATCTCAACAATTGATCCCAAAATCCTACACTCCCAACATAGCCCTTCATGCAAGAATATGCCCAATGTAATCATACAATGAACAAAATACTAGAAAGAGACCCAAAACCACTGCAACTAACTTGAAATTCTCACACATCTGTCCACCTTCCAAAGTGCCAGAACAATACCCACCCACAATGCAAATTCTTGAATAAGCATAAAGCAAGTGGATTCCATCCTCAAAACAATGATTTTCCAGCAGGGTGACTGTGTTTACGCAGCTACTTCAGCAAAGAGCCTGCAGAGGGAGGATTCTCAATGTGAGTGGCTCAAGTAGCCAAGGGGTATCCTCATTAGCCACAATGTGTTACTCACATTTTGCAAGGGGACAAAAAGCATGGTTTCCGGATGACTCCAAGCTATCACTGCTGCCTGATTATCTGCCTTTGAAGCTTCTATTTGAACTGTTAGAAGCAAGTTTTTGTCTACAGGTAGCTTTCTGTATTTGGGTATCAAGAATCGGCATCATTATTCGATTTCTCTCTGTCATTACTCGTCATATCCACAGCTGGATGTGGGAGGATGTCATCCAGCGGAATGTAGCAATGGCAACCGCTTAGTAGTGTCTGCGCACAAGATGTACAGTTGGCTTGTTGGCTACAATACAATTAGCAAACATGGGTTGGGTTGTTTAAGTTGATCATTGCATGTACCCATTTAGCAGCAGGATTGTCATGACAGGTTTGGGTAACATCATGGTCCTGGTGACCAGCATCTTCATGAGGCTCCTCCCGGCAGCTTCAACCCTGCCGGACTATCAAGCTGGGGTCTGGCAGATCGGCAATCACCGATTCCATGAATGATAATATTGTGTTGTCGACGACTGATGTAACTATCCAAAGTATCAATTCATCATGCCCAGGCCAGTACCATATGAATAGCTGAGCATGGTATTCATCCACACTCTTGCCAGAAACTTCGGGATCCACTTAGGCAACGGTATAACTAATTGTCTCAACAATGAAATTGGTCGAGGCATTGCCGTATCGCAATGCACTTGAATTTGTGAATACTTTTGACCTAAGGTTTCTTCCTCCTCATCATCAGTATCTACACATCATCAGGAAGAGCAAAAGTAGCATTACGGAGATCAAATACTTACCATCATGAACAAGCATCCTCATCTAAGTCCAGAATTTGTAGACGCAATTCTTTCTTTCGCGAATGCCAATGTCAATGAATCTGGCAAGTATTGCCTGGTGTTGCTGACCATCGAGAAGACATTTGTCAATCATGTACTTCTTGCAAAGTGACAATTTAGACAGCAGATTACAGATGCAGATAATGTAATGATCAATTACGAGCTTCCAATACTCGGGGCCGAACCTAGCATTTTGCTGCTGGTTATGGACTGGGCAATCTCCTAGACATGTTCCCTCCTGTTATTATAGTTCCATTTCATGGTCAACCTACCTTTCTCCTGCTAAATCCCCATCATTTCCGTGGCCCATTGGCTGACTCCAGTACTCGCATTCTTGGCCCAGAGGAGGACTCATTGAGTCACAATCTTGATTGTACCACCATATGTGATGACTGATTTTGGCAACCAAAAGGCATCTTATTACACTTCAGGCTCACAGTGGAGGTCAAGAATTGAGTGAGGGATATCAAATGCTCATTACTCTACATACATGTTGGGGGTGATGACTATAATATCAAACATAAGGCAATGTGGTAGCAGAGGTGAGAAGGGTGTATCGGAGGTTCTGGAGATTGTCAGTGAGGTGTGTAGGAAGGGTGAATATCAGTATAGGCAGAGGGGGGTTATCATGATCCGGTGACATCATTGTGGCTTCTTTTCAGCAAGGAGACAATTATCTTAGCATCATCTAAGCACCCTACTTCATCGACCGAACATATAAATTCACCAGAGAGAAATCTATTAGCATGTACTGCATTCAGATCTCACTTGAGTGTCCTTGGTGTAGTTCTCATACCCCCCGATAACATTTCTGGGTAGGTATTTAAAGAGAATGTACTATTCATGGAAGATAGAAACGTAACAAGAAGTGACATATATAAATCACGCAATGCGCATGGGAGAATCTCGTAAGGGTGCAAATCAATCGCCATCATAAGGTGAATGCTGAAGTAGTATGTATTCTGAGATCCTAGTACTGCTGAAAAGGTGGGAGCGATTAAACACTATGCAAACTGGTAAATGATGATGAGAGAAATCCTTCAAGGGAGGTAGGACTTCTTTTTGGAAGAAGTATATTGAGGTGTGGCTTTTCCTGAGAACCGGCAAGATTGCAACAGAATGTGACACAAAAAAACAATTGAGACTTGTCATAATGTGGTTATGACATGTCATTTTGCAAACAAAACAAGGATATTGGTCAATAGTATTTTACCTGCTCGAAGATGTACTCCAACGTTGGTGCTTACATCACCCACCACCATTATGACCCTGTAGACAGGATGGTGTATGTATCTGCCAAAGAACTGCCCGATGATTGTTTCGCAATCCGGTATTATAGTATATAACTTTCGTTCGGTAATGGATCACATCATGAACTGTTGCTTCACCCGTTCGATGAACATTGCCTCAATTTAGATGCAAACAGTTGAAATGCTTGTGTCAATCCAGCTCAACCTCCAGTTCTGACACGGATTTATAGTACTACCCAATTGAAAACCATCTGGCTGGCATGTATATTAGCAGCGAGTATTTGGATATCTTCGACGATGAACTATATCTTTGGACGATGTTATCTGATGAGGAGGAGTGTCAATTAGCGCGCTGGTACATCATAAACAGCTTGAGCACAGCTGCAATCTTCGAGCTTTTCTGAGATTCTACAATGGCGAACATCGGCAACTTCATTATGTTTCTCACTTCATTCAAAATATTGAATGAAATGTTCTACAAGATGGGCTTTGACTTTTGGACATCAAGGCAAGTGTGCTATAATCATCTGGCTGATGCAAATGACATTCCTGCTGATGATTACACATCTTTCTTCTACTGCAATCCTGTTGAATCCATTCTATCTCTCATGGAAGTGCTTGCGTTCAGGGAATATATGTCTTATGATCCAGGAAAGGAATTGAATGAAGCTGAGGAAGGTATAAACTTAGAGGGGAAATAAAGCGACTGTTGGTGGAATGAACATGTACATTAGTTGAATTTCATCATAGCTATGATGATTTTCACCCCATGAATTGCTATAGCAGTCACTTGGAACTACGATTGTCTCTTCATTTGGCAATTAAGACCAGACTCATCTTACACTCTGTTCGGGTGCAAAGAGGGAATGGCTTCTATATTTGAGTCTCTGAAATACCAACTGGAAGATTAGATCAAAGCCTGTGAACCTTGAACGCAGCCCAGTTGGCATTCTTCTGATTCCTTCGAACTATCAGTTCACAGAACATGAAAAATTTATTGTCACAGAGGACCAACAACTCCATAATTGGGAGGTTTTGAGGAAGGTCTTCGAGCTTGTTTTTCGTCCTCCCACCACCCTGTTCAACAGTGGAAAACTCATGGTTTGTGCGCAAGGTCAGATGCAGCAAAGTTATTCTGTCATCTGTGCATAAATGGTGGACTACTCTGAAACGATTCCATTGCACTGGAATATTTGGCCCCATTGGCCAGTGTGTGAAGCACCAAAATTGCCATTTGGAGAAGGGAAGTCATTGTCATTGCAATTGGGGCACCATCGGCTATACTTCCAACACATTATACTTGTGACAGAATAAGATGTGATGAGGGGATGGGAACCAAAACAATATCTGGGTGATCGAGTGGTTTGAACCTCAGAAGGCATCTTCTGGATTATAAAATGCATCTCCCTGATGACTATTATTGTACTCCATCTTCTACATACTGTCTATCTTGGTATCTTATAACACTTAATGTACTGGGTAACATCCTTCTTTGAACAACATTCCAGGATTGACAAATGCAACCAGCTCGGAGCATTGAGACCTCCATATCCTGGCTTCACTCGGTTGAAAAAGCCATATAGCGAAGTGTCAGAAAGGAGTTGATCAGAGATGAAAACACTCAGGGGTGTGATTGTTTCTGTTTTTGCTGCGACTCATTCAAACCCTTTGGCGAGCTACAGAATTCCCTTTACACAAACCCTTTTGTGTAAAAGAATGTAGTGTATTTTCACTTCATGGGACATTATGGGTACCATACTGAAGCCATGATTGCATACATGGAGAAGTATATGGAGGAGCTTCATTGTTACAAGGATGTATTTAGTCAATTCTGCACCAGTATGTTTACAACGATGGCCTTGGAAGCCTTTAAAAAGCAGCTTATTACGAACAAACAGGAGTGCCAGGAGAGTGACCCTGCTTAGACGAATCATTTGTTGGCTGCAAAGTGTCCTCACATTGATGAAAATGAACTGCATATCGAGAAAGACATTGTGCAATATCTTGTCGAAGATTCTGAGTCGAACTTTAGGTGGAGTCATTTCCTGAACCACTTTTCTGACCATATCGGCCAGCTTGGCAACGTCATGAATGCAAGTTCCAGACTCCCAGAATGCTCGATGACGTATCTTAAAAAAGCATATGGATAAACCAATCGTTATGAAGTCGCCTTTCTGATTTTGTAAAAGACAATCTAAAAGGAGGAATTTCAGTATGAAGATCTGAATGTATTTGCCCCAAAACAAGCCCTAACAATGAAATTCCTCTAACTGAACTGCCTATTCAACGAATGATGAAAAACCCGTGACCAGACATCAAGCCCCTTGATGACTTGGCCAAGTGGTGTGCAATGGCAAAAGGGAACCTATAGAATCGCATTGCATGTTGTTTGAGCAGCTTTGCCAACATCACAGAGTACATCGATCCCAATCAGTATTTCAATTATCTCAACGACCCAAAATGAAATCAGTACAAGCCAGCGGTAATTGTGGTGAGGTCGATTTTACTGTGTATTGATTCTCTCTTCACTCCTACTGGAGTATGACTGGACCTAAAGACCCCCTCCATCCTCAGGTGAGCCGGTTTCATGGTGGTGCTCCTCCCCTGCTACCCTTCATCCCTGCTAACAAATTGAAAAACAGAAAGATCGACCAAACCAGGAAAGAAAATGACAGATATAAGCCCACAGCAGCCGCTTCCCGTATGTGAGCCAGGCTCTGCATATGCTGCAGACCATTATTCATTTGGGCAGGAACATCTTGACTTCAGTAGCTGACAAAAATTCTATCACTGTTTAGTCGCACTCTTTCATGGAGAACAGCTCAGAGACTTGTATGTGTTGGCATCTGCCTGCTTTCCACCCAGTCACCTTTTCCACTGCCATCCAGAGTGCATTCTGCTGGACTCCCCACTGGCTACAAAGGCAAAAGAGGTGCTCATGCATCTGGGCCGCTGCCCCTCCACACCACAAGCATTTATCGTCCTCTTGGTGGCGGAACCATTTTAGGTAGACTCCAGTGGGTGTATGCCCACACTGTAGTCTGTAGAATCTGGTAGCCAGCGACTTCATGCTTGTCATCAGAACAGGTCTCTTGGTCTCTGTCTTCCCCTTGAGTCTGTAAGTTAAGTGTTTGCTGCATTTGTTGGCCTCCAACTTTGCCTTGGCTGCTAGCAATCCCATGCAGATTAGTCTAGCTTGATTTGAGGCCGAGGTGTATGGCTGCTCTATTACTGCGGCTCCGCAAGCTTGTTGTGCCAAGGTTGCCTGACAGCCGACCTCATCGTTTCCAGCGATGCCATAGTGTCCTGGGACGCAGTGAATCTTCGCTGTGATACCGTGGGCGAGGAGAGCCTGTACTCCGGACTGGATCTGTCTTGCTGATCACTGCTCCGGGCCCTGCTCTTGGTGTGCTGCTGGTCGAATTGCCATTTGTGAGTCGCTAAAGTCTCACACCATCCTCACTGTATGGCCTGGCAATATTCCTCGCTTCTCGATTGTCACATTAAGCACAAGTCTGATCACTCCCAGCTCCATGTGTAAGACCATCATGCGCCAAGTGCCCAGATAGCTGTGGTGGAATCGCCATTGATTTCCATGTTCCACACTGTGGCGGCTCCCACTCGGCGACCATCTGAGCGTGATCCATCTGTCTAACACATTCAGACCCCAGCTCAAATTATGGCATCTTTCTCTCTCACCCACATCAGGAAAATGTAAAATCGTTCGGAAGACATTACACAACAACGCAGCTATTCTGAACAGCCACACCAATTTATCCAGAAGCTCCAACAAGCTCTGGATTAGGCTGAATGCAAAACAATGTGCTTCTTAGGTGCTCTGAGAAAAACTTTGAGGTGCTCCTCAACACTTCTGAAGTAGTAGAACAGAATACAAGAATTTTCTGAAGAGTATGAAGGCATCTTCAGAATGCTATAAAACCATGCCTTTAAGTGGGTAAAATGTCGGAGCTGCTGGGACTACAACACTCATCTCCAAGACCATTCCGGTGCATCTGGAGCCAGACTCTCCAGGAGTGATAATATATATGTCTATATCAAATTGTACAATTCGATAAACTATCTTACAGCTACACACCTGAATCAGGCATTCCAATCTAATTAATGTACAGTCCTGGAGGTTTCTAGATCGACATGTTTAATTACAAGTCATGCACAATCGATTCCGCCCCAGGCAGCATTCTCAGGCACTCCATGTGCCGGTCCAACCATTACTCTAACAGGTACAATGTGCATTTTATTTGTCTGTTTGACAACCCGCATGAAACTGTCAATACAATCTGACCAACCGTGGAGATCTATGTACTTTTTTGGAGCCACTACCGCATATTCTTGAGCTTGAGGACGTAATACCCATTGTTGAGTCTTTTTGCACCTCTCACAAAGGATCGATATTGCTTTCCCAGCTGGCATGCGATCCTGAACTTGGTGGATCTGATTTGGTGGAGTCCAGCTGATGTATAATACAGGAAAAGAAGGAATTCTTCCTTGAAAGGTGTTATAGAGGTAATTCTCTTTGCTTTGCATATCCTGGACCTAGATGTCATGACATTTAGACCTGATCCCTTGGTTGGCATTGGTATATTCTACCTTGCAACCCAGTCCCAGACACTGAACAGAAGTAGGGTTGTGAAATGGTTGACAGTTGTACAACAGCCCATTCTGGAGTATAATAAATATAGTATTAATGAGTACATTGTAATTATATCCGAGCACGAGTTCACTAACTTCGTGTCCCCAGTTCTCTTTAATTTGAGCAAGGAATAGCTGCTGAAAGTTGGGTATTCTGAAATCTTCTGATGCATCTTGGAGTGAGGTATATTTGATACTTCTGCATACTCCATGGACATGCGTTTGTCTCAAATGATATACCTGCTGTCATACAGGGCTGATAATGGGCAGGTCAGGAATCGTTTGGAGAGTTAATAGATGGGTTCTCAGTGTACTTCGTTCTGTATCGGTAGCGGGCGGTCGGTTCAAATTCTTTGCAGAGTCAACATCATACCAGCCTTGGAGTGTAAGATATGACAGTGTCTTCTCCATATAGTCAAGACTGGTACACCGGTCATTATGCTTCAGCATCTGTTGAATTTAATTATCTTTGTTGCTAGATCGATATGCCTCATTCATGGTGGCGATAGCTAGCGGTTCTGAAATATCTGTGGTGAAATTGTCACCGGAACCTATTCCACCGATTGACTCTGATATATGGCTCACAAGATGCATGTTTGGATATCCAACATGTACGATGCGCTGTTCAATGGTTTTCCGGAGCACCTGAATGCCAATTGTCTCCAACCATGTTTTAAACTTGATCAAGTGGATTGAGAATTCCTTCTTGATCCGCTTCTGTTCATTCAAGGTGATGCCATGAATCTCTCTCTGCAGCTGGTTAGTGATGCGCTTCATATCAGCCAAGCTCAAGGTCATGGCCTCTGCCTCAGGATCGGATAGGTGGTGCCAAAATTGGAGTTGCTTGTTGGCACTTAGATTTGCTGCCCCGTAAACCTCGTGTTCGGCTGCAGTTGTCAGTAGTGCAAGTTGTTTGGCGAATATGCTTCTGTGACCGGTTGCTTTGTTCCTGACCTCCTGAAATAGTAGTTGTTCATGATGCTGGAATTATTTATCGAAAAGCTTGCATTCCACAGGTGTCACTGGATGGATTTCGTGTTCCAAATGCTCAATTACCTTCTGATCATCAGCATCTGACCAAGTGGTTGCTGCGTGCTGGGCTCTATTCAGGCGCACCCCATATTGACTATGTTTTGTTGTGGAAACCTTTTCAGCCTGATACACATGGGCCTCAATTGAAGCAGGAATATTATGAATCTTTTGTTGGCGCAACAGATCGGATTCCGTGGCCAACAGGTTATCTACTTTGGCGTTCGCAGTCTGTGTCATTTTCTGTTCTCAAAACATTGCATTCTTCAGGTAAAATCGCATCAGAGCATTATATAGTGCTTTGAGGGATTGAACCGAGTGATTTTGTTGGCTAACAAGTAGAGTAAATTCCCAAAATGCCCACACTGCTCCCATGACCACTCCATTGGAGGCTTTTTCTACTGCAGATTTCCCGTCATCCTTGGAGCAGACAAGCATTGGATCACAAATCACTGCCATTGTTCTGATCATTTCATGGTGCTCTTTACCCTGCCAGGTGCTGCATTTCAATGAATCGAATGGTTCTAAGATGTACTGGAGGTCGGTACATTGTGGCACTGATGTGGATCGATTGTCAAATTCATCCTTGACCTGTCTTGATTTCATCTATTTGAGCAGCCAGTTCGATTGGAATTCAACTAAACCCAGGGGCAGTTGATGTAATACATCAGGCTGCCAAAGCCGATAGACATTGCAGAGAGGGTATTGTCAGAACTAGTTGCAGATAGGGTAGACACCTAGAGTGTGCAGAGCATCAATCATATTGTCCTCCAGCAGCTCCGAGTAAATATGCTGGTCTCTTGAGTTATCAAGTGGTCGAAAAGTGGAATGCCCCATTGGTGCACCTTAAGGAATTTCGCACCTTGCGCATGAGCCATATGAGACTTGAGCATCCATGACATGTTCCGGATAATCTCTGACCAAAGCAACCAAAAGAGGGTAACATTGTTGCTCGAATCCATCTGCACAATCCCATTTCAAACCACGGCCAGTGATGTCAAGGTAACTAAGTTGAGATAGCACAGTTCCAACTGCGGAATGCGATGCTCATCAATATTTTTGCCATTATTTGGTGGACATGTGATCAGGCCGATGAGGATCAAGATGCGCTTTTTAGGTGTCCGGCAGATATCATTTCAATATTACCTATTGTGAGATTCTGTGGCCAGGCATGCTAATTGTCTGAAAACTTGGTCAAGTGACTTATGTTAGATGCACAAATGACTGGCACAATAGTCGCTCTGGCAGGAAGTTGATCTTGTGTATCCCACCACCAATCGCCTGTGTTTATCTTGCTGTACATTCGACGGCCCTCAGAGTCTGTGAGGCACACTGGTTCGAAATTGAGGTGAGCCTGCAAAGGAAGATGTGCTGGGACGAACTGCATACATTTGAAACTATCCATGTAGTATAATGTTCCAAAGATTTGTGAGTCATCGTCAATCAAACTATAATCGCCGAGCCCAAGATCAAGTTCAGAGAGGTGCTTTCGCATGCCATCTGCTGATTGGGAGGATTTGATTTTGAAGTTGTCCAGTTCACCCTTGAGATGTTGATGCATCCATGGTTCGTTTGCGTGCTAAATGATTGAACCTGCTGAAAGTCGTGGGTGGACCAAAATGGATGCCATGTATTCCATTGTTCTGAGTACTTTCGATGCTTGTTGTACAATCCAGTTGCTTTGCCATATGCTTTCCCCCCCGCATTTTCCCCTCCAACTACCTGCCTATGAGCCTTTGTCCTTGTTGGATCAGGGGTACAGGTGAGATCAGGCTACTGAAGGACTATAGATTGTTCATTGGCAGAATCTTCAAGTGGTGGTGCACCTGGAACATTGTCTATTGGTAGAGTATTATTTGACAGCTTGTCGATGGCCATTCAGGTGCACCTACTGTAGGCAATCCATGATGGCTCAGGGTGATCTTGGCCGGCAGCTGGTTGAATGCTGTTGGGTAATAGCCCTTTATTCATCAATATTGGGTGATATTGTTGATAGTGGGCTTCCAGTCGGTTCTTGTTGAATGATTTCTTTTAACTGATACAGCATTTATAATGATTGCAGCGAATGTTGACCATATTCGGGACAGGCTCAGTCTTCTGATGAATCTCCATGATGGTTGAGGTGTTATAGTTTGTTGCTGGATTTGAGCCTCAAGGATATTTGTTTCGAAGGCAGGCTAACTGTAACTCACATTAGCGTATCACTTTCAAAGCCGCATTACACCTGATGAAATGTCAAGTAGGGGTACAATAACGTCACCTTACGATCAGTTTTGTTCCCAAACTATGATACAATCTATCAAATCCAGCACAATAATGCTGCACATCATGTACTGAAAATTGTTAGCAAAGCAAGCTTCTTTTGTCATCACTGTGATCAACTTTTGATACTGTTTATCAGGTGCTACTCCAATGGGTCTTATCATATACTACATCATTGGGGCATTGCGCAGTTTATGTTTACACTTCAGCCTCTAGCAGCAGATAACATCAGCTTAATACAATGAATAGGTTAGTTTCCCAGCTGGCTGTATGCCCGCTCAATGATCAGTGAGAACGGATAGGCTGGTAGGACTTTTTTGTCAGTGACGATCCTTGACCGGTGGGTGGATCCTGAGGTGACCACGAGGTTTACATAAGGAGCTCAAAAGAAACCAATCACTGTTGCTGCTCGACTAACAAGGCCACATATTGAATCAAGTCCAGGTCATACACACATATTTTCGATGTAAAATGTCTAGTTGTTGTAACCATCCAACCGGATATAGTTCTTGTAGGGTTCCTGGAGACATGATGGTGTATTACTTCTATGACCTTTTCAGTCATGAACTGAACAAAGGTGAGCTTCTATCCAGGATCATTGTATACAAAGTTTAGCAGATAACAAAGAATGGTGGGATGTGTGTGATTATGATTTCTATTTCTTGGCTGGGTTTCATGGGATCAAAGGTGCAGTGAACCACCACAGTTCGTGACAAATACGATGGACATAAGAGGCCTTTATTCTGCCGAAGGTTACTACTACCTTCAATATTATCAACTATGCTCCACTTCACTTGAAATGACCAATTGAATTGGGAAGGTGATTACGATCAATCTGTTTTGCACAGTCAATGTCGACGAACGGATCTCCGCCAAAGACAACCACTATGGCTCCAACAGGCTGGCTGTTTGGCTAACAACAATGCCCAGATGACAATGTGGGAGCATTAGATAATCATGCTGGAAATACACCAAGCAAAGACACACAATTTGGGAATCCAGCTAATCAATCTTATCTGCCACAACCAGGGTATAGTTACCCCCCTTTGCAGCCAGCATTTCCAGGGGCTCCCCAGTTCAGCCACCAGGCCCCATTCAACATGACACCAAGCACACAAATAAGCTCTGGTGCAACCCAAGGATATCCGAGTTAGGGGCCATCATGGAAACCATATTATTTCCCCCAAGGAGGTCATGGTGGACCTCAAATGTTCCCCCCTCAGCAATTAACAGGACATGGGCTGTCATCTCCAGGCACACCTCGAGTGTCTCCAACACTGGCTGGAAACAGTCCAGTCATTTGACTGACATCTCCCACCTCCACTGCGCTGGAACAACTTCACGGCACACATTGGAGACCCCCAATCAACCTCCCAATCGAACGATTTCAGCCGGCAGTGGAACTGCTTAAGATAGATGCTGCAGGGAATGCGAATTTGCCCCCATTAACAGAAATGTCTTATGATGAAGATGTTGCAGACTGTGAGTGCGAGGATTTGTCGGACTTGGGCAGTGCCAAGGGCCAAGCCCTAATCAGCTTGAAGCAAATGGCATTCTCCTTGAAGCAATTTGGCAAAAGGATGGGGCAGTACAACATTAGTACATTCAACAAGTGGAAGAGAGTATGAGTGGCTGGGTTTCGGTGAAAGAAGCATCAGTCTATTATCCGAGGACAGAACTATCTGAAACCGCTTCGAGATGGACCCCTACACTGGATGATGGTGATTGCAGATTATTTAGAGACTTTCTTGGCCTCACTGGCTTTGGAAAAATTTCATTCTGCGAAATGGATGCAGCGACAGTGGGTTAAGATGCATTCGAAGCAACCTGCAAGTGTGGTTCGGCAGGCAAGGAAGAAGGCAAGGCGAGGCAACAAGCGACAGGCGATCCATTTGGCAGAGCGTGTCGGCAAACAAACAACAAGCAACCTCCCAGAGTTGCCAAATACAACTTTCATGGTTGTGATTCGTCGAGTGCTGAATGTCAACAATAACCAGACATCCAGGAATCGACTCCAAGCTTTGTACACAGATGTGAGGCACTGGGAGGAGCTGATTGATTCCATCGAACGAAATTGTAGCCCGAAACAACCATACTGTCCAACTGCACTATCCATGTGCAACGTGATGCAGGAATAATTGGACGAAGAGTATATGGGATTATACACACCCGGGCAAATGATGAATGACCACCTATATGGTTCAATTTGATACAATATTCCTCTTTGTAATGCCTTCAAGTTGAAACTGGGACACAATTTGAAACTGTTTTTGGTACAAATAAAGGCAGCTACAGGGAAGGATATTGCGGAGCACTTAATTAGACTGGCTAAGGTTATCCCCGCTAGCCTTGTTACGGTTAGTTACACTCCACTGCAAATCGGTATATTTAGATATCGGATGGATCCAATGAAAATAAACGAGCGGTTGCTGAGGAGCCAGGTGGGAAAGAGACTGATAGTAGTTTAAATGTAAGATCGAATTGAGAGAATAGAAGTGATTATATTGCACATACTTGTTGGGTCCAAATGCTTGTCTGTGAAGTACCTGACATCGTGATGACTTTCAGAAGCACCAGAGTATGAGTCCATCAGCCCAATGTACCTTGGAGCCACTGACAGTGATCACTGTGGACGAACAGAGGACCAGCCACAGTCCAGGAGAGGTTCAGAAGGAAGAGGAAGGCAAGGAGGTCCTTGATCCAGATATTACCAGTTCAGTATTAAGCACTATTCTCAACACAATCCACAACGAATTTGAAAACAAGTGTCTCGTGGAGGCGGTCAGGCTGCTTGTCTCAAGTTTCTGGCGCACCAGGCTTGGGCTACATCGTTCATTGTGAGGAGGTGGGTTTGGGATAGTGATATGCCAGCAGCACTGGTGTTGGTTGAAATGGGTCTTGGAAAGACTTTCACCTCTTTGGCAGCAGCAATGATATGCACACTGCTGACTGAGAAAGTTGTAATGGGGTTACTGCTGTCAATTATATGTGGAAATACCCTTGCGGACTATGTGAATATGGTACTGAACGACTTTTCCGGGACTATCGGTGAAGAAAGAGAATGGTATCCATTGTGGAGACATAATTCAATGCCCCACCGCATTATAGAAATCCAGAAAACTCCACTGCAGGGGCATCCAGCGCTCATATCCGCCCTTGAATCAATCCTGGTGGTGACAATGCATGGAGTTGCAGAGAGGTTCAAGAGTGTCATTGACGAGATGACATATTCAACAGATTTCAACATCATTAACTTGCTGCACACGGAATATGCGAATCTCCCGGATGAGAATCTGAACACCTGTCTTGACAAGCCCGAAACCAGATGGAATATCCACTTTGTTTCATATGATACCTTAACATCTAGAGCGAAACCATTAAGCAATGGCCAACTCTCACACAGCTCATCCAGTTTGGGGATTGTTGATGAGTCTCATTGTTATAAAATCAAAAATAGTGTAGTCTGGCAAATTGCGATGAATGGGAGAATTGGATTCAAACTTCAAGTCACTGCAACGCCGGAATTCCATTCACTCTATGACTGGTGTTTTCAGACGATGTGGCTGTTTTCAGGTGCTGCTGAAAATTCAGACGATGATACTGGAACGGAAATGGAAGGCGCTGAGGCAGTTTATTCTGCAGTGAAAAGTCTGATGCATGCCATCCGGACTGAAGATGAAGTCGCTCAACAGGATGCGGCACACCGTATGATCAAAATTGCAAAGCCCTGGTCAATCAGGTGGTGTTCAGAATTGAGACTGGCAAATGGAATACCACTTGTTTGGGTAGCAAAGAAGAATGCACACCTTGTTGATCTTGAATGCACTCAAGAACAGTAAGGTAAACTACAGACCATTGAGGAGAGATAGACTTGGCGGGGTAATTCAGAAGCATGGAGGGCACAGAGATGGCGGCTGGCATGCTTGTGATTGGTATTGGGAGACACCCAGGATCGGAATGATGTTTCAGGATAATGGTATCATGAACGGCCATTCGACACTTGGGTGGATTCTCCAATGTTCCGATGGCGGACAGACACATTGCTGCAAATACTTGCCAATTCTCCTGCGGAGTATCTGGAGCCCGATGAAGACAAAGAATCCAATGAGACACTCCTGCAACAGCATGAAAGTAATAAATGCTCGTTGCCTTGTACAACTCCTCATTACAAGTCGGTGCTATTTTGTCCGCTGGCAAGTCAAGTTCACAATTTGAAGTGGTGGCTCACAAAGTGTTTTGAGGATGATATTGATCTTTTCTACATGTATGCAGAAATGGGCAATGATGAGCGTACAGAAATGCACCTCAAATTCTGAGATTTGCCAAATCCCTCTGTGTTTGTAACTACACCCAAAGTGGGTAGGAGAGGCCTAAATCTCACAGCAGCAAACCATGCGGTACTAACTTAGAAGTGCTGGGTATTGAATGAGCAGCGCGAAGCATTTGCATGGGTTCTCCGACTGGGGCAAAACAGAGTTCCACACACATGGCTATTAAACACTGGACTAACTCGTTAGGATATCAGAGTGAGTGATCTCCACCAGCTCTCTCGAGTGCACCGAATGAGAGTCCTGCATGGCCCGATGGGCCAGCTGAACACCACTACTTTGATGACATACTGGATTCTCGAGTGCAGGGAAGAGTATACAAAGCACATTTAGGAGCAAGGAGGCGTCGTACCGTGAGATGGTAAGGATGCATGATAATTATGTGGGCAGTGTAATCCTGGTATGCCTCTTCAAACATTCAACCAACGCAATCTCACCAACAGATCCAAAATAGTCGAATGGCAGGGCGAAGAAGACGCTCGTAATGAGTCTAGCAGTATTGGTTAGAGCTCCATTCCGTTTCGTGTTAGTTGATTATAGTAATCAATATGAGATGAAGTCAATAATAAACAAATATCAGATAAACTGAAACATAGTCCCATTTGGACAATGGAATATGTGATGAAAAGCTGGTGCACCAGTTGAATCGTCAACTAGGTCAAATTTCGCAGTGCTGTATATTTCTCTTTGTGTCAATCTGTGGAAGCTACAGTTATTGCTCATCGTCAATTGTCCATGTGGTATTGTGATACCTAAATAAGCAAATGGGATTCCAGTGTTCAGGTGTGCCTGAGCCTCCAAGAGTGATTCCCATTCTTTGTTTCTTGTCAATTTCAGGTGCACTGGATACTAGAATTGCGCAACAATTCAGGATATTTACTGAATCAACAATGTGGAATACTGTAAAGTCAATTGCACAAGAGAATCGTTATCAACATCTCGACTCTCCTAAGACAGATCGAGTACTGTATGTCTCTAATCATCCAGGGATGGACAGACTGACTAAGGGATATCGAGTTGATGTATCATATCCGAAGACACAGCTCAAGTATTCCAGGCATACGAGAAGATTATCGCTGAGTATTTCCTTGCTTAGGAATACAGTTCAGGCACACCGCAGATCCACTGTTGTGTCAAGTGTGATGGTCTCAGATTTGACATCTTATGCACATTCTATTCCCAGGCTTATTTCGACAAGCAGGGACTCATTATTCACATATGAACCCACTCCAGGCATGCCTCTGAACCTTGTATACCCACATCGCATTACCTTTGAATGATTCATTTTGTTGAATGTTTTCAATCTCTGGCTGCCAGCACACAGAGTGTCCTCTGTCAGACACTAAACTTTTAGGTGCGTGTGCGGCCCCAGCTGATATCTGAGGCTATGCTTGATCGGTAGGTGAAGGCCGCCATGTAAATGATATAACTATCATGCTTGGTGTCAACCTAATCTTGGGAGAATGGTGTCCTCCATATGCATACCGTAGATGCACGATGCTGGGTGCTAAGTAACCACACTTAACTGGATTTTGACTATGAAGTATATTCGGACCATACATTTCCAAGATGCTATAATTGCTACTGTGGTTTGGGCTCCAAAATTTAGCTGCACCTTGAGAGCGTGAACATGAAAAGATAGCTTCTGCTCAGCGACTCTGCAGATGGCCCGAAACTGCTGCTCACTTGTATACCACACTTCATCGAATAGGCTTAAAATGACATCACTTCTAATGCAGACTTAACTACATTTTGACTAACTTCTATGTTTGGGCAGCCAAAGAACCGTATCTTAAAAAAGATTGTGTGAACCAATTTCCATCAATGGAGCTCGAAGAGATAGAATCTGAATGACAGTCTCTGTTCACCGGCTCAATCAGGCACCGGCAAGCTCCTGCCCACCGAGTATGTTCAACGCCTCCATCAGCAACTTGCCTAGTTTCTGCCAGCAACACCTGGGTGTTCCGGACAGCTATGATGGCTCTGAAGGAACCTCATATCCTCTGGCGGAGGATTACACTCTTCCTGTTGCCAAGGCAACAGGTCGGGTTGCATATTTACATCCTTTAATTTGCACCCAGAGTGTGGTGACGCATACGGACAATGACAACTACACATGTGTGACACTCTTCGCAGGGGCTGCCGTTATGCTATAGCTGTCTACAACACACCTGGCGATCTTTATGCCTTTCTTCGGCCGATAGCCACATTCTACCTCTCCACTATTGCTATGTATCGGATCTCGCACTCTCCCCTTATATGTGTAACATTGAGATTGTGTCACATATTGCAATACAGTCTTCGCTTTGGATACATCGCTTGCTGTTGCATCTGCTTTGCCATTATCGTATTGTACAGGTCTGAAATATACTGTCCAATCTTCTCACTCTCTAGTACTATGTCCTCATTCCTCCACATTCTGCATTGATCCATCATCGGCTTGCAATACTTCGTACTCCTCATCTGCATCTGCATTATCGCCATTCTCACACTCATACACATGGACATCACTGGTTCCCAGTTCAATCTTACTATTCCCTCAGTCCTCCACATTCTGCATTGATCCATCATTGGCTTGGGATGCTTTCTCCTGCTCATCTGCATCCGCATTGTTGCCATTCTCACCCTCACACCAGGGGATATCAATTGTTCCCAGTTCAAACCTCTCGAGTACAGTCGCGGGCCGTCATAGCTGGCGGGTGGTGTGGAGGGTATTGCACTTGTCACTTTCGTCACGTTCATCGTCGTAATCCCCGCCGCCACCTGGTATCCCGAAATTGAGTTTGTCATCTGTTCAATTGTTGTCTATCGGGATGGTTGGGTCAGTGCTTCTGATCTCAGGCTCCTCAAGCGCCACTTCGGATGTCAAATATGCAAGAAGAATAGCATTGTCAACACGTGACGCTTCCATGCTGATGACCACACCAGGCGTTGGGTTCTCCGCTTGTTGAATCCAACACTTGACTGAAGCAACAGTCTTTCAATTCAGCATCTGTTGGTAGCTCTCCAGTCGAGTCTTCCAGGATGTCATCAAGAATGTATACATTTCTGCAACGCCAGGCGAGGTTAACAACTTGAAACCCATTGCAGCGCAGCAGCATGCATTCAGACCACCGTCATTCGTGTAATTGAAGTAGTTCAAGCGATCAGGTCTGTCCGCTTTCAGCTTTGACTTGGAAGGTTTCGGATGAGCACCGTTGTTGTGTTGACACTCCAGGAGAGCATGGCGCAACGCGGTGCAGGTAAACATGAACAATGTTGAGGGTATATGACCGTACTTGCTATCATTCATAGAATTGTAAAATCCATCAGCATATTTAACACGGATAATTGCTGGATGATAAAATTTAATGTAGATATACCGCGGGAATGCTTCTGCCATGAAGTCAAGTGGATGGTAGACATTCATGAGCAGCATTCGACTCTCTCTGCATTGGATTTGGACTGCGTACACTACCTTCCATATGCTCTGCTACAGGAAGCAGATACTAATTGCCTACCAGAAACAAATCAATGAATTCCAAATGCTTTGCATCCGATTCAGAGCGATGGAGATCATAAAGCTCAGGTACATTGGCCCATGCTGATCGAATGAAATGAGATTTAATTATATTGACTTGTGCGCGAACGTGGTACCAGTTTGAGCGTGTAATATCCAACGTGGGCTGTTGCTTCAGCATACCTCTTTCAATATCTCCTTTGTACATGCCTCAAATGCTATGGACGAAATGTTGTTTTCCTGCATTGTGGTGTTCAAGTATGTCTCTATTATCTGCCAGTGTTGGGCTTCAGCTAATGCTTTTGCAACACATCACATTGCATAACTAACCGACTACATCTGGCAGCCCTACTGAGCTTGCAGTCATATGGGAAGCCCAAAGTCATCGGACCCCGAAACCGGCGTGATGGAAAGCATCCTGACGCTATAATCATACAGTTCAGAGCATTACTTGACAATATGGAAGACCCAACACACCATGTGGCAACATACAGCGGCATGCGGCAGTTTATCAAGCATCAGAGTCGTAACAAGACATATATCTCGGATGAACAACTGCATGCATTGGAGCTCTTTATATAGAACGGTTTGAAGGTTGAAGTTGAGGGTTTCGATGGTGAACAAATATCTCCGATGTGTCGATGCACAGGAAGCCAGAGCTGCTGCAGATGGGATCGATGGAACGACGGGCTGTGAGTAAAGGAAAGCCCGGGAAGGTGTTAGGGCACGTGAAATGGGCGTCTTCCATAACAACTGCAACAACTATTGAAAATGAAGCTCCTGAACTAGGATGGAGCTTTCGTTGAGTACTGGTTAGCCCAGACGCTCACCACAATACCTGGAAACTCAGGCAACTTGGATCCCATCTTGAAATTTGTTCAAGTGAGCAAAACACCAGCAGCCATTGCGTTAGCGGTTTTTGGCATGGGAAACATTATCGGGTGCGAGCCTATAATTCCAGAGAGAGCTACTAGTAGTGAGACAGGAGACGGATGGAACCAGTGATGCAATGTCTATAGCCACATAGATCTGCTGATTTCGAATGTTGGGTATAATTTGTAAAGAGACAATCGCATTACGCGCGCAGGTAGATGGAACACGAGGAGAGATTTTTGCAGCGCCACCTATCGCATTCAAATCCCGATCCACATGTGTACGCAATCAATCCATTCTGAGGTATGGTCACAGTTGGCCACATCACCAGAGTGATCGTTTAAAACAGGGGACCGACAGAATGAGAAGAAATGGTGAAACAGCGATCAGAGGTTGATAAATACTGCGATGAGTTGTATTGACACCAGACGCGGAGTCATCCTCCACAGGGGTGTCTCCCACGGCGGTGACAGAGCGCATCAATTCCTACTGAGCGATTCCACCCGGATTGATATTCTTTTTACAGATGTGATGTTCATTACAAATCATAATAAGACGATATCTAATTTCCGCAAACGTCCAATCCCATGTTTGCATGAAGAACAAATCGTGATGAAAGCTTGAGTAAAGAAATGGCAGTTTCTGACAGTACAAGTAACTGGCAATGTAATGCAAGCCTGCAATCACAGCTGTTGGATTGTATCCTGCATGTCAATTCAATACTAGCTGCACCTGGTTTGACCAGAACTGCATGCTGTTATTGGTATTTCCGCTGTCAGATGCAGCATCATGATGCATTCATATTGTTCTTATGCTCTGCTTTGAACCCCAATATTTATGTTAAGTCAATATGGTAGCATTGAGAATCCTAATGAGTTTGTAATCAAATGATGCGGTATACACAAGATATTATGCCAAACATCAAAATGTGAGTGACTATTTATGACTCATTCGCTAGCAATCTTGGCATTGATGACAACTGGAATTGATTTGATTACCCCTGAGTCTTCATCATACCTTTACTGTTCTTTCTCCATATTGAATATCTTCTTTGTAAACCCAATTTCTCTGACCTCTGTTATGCTGGGTGTATACACATTATGACTTCAGCAGACTCGAATTGCAGAAAGTGAAGTTCTGCACATGATATTGCGTAATTGACTGCTAACTTTGCTGCAGAATCATAGAATAACAGGATATCATAAATATAGAGTGTCCATCCGATTGGTATACCGCATTCGGAGATTCATATTTATCCACTATCAGCAACAAACTCAGTTTGAAACCCTGTAACTTCAACTGTAGCCAGTCACCAAGGTCGCAATTCTATTCTCCGTCCAAGTCCTGCAAGATCGTTTACCACACCGACGATTCTGTGCCATGCAGTCACGTCTCATAGGGTTGAACTAGAGGAAGAATGAACTATCTTAGACGGAGACTCAGTATTCAACACATGCCCGGCCCTGAGAGTTAGTTAGTGATAGAACGATGTTAATGTCTTGAGTTCTTCAGGTGTGTCGAGATCATCAGGTGCATCTGGTTCAAATCCTCGGTAGGTCGGCTTAAGCTAACTTCCAATTGTTGCATCAATAGCATACTTGGATAGGAGTGCTAACATTCGTAAATTGGGGGCATGAAGAATCCATCTAATCAGGTGCACCTGACGCTTCCGAAATCACAAGAAAGAACTAGCATCGACAATATACATATGAACTGCCAACAATGTCTTCCGGACACTTTCCATACTCGCCTCGAATCGCATCCTCCTGGGCCAAGTGTTCCTGATTCCACGCATCCTTTGAGTCGTATCCTCATCGACCAAGTGTTACTTTGCTGCCCTAATTTCATCTTTTTCTGTTAAACTTCGTACTATATTTATGCTTATATACTTTTGTCTACATTCCCTAACTTCACTTCATCAATATGGAACCAATGGCTAGCCAGATGAGGAAACACTATACACAGAAGAATCATGAAGCACACCATGAGAGAGCACTTCCAGGTGCAGTTAGGAAGATAGCCTATGTTTATTGCAGATGAAATGTTTGAACACCAACTCAGTCTTCGTGTAAAGGATCAGAGACAGCAAATGTCCAGGCAATAATTCTTATGTCGCAGGATGATGATGATACCGATCAGGGGATTAGCAATGACAAAAGCGCAGACCCTGGAGAGTTCACCTTGTCATCCGGTATCAAAGAAGACGATTTGGACAACTAGCGGGAGTTCCTATATCAAGATGAGGCATGCAGTGATTCGACATTACGAACGACAAGGGTTCTACCTCCAAAGATACAGAGAAGTCCGGATACTGTCGTTGCCTGCACTTCACTTCCACCTCTGCGACATCCAGCTGGGGCTAAAGCACCACCATTTCTCCAATGCCAAAAGTCAATCTTCATCATATTACACGAGACTGACATTGTACCTGCCCAGGCACTCCCAGTTCTCAAGGCTGTTCGAGATCACAGTGATTCTCAATCATACGCCGGTGGTGATCACAAAGTGTTTCAACATCAAAAGGCTACTTTTCACGTGATGAAACGGCTCGTGGAGGTAATTGTATTCACACTGACTCCCTGCCCATTTATTTCCGATGAGAAAAACTCGACGGATGATGAAGCTTGGCAACTAGCGATTGAAGTTCAGGATCGTCAGTGGGTATTAGCAGGTGCTCCTACTGGTACACCATTTGTGTGTCAATGGCCCGGTGGTCAATCTCTTCAAATACATCCCAACCCCGAGAAGCAGTATGTGTGTACCCTGTTTTTCGCTCCTCGATGGGACTTATGATTGTACTAAACCCCAACTATATACATTGTTGAAACTAAGATTTGTACCATTCGAGGGTCTTTGGCAGATGGAGCTGGCGGAACTATTGTCCATAGATGCCGGTTGGATATAGGATCGAAGGGTGAGCTTCGAATCCAGGTTATGGAGCTCCTGTTTAACGATGCTCATCTCTCGACGGTTATTAGTAATAAGAAATCATGGTTCACGCAGATTGAAGTGCTGGACCTCGTCTACCCTCAATTATTCTTCACCACCAATAGCTAAAGGTGACTGCCGACCACATCGCAGGCCTTTCAACAACTTGCACCGCAGACATTAGCACTTGTGGCCACAGCATTTCATTGTGTGCTGTCTGAGTATGCCACAGGAGAGAAGGTTATGGTTATGTATTCTCAAGATGAATATCGAAATACCATTTGGCTTTCCACAGTGATAGATTGTATTACTGCTGAAGCCACTCCACTCATCAATTACACATGGCGGGCTGCTTTATACCCCCCCCACCCCAGTGGTGCTCCTCTGCTATGCTAGGCGCTTCTCGATCCCGATCTGCGCCCCTCAGCCAGGATTGGCACTTCGATATTTCATCCACTGCTCCATACTGCCTTGTCTATTGGCTCTCCTTCTGTAGAATGGGCACGCCTTAATCCCCTCCACGATTTCGATTCATTACACTGCTATTTCATTCCAGACTTGTTACCTCTCTCCCCTTCCAGCCATGCACACCATGGATGTGCTGCTCTGCTGGATAGGCACTCCTTCGCCATGATTTGCCCCCCTCAATTTCATTCTGCACTCCTCCATCACCTTCTTCACTCCCCTTGCCCACCCTGCACTCCACATCAGGCACTCCTCCTTTCCTGGTGGCGTACCTCTTTTGCCCGCGAATTCATCATATTGCCATTGAAACTCCATTTTGATTCACCATAAGCTAACCTCTCAAATCCAACCTTATAGATATCACAAATTAAGCCAAACAACATTGGAATTCAATTTCGCGCCATCTCCTGGCCCGAATCATTAGGAAATACACAGAGCGCCTCTGGCTTCTTCGTACCATTGATGAATTGTGTGTTCCTGCGTTGGTCGGCGCTGATGCGATGGGAGATTTAGTGGATGTCATCGAGACTGTGTGATTGATATCATTGGATTCCTTAGTCGGGTTATTGTTTTGGATCTACCTTCTTTCACTTTTGAATCACTCATCATTTTCTTTGGCTCTCCATAATGTAGTGATGCAAACAATAGAATGTTGAATGAGATGCTGGGTACTGGAGTATGATTTAGAAGTTGTTAATGAACAATAATCTATGCATCATACGTGGAGGTAGTGTTAGCAACGGTGCTGGACCATCGCTTCAGGTCCGGGTTGGGGTCGGAACCCCACCAGTGCCAAATTGGAGGTGTGGGTCAGCAATAAACCCGAACTGTCGATGCGGGTATAGTTCAATAGAAATCTTCCTACCTGTCTGAATTGGGCGGGTCCTCAGTGGGTTGTCCAGTAGATCACTCTGTCAATACAGATACAGTGCTTGCCTTTGCTATTTGATAATAGTACTTAATCAAAATTGAGTATTCGACATCTAGGAATCCCATTTTGCATGTTTTGCAAGGTGCAAAATCAATCATATTTGAATTCATCTTTTTTCATTGCTAATTTGTATTTTTGACCATGGAGGAGGTCAATAGTTCAATTATAAGCTCAACTATCCATGTGATGCCTTCATTACCCAATATGCATCACCAGGAATTCATGACCCTCAGTTGACGCTATGTTGATGGTCAATTTGAGAATGGGGCCGTCACCGTATCACTTTCTGTTTTACGTATAATGGCTGCCAATACGTTAGATATGGATAACAGTGAGCAAATCACTTACCAATTACCTTATTCAAAAGACCGAAAATCGTTGAGGCTCCATTGACACTCATTTTCAGAATCGGGAAGTCACCGTGTCGCTTGCTCTTTTGCTGATAATGGCTGCTAATATGTTGGTTACACATAACAGCAGGCATATCCCATTCCAATCACCATACTTACATTACCAAAAATCATTGACGCTGTATGGACGCTCAGTTAAAGGTGGCAGCGACATCGACACTAACCATATTGCAAATAAAGGCGGCCAAAATTCCATGATGGGTATATGCTGTAGCACAAACCTTGGATAATACAAGATGCAACGCCCAAAATTGTTGATGCTCTGTTGATGCTCTGGTGACGCTCATATTCAGGTGTAGCGGAATCGACTCAAACAATATATCCCCTAAAGGTCGACAATACTTCAATTATAGGTAAATGCCATAACACAGCCGTTGGATTACACAAGATGCAACACCCAAAATCGTTGACACTCTGTTCACACTCTGTTGATGCTGAGTCGACGCTCTCTTGATGCTCAGTTGATGCTGATTTTCAGGTATAGCTATATCGACATTCACCATATTGTCTATACAGGTGGCCAATACTGCGATTATCAATAAACGCCGTAGCACAGCCCATGGATTATCCAAGATGCAACACCAAAAATTGTTGACGCTCTGTTGACGCTCTGTTGACACTCTGTTGATGCTCTGTTGACGCTCTGTTGATGCTCTGTTGATGCTCTGTTGACGCTCTGTTGATGCTCTGTTGACGCTCTGTTGATGCTCTGATGACGCTCTGTTGACGCTCTGTTGATGTTCTGTTGACCCTCTGTTGACCCTCTGTTGACGCTCTGTTGATGCTCTGTTGATGCTCTGTTGATGCTCTGATGACGCTCTGATGACGCTCTGTTGACGCTCTGTTGACGCTCTGTTGACGCTCTGTTGATGCTCTGATGACGCTCTGTTGACGCTCTGTTGATGTTCTGTTGACCCTCTGTTGACCCTCTGTTGACGCTCTGTTGATGCTCTGTTGATGCTCTGTTGATGCTCTG
>Ga0307514_10000461_pt1 | contig 86550 bp, 102 predicted proteins | sample 16_EM_MG_FD_203088 | JGI IMG/M metagenome (GOLD analysis project Ga0307514, IMG submission 203088) | Populus trichocarpa ectomycorrhiza microbial communities from riparian zone in the Pacific Northwest, United States - 16_EM | ecosystem: Host-associated > Plants > Roots > Unclassified | place... | reverse complement strand
TGGCACAGACAACGTTGGATAACTGTCCTCTCCATCGCTTTCCGAGTCGCTCGATTTGTTGTTCCATGTGATCGATGTCCGCGATGTCAGGCTCTGTGGAACCCATTTGAGCATGACCGGCACTTGGTTTGCTTGTCGAACGTCGGAAACCATTGGTGTCTCGAACCCGACCGTGTACTCGAGAGCCTTGCTTGTCGTCTCTGTCGCTGGGTTGATCCCGTGCGTCCGGAGGTGTCGCTTCGCGTTGGATCGCACGGCGAATGATTTATTGCAAGACTCGACTGGGCAGCGATAAGCTATCATTTCCCTCCATTAGTCCAAGCATACAATCATGACCGATGTTGTCACCCTTACGTTTCATCCCGGAATGGCTGTTCATATGCGTCGCCAGGCCGCTCGGACGTGGGAACCATTTTTCACAGACGGTGCATTGGTGCATTTTGGACCGCTTGCTCGATGGGTTCGCCTTCTTCAACGTGATGCGACCCCCGCGTTTTTGCCCATTGGCCGATCTTGGCGCTGGGGACGGACTCCGCTGGGCAGAATATGAATCTGGTTTTCGGTCCCATGTACTTAGTCTTCTATTCCGTCCCCGTGAATGTAAATCGTGTCCTCACCGTCGTCTGAACCATCCTTGACGGAATCCGGGGTACCGAACTCTTGGTGAGACTCGAAGAAGTGGGTGTCCGGGTTGACCTCATCGTTCGTGACCGGGGTGTGGTTACAGTGAGAGGTGACATAGCTGGGTTGCGTGGCCGCCTGCTGGGTCGGCAGCGAGTGCGGGCTCTGGACATCTAATTCAGGGATCATGACGTGAGTCTGTGCGCTGAGCACGAGCTAAGGGGACAACGTACCTTCCTCTCGACCGATGGGATCTGCGCTCTCATAGGTGCCGGGCCCAGCCAAAGATGGGAAGGCAGCGAAGTCGTAGGGGGACGTGTAATAAGCCTGGCCTAGCTCATATGATTCGCGGGGGAGTTGCTGTGGGGCAGAGAGCGCAACCGAAGGAGTGGCGCGCACTTGATTATAGAACAAGTACGCGTCGTGGGAGGATATCGTCCTCTGCAAGGACTCTCGATAGGCCAGCTGGACGGGCTGGTAGATGGCGGTGTCGACGGTGCCGGCGAGCGCATAGCCAGGGTGGGGGGCAGACCAATGAGGAGAGTTCCCAGGGTCATGCATTTCATCATCCAGCGGGGTTGTGTTGACAAAGGGCTGGGGGTTGTAATATTCACCCATCGGGTCTTATAGACGGAGGATGAGGGGAGATGGAAAGGGGAGGTGGATGAAGGGGGGAGGATGTGGGGGGAGTGGGACGACAGAGGACTGGGGAAGAGAATCTACCAAAGGAGGGAGGGTTAAATAAACGGATCGACGACAATAGACGGCCACCATTACCTTACACCCACACGACCCGGTCATCTTCCTCTCCCGGTTTCGCACCTCATCCTGCACTTATCGATAAACTGTGCGGGCGAGAGGGAAAGAATCTTGTGATTCATCTGGCCCGTTGGAAATGCGCTCTGTAATCGGATCAACTCACGCTTTGTGCGGGAAAGCTGTTTCGAAGGGGGGCGACATGGAAGGGGGAAAAAAAGGTGCCGATGAGATCGATGATTGTCTCTCACTCGTTGCTTTCGTTCTGTGGGCACAAATAGCCGCAAGACAAGTCAAGATGAAAAAGAAGAAGAAAAAAAAGCTTATCGGACCTTTCGTCATCCTCCATCTTGGCCCCCCTTTTTTTACCTTTGGAAAACCCCTCGCCCGCCTCCCGATCGGGCAACTGCAATTTGCAAGTCCGCGCTCATCCGTGTGCATTCCTTCTCGTCCGAACTGAAACGTAATCCGAGTCAACTTCCCGACTCATTCCACTAACCACTCAACGCGATGGTGCTAACTGATGGTCTCTGATCTTTTCAAATCTTCATTGCCATCCTCATGACCCGGACCCTTTAGTACTCTTTTCGATCCGTCGCTTGCATGAAATGAAAAAACCGCGCGGGGGTGGGAACCACGCCGAACCCCGTTCTAGACACAACCCGTCCTCGCATCATCATCACCTATACCAAGCCATGCCGCTGCTGCCTGTCCCTCCTTTCATCATCATCAACAGAGATATCATTTCCACCAACAAAATTCATCCCTCTGGGCGCCCCTTCAATTCCGTCCCTGAATTCTTCCTCGCTATCGGCCTAATCCCACTGGATCGCATCCCAATCGTGCCTTCAGATCGTTTCTGATAACTCGGCCGGCGTCCACTCTCACCCGTCACTGTCGTTTCTGTCCGTCTAACCGGTGTCTATCCATCCCACAGTCAGCACAGATATTCTTCCCTTTCTCCCTCACTCCGACGCGTATAGCTCACCTTTTTAATCTCAAACCCGTTATGCGACCACCGTTTCATCCACCCGTCTGAGATCGACCCCGTTCTTGCTGTTCGCGTCATATCCTCTTCCATCTCCTCCAAAAAATCTTCCACATCATCCAGACTAGTTGAATGACTAGGTGTAATTGGTCCTGCCGATGACGTTGTCGCTGTGCTGGCAAAAGAACTTTCAGGGCCTGGGCAATCGATATCGCTCGGCAACTCGTCGACATCTTCGAAGCTTCCGCGCAAATCCGGGCCATCATCCCCAGATTCGATATCGTCCCCATTAATAGTCCATCCCGAATCCTGTTGGTCTAGATCGACTTTATGCGCTCGTTTCGGAGTCTTGCCCCTATGACGTCCTTCGACCGGGCTAGATAGCAGTTCTGCGTCAAAGTCGTCATCGTCCTCCTGTTCAACGCCTGATTTTGACATCCTCGAATGGCGATGAGGCGTCGATACCTCGGGTGTTTCGAATCTGTACGAAGAACGCATCGGTGAAATGTATCCATCCTCTTGCGCGATATCGTGACATTCCGGTTCGTCCCCGTCCAATGTCAGATCGATCGTTTCCACAACTGCCTTCCGCTTGACCGTGATCGGTGTGGTGCCTGACCAACTGCCTGACGCCTGACCATCCTTAGGTGCGGCCTTTCGGGGTGCGGAGAAAAATCTGCTCGTGACGACGCTTGTATCTTGCCCAGGTTTGTTGTTCTCGTTCGACCTTCTTCTCTTTTTAGCGTCCACCTCCATCTCCAGTGCATCCGATAAGGTGCGTTTCCCACTCGCATGTCCCGCGGCTGTCATCGATTTCTTCATGGATGGCTGGGCCTGTCTTCCAGTAGAAGGTCCCGGGGTCGGTGTCTTTGGCTTAGGCTCTAGATCAATAAATGAAAACCATGTAGTTAGGGGGCGATATCTAATCCAACATTCGACAACAATATACTCACGGAAGAAGTCGTGCAATGTGGTATTTGACGCCGCTTGTTTCATCATAGACCTCTCCGACGTCACAGGGGCACCACCATTCAATAGCAGGGGCAATGGCTTGAGCATGCGTGGAACGTAGGCCGGATTGATGTCGACGATAGGAAGGAGAGATATCGGACAAATGTCCCCGATGGCCACCTGTTTCGCCAAGGAAGGTTCCAGCTCCCTTTAATACAACGGGCCGCGGAATATCCAGGTAAGCGGGAACAATGCACGGACCACTCGTGGCCGAATAGATGACGGTCGAAAACTTACCTTCCGACGGACTCCCTCGCTTCTCCGTCCAGCTTTTCCCCGTCTGGAAGTTCAATCAGGTGGACTGCCCGTTCCGTCCTTGGATCATAAACAAGCTGGTGCAAGAAGACTTTTTCGACCAATTTGAAAGAACCGAGGTAGTCCGGTGGAACTTCTTTCTTTCCTTCTAGCATGATCGCTCGTATCACCTTCTCCACCGTCTTGTACTTTCGCAACAGAGACCAAGCGGTCTTCAATCCAACGCCCGGAATGCTTGGCAAATAATCGCAACCGCTCAAGATGGCCATGGCGCGAAATTGTACATCCGACCAACCGATGAGAGAGATACCTCCTTCCGCGGCGGTGACGGAACCGAAGTCGGAGCGTGAGATCGAGATGACAGTGGCCGCAACGGAATCCAGCTTGAACAAAACGTTTTGGCAACCGAAAACCAAGAGGTCCGAGTCCTCAGTGAGGATCCCATCGACAATACCGACCCGTTCAAGGTACGCGAGTTGGGCATCCGCCTCGTATGGGGCCACGACATACTGCACACCCTCCGCACGCAGCGCCTACCAAAAGCAGAAAAACAGGTCAGAAAAGATAAGCGGAGAAACCTCGAAAGCAACCTTAATGAACTGATATGCCATCTCGGTAGTCACGTCGACGCATTTTACATAATACTCCCTGGCCTGTGTATGCTTGCCTTCGGTGGCCAATCTGTTCGCCATGGCCAGGTTCTCATCTCTCCGCTTCTTCCGTTCAGACTCCGTTCCTCTCTTCGCTGGCAGTGGTCCTCCATCAAAAACGATGTATGGGATTATCTTGTGGTGCCGTAGTAACCGGACGCGGTGCATCGAATAGTCAACGTATCTATTCACCGGACGACACGTCGGTCGACCGTTCGTCGAGTATCACGATGGGGGAAGGAACGGCACGTACTTGGTTGTCTTCTTCCCAGTGGCAACTTCCGGAGCACACGCATATACGCCCTTATGCAACCAAACATATGCGTCAACCGCGATCGTCTTGCCCGCGAACTCTGACAAGTGCTTGTTCCTGTGAATTGGCTTGAGCAGTGGAAGCAGGCCGGAGATACCCATGGCAGAACGGAGCAGGGGAGTCGTTTAGGTGGTTATCAGGAGAGAGGGTGTGACCATCCAGGATAGCCCTTTTCTGAGAGGATACCGGGACAAAGACCAATGAGTAGCACGGGTCACGTGAACTGACTTTGCCCTTTGCGATGGACGCGTCTCTCGATCGCGTTTCATAGACCTCCTGTGGGGTTATCGAGCCGGGACAGTGAAAGGTACAGCATTTGAGTACCTAAACCGCAAAATCCAGGGAAATAGGATCCTTGGCCTTGGTTCACAATCACGCACGAGTGAGTCGCCAGACTGCTGATTGCGCGATTGATATCGCGTGCGGGAGGAGATAAGATATCTCAAAGACCGTGAACGATATTGAAGTCGCTGTAACCACAAGGTAACATTGTCCAAGACCATAATCGAGTGTGCATCCACCGTAACCATGTGATGACAAACGAACTTGAGATCATTCCTCGATTTTACGTAGTCCGATGGAGTGAAACAGCACATTCTGTTGAGAATGGAGAACGAACTTTGACTAATCGAAGAATTTATGTGTAAGGGAACTGAAAGGAGAGCGTACACAGTTGAGTAAGAATGAGTCTGTAGATCAAAGAATGCAAGTGGAACATGATCCAACAGCCTTGACGACGGGCTCGCGGTAGTTGTCGTCTCCATCAAGCTCGGTGTGACCAACAGGACAAAAAGTGACAAAGCGGAAACAGCCCCCTCGATAAACCACCGGAGGATGGTGGATACGGTGCTAAAGAAAGGACCTAACATCAGAAAGGGATCCGGCAGGGAAGGAACAAGCACAGAAGCGTACCCTATCTTTATCAGCCTGTCGTATCTGTCTCCCTCAAGACCGTTGGGTATCCTGATCAAGATTCACATCATCGGCATGCTGATCACCTTCCGCGTCCATCGGAGTCCACCAAGAAGGCAGGTGACAGGGATGATGATAGCGTCGACCACTATCTCCCTTGATGCTGAGACCATCTGAACCATCGGAATAAAAGATTGGCCAGAAAACAAGCCAGTAGCCGAGTGTGACCGCCGAGGCAGCGACCACCAGTCACAACGGTACAGGACAGAATTGAGTGTCTCAACGCTTTGAGAAGGTGGACATTGAAGACTTCATTCCTCGACCCCGCAAAGTTCATGAACCGCTGGTTGGCGAAAGTATATAGACCCGAGGACAACCAGACAAAGAACAAGCGTCGTGATTCGGAAGAATGTTTGGACTCGGGACACCGGTCGGGTGAAGGGGTGGGCTGAGGGATAACTCGAGATCGGTGGACTCGATGGTCGGATTGGAGTACGTGTGGATGGGTGATTGAAGGAGGGCGTGGTTTGTGAACTGGGATCATGGACGGTTGGAAAAGCGCACAAGCGACTACCAAAGCGGCCTTGGACATCATTCCCGCCCTGCCGGCCACCCTCGTGACCAAGAACTTGCTTCCGGTCCTTATCAAATAAGTCTCGGGTTACGGTATCGGAATTGCGAGGTTGCCCACAGTGGGTCCACGTATTCGCAACGATGAGATGAGGATAGACGCATCTTCATACGCTGAAATTATTTACTTCCTAACGCGTTCACTGTACATTCCTGGCCCTCTCTGCCGCAAACTTCCTGCGGGCAACTTCCGCCTCCTCAGACGGAACGAGGACGAAGTCGTATTGGAGGAGTTTGAAGGTTGCGCCCTTTGGGAACCCCCTGCGCCGTGCTTCCTCCTCGTTATCGATATCCTCCAGATCCTGTCCCACGATTAGGATCAAATTTTAATGACCACAATTGAAGGTACATACCACAACCAAGGAGCTCTTGACACCAAAGACGGCATCACTCGAGAGCCACTTATCGCCTCGTGGATAAAGGGCGGTGACTAGTTTCCTGTAACCGGAGGCCTCGATCGATACATGAAGATGGTTCGGCCTCATGTTATGACGATTGAGGTGAAGGAGTAGCTCCCCAACAGGACCCTGATTGCACAAGATCAGACATGGATTAAGATCAGTGTGGGATCGCCGCACTTCTCCTGGGATTCCATAAGGCACGGGCACAACAGCCCTATAACCGTAACGACCCCGGTCGTCACTGCGTAGTCTTCCTCTACAATCAGGCCTAGTCCTGTCTGAATACTGTGTGTCGTAGAACCCTATATCCCCCTATCGTCAGCCACTCGGATGCAGTATACCATACAGGGCAGCACCTTCAGAATCGGTCTCCCAAGTTTCGATGGAAGCATTTGGCACAGCATTCCCATGAATGTCCAAGACTCGCCCTTCGACATACATGTATTCCCCTTTGCCTTCAGACGCGATGGAATCTCCGATATTGACTGCGGATCGGTGAGAATATACCGCTAGAATGGCCGATTGTAATCCTACCGTCTGGTGCATCTTCTGTGAAGAAAGGGCCAAGGACTGAACTATTTGTCCCCCCGGAGACTGTAGGGTTGTTTAGTCCATCCACAAGAGCAGACACCCCAAGTACGTCGGAGAGGAGAATGAATTCTTGTCTTATCGGAGTGCAGGCCTGGCCTGTGCGAGTGAGAAAGTTGATCGCGGTCATCCATTCCTCTGTGGTAAGGCTTCAAACGTTTAGTGTGTATGTTCCTCGATGGAGATGACACCCTTTCAATCCTACCTGGTCTCCTCGACAAACTGATGAAGGTGGGTGATCAAACGAGAGAAGACAAACTTTGTTCGTCTGCATCAGCCGCCCGGTCATGGGGTCAGAAACATTTTCAATACGGCGATTCGATACCGTTCACTCACGGGTTCTCGGCCAGCTGGGTCAACTTCAGCAGGTTCTCCGTTATAGCCTCTGGTCTTTCCGGCCACTGCGCACGCGGTCAGTTTCTCCACGCTGATGATGTCACCGTCAAAAAATACGCACAGGTAGATCAAGGCTGGGTACAGGGACCCCATTGTGCTGAGGGCGGTTGGCGGATTCACTCTGAGACATATCTTGAGGGATAGTGGTCGCAGTTGAGGGACAGCGAGAGGCCCCTATGAACGGCGTCTTATGGGAACTTCAAAGTTCCCGGATCTTCCGGTCAGCTGAGAACTGGGTGCATTAGTTTGGAAAGTCGGCAGCTCCCGATCTTTGAACAAATACAGTCTCCGTACGTTCATCCGCATTCACTGGTTCAGTTTGTAGTTCTCATGCGTACGCGGGTACAGTTCTGGGGAACAGAAGGTGTTGGTGGTACAGATGTAAATCTACAACTCAAGCCATTGTTTGTGTCGCTTCACCAGTTCTTCGACGATATTCTCTTCGATCTCTTTTTCTGGATCCTTCTCCAAGTCAATACGTATCCATGACTCTGCAAACTGAGGCGCAGAGGGATCTTTGCTGTGCGTCCTGTACACGAACGCGACTTCGAACTTTCTTCGGTGAAGTTCGTTGGCGATGACAACGCTGTGGCCATATCTCTCTAACGCGGTTTGAGCCTTGGGAATGAGTAATCCATCATCCGTCTCCAACTAAATTTGGACGAGGGGTCAACTTGGAATGATGCAGTTCCTTGAGAAGAAGATACCTTGAATGACACGACGAAACCCTGCCGGGTCCACTCGGCCACCATGGGTTTCAGTATTTTTGGCACTTGGTCCATTTCAATGTGCAGGCTTCCCTTCCCTGACTGGATTTTGTGGACCGACTGCGGCAAATGTCAGCAAAACAGGACACGCTCAAAGGGGTAGGTAAATAAATACCATCTTCTGTCTCGGCAAGAAGAAATCACTGACGGCCGCAGCCAGATAGTACATCGCATCCTTCCCGAGCACAGAAAGCTCCTGGCTAATAGCCCTCAGCAACCACAAATAATCGTTCACTGTCACGAAATTCAGCGTCAACATCGTCCCAGCCTTTTGTACTGATTTGTACGTCTCGAGGACGCCGAGCAAGTGATCCCGCTTGGATGGTATAACAGATATCGAAGGAGCGGCGGCCGAACCTTCCGGAGGTTCGTCTATCTCGAGCAGGTCCAAGAACGGGTTCGTGGAGTGTGAATAGTGTCGGCTAAACGGTTGGAGACTGAATTGCCTGTGCATGAATATCACGGCGTAACCAGCTTTGAGGAAGTACTCTGCGGATGTTGCCCCACGAGTTCCTAAAAGTAACAGTTGGCGGACGCACGCAGCAGCCCCGGTAGAATACGAGACGTTGCTTACCAGCGCTGAAGTTATCCAGGAACCGGACGCTGGGCGCGTACAAGTCCGACAGGAGGGCACGCCATTCGGGTGTAAATCAAGGTGATCGTCGCGGGCGATAACGGGTGGATTCACTCACACATTGAGTTCCAGAGGAACAGTTGTTCCTCCGCTCTACGACGCATCAGACAGAAATCAGGACGCTCATTTCACCACGAATATACAACGGGGATACGCACCGTCACCAAAACAACCTTCCTCCGATGTTCCTGTTGTTGCTTCAAAAATGTCCGAACGGATTGGACATCCTGCTCAATCGTTGATGGCGGCGGTTGTGTCTCAAAGTACGCCTCGGCAGAGAAAGTCGTAGGCAGCGTTTCCATCCTATTCGCCCGCACGTTGACGTGTGTTGCGGTATGGAGAGGGGGCAAAGGAGAATTGGAACAGAGGGCGTCGGGGGAACAAAGTGTTACATGATCGAGACTACCAAGCAACCATGAAAGATGAGAAGCTGTGATATAACACCGCAACGCGTTGTGATTGTTTTCGCATGAACAGAGAATGTAGCACACAGTAATATAAACAACATGATACAGGAGAGCAACGCACAGAGTGCGAGAGATAGCAGGGAGGGAGAGCGAGAAGGGGGGAAAGGTCAGACAAGAGGGAAGATAAATGGAAGGGATCCATGAGAACTACTCAGACACATTATCAAGATCTGGGAAATGTGGCCAGCCACTCATCAATGCTCTTCCAAACCTCTTCCCTGATTACTTCATCCCACCAGCCCATCATCAGAATATCGTGCACAGCGTCCTTGACCCCAATCATCTTCACTTCAACGCCGTCGTGTTGCATAGAGCCAACCAGTTTTAAAACCTCAGTTTCCAGCCGCTCCGCATCTCCGAGTACGACGCAAGTTCTGGCAAAGTCTTCGAATAAAGCAAGCTTCCTCGGATTGACGGTTGTGACTTGGCGGAGGAGAGGCAAGTTGACATCCGAGTGACAGTAGGATGGAACAAGCAAAGGTCCCTTCGGCCGCCTCAACGTCGATCCGGGGATCTTGGGTGTAATGCTTGGTGTGCCGCCCGGCGTTGAGATGGCAGAAGCAGGCAAGCTGCTGGGGTAGCCCATGCTCGGTGTACGTGTGGAATCGTCGGCGATGATGAGCGGAATTCCTTCAGCCTCGGTTCTGGCCTGGGCTTCGGCTTCAGCCTTTATGTGCTCAAAGTGGGCGAGAGCGTATTCATTGATGCGGACTCCAACCCTGGAAGCGATTTTTTCGAACTCCTCGTCTCCGTAAGCCTCGCGGAGTACTCGTTCACTAGCGGGGGAAAGGTATGGAGAGTGGATCATCTCCGTCGGGTGATGGCCGAGGAAAGTGCGGAGGAGGAGTGCTCGTGGTTCTGGAGTGTCCACGAGATAATCTGTACTCTCGTGTGGGCGAGGGATGTACGATGACGTCGTGAACGGGAAAGCATGTGCTGTCAGAGATGGTCAGACCACGGCATGGTGAAAGCCAGGACGGAAAGGGGACGTACACGGATCGCAAGATGGCTTGGAGTGGGGAGACAACGAGGTCAGTCACAACCGATGGAGATGACGAGATCGACGCACTGAAAGAAGCAAGAGACCATCGGGTGGAGGCAGCGAGGTTTCATCACGCAACCAACGAGTGGTACCAAGCACGAGGTTTCCACCAGAGCTATCACCAATGAGAATGATTCTGCACCCCTTAACTCGACCACTCGCGGAACATTTTCCTGACCAAGGACTCAATGTTAGACCTTGATCGCGACATGACGCAAGTCCTTACCGTATTTCTTTACGATGTGATGGTATACGGCTGCTGCGTCTTGGATGGCCGCCGGGAACGAGCCTTGGTGCAACAGCCTGTATTCAACGGCTGTACGATGATTGGCGATTTGGTGTGAGCCAAGTGGATGGAGATAACTCATAACGCACAATAGATCTCAGTGAACCGGCCATCCTGAGAAGCCGCCCGGGAGAAAGATGAGTAATCTGTTTTGTAAGCGAACGATCAACGGGGTAAATTACCTTGGTTAGTCTACGCGGTATCTTGCTGGTTGGAGACTTCTCCTCCGCAGACATGTGGCAATACCCTCCGCCATGCATGAACATACCAATAATGGGGATGTCACCCATGACCTCGAGGTCAATGTCCGTTGAGTGAATCGATGAGCTGGAAGTTGATACGCTTGTTATTCGGTGGCCTTGATCTTGTGACAGATTATCTTGTGATGAAAGGAGTCCTGAGTGTACGCGCCGCTGGAGAGGGGAAGTGACGTACTTTTAGACGAGTTGGAGCCATGTGTCAATTGTTTTGGGTGCTTCGGCCACACAAACGTTCCAACCTTAGCGCAGTGGACCTCTTGGTCGTCGACGATACCCTTCTGGAGTTCTTGCGGTAGAGGATCGATCCATTGGAATCGGGTTTCCTTGAGACTAGATTGCTTAGGCTCCTTGGTGTAGTCTCGGGTTCCCCATACGACGCCAGCCATCTCGGTAACTTTATGTATACGGCGAGTAAAACGGACGGCGAGGATTTGTTTCATGGACCAGGACTCTCTAGGTCTTGAAGTTCGAGGCAAAAGGAGATAGTAGGCGACCCATATCGGGACGAGGAGGAGGGTGGTGGTGAGACGTTGGGCTACGTATAGCGTTTTCCAAGGCTCGTGGGCGAAAGGTACAGGATTGGCATGGGGATGTGGAGGCATTAGGGGAAGAGTTGAAGACGTGACATAGGATCCACAGGAGGTATATATATGTTCTGTGTGCACAATTACATGTGCTGTACGAGACAAGTCGATGACATCAGCGTTCCGATAATAAGCCGGATTACTGATGCTATGACGGGCGCCACAACGGACAACAATGGTGGCAAAGCTCCGGGCTCGATCTGGATTCCTGTTTCTCTTCCTCCATCCCACCGCATATGCACGAATACGGGGATACCAAGGAAACGAGACCCCAGCGGTTCTGTAAGGTCACCAGCGAGGTGAACGATGGCTATCGCGACACGGACGGCGGCGTCCACGGTATTAGTATTTTATTATTAGTTCCCCCGGTCTAGCCGCCCACCTACCAGATGGCCGATCGCCAATTTGGTTCAGAGATGCCGAGGAGGCGACTGCGGTGGAGAAGATGATAGGATTTGTTACTAAGCCTACGTCCATAATACGATCTATATACCCCCTATGAAACCCATTGTGTCCGCCGAAACTTAAAATATCACAACAGATATACAGCCAATAAACATAACAAACCATAGCGATGAAAGTGAAAGTGAAAGCGTTCCGGACCCGTTGATAGCGATCGTTTGGACGAAACCGTTCCCGCACACCTCTATTATGATGCTCGAGGCTTGCGCATATGCGATAGCCAGTTTACTCCGAACGTCCTCGTCCTCACTTCCCTCTTGGCCAGATATTGCCGACACATAGAGATCCATAAGACCCTTGATACACGGCGAACAACTTGGCTTGGTGTTGTTCGGGACACTAAGGCCGAATTGTACCTGATAAAAGTATAGATCGGAGGGATCCGATAATGCGGCAGCTTGTGTGTAACAGTAGACGTTGGTAGACGGGTTCGATTGACACCCGGCTGTGCGAGAGACGCCGTAAAGGCTGAGACCGGTGAGGGTATTTACCACAAAAGGATTCCGTTGGGTGATCTCTGTGGCACACTGGGACTTGAGCGAGGACGTGAACCAGTCCATGTTCTTGGAACAGGTGTCGTTGTCGAGAACCGTATTGCACGTGCCCCAAATCATGTTGTTCAGTGATGTTATGTTGGTTTGCGCCTGCTTTCGAAACCATTAACCCAACGCGGGTAAGCTCGTCGCCCAAGAACTCACGTCTATGAACTGGGATGAATATTGGGTCAACAATCCAAAAGGTCGACACTGTCTGAAGGGAAGCGACAGTGTCATGTTGGTGTAAAAGTCGAGGCAAGCCTGGGTCGAAAAATTCTTCGAAAGCGTGGTATCAAATGGTTGAGGGAATGGGGTCGGTAATGGAGGGTTGTCGGGGATTGTGGGTACTGTTGTGATCGAAGGAGATGGATCGTTGTTTGCACGGGCCGCATGGGGAACGGCATGGTGCTGGGTACTAAGGTGTCGTTCGTGAAGTCCCCAATCACTAAGCCCAGCGTTGTCATAAGGCCCACGATGGAATCCAGAAATTGAGTCGAGTAGGACGGGGTGCGAGACATAACGAGTCGACAGGGTAATAAGGGCCAGGACGACAGGGACAGCGAGGACACTCCATTTGGTTCTTGAAGCCCTTTTTTGTTTTAGAGCTGTACCACTCGGGGGTTCTGGGGGGGCCGCTGGCACAGACCGGTCAGACGATGAAGTCTGTGGAGGAAGAGGGGAAGGCGGAGGTGTGAACATTTGTTGAAAGGATCGTGGGGACGTAAGGATCGTGTGGGTGGTCGAAACCAGCTAGAAGATGCGTGTACTGTAGTAAGTGGTGAGGTGTGGACGGAGGAGGTGAGTGCGGGGAACCACAAACCTAGAGGATGGGGAGAAGGTCGACGTCAAAGACGAAGTGAGGCCGCCTCAAAAAAGGACCGAGCATACTTAGAGGCCGGGAGAATTAGGTGATCACATAAATAAGTATGCGTATGTGATCACCGATCCTGACTTTTTACACACATATTTGCAGCCGACCTTTCACTGGGGGTCACGTCCCAAAGAACAAAGGACCGCTTCAAGCTCAATACCTCCGGGTTTCTGGGGACGTTAACCTGCACTCATGCTTGTACTCATACTTGCCCACAACACCAGCCGCTTTCGTTGTGACGGAGGCAGGCGAGGGGAAACACAGTGAAACGACTCGCATCTGTTAGTCTCGACTCAGGCACATCCAAAGTGCTGGATCCCTTGTTCCTGAGACCGCGGTCTAAACCCGAGCGCAAGACGCGGTTTCCCCCCCCTCCCCAGAAACAGGGTGCTTGGTGGTCACCCGAACTCATCCGCCTACCCAATCGGAAATGTTCAAGTATGTATGCATTCGATGTTGCTCTTCGTTTGTGTCAAGAAAGAGCCGGTTCAAAGGCTATCCAATGTGTAAACTATAAACCAGAATTACCCGATCCAAAAAAAGTATTCTTCTGATCGACATTCCTCCTGTCAACTGTCTCTCTCACGACACAATTCCCTTGATCATGCCAAGCAATCTCCGAGTCCTCGCTGGTCCTTCCCCATATTCCCTTGCAGATATTTCGGACAAAGTCAACACCAATCAAACCCATCACATAGTCTCTGAAGCTTTCGAAGGCCTCATCACTCTGCAAATAAAGCGTTTCCCGGCACATTGCAGCACGACCTCCTCAGATTATTTCGAGCGTCCGGACCGTCGGGGAATCACCTGGAGCATCCAAGTTCAAGGTTTGTACCTATTCCCAAAACTTCACTAAACCCCCCTCTCTCTCCTCGCGTTAACCATCGAGTCACCGTTCAGGTAGATTTCTTCAACCACACACAGCCGATGACGTACTGTTTGGAAACATGTTCGAGCGTCCGTTCGCTCTGCCATGGGGCTCAAGTGCAGCACTCCAGTTCATGAAGTGCGTGTACTTGCCCCTCACACGTTCGTGGTTTGAAATCCGACGCTTATGACTTACTGCGCTCGCCCGACTTGTCTCAGGTACATTGATCCGACGTTAGAGCATGATTTGACTTCGCAAACCAAACCATGGGCTCTGTCGCCGCTCATTTCGACAATGCCACATTTTTCCCACGGAATAGTAGAAGATTCCAACACCTTCCCCGAGTTCCCACCTCGAGAATCTATACGGGACGACAATTCCCAGTTGGCGGAAGCTGTTGAAGATCCTACTGAGAGGAAGAAACTATCACCTCAACTGGCGAAGATCAAGACTGCAGATCAGCGCAGGAGGCACTTCGCCGACAAGAACGCTCGGAAATCAATCACCTTCGGTCCGAATGTATGTCCCGCCCGACGTCGTAATCTTTTCTCCGAGTGTTTCATGTTAACAACATAACTTACCGCTTCACTATCTCGCTTGACGTTAGGATCTTATCACAACGGATTTCTGTTACGGGTTTCTCGAGTTCAGCCCAGAGATCGCGCTCAAAATACCGGGAGGAATGTCCTTTAACCTCAGCAGGTACTGGGACGGTCAGCCAGTCCTGTTTGTTTGTTGTGAGCGCCGTAAACTTCCCGATGACGAAGGTTCTGGAAGTCAAGATGGTGGAGATCCATGGGGAGAATTCTTCTGGTGCGTTTCTATCCAGCCAGAGGAACAGGAGGAGACCGCGGAGACCCCAGAAGCTGAAGAAAGCGAGTATGGACAGCAAGCGTCCACCCTAGACATCGATTAGACCCGCCGTGATTGTTATGAGCGTTTTAGATCACTACATCGATCCGTGTACAGCTGTAAACTTATATCACTGTACCGTACAACTACGTCGACACAGACCATCAGGCTGTTCCACTACGTGAGGGAAGATACGAGCAAATTATGCCCCTTCAGACAGCGCTCTTGGGAAACGTCCCTTCCGCCTTCCGCTTCAACCAATATGACCCATTCGGCCATTCGTATTCAGCAATGCTCGCCGTGTACATTTCACCGCTGTGTAAACACAACGTCAGACAACAGGCATAGACGATACACGACCAGGACGACGCTTGAGGCTTGAAGACGTACCTGTAACCTTCCTTCGGGTCATTGGGGATGTTGTACCTTCCGTGCTGATTCATTGTACATGGGTTCACGAAGTGCTCGTGCAGATGGTCAGCGAACTCGAGGACGTTGCGTTCCATCGTGCCCGACACCGCGATGTAGTCGATCAAGCTTTCAGGAATTGCAGGGCACTGAATCGACCGGTGGAGGGAAACTAACCTCAAATGAATGACATGCTCGCACAAGCCCACACCCCCGGCATGGGGGCAAACGAGGACTCCAAACTTGGCAGCCATCAACAAAACTGCGAGAACCTCACTCACACCAGCGAGGCGGACGGAGTCGATCTGACAGACATCGATGGCTTCGGCTTGGAGAAGCTGTTTGAAGACCATCCTGTTGTGTGCGTGTTCACCGGTCGCGACACCGATACCATACGGCTTAAGGGCCTTTCGGATGGTGGCATGACCAAGGATATCGTCCGGAGCAGTGGGTTCCTCGATGAACCTAGGGGATGGATATTAGACCGGCCTTGCGGTAGCGCAACTCACCCGCACCAAGGCTTAATCTCAGCTAGGCCTCTGGTGTATTCGATCGCCTGGTTTACTTCCCACACTTGATTCGCGTCAATCATTAGTACAGCACCCGTCGGTCCAGCATTCTTTCCCTTCAATTCTGGGCCATCAGGATCACGAGGTTGTTTGTCCTTTGGGAGATATTGAGGATCGTCGATGACGGATCGGATGAGTTTTCCTCGTCGGAGGTCAGACTCGAGGTTGCCCCCGACTTTCATCTTGAAGTGGTTGAAGCCTTTCGCGATGGCTTCTTTCGTCAGACGGGTGATTTTATCGTCCGAGTATCCGAGCCAGCCTGCTGAGGTGATGTAGGCGGGATAGCTCGATGGAAGGTGTTAATCAACGTCATAGGTCTCCAGTCTAAACGAAGAGAAATCGAGTTACCCGAATTCCCGAACATGAGTTTCACGTTCAACCTTGCCAGACTCCTTTTCCTTGAGCCACTCCAAAGCTTCTTTGGGGGTGATAACATCAGTGATGTATCGGAAAGTCGTAGAGCGGACTAATTCCTCCTGTGGGACAATGTCACATTTGTACGAGCACAATGAAATCAGAGGTAAAGTACGGGTGTCATGTCAACGACGAGTTTCCACAATGGCTTTGACCTCGATCTGGCGTACATATCCCAGATTGCGTTTCCAACAGCACCAGTGGCAACGTGGATGACGCCCTTTTCCGGACCAATCCTAGTTGCAACGGTCGTAAATTCCAGGTCTGTGAATGGAGAAAGCGGCAGTTTTGCACCAGCGAAGTTGTGAGTCCGCGGTAAGATGTGCCCATGTTTTGCCCATATCGGCGAACAGGTCCTCGACTTTCTTGCCAACGATACGATCTGCCACATTGCGGATTGCTTGGCAAACCTAAGCCGGAACCATCATCCACGGATCATCCCAGCAGATGGATGAGTCCGATCATACAATATCATTGCCGCGCCCAATCGTGAATGTCATTCCAACACCTTTAAGATCCGGAGAGGATGTCTTGAGGATAACATACGCCGATGAATAGTCGCAATCAACGTTCCTGTAGGTTAACAAATGCGTCCGTGAGCTCGCCCATTATGGGACATTCCATCTATGGAGGTAGAAGCCAGAAACACCACTCACATTGCATCTGATCCATCTCCAGTCAAGGAGGTTGGGAAGCGGACGTCGTGGGTTTCATACGCCACGATACTGATGTCTGACATGGTGGATGAAGACGGTGAAGCTAAAAGGGTGGACTACTGACCTTGCACTGATTCTTATCGCGGGGTCACAATTCAAGGTGACATTCAAGGGGACACTAGCCGGGCCGGTCGCCGGGCCATTCCAAGTGGCCGGATGTATCCGGTGGGTGGGGGAGCCGTGGGAAAGTTGTGGAGAACGGAGGACTCTTGCCAACAACACGTCCCGGGTATCTTTGCGCCTACGGGAGAATATAGCGGTGGGTGGGGGGGTTGAGATGAGACGACTATTGTTTGACGGATTGAGATGTGTGCTTGACGGCGGGGTCAATAGCTTTGTGGGTCCAATTGTTAGTTGTGTGCGACCGTGTGTTAGTTTTTCAGTGGGCTCATTCTCGCTTTGTGGGTGCACAACTCGTCCCTAGAAGTCTCGGCTAGAGTGCCAGAAGTCTCACCGATGAGTATATAGACCGGCCCCGCCCTCCCAATTATTTTCCCCCATCCCCTCACCTCAGAGTCACTCAAGACAAACACAGATCCTCTTCTCCTCCCTTTACTTCTCCAAGTCCACGAAATGTCTACTGTTCGACTCGTCTCCACCATTGTCTCCACTGAGGCCACCCCCCGCACCACCCGCACCATCACCGGTTCCTGGGATCTCATCCCTACTACCACCGCTAGTCCTGAGGCAGGGTCTTCCACCATCATCTCTGGCACTCGTGTGTCCGTCGAGCTTCCCAATCCACTGCCACAGGCATCCACCCACGCTCCCCACCAATCGCTCCAGCAGAGTCAAGTCGATCCGTTTGATAACTTCTTCGGAGTTTCGCACCCCTCCCCTCGATCCAGCCGCATTGGAGGCACCCGAGAATCGAGGCACGATGCCATCCCTCCTCCCTATAACCACGGCGAAGACCTCCCTGCTTACTCGAGGTGGGACGAGGAAGCCGGACTAAAGGAACCGTCCACCCTTGCCATGTACATGTTCAAGTACGGGTTTTGTAAGTCTCAACCACTTGAACACCCTCCGCCACAGTGACTGACGAGCTCTTGAACAGTGTTCCCTATTTTTTGGATCATTGGATCTCTCGTTCTCTGTGTCCCGCTTCGTGCGCCTGCAGAATGGGAGCCTACCAAAACTGCTGAAGAGCGCGCTGAGCTTATTGCTCAGATGCGCCAAACCGAAAAGAAGTGGGCGAAGCGCTGCCTCATTGCCTTCATGTCCCTCATCGTCCTCATCCTTGTTATCGCTTTGGCCATCTGGTCCACGACGCGATACTGATCTAACGCTCATATGAGCGTTGGTCTCTTGACCTCTTTTGTTCTCGACTGCTCATCTCTTTTCTTCTTGCTTTGCCCTAGGAGTAGCTGTGCACTCCGCATCACTACACTCACTTTTCGACAAATGTTTTCCTGATTGCTTTCGCTTTTTCTTCCTTACCCATCTTTTGTGTTGACGTCTTCGACGAAAATTATGTACAGAATAATGGCCTTCGTGTATCACCAGCTCTCTTACGTACCTTAAAACGACTTATAGATGCCATTTATGGACTCGAAATCCTGGTGTGAATAAATGAGGATTCTCAGTCGTGAAGTTCCAACTGGTGGCAACAATGAGATTCTGAGACTTGTGAACACTATGTATACGACACCAAATACTAATGATCCCAGGGCAATCGTCCTCGGTAAATTAGGTCCCAACTAGAGTCCCTGTCGCCATCACTTCCCGCACTGTCTGAACTGAAGAAGTTCCACCAGGGTCGTGGTTTCGGTTCCTGAAGCCTGCCATCCGGACACCACTCCAGTAATTCCCTCAGCTCTTTGGCCGAAGCCCAGTAAGGATGGAACCTGAGGAATGGGTTGCGGGCCATTCGTTTAGAAACCAATGTCGAGTGACATCCGTACGCGTCTTTCTTGTACGGAAGATAGGCGTTAGTAAGCTGTAAGCGTTGGTTACAAAGTCATCAGTATCGCCTTGGCCCAAGCGTCGGCAGGGGAACGTACCTCTCCCTTTTTGGCTTCGTCCATGACATGAGGTTTGTTACCGTCGATGCCAATGTATTCGAGCTTACCCTCCGGCCAACGGATGGCCTTTCCATGCAAATCCTCGAACCTGCGCTTCTTCATAGCGTAGCCGACGATCGTTATCCATGTAGGGTACCTGCCTTGACACGGTTTAAGACGCGTTCTGGTGCGGTCCGTCGCATGAATAGCAAACCTGTTACTTCATGGAACCTTGCGATCGAGAAAACAAGATTCTGGTACGAATCTAGTGCATAATCTTCGGTTGTTGCACGGCGGAAGAGACGGGTGGATGAGTACGGGGAAGGTAGGGCCTTGGTTGCTAGGGCGAGACGGAAATATGATTGGGCTTCCGTGTATGGAGATCCCGGACGTGTCTGTCCACTGGGTGGGCGGGATATGCTGTCAATAAAATTTCAAACTTGAGCGGAACAGAATTACCCGCTAAATACCAGTAGCGATCTTTCGTCCTCCAGGGCAAGCTCGGCACTAGTTCTGAGGTCAGCGCGACCATGCTGCGGTACAGACAGCGTCAACTTACCCAGCGGCAATATGTTCCCAAAATATCTGGGTCTTTCCGGTACCCTTTTGGTAGGGCTCTAATATCCACTCTGAATCCTGAGTGCGCTGTTGAGGGTCAAGACCCCTCCAAATGGCGTGTCCAGGCACGACAATGAGGTGGTCCAGTGATCCAGTCCAGGATTCTCTGATCACGTTCTGGGAGTCGTCGTTCTCATCAGACAGCCGGTATGTGAGGGTATTTGTTCCGAGAGAATTGCTGGGTGAAACGGTTTTGTCGAGGTAATGAAAGAAGTTGAGGAGCAAGGAAACCGCGGTGACTGAAGACAAGATGACGAGACCAAGGTTTGTGAGTCTGGACCTCGTGAGTAAGACTTTGAGCAAACTCCTGATTGCCAAGCGGTGTGGATGAGAATGTATTGTCCGGTACCGTCGTGTCAGAACGGGGGAAGGGAGCATTTGGTTGCAGCCACTGCTTGGCGAGGGGGACACGGTTGATTTCTGGAAGGCTTTGGCAAACAAGCGCAAACAATGACGGACCGCCGGCCGTGAATCCCGAGATCGCTCATTCGCGGTCCACCTTATCTAGTGAAGAATTGTCTCAGGAACTGGCGTTACGTAGATGAAGTGAAGGGAGATGAAGGTATGCAGTTTCGCTGGTCCCGGTCTCTTTGCGATGAGTGCGAGTTGTCCAAACGCCACATCACATGTGAACATGAGGATCCCGCATTACATAGTCGCTCGCAGTGTCTCCATTCAACGTTTGTTTCCGTGCAGGTTACCCGGGGCGTCCCCGCCAAGTGAACGGCCTCAAGGGCCATCCGAGGGTTCTGTCTTCGGCAAAGTCTGTTAGCTAACGTCCATCAAATAACCCAAACGGCGCTCTCGGCTGGAAAGCCTCGACTGGCTGTACACGCGAACAGTCAACGGATTTACCACCCTTCTCTTCGGTATAGGGGCCGCACAGGGGCCGCACGTAACGGGGCTATCGTCTCCCACTTGTGCGAGTACGAGGGGGAGGGTGTCTCTCAACTTTGCACACTCCAAGAGTGTGGCCTCACATTTCCACTGGGCTCAGAATAACTTAGCACTAGTGTACAGATGGGACAATCACCGAACACATCATGCGTGGTGTGTTTTCGATTAGCAAAGGGCGTGACGCCCAAAGTGCCGTGACAGATTGGTCACTAATCCGCCAAAGGTTGTGTCTTCACGATTTCCTTGGACAGCCTGCCTGTCACTCGTTCATTTTTCCTTCCTTCCCTCTCTCCTCCTCCTCACTGAGCTCGTCGCCGTCGGTCAGAGTGGTCACCGTCCCACCCATCGCTCTACCGAAGTGTTATTGGGAATATCCATCACAATGACAACCCCGTCGCCCCCTTCCCATACAAACTCTGATGACCGTAGCTCGACAGAGTCCCAGAACTATCCCCCCCTCTCCCCCGAAACTCCAGGTCAAACGACTCCTTTTACTCCCCCTCAGGTACCTCCCATCCCACGTCAACGAGTTTCTTCTCAAGGACAGGATACTCCCTTCCTCGCTCAGCCGCGATCCGCCTCGACCTCCTTCACTTCCTCCCCTCTAAACCCCAACACCCGTTCACGGCCCAGTTCATCCCTCAGCGTTTTCAATCGTCTTGCCTCTGAAGATGCGACGACCCTTACCAACACCCAACCCGGTCAGAGGGGCTCCATGATTCTCTATCGTCTCGCCGCCGTTGATGACATGGGCGCCCTCCATCCTCCCCGGAACACATGGCATAACAGGGATTCTATGGCGTCAACATCAGACCAGTCTTTGTTCTCCCTCTCTTCAGACTCAAAGTACCCTTCTGGCGTTTTCGCCCACTCGCGCGGACTAATCCCCTATGCGTACGACCCCGATACTGACAATGTTGCTGAAGAGGATGATTACCTTCACGAGCCTGATCTCAAGGACAAGAACGAGGGTGTAGGCTGTTGGACTGGCCGAGGTTGGTTAAACATTGGCGCCCTTGCCCTATTGATTCTCGCCCTCCTCGCCCTCTTCATCTGTTATCCTGTCGTGAGCTATTACCAAATGGACTCTCGGAACAAGCGCCTGGCGAATGGCAACACAGTTACCAACGACACCGGCTCAGGTGTATACCAGCCCGGGGTCTCGTTCAAGATGCCCGATTTAATTGACAGCGACACCCCCGACGATGTCAAGACACGGACCGGATGGGATGGAGAGGACTACGTTCTCGTCTTCTCTGACGAGTTTAATACCGACGGTCGCACCTTCTACCCTGGCGACGACCCCTATTGGGAAGCCTCCGATCTGTGGTATTGGGCCACCAAAGACCTGGAATGGTATGATCCCGGACAGGTCACTACCGGAAACGGTGCCCTCCGGATCAAGATGGAGAACAAGGAGACACACGGTCTTCAATACAAGAGTGGCATGCTCCAGAGTTGGAACAAGTTCTGCTTTTCTAGCGGATACTTTGAAGTCTCTGTCACTTTCCCTGGCCCCAATTCTAACACCCAAGGCTATGTACGATCTCCGTCTTCAGTATTTTCCCTGATCCTGATCACGGCATGTAGTGGCCTGGTGTATGGACGATGGGCAACCTTGGGCGGCCTGGTTATGGTGCGACTACCGATGGAATGTGGCCCTACTCGTAAGTCATCCTTTGTTAAATTCTCTTCTTCTAAAGTTGAGTTTCTTCGAGGTACAATTCGTGCGATGTTGGCACGTTCCCCAACCAGACTCTAGCCGATCACTCCGGTCCTGCCGCCGCCCTGCGGTCAGACAACGGCCGGCCTCAATACAACTACGAGCTGTCGTGGCTTCCTGGACAACGGCTGTCGTGCGTTGATTCTTACGTTCCGTCAGCAGCCGTGTTGATATTTCTACTAGGTCTTGTACCTGCCCGGGCGAGGAACATCCCGGTCCATCTCCCAACAGGGGCCGAGGTGCCCCCGAAATCGACGTATTTGAAGCCGAGAGGAACAAGACGGGCGGCCTAGGTGGAATTGTCTCGCAATCCGCCCAGTTTGCTCCGTTCACACATGACTACCAATACGACACCTCCACACCCGACAGGCATACAATTTACGACCCTTCCATCACCGTCGAAAACACTTACAAGGGTTCGGCCGTGTACGTGATCGTGTCCTCCCTTTTTGGGTTCCTTCAGCTGATCGGGTCGACCACAGGCAACAAGCCGTGTCGTCTCTGACCAACGTCCCTGATAACATGTTCGAAGGTTCCGGGCAAGTGTTCACCAAGTTTGGCTTTGAGTACTGGGCAGAACCGTCTTCGCCCGAAAAAGGGTTCATCACATGGATGGTTAACGGAAATCCGTCTCACCGGGTTGGCGCGGATGCTGTGGGACCAGATCAGGGTCCCGACGGTACTGGCGTTGGACGTCGCCTCATCCCCGAGGAACCTATGGTGAGTTTCAGTGGCAGCCCACTCACTCGCGTTTGCTCAGTGTCTTCCAGGCCTTGGTTCTTAACTTGGGTATGTCTCCGGGCTGGCAAAATATCGACCTCACCACTATGACGTTTCCCACGGAAATGTTGATTGACTACGTTCGGATATACCAGAGGAAGGGGCATGAGAACGTCGGGTGCAGTCCAGATGACTACCCAACCGAGGAGTACATTAACAACCACATGGAAGCCTACACGAGTAAGCCCGGCGGTCATTTGTTTGCGTCATCAACCGTTGACTTTACACCGAAAGACCCCAATTTAACAATGTGGAGAAGCGGCGTAGAAGGAGGCGCTGGGTATTCATGGCCGCGTAACCAATTGGTGAGTATCATTTGTGCTTCTCGCACCATCCCTAACACGAGACCCTTGTTACACAGTACTCTGGAGGCTGTTGACGCGATATGGACTTGCTCAGGCTGATCCCTGTCCACACTTTCTTTTCTTGTTGCTCTCTACGGACTCATTTTTATCGATCTCTTGCCCTCTCCTCTCTCGTGCTGCGAAAGGAAGCATGACTTGGAGAGATGGATGGAGGCTTTCTCGGAGGCACATTGGACGTGATATTCCGTGTCTCACCTCCATCAGTTTTTCTACCTCTCCCCCTCACCATATCCGCCATATAACCCTCTCCGTTTGGCATCACGGCTCATCGTGTACTTTATGATCATCACCCTCTTCACGCCTGGCTTTTGTGCCTTATTCCTCGCTTTCCAAGGATTTTCTTCTCTTTCAATTCCCCATCGCAACCTCGTCCCACTTCTCCGTTATGACGCGCAGTACAAAAACTTATCATTGGTACCCCCATCGCAACCTCAAGTAGTACTAGTTTGGACTATTTCCATTTCCAGTCTCACATTCCTTTCTTTTAATTCTCATGGCGCATTTCTCTCACATCCCTCACCATGACGATATACATATCATCCATCTATTTGTCTTCTTGGATCTGTTGACTTGGAGAATTGCGGTTTGTACTGCCTACATGGACTCTATACTGGAGGACCACTGGCGTTGTTCTATTTTCTTGGTGGCCAAGACGACTACCTGTTCATATAATCATAGATAGAAACAACAAAAGAGAAAGTGTACATCCATCTCCATCAGCTTTGTACGTATTTGTTTGATCGGGATCGGTACTCCAGTTCCGCTGCTCATCCCACGGCGACAAACCTGGCTTGCGCTGTAAGCTCCCAGCTGGTGGTGTTTGGGCTCATCAGTAAGGAACTTGTCACTCGATCCGTGGCCTCGGGTCAGAGGCAACCGGTGACTGACCACATGTGTTCGTGGAGTTCCGGTTGTTACGCCTCGGGCCTGGCATGTGTGCGGCTAGGGAAGCGATCAGATAGCCAGCTGGTCACGCACAAAGCAAGGGGATCGAACTGATCTTCCTGAACCCAACCCTACCGTTCCTAGTACAACGGACCTGCGGACCGGCTGCATGGCCACTGTCCAACCTAAAATATTGCCGGGTGTTTCCCACCATATTTGGGAATCCTTCTATATCTCTACTTCGCACTTTGAGCCACTCTGGTTGTGAGTTTACTCCACTCTTTGAGGCTTTTGTCGCCGTCTCTTGTACTTCTGGCGCGGTTGGACCACTCAACGAATCATCCGAACGCAAAAGTCGAGATGATTTCAAACGCGCCTTCCGTATTACATCGGAGAAACTGTGGTGCGCGTGACCAAAAGGTAAGCGTGCATGACCTCAAGAACGCAGGGAAATCTGGATAACCGCAAGACAACTCGCATGGTTCCCCACATATAAATCCTACGAGTGTGTTGGAAATCTCCCTCCTTCCCCGCCCTCCCCTTCCACGCCTTCCTGAATCCAAGTGGAGACTGGCAACGATGAAGCGGGTATGTCCTGCTTTTACTTCGCGATATCGCGTTCGGTGAAGCATCATATCCTCATTCTTTTTGTTTCTATGTTTCTAGTATAGTACTCGGATCGCGTCCAACCCCGTACGTGTAGTTTCCTTTTTTCTCTACTGAACCGCCCTCTGATCACCCCCCTCCCCCCAGTACCTCGTAGGATCATTCGCATGCATCGGAGGTGGTTTGTTCGGTCTGGACATCTCGTCCATGTCTGGTGTCTTGAGTGTCTGTGTTCCTTCACCTTGGTCGGTGGCCTCCCCCCACTGACCTTCCGGCGTTCCTCTAGAACGATGGATACAAAAGGACGTTTGGCTACCCAGGATCCAACGCTCAAGGCGCCATTGTCGCATCCATGCCCGCAGGTTCCTTCTTTGGAGCTCTCTTGGTCACCAAACTGGCAGACGTTTTGGGAAGGAGGCTCACGATCATGATATCTGCTTGGATCTGGGTTATCGGTTCCACCCTCCAGTGTGCCGCCCAGAACCGTGGAATGCTCGTTGCTGGTCGAGTCGTTTCTGGAATATCCAACGGTCTTGCTTCGTCTTGCGTGCCTCTGTACCAGTCTGAGATAACGAACCATAACATCCGAGGGCGTATGGTTTCGTTGCAACAGTGGGCTATCACATGGTAAGGAAAAAGCTTTCAGCCGAGGTTGGCCCTCGATGACGCTTTTTTCAGGGGTATCCTTATCCAGTACTTCATCCAGTTTGGTTGCTCCTACATCAACGGCGTAGCCTCCTTCCGTATTCCCTGGGGTTTGCAGATGAGTGAGAATCTTGGTCATGCCCCGTTTTCCTTACATGGATCTGATCGCTTGCTCAGTCCCGGGTATCATCCTTGGCTTGGGCATGTTGGCGTTCCCAGAAAGTCCCCGATGGCTCATTGATCACGGACGCGAGGAAGAGGCTCTGGAAGTCCTCGCAGATCTCCACGGTGGCGGTGACCCGAATAACGAACTCGTCCAACTCGAATACGAGGAAATCAAAGCCCAAGTGCATTTTGAGAAGACCCAAGGCTCCAAATCGTATTTGGATCTCCTCAAGCCCGGTATTTTCAGGCGCGTCACCCTGGGGTGTTCCATTCAGATGTGGAGTCAGCTTTCCGGAATGAATATCATGATGTGAGCCCTAGAACTTTATTGGTGCCACATTGCGAGACATTCTGACATTCGGAATCGACTAGGTACTACATCGTTTATGTCTTCCGAGGCGCCGGTCTGACCGGTCGCCGTGGAAACTTGATTGCCTCCTCCGTTCAATACGTCTTGAATGTGGCTTTCACGAGTAAGTTTCACCGATAATCATCCTTCGTCGCATCTCGACTTGGGTTTTCCCTAGTTCCTGCTATCATTTACATCGACAAGTGGGGTCGTCGACCGCTTCTCTTAATCGGTACCCTGATGATGGGTTTCTGGATGTATCTCGTCGGTGGGCTCCAAGGTGGTTTCGGCGAATGGGGTATCGTCGACGGTGATCGGATCTGGGTTATCAATGGCCACGATTCTATCACCAAAGGCGTTATCGTGTGTTCGTACTTCTTCGTCTGCTCTTTCGCCATCACCATGGGTCCTGTATCTTGGACCTACCCCGCCGAGATTTTCCCGATGCGAGTTCGTGCCAAGGCGGTTGCATTCTCCACTGCCACAAACTGGTAGGTCATCCTGTTTTGTTTTTTTTGGCATGGACATCATGGTTGAGTCAATTATCAGGATGTTCAACTTCGCCTTGGCTTGGGCCGTCCCCCCTGGTCTCTCCAACATTGCATGGAAGACCTACTTCATTTTTGGAACCTTCAACTTTGCCGCGTTCATACATGTGCTGTTCTGTTTCCCCGAGACCGCCGGGAGGACGCTGGAGGAGATCGAGGATGTGTTCTCACAGGGACACACATTTGCTGCCTGGAAGGTCAAGCGCGATGTTGGGAAGAGGACCCTCCAGGATGTCAAGCAGCAGGCCAAGGGTGCCTCCTTTGAACACGATGAGAAAGGGAATACGTCGGAAACGGCTTGAACGGCTTGAACATTTTGGCGCGGAATTTCTTTCGCACCCAAGGATTTGCCGATATCCTTTTTACGAGCACGAGTCCGCCATGTACCAGTAGCTGTAAAATTTATTCGATCCCCCCCCCCCCCCACATTCAGAAACCGGAAGGGTGGAATCCACGTGACTTCGGAGGGAATTGCAACCTATGTGTCAGCTTAACTCGATCAACCGAATGTGCCGTGATCGCAGGCGGTGGCTCGTACACCCTGTCAAACCTTTCCTAGTTCCTCTCATCTCGTCCTGGCGTATACCATGGACTGCAGTAATTGTGAAAGAAAACAACGCCAGTTCTACTGTGTAAACTGCCTTCGAGAACAGTGAGTTCCTCATCGTCAAACCGTGGCTAGAGGACCCCTCCGATGATTATTGTTTAGCTTACGAGACAGACGAGCTCAGATACAACTTGCGGCTTCTGAACGGGATGAACAGATTACGAGGGCATCCAGGGCTCTTGAATTCATGCGGCCGAGCACCCTTCGGAGGGCGGATGTGGTTCGGCAACAGCAAGCTGTGGATGACGTCCTTGAGGGACTGGATCAGTTGAGGAAGAAGAACGAAGCTAGTACGCCCGACATTTTGCTATATACTCGGCGCCGCTGATAACATGTTTCCCTGCAGCAAAGGAACGGATTCGAGCGTTACAAAGATCACTCAGCTCGCGCAGAGTAACGCTAGCCACGGCCAAGTCGATGTTCATCGGAACAGCGCCCGTTCAGAATGCACCCCCTCCTCCACCCACTTTCCTTGATTCGAACATATCCAAAGAGTCTCAGCAGCTTGCTGCACAATCGGATACGATTGCGAGGGCGCGCGTGGGTCTGATTCAGGAGCTCGTGGAGGTGTTTGATGTCGTTCAAGTTGGTGGAAGACCCGCCGTTGGAGGTATGAAGGGTGCGAAAGGAGAGTGGTCAATTGGGGGATTGATCCTTCCTGTCCCTGGGGATGTGCGACGTAAGTACCGTTTCAACAACCCCTCGAGTGACTTCGTGTGCCCACCTCAATCCTTAGGGTATCCCGCTCAATATATCAACGCCGCGGTGACACACACGATCCATTTCACCAACCTGTTATCATTTTACCTTGGGGTCAAGCTTCCGTTCGAGATCCAATGGTCGGGGAATGGGCTTGGGGTTGGTACGCCTATGATCGGTGCGGGTTCTGGTACCGACACGGGCGGATGGTCGAAGTAGGTTACTATATGCGTCTCTGACTCTTCGCATTTGAACGGCGTTCTACAGATGGTCAACAAAACACCCGCTCCATCTATCGTCGGAGTACTCGGGCTCAGTGACGTCGCCTCCGATGCTAGCCAATTCGATTACGACGGGGGAGGACCTTCGTTCGTCCGTGTCAATTTCTCCAGAATCTCCTGTCGAATCATCGATCTTACATTCGAAAATGATGTCTGCATCCGTAACACCGGTCATAGTTGATCGCCCAACCTCCTTTTCGGAACCTAATTCTTCCGGCGACTCCTCACACGAGTCTTTCACAACTGCGTTTGCGATGTTGCTGTACAACGTTTGTTACCTCGCTTACACCCAATCGGTCGATATACCCCTATCTCAAGCTGGTGATGCCCTGAGCAATCTTTGGGCGGTTTGTTGCAGCAACGATTTAGGAAGGTCAGTACATGTGGTTCAGTTTCTTCGGCGGTCTGAATGCGTGAACCTAATCGCTTCCCACAGACGTTCACATGCAACAACCCCCACGCTCCCCCCACCAACTCCGCCAACCTTCCCCCTTGACTTCCCACAGTTGTTGCAGGCGACAACTGCAAGTCCCACCCGGCTTCGCCCTATTAAATCCTCAAAAAAGCACGGAAAACGTAGGGAGAGCACGATCGTGGAGGAGGAAGAAGGTTGGGATCTCATGAATGACGTTGCATCTTAATCCATCCCCCAGTACACATACTTTTAGCATTGCACGCATTTTCGATGTTATTGGTCTTGTTTGCATTGTAGAAGAGAACTATTGTAGCCATCACGCATTGTATCTATTATCGTTCAGGTCATGAATCTGCCTCCATCTCAACGTCTGTGTCTCCGTGTTCCTCGGCTTGCTCGACACTAATGTGGCCCGCAGCTCGCCAGACATTACCGATCGTTGCCTTCCATAATCTGACTCGTCCATCGTTCCCGGAAGTACATAGCACAGTCCTCCAACCGAGGTCAGGCCCGTGCATCGAGAATCAGCAACAGTGGACTCACCCAGTGACATTCCATTCAACCCTCCCTACTGATGACCTAGAGAGTGGGACATCAGATTGCATCCATGAACTATTACGGCGCTTCACTCACTTGTGGTCATCGAGGTCGGCGACAGTCCGTCCGGACCATTTCCCTTCGTTAGATTCTCCACCGGTTCCATCGGGCCGTTTTACTCTCCATATCCTAACGTGACCATCCCGACTGCCGGTCGCGATGAGGTGGGTAGACCGTCCGCAAGACGGGGCCCAAGAAATGGAAGTGATGGCGTGACGAACTTGTGAAGGTCCGTTCCCCACTTCATCGAACGATGAGGTTGCGGGTGGAGAATATGGGTCGAGAGTTAGCAGGTTTAGCGGCCTCCGTGATGGGGACAGTTGAATGATCTATGGGGCAATATGGCGTCGTCAGGCAAGGGGGATGCATCCTAGAGCCCCTGAACCTACGTGCACTGTTCCCGTGGTTCCAGCGCTTGCTGCGAGGATCTCTCCCCAATATCTCTCTTTACACCAGGAGATGCACCAGCCACCGTCGGCCTCCCGATGTGGGGCAGGTCCAAACCTGGTCAGTGATTGTTGTGACTGTGGTGGGTGGGTTTGGGGCGGTGGAGTGGTTTCCAGAGAGGTGAATGCCTGGGTAGGAGTGGCGAGCGTGATGGTGTTGGAAAGTACTTCCTGTATAGAAGGGATGGATTGGATGTCAATTTCCTCTGTGGGTTGCCAGGTCGTGAGGACGGGTTGCTCCAGGCATTCGTAAATGCGCAGATAATTATCGGAAGAGATTGTGGCCTGTTTAAGAAAATGTCAAACGAGTTCACGTCAAAACGCGGAATTTGCGACACTGACAAGTTTAAGGCCAAAGTGGTGAGGAGCAAACTCGACTGAGCGAACCGTCCCCTTGGCATCCACAAGCACGGCTCGTTCGATCCACCGCGAGGCGTTTTGGCTCTTGGCGCCGTTGGCCTGCGATTCTAGCTCAGAGTACGTTTGTTCCCAGATCTTGACTGTCCGGTCGAACGAGGATGACGCGAGGATCGACCCAAATTCTGGGTGTGCCCATGAAAGTTTAGAAACAGTCGCGTCGTGAGCCTGCATCATATGTGAGCGACCGAGACACAACCTGTTCGTACCTATGGGAGGCTGTACCTACCTTCCAAGCATCCTTGAACGTCCACTCTCCTGAACTTTCGTCCAGCCTCCAGACCTTGATCCTGGGTGTGGGGTATGAGCTCGCAGATCACAACGGAAACATATGCGGTCAAGCCGGAGACCTTTGGTCAAGACTACACGTCGCGAGTTGAAGCCCGTAGAAATCGTACGCGGCATCGGTGACGAGGTCGTCGTGCGCGTTTTGGATGAGACCCGTCTGCATCGTGTAAATCGAAGGGTGGACCGTTTCGAGTGATCGGAACCGATCACTCCTCCGAATGGGTAAACTCAACTTCGACATCGACGAAGCTTCCCTCCTCAAAACTTATGGCTTGTCCACACTCGCACCCACGTATGTATCATCTGGCGTCTGCAGACTTGCAGTAATTGAGCAATGGACCTCAGGGAATGGGAAGATATTGATCACGCGCTGGACGTCCCGTTCGGAGGGTCCGTAGTCTCTGATAGTGATACTGTGGATCCGCTAGGCCTCGGAGGGACACCAGAGTGCGTGAATTACCCGCTTTCCAAACTCTCGATGTTGATTACACACAGCATAAGGGGCATGAACTCAGAAACAAGTCGGTACACTCATCCATCCTGGTAACAAATACCGCAGAATGCTCATCCTTGGTCTCTAGGAGCTTCTGTCTTGATGACTTCAAAACAATTCAATCCAAAGCTCTTCCTGTCAACCGTTCATCCGAACGCTACGTACCAAGATTTGAACGCCGGGCTGGGAAACTTGCGGACCTCCATTGACGCACGATCAGAGGCTATTCGAGTGCTGGTTGAAGAGAACTTCGACAGATTCGTCGCTGTGAAAGCTCATACAGATGGTGGGGGTAATTTATTGTTCCTATATCACATTTACTGATTCCGTACGTAGCTCTATACGCTGAGATGCAGGAAGGGCTTTTGTCTCCACAGGCGGAGTATGCCTCACGGCCGTTGCGAGACGAAGTAAAAAGTGAGTTTCCATCGATTCAACTGACGATTTATGACTGTCGACATTGTATGCAGAGGCTGCCCAAAAGGCAGACCAGGTGTTCTTGCCGGTCCTCGAGAATGCATCCAAAGTGCAAAAGCTTGTCACGACATTGGGTGTATTTGAACGCTCCAAATTCTTTTTCAATCTCCCGAGCTCTCTCGTCGAATTGATTAAGTCGGTAAGATAGCCCGCATCTCTCCCAGAAGCCTTGTCCTGATGTCAACAGGGTCGCCATGATGCTGCGATGAGAGACTATAAGAAGGGCAAGTTCATGTTGGAATCACGGCCAGAACAGTTGCTACCTATCGGTAACACCCCAGGCAAGGATTCGGTGATCCCGGAACAACAGAAGCGGATTCTAGACAAAGTGTGGTCAACTGTGGAAAAGGTCATGGCGGAAATGCGAAACCTGTTACTGGCTCAACTCCAGGACACTTCGCGGACGGTCGACGAACATGAGAAAACTATCGAGTATGTTGTCCATAGATATCTCGCAGAATTTCGACTCACATTGGTGTTATAGGATACTGCTGGAACTCAATTCGAGCGAAGACCCTATGTGGAAATACTTCGACGGTCAGCACGCCTTTATCATGAAGCGTATGAAGGAGGTCCGGGCTTCTGCGATGGCTAACGTACAAGGTAACTCGGCATTTCTTCAACTGTTGTCCCGTCGGTGCTCACTATTCGAAGCTGTCTACGATAGAACTATGCCGAGGGTCTCAGGACCAGGTGATCTCACCGCCCGGCTTGCTTCCGAATTGCGTATCTGTGTCCCCCTCCTGGAATCTAAACAAGGTGAAGCAACCATAGGTGATTGCGGTTTGCTTGTCAATGTTTTCTTCCATTGACCCCCTACAGTCACGACTGGTAATTACGAACTCTGGGAAGTAATCGTAACATACGTCAAGAGCGTTTCCGAAGTTATGATCATGTCATTGCCAAGTTTCTGGCGGATAGCGAAGAACTTCCTCGACGGGAAGTACAAGAGAGTGAGTTGTTCCTAAATACGACTTGACAGTCGCTGATTGTACAACAGCCAACGAACTCGCGAAGGAGCCCCTCTCAATGTCGAGTCATGGCATTGGATATCGTAAAGCTGTACATCTCCGTCGTTGCGGAGTTTTTCATGTTCAGCGACGTCGAGATTACTTCCCCTACCGGTTCAGGAAATCGTCCACCTGTCTTGCCCAATGCGTCGAACTCTATCACAATGGCCCATTTCCTCATAAAGTTGCTTGGCGAGGTGCAAGATACCATAAGCGAAGTGAGCGCATTGGAAATCTCGAGTGAGGTCAGCACCAACACCAAGAGCTTCTTGGAGAGCGTGCGCCGTGGGTTCCAGGAAACTCTAACTCAGGCGTGGAAAAGAGGTCGGGTTTCGCTTCTCCCTTAATAAATGGCAAATCACCCTAACCCTTGGTGCAGATGCGAACATCTTCTACCACCTGGAGAACTGGAAGAGCGACCCGAATGAACCATCCACTACGCTGTATCTCGGTGAGATACGGACTTTCCAGAGACACCTCACAACTACCGCGTTCAAACTGGCCGGAGGGGTGGACCTTCCTTCTGCATCGAATCCACACAGACCGCTGAAGCAGCACACTATCAGTCAAGAGTTTCTGTCGAACATTACGAAGGCGTTCTTAGAGACAGTTTATGCTTTCCTTGATGGTCTTGTCCACCTGGCGTCCGAAGAATCCACTGGCTCACACGAACATCAGGCTGCAGTTATCGACATGGGAATCACACCTGGGTCCAACCCCTTGGAACTCCTTGACCTAACGGAAACCGTTAGTTTTCTCAGAATGAAAATATAACCTGTACTAAGGTCTTGACAGGAAAACAGGATCCTTCTGGTCGTTTCAAATTTTGGTTACCTGTCAACGAAGTTGGTACCAAAGATGATGGCAGAGCTGGAAGGTTCACTGAACGTGTCATTGGCCGATGACCGCCAGGTATACATGGGATTGTCATAGTTTCGGTGCCGAGACTGACTCGCCCCCCTTGTAGACCCTCACAAAAGTCGTCCAGGAACTCGACAAGACTCTATTCGATAGCTACATCAAGCCCAAGTCCAGCGCCATCACCGCGATCGTGAGGGGTGGCATACTCGACAGCGAGATGGATTGGTACGAGACACCCCAACCAAAAGGTGACTAGAGTGATCTACAATCGTTTTGACGCGGCTGATCTGGATGCTAGAAATCCGGCCATATATGTTCGATACTTTGATATACCTCGTTGGAGTGCATGCGCAGGTCAGCAGCGCAGCTCCGAACTTGCTCGATAGGGCATTGGACGCGTTGGTGGATGACTTGGCGGAGGAATGTTTAAGTTGTTTCCGACAAGTGAGGAGGTTTGGAATGGGTGGAATGCTGCGGGTAGGTGGACTCCTTCCTATGGGAGGACGCAAGCTGATCCTGGACGGGACAGGCGACCCTGGAGATCGAATTCATGCACCAGACACTCTCGCGACATGTCAGCCCAACGGCTGATAAGACCTTCACGGAACTGTACAATAAGATATCACAGGCGTATCAACGACGGCCGGGTGATTCGAACTTACAAGGTAGTTTGGATGTGGTGAAGAAGACACTGGCAGATACCCGTCGGGCGACTGGCATCGAGTTCCTCTGTTTCAGGCAGACGAAGGACCGGTCGACCAAAGCCCAGACCGCTGAGTCGACTTCACAGCCGAACGACAAACCTGAGAAGGGGAAGGGGAGGGTTAGGAGGGAGAAGAAGGCGGGTCCATCATGACCATGACTTGTACTTTGCTTAGATAGCTCCCGACGATGCTCCCCATCACCATTTTGGATGATGGTTTTGCGTCAGCTCGGGCCACCTTGTAACCCGGCGATCGGACCGTAGGTAGACTCAATATATACCCGCACTCGTAGTCTAAACAATCTACCAGAACACATTACAAATCATCTAGAACGTATATAAAGCAGAGGGAGAAAACAGGACGCCTTGCCCGATCAACACTCCGCTTCAGTGATCTAAACCTATCAAGACCTCTCCCAACTTTCGCGAGCAGTAAGCACTCTTATCAGATTCCACGATACAGCTGGCGTATAAACGCGTTTCCCGATAAGCCCGCCGCGAACAGATACACATAGTCTTCTCTCCTATGAGCGAGCGCGGGGAATCTGTTGTGGAACCTATCGGCAAGAACTTGGATCCCGAAGAGAACGTACGACCGAAAGAACAAGCTCCTCCGCCTCCGTACGAAGATTTGGAAGTTGGACTCCCGGTGACCCAAGCGACACGACCTGCACGACCCACCGCCACAAACGTGATGTATCGATTCATCGTCATCGTGGGCTATTGCTCCCTCGTCGTTCTCTGCACCGCGTACGGCTACACGCCCATTCGCACTGTCACCCTCAGTGACGGATCAAGCGCCCTCTCCGATGCCCTCTACAGCGGTGTCATTGGTGGAACGGTTCTCGGGGTACTGTTCACCCGAAGAGACGGTATATTCGACAAGTACAACAAACATGTGAAGTTGTGCAACACATATATCGCCCGTGGGAGGTTGTGGCGGACTGCCTTGGAATTTTTGTTGTGCACGTTCCTCACACTGTTGATGTGCTGGAGCGCACTCGTTGTCGGATTCTGCATCCAGAAGGCCCCGATCGTCCTCACCAAACGCCCCGATATAACGCCTTTGCTCGAGCATATGGCCTACGACTGGTACACGAGCTCGATCGGTGTCCTCTCGTTACTGTCAACGATGCCTTTGCTGACGGTTTGGATCTTGGTGAAGGAGCCGAGAATATCTCACAACCTTGAGGAGGATCGTTTCAAGTTGATTGTTGTCGGGTATGCCTTCCTTTCGTGCAAAGTAGCGTTTGATCTGACAAGGCTTGCAGTGTATTGTGGACGTACTGCTTGACGCGCGTGTGCGGATATGTCTCTCTCATCTACCTATTCATCGTTTGGGTTTTGCCCAAGAAGTTTACGGATAGATTTGTCCTGGAGTCCGATAAAATACGTGCTGCAGACCAGGCGAGTGGTGTGTATATTTCTTATCCATTGTCATACGCTTGATCGCTGATTACAAACTGACGTGGGTTGCGATACAGGCGGAGATGTGGCTGTCCAATAGCATCACCGAGGGGGTCCCGTGATGCTCCTTAGCTCCTATGGTCCGGAGAGTGAGCTTGTGGTGGAGTATTTAGAAGGCATTAGTTACCGACCCCGCACTGAAACAATTGCCCAATGACCGACCACTGTGGCCCGTTCCCTCCCTTGCCCACTGAGACGATCATCTCCATCATAGAGGCGGCCGCGAGCGAGAAAGAGACGGCCTTGAACCTCTGCCTCGTCTCTAAAGCGGTTTACAACCTCATAAAGCCGATAATTTACCATTCGGTTCAAGTCAAGTGGTACAACTTCCAACGATTCCACCAATGGTTCTTCAATTTCTCCCCCATCGACCCTCACAAACAAAATCGTTCGCTCATCCGCGACCTCACCATCGTGTGCCGAGCTTCGTCCCTCTTCCGGATCGTCGATACATGTGACCGGCTCGACCGACTGGTCTGTAGTGCGGACATCATGGAGTGTACCAAAAGCAAGTCGCGGCCGAAGGAGCTGATCATTTGTGGAGAAAACGACACATCGACGTTATACGGTGGAGATATCTCTCCCAGCGCCTTCACAGAATCCGTTACGCACCTGTACGTGAACCTGCCGGTTCTGGGAGTGAGGTTCGTGGAAACAGTGGAGGGCATGAAGTGTGTCAAGTATGTGGGGATGTCCCTGGTGACGATGCGCGGTCCCGAAGCAGAGGAAGGGGTGGCACGCGGGATACGAGGACTTGTTGGTATCGAGAGGTTAGCTGGGATCTTTGTGTACGACCGCTCCACCACCGTGGCCGACATCTGGAAAAGGTTGACAAAGGTGGAGGATGAGAGATTGGTGGTAGCAATACAGGCGGTCGTGGATTGGGATGTGGATCCTGCGCACGCGGCGTGTTACGGAGTGTCGCCCTGGGAGAAGATGAAAGGATTGGAGGATTGGAGGATATCTGTTGTAAGTTAGGATATACCCCGCCGTAGCCGTACCACGGATTATTGTCGATAAACGTAACACGCGCCCACTATAATTTCGCTTCGGGAGAGCGGAACGAATTCCCACCATCCTCGCTGGCAACGGTCACCGAATGGCTTTCCTCCCGTCCTGGACTGTTCTCAGTTCAGCGAACCGCAGCTCCTGCTTCCGTAGCTGCCTTCAATCCACCACGGGACGTGAGTATATCCACATTAAAAACCATCCAGCGTTTTCTGACCACTCTCAAGGTCTCCAAAAGCTTCGGTTTAGGCACGCTTCGACCGCGGCCAATCAACGCGTCCAAACTGAAAAGCGCTTCGGACATTACAAGGAGGTCGACCCCGATGCCGAAAAACGCACTTTCGAGTCGATGGAAGGTGCTCTCTCAAAGGAGACGCTCAAAGCAGTCACACATTCACCCTACAAGTTCACGCACATGAGTCCCGTACAAGCTGCAGTTTTCGACTACCTTCCTCGCATTTCGGACCCTTACGACCCCAAAGCCCCTCCCGGTGAATCCGAACCTCCTCCCCGAGATTTACTTGTCAGGGCCAGGACGGGTACCGGTAAAACCGCCGCGTTCGTGATTCCGGCAATTGAACAGCGCGTAAAGATCTTGGAGGCGTTTGGAGAACAGGCACTTATGGATTCCGGTATTCCCAGTAGCAAGTTCTCCGTGTCAAGGGTGGTGCACAACTACGCAAGGGAGAATGCTGGCGTTTTGATTATCAGTCCCACACGCGAGTTGGCGACCCAGATTGCTAAGGAAGCCTCGAACCTGGCCCATCATCAAAAGGACTTGCAGATTCAGTTGTTCATCGGAGGGTCCAGCAAACACCGGCAGATGAAAGATTGGATGACCAGACGCCGCGATATTGTGGTTGCCACCCCAGGTCGCCTTCGCGATGTCTTGACGAGCGAACGAGCGGTCGCGAATGCCTTCAAGGAAACTTCTCTGGTATGTGATCAACTTGAAACCTCAATCATCGTTAAATTCATCACCTCTTTTGTAGGTTGTGCTCGACGAGGCCGATACGCTGCTGGATATGGGTTTCAGGGAGGATATTGAAGACATCATGAAGATGATGCCTCAGACTCCGAAGCGACAGACATTCATGTTTTCTGCCACCATCTCAAAGCCCATCCAGGAAATCGCCCGCCAGGTTTTGGACAAGAACCATGCATACATCAACTGCGTCACAGAAGATTCCCCCGTCCATGCTCATGTCTCCCAATACCACACTGTCCTTCCTTCTGCCAGGGATCAACTCCCTCACATCCTTCGTTTACTTGCTCACGACCAGCTAACCAGTCCTAAACTTTCCAAGACCGTCATTTTCTTCCCCACCACCAAAATGACGCAACTCTTCCACACTCTTCTACGCGAGGCGTCAAAAACCACCCTCCCAGCCGGCCGCAACACCAACTTCTACGAGCTCCATTCAAAGCGAAGCCAAGACCAACGCACCCGGGCATCGAACGCGTTCCGCGCCGACAGCACTGGTTCATCTGTCTTAGTAACCAGCGATGTCTCTGCTCGAGGTGTTGACTACCCAGGAGTGACGAGAGTCATCCAGGTTGGTATCCCACCCACGGCCGACATCTACGTCCATCGTGTTGGTCGAACTGGTCGCGCTGGCACCGAGGGAAGGGGCGACTTGATCCTTCTTCCTTGGGAAACCGGTTTCGTCACTTGGCAGATGAACAGCATCCCGTTGAAAACCGTTACAGTTGACGAGATGGCGTCCCAAGTAGAGGAGCTCGCCACAGAGGTCGACAAACACGACACCCACACCCGCGGTAAACAGCCCTACCTCGCTACACTAAAATCTGTCGAGGGTGAAGTAGAGGAGCTCCTGGCGATGGTAGACGAGGAGGCGGTCAAGGAGACACTGATATCCACCTGTGGTTACTACCTTGGAAAATCTTCCGAACTGCGCGTTCAGCGGCAGGAAATCGTTGATGGGCTCAAGAAGTGGACCGTCGGAGCTCTCGGCTTGTCCAAACCACCACATATCCCTGAGGCACTCCTGGCCAAACTTGGTGTTTCGAGAGAGAGAGACCACAAGTTCGGTTCGCGGCCCGCTCCGTACCCTGGCAGTTCCAGGAAGAGGACCGCGCCTCGTTGGACTGACAGAGGAAACCAGAGGGGTAGAGGTGGTCGACCTGAGGGTCGCCGGTTTTCGAATGACCATGATGGAGAGGGTTTCCAGGATAGGGATAACTACCGGAGGCGGACACGGAGTTTCGCAGATCGGAGGGCGTAGTATCCCCCTCTGGACATCTTTGTAGAGGGCTGGGTTTCTCGGTTTACCAAAAGTTAAGACCTATAGTGATGCTACTAGTATAATTTACCGTCTCGATGCATAATTGGCACACCACATTTACTAAAAGACCCTAACTCAATTACAAGGTTGTCGTGAAAGGTCTCTTCGGAGTAAGCTCATTTTAGATGGTAAACATGGGGGATACGCCGACGCCGGTATTTATTTAAGAGGACGCAGGGTCAACAGGTCCATTGGTTAGGATACTCTCCCGGTATTTCCTCAGGTGTTGGCCATCTCGAAGTGCCTGTTCGCCGATCATGGCGTCTTCAGGGTGTGGTGGCCTGAAGGACGCCTTCTGAGCTTCGACCTGTTCTCTCAGAACAGCCTCACCGGAAGCCGCGGCGATAAAGCCGAGGAAGGGGGGAGATGGGTTAAGGGGTCGGGTGCAGAACTCGGGGTGCGCTTGCAATCCCACGAAGAAGGGGTGGTCTGCCAAAAGGTGGAAACGTGAGGTTCCAGGCGCGTCGATGACCAACGAGTACGTATAAAGGAAACGTACCGCGGAGTTCGAGTAGCTGCATTCTCTCCCCTTTTTCGTCCTTACCCGTAAATTCCAAACCGCCCTCTTTCAGACGATCAATGTAATCGGGGTTAACTTCGTATCTATGGCGGTGCCGCTCCCAGACCTTCCCAGTTCCGCCGTATAGGCCCCGAGCCTTGGACCATTCCTCGGTGGAGGGACCGAACACGGTCGGGCGTAAGCCGAGCCGCATGGTGCCTCCCATGTGCGTCTTGGAGACTTCAGGCATGAATATCACGACGGGGTGCTTTGCCTGATTGTCAAATTCCGCGGAGGTGGCACCTGGATTGATGTTCCAAACGAAGTTAGGACAGCTTCACACGTTACTCAAAAGGTCCGGAAGGAGGAAAGGTTCGAAAGAAAACCTTGCCCTAACCCTGGAAGATTCCAGACACTGAGGATTAAGACGTACCGGTAAGACCACATACGTTCCTGGCCCATTCAATCACGGCGAGTTGGAAACCAAGGCAAATTCCAAGGAAGGGAATCTTCTGTTCTCGTGCCCATTTTATGGCAAGCATCATCCCCTCTGTTCCTCGTTGGCCAAACCCCCCCGGCACGAGGATACCCCTGTCAGGGGGGTTAGTTAGGTCATGCGATTAGGTTTCCAATGAGGTAAAACACACCCGGCTCCAACGAGGGTCTTCCACGCCTCGTGGTAGTTGACGGGGCTGACCTCTTGCATCTCGTGCTCAAGACTTGAGGCGTCAACCCACTGTTGTATGTGTCAGTAATGCGTCATGTCGAGTCCCAAAGACGTTCTCACCTGGAGGATGAGTTTCCTGTTGCAACGGAAAGCGGAGTGTTCGAGGGCCTTCACCACAGACATATACGAGTCTTTCATGTCGGTGTACTTGCCCACGAGCACGATTGAGACATCATCCAGTACTCGCTCTTGTCTACGATTATTGTTTAAGGGCCATGGGCCAGGCGTTTAGGGGACGCACGAACCTTTTCGTAAGTTCCTTCCATCTCTCGGCAATCCCTTCACCTCTTGCGATCATGCTAGAGGGGATATCGATGGCCCGAAGGTTTAGCCGTTTCTGGAGGAACTCGATTAATCCTTGAGATCGTAGCAACAGCGGTACGTGGTACACTGAGGACACGTCATGGATTCCGACGACCTGTTGGGGTTGGACGTGACAGAACATAGAAATTTTGTTCTTTGTCGCTGTCGCTAGTGGCGCCGAAGTTAGCAACCTACATGCGATCTGCGCAAGCGGTTGGCGAAATAGCTCCGAGATTGGATCGAGAATACTCACAATGTCAGGAAGTAGACCGAGGCCTCTCAGGGAATGAACGGTCGTCTGGGTAGGTTTTGTTTTCTGTTCCCCGTGCATATCAGGCACAAGGGAAACATGTATGAGTGCAAAGTTCTCCGGTCCAACACGGAATTGAAACTGTCTCATTGCCTCGATGAAGGGTGCGGATTCGATGTCGCCGACTGTTCCACCGAGCTTGAACCAACGATAAACATCAAGGGGAAGATGTAGTTCGGGGAGGAAGTACCTCGATGATGCAGACGTCGGGCTTCTCGTCGGTCTCGTCCACGGGAATTCTGGCGACGCGCTCGATCCAGTCTTGGATCGCGTTTGTGACATGAGGCACAATCTTGTGGGCGCTTTAGCTGGACCCATCCCTTCGCGTGAAGAAACAGTCACACCTGCACTGTCTTTCCGAGATAGTCTCCGCGGCGCTAATGGGAATATAAGGCGCCGGAGAATATTTCACGAGATGGAGAGAGGAACCTCTTTCTCGATAACCTCTCTGTAGATCTTTCCTGTCGTAATGTTGTTGTCGCGCGAGAGGATGACGTCCAGGTATCGCTCGTAGTTTCCAAGGTCCAAATCGACCTCTCCGCCGTCGTTAAGGACATAGACCTCACCTGTACAACCTCGATATCAGGACTGCGAGTGGCAGAAAAGAAGCCTTCTGTTGATCGCACCGTGCTCCTGAGGTCGCATGGTTCCCGCATCTATGTTCATGTAGGGGTCGATTTTAATGGCAGTAACCTTCATACCGACCATCTTGAGCAGCAGGCCGGTAGAGGAGGCTGAAGGGGGGACATGATTGAGGTTGGAACAAGAATGACATGCCAAAGATACTTCGGGTTGACCGTACCGATTACACCCTTTCCAATACCGCTGACGACCCCTCCAGAGACAAGGATGTACTTTGTCATGACTGCGAGAGGTGGTGGGTATGTAGAACGATGGTGAAGTTTTCGATTGATCTCTCGCGCCTAGCAAAATTGTTGTGTATTATCTACGGCGAGGTATCTGAGACAAGCAAAAGTGTAAGCGACTGGGGGCGACGGCGTCGTCGTCGTCAGCAAGAACACTCCCCGCGAGGCGGTGGGTGGCTGGTGGATTTGATAACTTTTGAATCTCTTCTCGCCCGAATCCCATAGGGTGACTCGGTGACGCGAAGCTTAGGTCACCCAGCTTACATAAGCTCAAGTCGCACCATGTCGAAACTTGAATTAAAATAAGGTTGCGGCCTGCCGACATCTTCTCCCTCGTCGTAACTGTATCGTCCATGTCGCTCACGAAACGGATTCGCATCTTCACCCCCGAGGACGTCGAGGAGCACGCGTCTCTCAAGAGTTGCTGGGTAACCCGCGACGGAAAGGTCTATGACGTGACCCAGTTCCTCCCAGATCACCCCGGAGGTGACGACCTCATCCTCAAGTATGCCGGAAAGGATGTCGGTGAAATCATGAAGGATTCCACCGAGCACGACCACTCCGACTCCGCATATGGTATGCTCGACGAGTTCATCATCGGACGGTTGGGGGCCGACGCTGGTATTGTTGACGAGAACTGGGTCCCCTCCGAGGACTTCCAACCCGACGAGACGGACGTATCGGGAGATTACGAGAAGAACCAGTTCTTGGATCTCAGACGGCCTCTGTTATCCCAGTTCCTTTACGCAAACTTCTCAAAGTCGTACTACCTCCAGCAAATCCATCAACCTCGCCACGTCGTACAGTCGGCCAGGTTGTTCGGCCCTGATTACTTAGAGGTGCACCTACATCAACGTCTTGGATAAATTTGTTAACCCGCCCTTTAGGTTTTCACCAAGACCAAGTGGTACATTGTTCCATTGTTCTGGTTACCTATTGCCGGATACCTACTCTGCAGGGGAACCGTCCAGCTCGAACAGCCTTTGCCCTCTTTCGTCGAGAATCCCCTTCTCCCTCTTTTGCTCATTTCCTCAGTATCAACCACCACCATCGCGAAGGCAGCCCCTTTGTATATCTTTGGGAACTTTTTCTTCACTTTCCTCGAGTATTCAATGCACAGGTTCCTCTTCCACATCGATTATTACCTCCCGGATGACCCCATGTTCCTTATGGTACATTTCTTGATGCATGGTGTTCACCACTACCTTCCAATGGACCCGTGAGTGACGGTTTAATTCTCGCGTCGATTAACTCAACTTTGACTAGGTTGCGATTGGTAATGCCGCCCGTCCTTTTCGCGGCGTTGTCGTACCCATTCACGCAACTGGGACATTCGCTCTTCCCCGCTTCGTGGGCTAACTGTATCATTGCAGGGGCTTTCACATACTGTGGGTATCCATTTAACACAACCGTACAGTCTGCTCACCGGTGGACAGATGTCTTCTACGACTGCACGCATTATGCTCTACACCACACGAAGCTTCCAGCCTACCTGAGGGAGGTGAAAAAGTATCACCTTGCGCACCACTACAAAAATTACGAGTTGGGCTTCGGTGTTACGAGTAAGTCTCCGACGCGCGTGCTCGTGAGCCCCATACCAAACTAACTTTTCGAACACAGGCAAGATCTGGGATGTCATCTTCAACACCGTCCTTCCCGTTTAGATACCTGGTTTATAGCGTTGCATTCTATTCTACTGGATCTTGTAATACACGGCGTTTTTTTGTCGTTTCAGAGCTAGAACGATTGCGCATGATGATGTATAGGGTGGTGTGTTGTCATACGGGTTTCCCGGCCACGTGGTTTTGTAATCGCCACGTCTACAGTCTGTTTCGGACGAAAGCTTCCGGCATCACCTGCATCCCCTCTCTTTCTACCCCCCACCTTGGAGTTCTCCCTCGAAGCGACATGACGTCCAGAATCAACATTGCTCGCCCTGCTGGCAGAGGGGGGTATTCACCGGACCCTCACGGATTATCGAACAGCCAACCATCGTCGTCAGGCTACCGCGCCGCGAAACCAGATGACCCTCTCGAAAAAGTTCGCCAGCTTGGCAAACAGATTGAGGACAACGTCGAAATCCATGCGCAGCCTCTGAAACCTCATTTACCCACGATTGGGCGTTTCCTGATAGTTGTGACGTTCATTGAGGACTCGATACGTATCCTCACGCAGTGGAGCGACCAGCTGTGGTATTTACAGAAGTGAGTTTTGTTCCGTACAGCTTCTGTGCTGTCTCTGAGGGTTATGCATTCTTTTCTAGACACCGCAGCTTCCCTTGGGGGATTGCACATCTGTTCTTGCTCATCAACGTCATTGTGGGTCACGTTCCGAATTGGATTCGTATGTGTGAACGGAGAGCTTACAATGGCCTTGCGGATGTCCAGACCATGCTTGCCGGCTCTGGTGCCGTTATCACGAAGAAATACACGGAATTTGCTATCGGTGGACTTCTCGGTGTTGTTATCGTTCAAGGGTTCGGTTATGGCCTCATTTTCGACCTCAACTTCTTCTTGCGCAACTTGAGCGTCATTGGTGGATTGTTCATGGTCTTTAGTGACTCGATGATCACCCGGCGGACACCGTTTGCGGGACTCCCCAACATCAGCGAGAACGACCGAAAGAAATAGTGAGACAAAACAAATGATCGGGAGGGATTATTTCTGACGGATTTTCCAGCTTCCTTCTTGCCGGTCGTGTCCTACTCATCTTCCTGTTTTTGGGATTCATCATTCAAGGACAGTGGAGCATCGGGCGAGTATTCGTGTCGATCATTGGTTTGGGTGCATGCGGTATGGTGGCCGTGGGGTTCAAGGCCAAGTGGTCTGCTGCTTTCCTCGTCCTCATCTTGAGCGCGTTCAACGTGTTTGTGAACAACTGGTGGAGCGTTCATTCTGCTCATCCTCAACGGGATTTCTTGAAGTGAGTGTGGTTGATTCCGTCGTGTCATGTGTGATGACATGGTTGACGTTATGTTTTCTCGTGATATAGATATGACTTTTTCCAGACGCTTTGTAAGATTCACGAATGTGTCCGGTGGGCCGGATGATTTACTGACGAAATTCATAGCGATTGTGGGCGGACTGATTCTACTCGTGAACATGGGACCGGGCGGGTTGTCTGTGGACGAGAAGAAGAAAACGTACTAGTTTTGCAGACTTGGATTTGTTGATGTTATATATATTAAGGATAGACAGTCAAAAAAACGGAGGTTGCGATGATTGTTTTACTCAGTATACAGCACCCCAGAAGACGACCGGGGGACGGTACTTACACGTCAAGAGAGATTGGGGTGCATCAATGGAGGATCGCGGCAGAGGAACACGAACGAGGGTAGATGGGACTTGTAACTCTAATTTAGGGACAAAGGGGAGAGAACGCACCCCCGTTCGTCATAAATTGATGTTGGTTTACTCTCTCGCTTATTGTCTGCATCGGGCCCAAGCCGAGAGGGAGAGAGGGAGAGTGAGGGCGTCAGGTAGGTCCGGCATCTCCGTGCGGGTCCAATGGGGGATGTTCGGCTCGCAGGGACATCAATGTTTCATACACTCTATCAGACTGTTCCGACTGGCCGTTCCGCCGGGCAGGTTTTGTCGATTTGAGTCTATCGCTCCCGCCTGTCAGATAAGGCTGCGGGGAATGGGTGGTGGTTTCTATATAGACCAAAAAACCCAAGTACTGTAAACTGATGCTTAATGGTAAGAGGTTGTAAAAATACACGTAACGATCTCTCCTTCGGCGGAGTCGGTTTAACCCCATATTGAATAAGGGGTGGCGATGACAAGGTTTTGCCGTAACAATCGTCCAGGGCAACGCAGTAAAAAAGGGACCCCACCCACCCTGAACGTGATGTAGGCCATCGGTACGTACTCTCTCTCTCGCGTTTGGCACCATTACCGTAAGTGGCGCCTCGGGTCCGTTTGCTGGTTATTAAAAAAGTAGGTTATGAGACGGGACGTGGCCTTTTGTTTTTGTTGGAAAACAGTGAAAACATGAAACCTTGAAAGTGATCTCAGTGCTACGTACGCAGAGGGAGATAGAGGTTTGACTGCGATCCAAGGATGATGTCCCTCGATGTACCCTGACCCAGGGCCCCCCCTCCCCGAACAATCGGACTCTGTTCCATCTCGAGATCATCCACCGCGCCCTTCTGATCCGACAAGAAAGTAAACGTATAAGGGGGGAAGAACGCTAAATGTTGTTGGTATACTTGGTATCCAGACAGGGTTGGAATTGGTCAGGGTCTCGAACTATTTCGGATGGAGACTCTTTCTACACCCATCCCCGCCGAGGATTTCAGATGACGCGTCCACCTCCCTTTCCCGACCTGATCTCTCCCTCATATTATGAAAATACGTATATCTGAATAGCAAACTTGAATGGAACCCAAAGCGCGGTCTGATTCCTCGGCTCAGCGCTTTCCAACTCCCTCTCGCTCGCTCTCTCGTTTTGGGTTTCCTATCGTACTATTCCGCTGAAACCGGACGACCAATACGCCTATCACGTATCCCGTCGTCTACGCATATGAAATTCGTATCTACATGTCCATCCTCTCTACTGAACATGAACCCTGCATAAATGAAACTGAAATGAAGAATGAAATGAAAAAAAAAAAAAACAGGATTATGATGCATGATTGATGAGTACGAAGGACCCTCCTCACGTCAACCTCGTCGGACTGTTTTGTCATTTATTCTTCCTTTTTCCTTTTATCCCCCCCTTCTTCTCGCTCCCGCTGTCAAAAGCTATCTATGGGCGCGTAAATTGGAGTGGGGGGGAGGTTTGGCTAGAAGGGAAGAGGACGACGTTTTTGGGAGATGACGTGCAAGGAGAGTGGGGTGGCCGGGACCGTGAGTTCCGGGTGTCCACCCAAGTACCGAGAAATGGGATGACTTGTATAATAGAAAAATGGAAACCTGACTCAGTAGTTTGCAACACTAGCGGGATGCGTTGGCCCACACACATCGTTTACGATCATCAGCCACTGCGCCCTTTCCGGTACGCGAAAAAAAAAGGCTATCCAAGAAAATTCCGAGAGATGATATGGAGCTTTTTGTCGGCAACAATGATGGCGCTGTGAAAAAGAAAAAAGAATAAAAAGGATCCCTGTCGAACCTAAAACAGGGTTCAGCGGTTCCGGTAATTCACCCGGGGCTTTATTTATATTACTGCATTACTGCATTTCCCACGTGGTCTCCCACCACCCCATGTCGAGTACTTGGCTCGAGACGGGTGAACAGATGCTCGTGGGTCGAAATCTGGGGTATGGTTCCACACGTTTGGGAGCGAATCACGTAGGCGGGCTGATCACCGAGGACTCCCCCCTTCAAAACGAACTTTATGCTTCCGGTCGTTTGTCTATATGATATGTAACTATCAACCATCAAGCGAAAGGCGTTCTAATCTTTCGAGTTTGAACAGCCAGAGTTGGGGCCCAAACAGGTCTGGAATTATGGGAGACCCGGTGGTTCGGATAATGATAATATATAAAATATTCTCTCGTCATATGATGACCGAGTTCCCATCCCCTCTCACTCCCTTCTTCCCTTTGTCTTCCATTGTGCCCTGAACCGGGCCAGATCTGTCCAGAAGTAATGAAGCGAGAGAGAGGGAGAGAGAGGGAGGATGCCGGAAGGGGGGAGGGGAAGATGTGAAAACCAAAGGTACCGAGGCCACGAGCCATCAGAGGGAAGGCGTGGGTTAACATTTTGATATGATTTGCTTCCGCAATTAGTGTGGGACCTCGATCGCCCTAAGAGGTTGAAGCTTCCTGGCCGCGGTCCTTCTGCCGTGAACCGGTGTGTATCTACATCCGTGCGATCCCTTGACGCCACCACCCCCCTCCTCCCCCAGTGACCACCGTTCTGGGTCAACAATGCAGTAATCCCGAACTGGGTTGACATCCTCACGTCTGCGCCTCCGCTCTCCATCCCGTACGTACACACTATCAAGCATGTGGGATATATAATACAGTCCTCTCTTAGTATGGTAGCATTCGGATTACGCGTCCTGGACAAGAGGGAGAAAAAAGGCTGCGTTGATGGTGGCGTTGGATGTGTCACTGATGGAAATACTAAACTACAAACCGGCGAGTGACCGGATTATGTTTTCCCTCCTCGTAACGTGACGCGCTCAATGAGATTGTCTTTCGCATCTCGTATCTTGCCAATTCCCACATCCCTAATATCCTATCCATCCCTTTGTTTTGCCTATTTTGAACACCCTCGGATCCTTCCCCTCTCCGATCGCTTTTGCCTCTTTCGTTTTAATCTCTCATCCCGTACCCGTGCGCAGATAAAGAGCGTCATGGCCAATACCAATTACAGATACATCTTATTATCTACATTTGTTTCCCGTGTATCTACCGTATATCTACCCATATGTTCCCCCTAACAGTAAAGTACAAAACAAAGGCAAGGCCAAAGCCCGAGAGGCCCGTCGTATCTATGACTCTTCATCATCCCGGGTCCCCAGGGACCGAGGAGATAATAAGCAATCGAGACGTAATGATGCCTCCCTCTCCAGAAATTACAACCAGCCGATGATAGAGATCAAATGAAGGCTTCGGTCCATATAGAATGGCCACCCTTCTACCCGCATTCGTACGGTCGTCCGAGTGATTGATTTACCACAGTCTTGCACCGTTATCCGGATCCCGCGAATGGATTACGAAACCAGGTGCGAATGACGTTTGTGAGCCACAGATAACGACTCATCACTTCGTTCTAGCCTCTGAATGGAGGCGGAGGGGGTGTCAAGTATCCAAAGTCTCCAGGCGACGGCCGCAGTGGCGCCAATGACGCCAGCTGTTGTAATAGCTGTTCGTCCATTGAATTCCTTGGGATGGCCACCGTTTTCTCTAGGTAGCTGAGAGGGACGAGCTCGATGGACGAATGGGATGGATAGTGCGGAGGCGTCAGCGGATAAGACCGTGGCGGTGACGCCTCGTCCGACGACGTGACAGACGATTGAGAGAGCGAGGGAGAAGCGGATTGATAACCAGACTCGTGTTGGTGGTATGGATGGGATGGAGACGGCATGTACATAGGCTCTTCTTTTGATGATGACGGTGTGTCGAACGTGCAAGGGAACACGTGAAGGTTCTCATAAGGTGGGCAACCAGCTGGCGAGTTACCAAACGGACGAGGGGCATGATGTGGCGCACTGGTCGCTTTGCTTAGGGCGAAAGTTGACTGTGCCGGCGGCTCGCCCTGTGGTTCGTGTTTCCGAGTCTTCGCCGCGCGAGCACTCTTAAACCATCCTGTAGGGACGGTAACGTCTCCCACGCCAGGAATCTCCGAGACCGATTTCAAGTTGTCGACGGTCTCCTGGCTCCAGTACGCCGCTGGACGAATCGATCTCAGCGACTGGTCCTGAGAGAAGGGAAAACGTACTATCTTACTTATGTGCCATTTGCGCTGAATGCCAAGGGGTCGGTCCTCAGGCAAACTGACGAACTGAAATCCGGAAAAATTAACAGTCGGTTCTTTCTGTGATCAAGGTCACCAGAGAGCTTACCACACTATACGTCTGCTTGACGAGTTTGGGCGTATTGCGCCTGGGCCGTTGGAGGATGTTGTTGAGGGTCGCACTCAGGTGCTTGTCGTTCTCTCGAGGCTCATAGTACAGGAATTCCTGTGGGAGAATGAGCGATGAGACGAGGGTTCACACGAAGAGCTCGAAGGCTCGTACATCTCGAACTCGACTTGGACCCCAAGTCATGCCATCGGTCCTGGGAAGGGCGACGAAAGGTGTGAGGACATCGTAGAAGCGGGCGAAAAGAGGATATGAGAACTTACCATCTCTCCATGGTTAGACCCGCGGCGTCAGAGTTGGCGCTGCGCTCTTCCCAAACGTATACGTTTCCAGGAGAAATAGATTTTCTCTCGTCTGGATCTAAGCGACGGGAGATGATTGGGAGGACATGCCGTGCGACGGCATAGAAGATGTGAAGTGCGTCACGTATGGAACGGACGTGGACACCGGAAAGGGTTGGCTGTTGGAACATTGGAAGGAAAGCAGAGGGAGGGGGGAGAAGGGTAGTAGGGGGAAGCGGAAGAATAACCGACCACCGTTGTTTATAAACGAGTTTAGAGTTTTTTCCTAGATTGGAGCCCGTTGCGTTTGATGGGGCTAAAAAGGAAAACAGGGAAGAGAGTGCCATCAGGAAATGGAAATAGCCGAAGTTGATCGTGGAATTAATATATTTTATGATTTTTCGGGGGCGTGTGCGCTTCAAGGCGGCGATCAGACGGTTTATTTGTTTGTAAAGAAAGAATAAGCTTCGGGTGTTTGGAACCGCCCATGCGAATACTCTCCCGTTTCCCCTCCGGTTATCAGGGCAGCTTGTGCGGTCCTCTTTACGTCCGTGCACGGACCATTTCCATTCTGCAAGCCAATCCTATACAGGAAATCACGACCCGGCAGATCAACCATCTTGAATCTAATCTGCGCCCCTGTATCAAATCCATTCTATCATCCCACGTGGTTACTGTCCCGCTCCCTTCCTCCACCAACTGTTCCCCAATCCCCGTATGACGTATATTATACTTGTCAACCACTTATAAGAATTCTGAGCCGTCTCACTTGTCTCATTTTACGCAATTCTTTTGTTCCAATCATTCCCCTTGGAATGTACACTCACTTTGTGGCCAGGGTCCCGACTCTACCCCCATCATCCCCACCGCCCTATGCGCGTCATAACGCTCTGCTTCACAGTCTAGCCCCCACCCGCATACGCATCCCCGACTCCTTCCTTCCTTATTCCAGTAGGTGGTCTAGATTGTCGATCAGCCTCGCTGCTTCCTGGAAGAAACACAGTCTTACCCTCCAATGGTAGCACGACGGCAAATGAATCGTCGACTTCAGCGTAATGCCTCCGTCCTCGGAAAGAATACCAAACCTTGAGCACTTTAGGCAAGTTCGGCGCTGGGTCATAGAAGCCCTGGAGACCAGACTAAGTATGTGGCGCAAAGTCCATCAGTTTTCCAGCAACCGCTTTCCCCTCATCCAAAAGGAATTAACCTTGGTCTGTCTCCCCGGGATATACAACTGGCTCTTATTCACCAAAGCCTGCACCGCCGTCGTTACGTCGATGATCAGATCCCTAGCCTCCTCCAGTGGACAACCATAATTCGCTCTCTCGATCACGAGACCTAGAACGTCCAGGACCAGGTCTCAGCGTCCGGAAGCAAAAGAATCTTTTTTTTTTGCCCCACCATCGACGTTCCGTTCCACATCGGTATGCCGGCGAGCAACATCCCGTAAAATGTTCCTCTCAATTTCCAGTGCCTCCCGATATTCGGACGAGCTTTCTACCTCCTTCTGGAGCCTTTGTTTATACCTTAGTAAGCCAACCAATCAACCGAACTGTCCCTGACATGTCGTGCGATACGTTCGGTCACTTACCCCACCTGTTTCCTGTACTGCCTCGGTTGGTAGACGAGATGGTAACCGAGAAGGAGGGCTACGGTCGGGACCATACTCGTGTAAAAGGCTAAGTGTGGTTCGTGTTCCGCCGATAACACGATGGGCAAATGGAGGCTCTGTCCGAGATAGCGTAAACTGTATACGCCCCATGTGATTAGCGAATTAACGCGAGATATGGGGGGTAAACAAAAGAAAAAAGGTTTACACACTTGATGGTCAAGGCTACCCCCTCTGCACTCGAATTGATGTTGACGTCCACTCCGGTTCGCTGGTTCGACGAGTTCCATGCTCCAGAAATCCAATATGTCAGGCCCAGAACTCCTAGAGTGCCACCGATACGCAGGTCCAGCGCAAGCCTACTAAACATAATCCCAAATTCCGACTGAATCCCACTCATCAATCCAGAGAGGGAGATGCCGAGGGAGTAAAAGCTAGTCCCTTTTACCAATGCATACCCCGACAGGAGACTCGTGGAGGGGTCGTCTTCTGGGGGATCCTCTTCTAAATTAGCTTTTGGGGTGTAGTCAAAATTTTTCGGGACGACTGCATTCACCGAGAGTGACGGCGCGGTAGACAATGCATCTAGGGTTAGCACACCTTGTGCACCCGAATCAGGAAACAGCCTTCGCGAGTACGTCAACAAGCATGGTGGCACCACGCCTTTCCCTAAAGATAACGACCAAGCGGCGATGCGGGTCTGGGCCTGGACCGTGTTCGCCCCGTCGGTGTAGTTCGCTTTACAAGTCAATGTAGGCCGCGCCAGGAGCGGAGTGAAAACCTGAAGTCCAAGAACAACTCAGCGACCACACGAGGCCGAATCAACCAATACCCTTACTGACCTCGAAGTTTAGCTGTGGCGAATATGAATGTCTCACCGAGCCAACAATATTCATTCGCCCTTTCCCAGCATTCCCTCCCAGTGTAGGTTTCAGAGCTACCACACTGGTCAGGCTGGCACGTGTCTTTTCCGAGATTACGTGCTTCGGAAAAATGAACATTTTTTCCAAACATGATTGAGAGATAGAGTGCTTGCCTGCACATTATGCCGAAGACCAACGTTGAAAAGATTAACGCCGCGAAGCCTGCCCAAAGCAACAGCGAAGCGCGAATCGGAGGGGTGGTCGTAATCACGTTGGAACAGGGAGGTCGCATCGACTCCCAGGCTAAGTCTATTGGTAGGCCGTATAATCCGTTCCAGTTTGCGGGTCTCTACATTACGTTTCACCAATACGAGTTCGGACTTGATCTAACAAACAAATGGGGGCTGAGTTTTTCTTTCAATTGAGCGGAAGGCTATACCGAGGGTACGAACGTCTTCGACTGGCCGTTCATTCAGGCCTTCGGGGAGCTTGATTTGTAGACCATCTTCACCTGAATAATACATTAGGTCGTGTAACAGGGTAGCGCAGAATTATGAAGAAAGGTGTGGGGGTGGACTGCGGACTCTGCATGCAGTATGGCCACGATCAGAATACTTTCTCGAACGCTCGAGACAAAGGCGTCCGGAAATGGCATTGAAGTGAGGACGAGGGTACGGCGTATGAGGGCAACGCGTTTTCGAGAACGGTAAGACACGAGGGAGAAGCTTTACCTAGCGTGTCGTACACGATGCTGTCGGATGGCACTGTGAGAGTTGATCAGAATAGTCTCAGTGTTAACTGAACGCACCGGAGAAACGGATCCGATAATACTACGAGAACATTCATAACGGTCAATACCCGATGGAGTTTGAGAAGATGTTACTTGATGGGATGAGGGCGGACATGCCTTGATATGCCTTTTGGATCTTCAGGAACTGCTTGGAAGCTATTTCCCTTGCGGGCTCGTCACGTTGTTTGTCCGGATGGTATTGAATGGATAGCTGGCGGTATCGATCCCTAATCTCATAGTCGGATGCGGTCGGGGGGAGGTTTAACACGGAGCTAACGCGCGAAGGTCAACGTGCGTCTGTTGCCAGGCGAATCCGGACAGCTCACTAGTAATAATTTCGACGTTGGCTTTCAGCGGCGGAGTTGACTGACATTCAGCACCCCTTTCGAAGCAGATCCGGGGATTCGAACGGGGATTCAAGACAAAGTCAAAGGTGCACGCCTACGGGGCGGCGGGTGGAAATGAGGTGCAGGTCGGAAATGTAATCGAGAATCACACGTTGCTGCCGGTGATCGAATTCTAACCTTAACCCTAACTTCAGCTTCATCTCCCCCACACTCCTACCCCCTCAGCGACGGCAACAAAGTATGGCATCCCAACAACCCCCAAAGTCCAGGTCTGTCGGAAGTGCAGCAGAGCACAAGCCACGCGGCCCAAACAGAACGACGAAGACGGCCGGAAAGCTCAAGGTGCTTCCCGAGCAGCCGGAGCCATCGACCGGCCCCAAATCGCCACGTGTCGCTCGCGATTTCACGGTGTCTCAAAGTCGCACCGGAAGCAGCGAGAGTGAAGAAGAAGGCGACGACGAAGCTGAGGATGAAGCAGAGGCAGACGCTGAGGTGTGTAGCATCCTCTCTGATGGCGAGGGCATCGACGTCATATCTCACAGGTCTACAACCAATTGGACCTCATACCCGCTGGTACGGCCCGCAGGGATGCTCGCAGACTAACGAAGAAGCGTATCAAGCAGCTTCCTAGGGTTACAGCTTATGCAACGGCCAGGTGCGATTAACTTGGATTGTAAGCCGATGAGGTCGGAGACTAAGATCCCACTGCGCAGTTCTTACCGCTTTCAGGATCTAATAAAATTCTTCAACGCGCGACGAGAAACGTACCGCACAAATCCTCAGCTCATAGATGAAGTAATCTATACCCCGTATTCATACAAACCCGCTATTCCGCAAACCACCCAAGGTACTGGTCAAGGTACCGATATTCCTCCTACCGGGGATCTCCTGGGGACACCCGATCTTCTACCGGAGAACGACCCATCCGCTCACATTCGAAAGCGTTCCACCAAATTTACCGAGACTCCCACCCAGGCCGAGATATTCTTATTTGAGTACGGCACCGTGGTGATCTGGGGAATGACCGAGACAGAGGAGAAACGCTTCCTCTCTTCGATGTGTGAAGATTTCACCCTTCCGCTTCGCACTTTATTCACTCCAAAGTTTCCAGAAAACGTTTTGAAGTCGAACGATTATGTGAGTTTCGGGTTTAAATTGTTTTCGGTTACTGCTTCAGGCTTCGCTACGCCCTTGAAACGTCGACTGCCATCTGTCCGGATGGATGTACTAACCTAATGGGTAGCCCCGGAAGATATTGAAATGGAGGATCTTAATTTCTACTATGCGAATTACAGCAGGTCCGCCCCCAGCTCACGGTAAACGTTCACGATGGCTGACGTTCTCCGAGCAGGATATACAACGACGTAATCACCTTACGGAAAGGTTCCAGCTACATGTGAGCCGTTTACGGTTCATCCGACCCCACCGCTGACTTTCTCAGGACGAAACTGTCATTATCACATGCGCTCGCACAGTCCGTCAAGATATCATTGGTCAGAGGCTGCGTGACCCCGCCGTTCCTGCAGCCACTGATATGCAGCGCAGTTCGAATCGCTCATATCGACGACGATAGAAGAGACCAAGGACATACCAGAGATCATTAGCGAAACGGGAAAGGTTGGGATGCCACATAAAGGTTAGGAATCCGGAAACCTAATAACACCACCGACCCCGCTTCCTTTCCACCAACACATCGACCATTCTACTAAACCTACGCCACTAATGCAATCTCCATCATTTTCTCCATCATCATCATCTGAGTGCTAACGAGATATCACAATATCCCTCTCTTCGTTTTACAGAAATCATGCGGCAGATTGGCGAGCTCTTCCTCCTCAGGACGAATCTCAACTCGGTTGGCTCCGTTCTGGATTCCCCCGTATGCATACCCCCTCTTTGTTTGTTCAATTCAGCTGCTGACAGATTTACGTTTGTTGTCCGCTCTCTATTGAAACCTTGTTTAGGAGGTATTTTGGGTGCGTGTTTGTTAATCAGGGGTGCTTTGAAAAACCTCACCTGACTGAAAATACATATGGGCCATCATAGACCTATCCTGATCTCCAGCCCCTCTATGACGCGGCCAGGAGTTACCTGGAGATTCCCCAGCGGATCAATCTCCTGAACACCCGAGTTCAGGTGAGTTCGATCAGAACTTTTTACTCGCCCAACGCCCTAACCATTCTGTGTCGCACAGGTGCTCCAAGATATGTTGCAGCTTCTAAAGGAGTCGGTGTCCAGTCAACATGCCGAGAGACTGGAGCAGATCGTCATCGCGTTGATCGGCGTTGAGATAAGTAAGTTTTTCCCAGTCACTGATTATCTCCTTCGAGTGAAGCATACTCTTCGCTCACCCATCGCCCTCCTGACACAGTTCTCGGCATCGTGACGATCATTGTGGACCTTCTTGCTTGATCCCTTCCCGTAATCTATACTTCTTGAGCTAGTTTGATGTCACAGGTTGTGGTCTTTGGCCACCCAGGGGAAAGCTGCGAGATCGCCTTTCATATTTTACCACTTGCTCTACACTACTGTAATCGTTTGGTGGTGACGAAGGAGGAAGTGTCGAACTAGGGTATCTAATATGACCGTCCAAACATGGTCCAGCGCTTCGCGTCCTGTCCGCACGCCACGCATTTCGTCTTTCCAGGCTCGATGGGGTCCCACTTGGATTGGTCGAAGGGAATACACAAAGATTTCGCACCTGCAGATGGAGCGCGTTCATCTGTGGGTTCAGCGCTGAGGGAAATGCGGGTTTCAATCATCTTCTCAGCGTTGACGGAATCGGGGTACTCACGCCCTAGCGCTCCTCTCCTTGATATCATCTTCACACTGTTCGCGTTCACACCATGGGATAACGACGATATTCTTGTTATCAAGGGCGGGGACGAGATCTTCCCACTTCGTAATGGCCTTGAGTCGCTCTTGGTATGTTGCCTTGGCGCGGGTGAATAGATCCTTCTGAATGACCTCTAGGAGAGCGGACACTGTCTGAGGTAATCCCTCGAGCGAAACGGGGTCCTTCTTGCCAGTGTCTCGCCTAACAGTGAGTGTCTGGTTCTTTGCGATATCTTGAGGACCAATCTCGAGCCGGAGGGGAACACCCTGTTTCCGATTGAGTAATCGTCACGTAATTCTTCGATGAATTATCAGCGTCACCTTCTGCTCCCAGTCGTTGAATTTCCAGCCGGGGGTGTAGCCGTCACGTAGATCGGCCCTGGCGCGGATATCGGCACCCCGGAGGCTCTGGGCCAGTTCTTCACATTTGTCATTAATTCGCTTGCGTTCTTGGTCGGTTGTCTTCGCAGTGATGCCACAAGGCACGACGACGACTTGGATGCTAGCCACCTTCGGCGGAAGAACGAGTCCCTGGTCATCGCCATGAACCATGACCATAACACCAATAGATCGGGTCGACAGACCCCATGAATTCTGCCAGACGTAGATCTTGCCCTTACCGACAGGGTCATTAGGGTCCTCCACAAATATATCGAACATTTCTGGGTTAGAGAAATTGGTTCCAAGGCAATGAGAGGTGGCGCCCTGAATACCGCGGCCGGAGGTGGGGATAAACCCTTCAACGGTAGTGGTGTACAGGCCACCGGCAAATTTCTCTTTTTCTGACTTGACGCCAGGAATGACAGGAACCGCAAGCAGCTCCTCGTACACACGGCGGTAGAGGTCGAGGATCACCAGGACTTCCTTGTCCGCCTCTTCACGCGTGAGGTGAGCGGTATGGCCTTCTTGCCACAGGAACTCTCGGGTCCGAAGGAACGGCTCTGTGGAAAACGTTGATCAGAAAGTTGCCGCAAGACACACGAGGCAGACACACGAGGGTTCTTGAACTCCCATCGAACGACACTGTTCCACTGGTTCAACCTCAATGGCAAGTCCCTATGACTCTTGATCCATTTAGAATAATCTGTTGAGCCTCAGTGCAAGCCGATCAAGGAAATTACCCGTGTTCTTACAAGGATACATAGCGGTCTCGGACGTCGGGCGAATAGCAATGTGTTCTTCAAGTTCTGATTGGCCACTGGGTGGACACCATCAGAGACGGACGATAGTCATGTGGCCATGCCTTACGCTCTAGTAACCCAGGCAACTTCGGGAGAGAATCCCTCGATGTGATTTTTCTCCCTTTCCAAAACCTTTTGGGAAACGAACATAGGGAAATAAGCGTTCTGGACGCCCATGGCCTTGATTCTGTCATCAAACCACCCTATCCCGGAGTCAATAATGAAGATAGTCAAAGGTGTCGGATACGTACTTTGGATGGTTTCCCAGATGCTATAAGACCACGGTTTCAGGATATAGCACCCACTGACGTTGTAATAGTCCAGCATATCCGCTTTTATCAAGACCTATTACGAGTTAGGCCGAGTCATACACACGATTCCAGTGTAGATTCACATCAGTGTACCAAACAGAGAAATCCTCGTCTTTCTTTGCGCCGATGGCGATCTGGATTGGATTTTCGCCCTTCGAGGGAGTAGAAGTAGGAGCAGGAGCAGTCGCCTCGGCCTTCAAGGCTACGAAGTCGATCTCTCGAACTTTCGTATCGGCAGTCTCGAGAGACCTGAGATGAGACACAAGATCCTTTCCTGAGATGAATGCAGTGTCGCTAGAAGATCCGGCGTGAATAGCGAATATAGTTTCCGAGAGTGCGATCGACGAATCGAGCACTACAGTGACTTTGGGGAATGTAGTGGAGTTGAGGGCGATCGGAGAGACTATATTGAGGAAATGGCATTAGGGTAGGTTATGAGTGAAGATATTGTCGCAAAACACGTACGGGAGTTCTTGTCAAGAGCAAAGAATTCCGATAGAAGATCCTCAGAGGCGAGGCGAAGCTCCTTGAGGTTGAGCTTCTTGCCTAACGCTCCAGAGGCCGTTTCTGTTTCTTCTCGAGCAATAACGACGACCGGAACTGGGGTGACATTCTTTGCTGTCTTGGGTTTGAAGACGATGGTCTTGATCAGCTCGAATGATTTTGGGGATGAGGGATCTGCAGATAACGCGTCTTTCCAGGATGCGGGGGAATTCGTGGCAGCATGGGAAATGGTTGCCGTGGGCTTGACCGAAAGGGTTGCGAGAGCCTGGGTAACTTGATCCACGGAGGACATTGCAATAGAGGACGAAGATAGATAACGGCGTAATGGTCGCGCTGCAGGCAAATGACTTGACCTTGAGAGGGGGCGTGACTCGACAGTCCGAACGCTCAACGCGGATACTAGCCTTTGTGGGTTGACCAACACTCTGTTGCTACCCACAACTCGCAGCAGGCATCTTGCACTGCAGTACACGACCATGCGCAATGGCCTGGCTGACGTTGTGGTGGTGTTACACGTCCAAGTTCGCTGGCGGCTATTTTCGAGTCCATGAGACGTGGCGCATCCGACGCGGTCCCCATTGCTGAGCAACATTTTACTAGTAGGAATCATATTATATTACCCTAGTACAGTCCACTAAATCTCCTATTTTGGGCCGTGCACCACGTCGTCGCATCTAGCACACAGATCCTTGTCTTCCTCTCGAGTGAATGTCCAGCATCGTGGACACTTGGAAAGTAAGGCTGGCCTGACGCGTATGCCTATCGAGCTGGCTGGGGCTGGCATATCAACAGACCCGGGGATGTCACCTTCAGGGGTGGAACTGGGCGGGTATAACATCGCGGTATACTCCCATTCCGATTCTTGTTTCGAATGAAAGGTCGCTTCATCGAGAACTCTGACATCAGAGACCACGGACAACGTTTTCAGGATTGTCGCTAGGTGGATCGACCTCAATAGTCACGTCCAACAAATGGCAGGAAATAACCTACGGTCACGCCGCAGTACAGCGAGTTCTCCCCATGTCGGGTCCCCTTGTGAGGGGAAGAGGAGGTCAATCCCCGCTTCGAGCGAATTGCGGAGCTGTCTGAAGACCGCTGAGTGACCGTAGGAGCGGTAACCAAAAAAAAAAGTGCCAACTTGTTCTCTCGTGCCCGTTCAAGGAGTAACATCACCTTGCGGCGCACAGCCAAGGCAGATTTCACGTGCAGAGAACTCTCGAGGTCAGATCGTCCCTAATATTCCATGAGCGCACGATAATAAAATAGCCGAGGATTACATACCAAGGGTTGCCATTTTTTCGTGAAGACAGATCGGCACGCCGAGACATCCTCACCCCCACCATGCGCATGGTGATGGATCTCCTCGGCCAGGTGAGGGGTAATTGGGGCGACGAGGGATGTAAGAGAGTCCAAAACCTACCCCGTTTCGTCAGAATACACCACTCGACCTCGCAGCCTCCACGGACCTTCTCAAGCACAGTCACAACCGATCTACGTTCAATACTGTCCGGAGCATTGGCGTACAGTGTGTCTTTGGTTATGTCAAAGTAGAGTGATGACAGCGTTGTGTTGGTGAAATTGCTCAACGCCGTTACGACTGGTGCCGAATAGGACAGTTGAATACGCCGGGTGTCCTCACCATCAGAAGAAATAATCAGACTGACCTTTTGCGAAGTCGTGGGACTTGTAATTCTCCAGCACGGTTTCCTCCAGCTGCTGCAGCTCTGTCATGACGTAACGCTCGATCTGTCAAACGAGTTAGAGACTTCCTGTGGCGAACAGAAGCTGCACCTCTCACAGGACCTAACAACTCCCACGGGACAGGATCAAAACCTTTTCTACTCGGGGCGTCTCCGACGTTTCCAAGAATGAATCGAGCAGAATTGCGAATCTTTCGAAGGACCTCTCCCGACTGTTCCAGAGCGGTCTTACCCAAAGGACTATCCGTTCCGAAGTCTGCGGAGGCTGCCCATAATCGGAGTACGTCGGAACCATAGGCGGGCTCCTTCCTGAGATCCTAGTAGTATAAACCTTGTTAGTACATCAAACCTTGCCCCCCACGAGGGGATCAAGCTCACCTTTCCGCCCTGAATGACAGTTTCCGGCCTGATGACATTTCCCAGGGATTTACTCATCTTCTTCTCAGACTTATCCAACACCATCCCGTGCGTGACTAGGGTTCTGTAAGGCGCCCTTGGCTGGTCGTTCGCGTGATGAACGGAGCCGATGAACGTAAGTAGTTGACTCTGGAACCAACCGCGGTGCTGATCTGATCCCTCAACACAAACATCCGCCAAAACCTCGCTGTCACCCCGCAGACCGGTGAGCATCGACCAAGAGGTGCCACTATCAAACCATACGTCCATCGTGTCGGTACCTTTGCGCCATTCCGAGGACAAGGAAACGCCGTCTTTACGTAGATGCGGCGGGATGAACTCATCGACAGGTCCATTCCACCAGTAGTCGGTTCCTTTGGATTCAAGGATCGAGAGTATGTGGTCTACGCTCCGCGAATCAAGCACCGCGCAGTCGGTGGGGATGTGATACAGCGCGGGGATCGGAACGCCCCAGGCACGCTGTCGTGAAATACACCACTCCGATCGTGAACGGATGAAGGATGTTAGCCGATTCCTCGCTGCATGTGATTGAAATCTCAATAGGACGTCGAGACAGTCGGGTCCGGTGACTCACAAACTTCTGGGTAAAATTGGACCCCAGCGAGGGCACTTAGGGCCGCTTCTTTGATATTCTCCAGGTTTGCGAACCACTGCGAAGTAGCCCTAAAACGTGGTTGATGTGAGTTAGACGGTTAATCGTAACTAGGCCTGGCTTACAGGGTAATAACGGGTTCCCCCGTTTTCCAGTCGTACGGGTATCGATGCCGGATCCTCTGTACTTTCACGAGGGCGCCAGACGCTTCCAATAACTTGATCATGGATCTAGATCCTGCCTTCATGATGTCTTGACCAACCAACTCTTCGGCAGCCGATTTGCCCACAACTTCGGCGATGTTTTCGGTGAATTTCCCTTCGCCGTCTACATGGCACAATAGACCAGATCTGACGCTGGCCGCATCCAAGGCCAAGAAAGCGTGATAATCTTCGGCTCCATGCGCTGGAGCACAGTGAACCAAGCCGGTGCCAGATTCTGTTGTTACGTGATTTGACGAAATAATGGGACGGACGGCTCCCACGGCGAAGGGAGAATGGTAGCGAGACCCAGCCAAGTCGGAGCCCTGTACCTTTCCAAAAATGGTATGCTGCCCGAGAATGTCGGCCAGCGCGTCTAACCGCTCCTCGGCTACGATGGTTAGACCAGGTAGATTATCTGCTTCAACGAAGGTGTACGTCATAGCCGAGTTGACCGCGATTCCCTGAACACACGTAAGCGATGTTCAAGTGCAGTTACCACACTCCATACCATATTGGCGGATAACGTCCAGGGCGTGGTGGTCCAGATCAACAACCGCACCTGCCTGTGGTCCTTGGCGAGCGATTCCACGGCCGGTTTCAACTTTCCTTGGGTGTCTAATTCAAAACAGACATACGCGGAGTGAGAGACGTGGTCGTCCTGATAAACCAACTCTGCCTCCGCCAATGCGGACCGTGACGACGGGGAGTAGTACACCGGTTTATGCTGCCGATAGATTAAGCCTATTACTCGGTTAGTAGTGGGTTGCAGCGGGGGCGCGAAGCTGCTTACCCCGGCCTACCATCTTCTGGAATACCCTCAATTGGCGCATTTGGTATTGCGGATCTGATTCTCTGATCAGTCACCGGAAAGGCTACGTGCAAGAGGGGAAATACCCAAGGTCCGGTATGTGGCCTTTTCGTTATCCCAGTCCGCCATGATTCCCAGAGACTTGAACTCCTCCTTCTGGGCTGCAACTTCCTGAATGGCAAATTCCTTAGCTTTGGCACGGATTATATTTGGCGGAAGGGTATGCGGATCCGTCTTTGGGCCTTTGTGTCAATGCGCGGAATCCAGGTATTTGGTAAATGAACACACTCCGAGGGCTGCCAATGCTTTGTTTTCTATAGGCAGACCGTGGCAGTCCCATCCGGGGACGTAACTTGTCTATCGAGTTGGTTCCAAGTCGCAGAAAAGCATCAGGGAAATGCTTACTGGATCTTCCTCCCAAGGAGGACATTATACCGGTTGATCATGTCCTTTATGATCTTGTTGAGGGCGTGACCTTGACGGTAATTGGCATTCCATGCATCTCGAAGCAAGAAAGGTAAAAATTACCCATGTGCAGTCGTCCATTTGCATACGGTGGACCGTCGTGAAGGACGAACAAAGGTCCATCCAGATTTTGTGACTAGTGGTCCCCAGTAAGCGTTTAGGATATGCCCGAAGTGCGAACTGCAAACCTGCCACCGGTACAGCTGTGATCCGGTCTTGTTCGCAAACGTCCGTTCGACCGCAGCGGCATCATGGCGCATAGGAAGAGAGGTTTGAGGCAGCAACAAGGTGTCGGAGTATTTCTTCAGATTTTTGGCTGGTGCGCTCCCCATCCAAAGGCGTGACGCGTGTGAGAAGGTGCGGTTCACGTACCTGAACGCTGGTCGCGAGTATTGGTCATATTTGACCTGCATTCAAAGACCGAGGCGCGTTTGGTAGGGATGAAACGGAGAACGAACGGAACGAGCCCACCAGCGAGGCACGGGATGGCGGAAGGAGTTTGGGTTCCTGACTCCACCGATCACTTGGGTCTCATTCCGATCACCACCAGGTTGTGGGTATTACAGAGGGTAGTTGCCATTGTTCAACGTAGTTAATGCACAAAAGATAGCTACACTCCCGGCGACGTCCAATTGCACATGGGTCGGTACTTTGGACGACAGTGTAGAGTACGGGAGAACATCTTCAAAGTGACAATGCAATGCGTAGAAAGCACAATGAAAGAATGGACAAGAATAGATAAAGGACAGAAGTGGGAGAGCGACGAGTTGCTTAACCCAAGCGACTAGGCAGAACATCTACAAAGCGACACGAAAAGCTGGCGATAACACACGTCTGGGGCAGATGGAGGAAGAGGGGAGTTAAGGAGAACGGGAGTTCGGAAACCACCGGAGATGTGTCGGCACCAGCGAAGAAGATAAGTGATAGATAGACAATGTTGGGTTCCCATGGAAAACGTTCAGAGTTCTTCGACAACTCCACCTTCGGCAATCTCTTTCGCCCTTACTTGACGAATCTCCTCTTTCAGGGCAGGGAGCTCTTCTAAGAGCAGCACGGGTCCGCCTTGTGGCCATCGCTCCAACGCCCACTCCCGCACGTATGCGCTGACCTGAAGACAGGATAAGACACAGAGAGAAATAAGTTGGTGTGGACCCACCTTTAGGAATTTCTTCGACGCATACTTCTTGTAGAATGATTCATGCTTCGGCTCCTTAAGGATGTAGTTGAGCATGATGTTAGCTGTGGGAATCAAAGCGCTCTCAGGATAAGACGAGTAGTGCGCTAGATTGGGTGTCTGACGTGGAAACTGTCAAAAAAACGATTTATGTTGAGGGGAAAGGCGCACCCAATCTTCTCTACCGAGGATAATTCTAGCCAACCAAACTGAGGCAGCGGCGAGGACGGAAGGTGGTGCAGAGATTAACCTCCACTCCAGGCACTGAATCTCCATCAAGTACTTGGCAATAGTTCTTGTTTGGACGTTATATTGATCGGCCTTGCTGATCCTCCTGAGGAAGTGGATAGGGTTAGGGTAACTAAGGTTCCAGTCCAGTGTTTTCAGAACGTAGCGTTCTGCTTGAAGGATTTCATGCTGGCCGTATGAGGAATCGGCACAGTAGAGGAAGTTGGCAGCAGAAGGGGAGATGATTTCTTCCACCTTGGCGGCGATAAACATACACGTGATCCCAACAAGTTGTAGTTTGACGAGGGAAACGACGCGGGCGGAAAGGAAACGGTCTATGATGTTGACGCAGAGGAAAAGAGTTTCCGGGAGTAGACGGAATCGTGAGTGAACTTGAATGAGCCAGTCAGTCAAGATTCCCCGCATCTTCCACGCAAGATCTTTTTGCATCTCCATATAGTTAGAGTTAGGCATCGTCGTTTTCTGTGAAGCTTGGGATAAGTAATAGAAAGGTACGCTTGACGGGTGACTAACCTCAACCTCCTTAAGGTACGCAAAGATTTCGGTCACGTACTCACTGACCATGAGAGGGTCGTCAGTATCTTCCGCATCGAGGTCATCCCACTGGTCTCCATGTGGATCCGCTTCCGGAGTGGTGGACCGTTTTGGATGAGCAACAGGTTCGTCCTCGACTTCTGGTGGAATGTGCGCCATGATTTGCGCCTCCTCGGGTAAATCAGAGGACGTACGACGCTTCTTCACGACGCGCTTGGATTCCTCCTCGTCCACTTCATCCACTGGCTTGAGCTGCTTACGTGAAGAAACAACGCGAAGCGACTTAGTCTCAAGGATATCCGCCTTGACGCGGCGCGGGGGATCGATCGCCATTGTGTCGCTCCCGACCGGGATGCCCTCGTGGATCTGCTCGAGTTGTTGCACCTGCTCGGAAACGGAAATAACTGCCCTCCGGGATTGCGGCGCACCACTGGTCACAGCTTTGAGAGGTTGGCGAATAGTGCTGGTCGTTGTGGTTGTAACCGTCGACTTTTTCAGCACCACGCCGTCGAACTTCTCCTTCGGCTTGTCCTTGGTAGTACGTTTGCTCATGGGCTTCTCCTTTTGGTTCTGATTGGACGGACCCGCGATTTCACCTAGTGCGGCACGCTTCCTCTTCGCTGGAGCCGTAGCGTCGGGTTTGGCGTCGGTGAGGACAGTCTTGGCTCGAGTCGCGACAATTGAAGAGGTGGGTTTGGTAGAAACTGTTGTAGTAGATGTTGGTTTGGTACGGGTGATTAAACGAGAGGACGGTCTGGCGTTAGCATTTTCAGTATCCTTCGTCGAGCGCGTCGTCCGCGCCGTGCGCCGTGGCTGTTTTGATATATAAGAACAGTGGTGAGACACACAGATGATGTAAAGCGCGACTGGGGATGGTGGACTGACCTGTACCAGGTTCGACGACATCGCTCTGATATGGCTGGATGGTCAAGCGTACTTGAACCACGTTGGGGTTTTGTCTCTGGCAATTGCCGAAACCACCCTCACACGTGACTCTAGCATCCTTCGTTTCGGTCACGTGTAACCACCCGCACGGCCCGCCCAAGGTTTCCTGATTTGCAGCGTCGGGGCCAAGTATTCGAGTACTCAGTGAGCCTAGTCGCCACCCACGGAACAGATGTATCCAGTGATTGCGAGCTCCTCATTCTCGACGAAAACCGTACAAAGGTAAAACCGTCAGGCTTTAGGGTCTCGAGACATCGTACAAACTCAGGAAGCGATTACAGTCGATAGCATCCCAAAAATACAACATACTCAAAATCTTAGTCGATACACATGTGTTTTATGTGCGTGGCGTAACCTCGGTGCCAAGTTAACCTGGAATCAACTTAGTGACCACTACAGGAAACGCGGAGAAACCCACCAATTGACCGGTCCTCGGCTCCTGTTCGAAAAGTGGGCATATCATCCATCACCACGACTGTGAGTGCCAGGGGTTCAGCAGATGATGGCGAACCATAGGTATCATCGGCCTCCGTCGGATATTTATTAATTCCAGGATCGCGGAGATTCAGCATGAGCCGTGAGCACAGCGCGCACGCCAACCTATTGTATCGCATCCACCATCGCATCAATACTTATCGTAGCTAGGATGGTGGGAACTCACATGTTCGTCATCAAGGTATTTATTCCCCGGGTGAGTGGCTGCTCCGTTTGATTCAATCTTGGTGAATAATCAAAGGCGGCTACCGCGCTACTGACCGATCCGAGCTGTGTGGGAGAATGAGAAGAGAGATCGGTGACTCAACGCAGCACTTGCCATGAATGTGAGGGCGTTCGACAAGGTTGAGAGCCCCAATACCCTGGGAGGGTATCCAACATCCATTTTAATGGCTACTTGAAGGGCAGCCGAACACAACTCACGCGTAGTAGACGACACCTCGAGACAACGAGACACCAAAGGTTAATCAGGCCCTGAGATGGAAAATCAGCTCACCATCTCTCATCACGACGTGTACGAGCCCTCGAGTTCCCTGCCTCCACAGTGTCACAGATCTGTATACAGTGAGGACAAAGACCGTCGAATCGAATATCACGATGCCACCCCATACTAAACCAAAATCTGTTGTGGTGAAATTCAGTGGTGAATTCCCACCCTTAATCGGAGGATTACGCACAAAACCCCCTGGGAGAAATGATCAGTTAGTGAACTAAGAGCAGTAATTTCTCACGTACTCGTCCTTTGATAAAGCGCTAATACACCCCAGTGAAGTCGTGGGTACCAAGGGAACAGTCTGAGGTTTTCCTCGGGTGATCGCCCACTGAGAAATAGTGGATTGAGAATAGGTGGTCGAACCCAACGGATAACGCACCGCGGCAAACCCGGCAAACCCGGCGTAATAAGCTAATAGGCTCCACAGTATGATTCGGTAACGATCCCAGAGAGCGTATACCCGCGTGAGCAGGATAGCTGTCAACACATCGTCAGATACCCTTATAGAGAGATAGCCGGTCTGGTACCTCCAACGGCCGTCTGAATCACCACTGCAAGAAATTGGTGATATTTATGCAGTGAATGGCATTTTGAGTCTTGTTGGCCCACCGCCAGGTCCGGCGAGGGAACGAAAAAGTAGGAGTAGGTGATAGGTATATGACCCAAAAGGCCGATGTAACGGTTGGCGACAAATATGAAGGTACCCCATTGCCATATTTGCAGCGGTGACCAGAAGCGATCCAATTCCGCTGGAAATGTCAGAATGTAGTCGTAGAGGACGAGTGCTGGAAGAAATGATAGATGTCAGGGTGAGTGTCAGACAGCGTGAGAGGTTTCACGCACTGAAACCACAAAGCGCCAGATATCGGTTCAAATCTCTGTGCAAGTGACATGATGAGGATCGACGAGACAGAGATGGAGACTTACGAATTCCACACGTTCTGGGAGACCGAATCCATCGGAGCGTCCTCTGCTACTTGAACGGAGTTGTGAGGGAGAGAAAGAGAACTGGGCAGTTCGTGAGTACTTGAGTACCGACCGTGAATGAAAGGCGCGCTCGCTTACATAATGGCCAATCATGCTGCATCCTTCTGATCATTGAGGGGCGGTTGTGGGGATAAAGAGGGGAATCAAATTATGTAAACAACCTTGAATACTGCAGTGCGAAAAGATCCGATGGACAACACGATAACTCTCCCTCATATTAAGCCTGGAACGGCATCGGGTGGGTCAGTCGGCAGGGGCATGCGACAGCAACGACTGAGATGCGGTGATCTCTCACGACGCCAGGACTCAAGACAAACGCAGGCACAGATCCGGAAGTTTACGCGGGCGTATTTTCAGCGAAAGAAACCGAATCAACTGGGGCATTAGTGAAATATCTCCAGCGGCGTGGGCCAGCGGTCTGGCAGGAAACACAGGAGAGGACCAAGATGGATGCCGGGGACGGGGTGTCTGCGGAAGTCACCAAGTGCGCAGTTTGGCCATGTTTGGTCAAGAAGTGTTCGCGTCGTCAGTCTTCCTTTGTACGAGACCATCTCCATCCCCGCCTCCATCACAGTCACGGTCAGACTCCCTCGCCTCTCCCTTGTGTAAATCTCCTCCCTGATCGTCGTTTGTTCGTCCGGAACAGACCAATCCCTTGAACGACCCTGACCACCATGTACGTCTCCTCACCTAACCGCACCGGAATCGAGACTGACCTCATACTTTCTCCTCCCCGTCTCCCAAACCCGCCGCCACGCTTTTGCTCTATACGATCATAGGTCCGAACCCTATGATCCTTATCTTCCTCGTGGTGGCTCTTCCTCCAACCCGTCTGCTGGCGGAAACCCCAAGACCGCAGCAATTCAGGCCCAGATCGACGATACCGTTGGAATCATGCGCGACAACATCACAAAAGTAGCTGAACGTGGTGAAAGGCTGGATCAATTGCAAGACAAAACCGGTGAGTTTTTGCCTTGGTTTTCCGCCATTACTGTGCGGACGAGCCCTGACCGGGTTGTTCGGCCTTTGTGAGAAACTTCTTATATTCATGCACCGTCATAGATAACCTCGCTATCTCTGCCCAAGGGTTTCGCAGAGGCGCAGACCGTGTGCGCAAGGTACGTGCTCAGATTTGTCTGTTTTACTTTATCCTAATCTGTTCTTCCAGAACATGTGGTAAGCATCGGTTTTGTACTGCTCATTGACCTCCTCTCACCTTTACTCCCGTTCCTCTCCGCCCCAGGTGGAAAGACATGAAGGTGCGTCTGCAGCTTGTTCCTTTCCTCGTCTTCCACTAAGTCCGCTGCAACTACAGATGCGCATTATCATCGGTGTCGCCATTGCCGTCATCATTGTTATCATCGTTGTGTCTGTCGTCAAGACCACGAAATAGACGGTATATGTACTTCCGATCGACCTTCTGTCTTCATGTTCACTTGCACCTTGTTTGTTGTATCTACGCGTTGTTTAATTTACGACCCTCCACCTGGAACACGAAACCGCCCATATGAACGGTCCATGATTTAGAGCCTTCAAGTTAGTTGAGCCCAACAAGACGACCGTGGAATATCTACTCGGTTTTTCGGAGCCGGTTTCCCCCTCTATGCACATCATAATGAATGAATTGAATGAAGCGACGTTGGTTGTTAATATACGTGCATACTAGACAAGAATGCATCACAAAGAACAACGAGGCGATGGACCGAAGAGGCACCTATCGTCTAGGCCACCAAATCCAATCCACGACAAATGAATATATGTCTTACCAGCTTCAGGACGTCGTCACCGCCAGAGGGAGAATCCAGGGCAGTCCCAACATTGTGGCTCGAACCGTAGAGCTACTTCAGGGTGAAGTTCGAAGAAGACGATACCCAGGAGCAAGATTTCCCCAGCAGCGGAAACGAAAGGTTGGTCCTCCGAAATGACCGATGCGACAGAGAGGGTGAAAAGGTCTATCCTCTCAGTGGTGGGGTCCTCTGAGCAGTGAGGGCGGTGCTTTCTCGTGCAGCGTAAACTTCGTGTCATTGAAGACCACGGTGTGTCGTGGCCTACTGCCGCGATTGATCCCCCCTTTATTGGCCAACCTGCGTTCATTACGGCAACTATGCGACCACCCGTTGGTCAAAATGTACCAAGGTGGGACCGAACCCTCCAGTGACGACGCTCGCAGGTCCGTACCGTCTGGTTGGATCTTGAAAACGTTGCCGATTCCCGGTTTAACCTGATGCGCACGGCGCCATGTTGGCACCCCGCGTAAACGGGCAGTCATGAGGGGTTCGCACCGGCCAAGTTTTGTTTAATCAGAGTCGGGTCGGGGGGGGGTGCGCCACGACGGGGTTCAAGAATCCTCGGGCGAGCGGGGCCAGTGTGATCGTCGTGCCCTCGGTGGTCAATCGGCGCGCAGGGATCAAGGGCGAACACCCAAGGCGCCGCGTTTGAAAGTTCGATGGTGCTTCGACGCCGCAACATTTCGCCTTGCCAATGGAGGTGTCAGGAAGTCGCGGAATGTGTAGGGTATCTCCGCGTATGCGCAATGGGAGAGCTCCCGAGGACTAGTCGAAGGAACCATGGTTCGCCTAGTTCCGGTCTTGTTGGAAACTTCGTGGGCCTTGTCGCCCTATCCCAGTATGTTAAGAGTTTCAGAGGTGATATAGCCATCGTTCAACTCGAACGTATTTATGAGATCCGGCGAGACGGGAAGTTCGTCATCGCAGGGGTACACCGGATGGGGATGAGATGTGCCAAAAGCTCTGGATATTGGGATGATGACAGGATTCTAACATTTGGGAAGTTTTTGAGCGAAACCACCATCCTTTCTGTTATGGCAGTCAGCGTTTTCAGGGGGGTAGACATCGGGTAACATACACTGGCACCTCTCCGGAGGGCGGGACTTTCTCCGGGACTGCTATGCAGTAGCTGCGGTTGAACCCGGCGTGTCACCGGTCGGGGCTTCGAAACATTGCATGACTCCCCAGAGCCCACTTTTCACTGCACTGTGGTGGAATGAGTGTCCCTTCGAGTGATTAAGCTCTGTTTCACGCTACCCAAGGACCCGGTGTTCGAGGTTGAAGAGAGATGCGGCGGCGAAGGAGAATGTCGGCCGTCTAAAGTGGTTAGCTCGACCACAGTGACATGGGAGAAGCCCGGAGAGATGATTGCAACACGTTGTGACCATAAGTACCTCAAACGTGGCCAAGGACTGGCGCGTACATTGAGAAAAGACGGGACTTAGTTGGTTGGTCACAATGAGCCACGCATCGCCGAAAGGAACTTCTTGCAATGCGCAAAGATATTGGCTTGAAAGTTCGCCCTGTCATGTAAACGAACGGGCTCGCGACGCTCGTCCCTCCGAGCGGAATCAGAAAGATGAGATCGTACAGCAGCAACGACAGAGCATCGCATGAATAAACCAGGCAGTTTGTGAGTGAGTTTGCGCTCCAGGTGGTACGTGATGAGGATGTTTTCATCAAGCTTCTGCACGTCAAGATGCGGGTCATGTACGATTGAGGCTATTTAAGTGACCATCCGGCAGGCAGATTGGGTTGAGAACGTTCGACCGGCATTCATTCCAGGAGTATGGAGTGCAAGGAATGATTCCGGTTCAAAGAGGTTGAAATATAGTCACCGGCGGGGTTAAGCGCCCGAGATATGGTGCGCGACATTTGAGTGAGATACAATAGCCTGGGACACAAAAACATTGATAGGCACGAAGCGGATTGAAAACCGGAGGGGAAAGAACAATTGGGAGAGAGGAATTTAGCGATCAGTTGGCCCATCTTTTTCCTCCGTCGTTCCTGCCTTGTGGTGAGGTGAGGCCAGTGGGTGGACGACAGGTGGGATGATTGAAAGAGTTTTCCTGATGCGTAACAAAGAGATGTCCCATTGTGTCTAAGCATGTACTATTGGACTAGAACGGTGCGTCGGCGGTAACGAATACGAATACGATGCGGAAACTGTCATGATTGGTTCCTTCAGCTCTGGACGACCATTCCGAGCACAAGGTAACATCTATACCGGTATTTTATTCTGGTGCTTGGACCGCTTACGAACTTGAATCTAGTCTCGAAGCACGCAGCGTCCTTGCAATCGCGACTTCAATGGAGATCTCATGATACTATATATCGGCCTCACCTTTACCCAACCTCCGTCACCTCTCATCCACACCTCGCCCCCCCGTCCACCCCCTCTTCCTTCCCTCAAATGACTTTCACCATCCTGTCCTTCCCCGAAGAAGTCATCGAACGCATTCTGGCCCTCTGCGTAGACGCACAAACTGATGCGTCCGCGAACCCGTCTTGGCACACCCGCCAGGTCTCTCGAAGAGCCTCATCCATCCTCCTGGTGAACAAGACTTTCCTTCGGATTGCGACGCCGCTGTTGTATGAAACCGTGATCATTCGGTCCTCTCATCAACTTTCCACCGTCCTCGACAACGTCTTCCGGCCCCATCCTGAGCTCGCCGCATTCGTAAAAACGGTCACGATCTCAGGAGGGTCGTACGATGACCTCAACGATTTTGTGCGCCTCTGCGTTAATCTCGAGGAGTTTGATGTGACCCTCGACAATGCGCCTTGGGAGGAGGATGTGAGGCAGAAGTTTGCGGAGTCTTTGATGGGAATGAGCAAGATCAAGTCGCTCATTGTGAGGAAAGACGCCTACCTCACCCAAGAAAAGCCACAACACCTGATGAGCCAGCTGTCTAATGCGATAACAGCGTGGACATCCCTCGTGGGTTTTTTTTTTTTTGCGGAAATTCACGCAGTGGAATTGACACGTGGAATACCAGGAATCCGTGAACATCAAGTTCAGGTTCGCTTCAGACGCAACAACTTCGTCGTTCGTCTCCGCTCTAGCAACGGCACCGAACCTTAAGACCGTTCGTGCTCAACTTCCCGCCGTTTGGAACGACACACTTCTCAACATCTCGCAAAATCCAAACCTCCGGTGCATCAGCCTTTCCCCGGATAAAGAGCTCGTTGGCAGCCACCTTTTCCTGATGGAGGCAAAGAAACACGACAGGTTGATGGAGTTAATCAAGGCCGGCACGCCAGTCATGAGGAACAGGCCCCAGTCTTCGTCCTCCCCGGCATCCCCCATCCCTACCGGAACTCCCCCCAGCCCTTCAGGTGGATCCCGGATCGCCTGGGAAGTTTGATTCGACTCTCCATCCATCTTTTCGTTCAGGGTGCGGTCTGGTATTCATCCTTTCGTTTTCACGTATATATTTACGCTATTTCATTGGACTTGGGGTTCAGTTGAGATACCACTCTTGGTTGTATTTTTCCTTGTACACGGCATTACATAGTTTACCCTATCTTGTTGAGGCTATGCCTCGCTAATTCTCACTATTTTTCCTGAAAAGCGAGCCTTCTCTCGTACAGATGAACGTGTTTTGCATGATGCGTGGGGATACATATCGACAGAACATAACAAGAACCCGGCATGCCGAAAGCCACCCACTAGCGGCCACCCTTTCCACCCTTTGCCTGTTGCTTTGAGATCTTGGGAGCCGCGGTACCTTGAGGCCGGGAGGACTTCATAGACAGATTTGGTACATGGGATGTGGGGGAGTAAACAATGGAACTGTACCTTGGTCTTCTTAGCCTCCTTTTCCTTCTTCTCGTTCTTGGCTTTTTGGATGGCAGCAGTCCGCTGAGCGGTCCGGATTTGTGCACTCTGGTTCCTCTTCGCAATGATCGAAGCCATATCAGCACCGACAATGCCACGCTGGTGCTTCACCGTCTTTCGAGACCGTTTCTTCGCAATTTCTTCAGTAATCCCCTTCTTGTGAAGGCGTCGGTAGGGGACGGTCCATGAGATCTTACGGGGGTTCTTGCGTTGCAGGAATAGTGATTCGTTCTTAGAGGTGGAGAAACGGAAGACCTGGAATATTCGACGATCAGCAAAACGCTGTCTGGGTAGTGGTGAAGGTGGACGCAGACCTTGCTGTCTCCTCGAACGAAGAGCCTACCCTTGCTGGGGTAAATACGGTATTGGGAGAAGTTGTCGATTTCGACTTTCTAAATTCACCGTAAACCTGACGAGGCTTGATCAGCGAGGAGGCAAGGGCGCACCATCTATCCACCGGAAAACAGCCCAAGTTTGAATCAGTCAGCACACATCTCAGTAGTCCCACCCAAAGTTGATTCAAGCGATCCATCCTCATAATACCGTCAATCCGCCCATCAGACCACTCGATTGAATCGTAGGGACGACGACAGTGCGATTGAGGGGGGTTTTCAGAGAGTTTTTTACTTACCTTGAGGGAATCCGAATGGCGGGGTCGTTAGTGTCAGCCCTCTGGTGCTTGGTTTGGTGATCTGGGAATTCCCGAAACCCTACCCTAAATAAGACACGTCGCGATCGTGGCTGGACGCGACACAATCAATCCTATATCACGCCAATCCTACTGTTTACGCGGCAGCCTCAACCGATACCACCGCAGACGATTCCTTCACAAGATGGCGCGCGGCGGGTTTAACTCATCGCGGAGTCGCGGTTTTCGCCGCGGTGGCTCGTTCCGTTCGAGGGGTGGAGGTTACCGAGGACGGGGGAGAGGACGAGGTGGATCGAACGCGCCCACGAATGTTCCAACACGCGACGAAGAAGGAAACCAGCTTGCGGAACGCTTTGAACAAGTCCGGTTGAGCGATGAGATTGATGAGAAGATTGGATTTCCGAAGATTCAGGAGGGCCCACGAAGAGAGGGTTGGCTGATCAACATGCATCCTGTGCGTACGGTTGCATGGGGATGATTGACTTGCAAGGGCTCACACCCCATAGACATTGGTGAAGGATTCCGAGTGGCCCTCAGGGAAAGCTGGCGTCGATTACTACTTCATCGAAGACGATGGAGGCATGTTCAAGGTCACATACTTGTGTGAACCGTACTTTTATATCGCTGCCAAGGTACATCCCCTCGTCTTACGATTGTCTTTCTCTTACACGATCGTATAAGAGTGGCACAGAAACTATAGTCGAAGAATGGCTAACAAAGAAGTATGAAGGCATCATTTCTCGTATCGTTCGTCGCCGCAAGGAAGACCTGCAGCTGCCGAACCACCTCATGGGACACCAACGGCTTTACCTCCAGCTTTGCTTTAGGAATGTCTCGGATCTCCTTACGGTCCGCCGTGATGTCGCTCCCCTGGCGATAGCGAACGGCGCGAAGCGCGATGCTGTCGATGCCTATGCTGAGGTTGTAAACGCCACAGCAGATGCTACCGCCCGGATCGAAATCGATGGAGATTTTGGCGACGACCAGGACACGGAAACTCAAGGTACTGCGGCCGGTGGTCGCGATAGGGATCCGAGGGACGCTATCATAGACATTCGGGAATACGACGTCCCTTACTATCTACGTGTCGCTATCGACAACGAGTTCCGAGTCGGCCTCTGGTATACGGTAACATTCGAAGCTGGTCAACCTACGATCAAACTGCTCCCTGAACGTGTCAAACGTGCGGATCCTGTCGTTATGGCGTTCGATATCGAGACAACGAAGGCTCCCCTGAAATTCCCGGACCAGGAGATTGACCAGATAATGATGATTTCCTACATGATCGACGGGCAGGGATATCTCATCACCAATCGCGAAATCGTCAGCGAAGACATTGACGACTTTGACTACACTCCGAAGGAAGGTTACGAGGGCCCCTTCATCATCTATAACGAGCCGGATGAGGAAGCGGTCATTCGTCGGTTCTTTTCACACTTCCAAGAGGTCAAACCAACCGTCATGGCTACGTTCAACGGAGACTTCTTCGATTTTCCCTTCCTAAACGCGAGAGCTAAAGCTCACGGGATTGACATGTACCTGGAAATCGGATTCCAGAAGGACTCTGAAGATGAGTACAAGTGCAGAGGCTGTGTGCATATGGATTGTTTTCGCTGGGTGAAACGAGATTCATACCTTCCACAAGGTAGTCAAGGTTTGAAGGCCGTGACAACGGCAAAACTTGGCTACCACCCCCTGGAACTCGACCCAGAGTTAATGACTCCGTATGTTCTGACTCTGGTCTCATCCCCCACTCTTCTTTCCTCTTCTCTGAACCCGTCTCCAGGTATGCGATGGAGCAACCCCAAACCCTCGCCCAGTACTCCGTATCCGATGCAGTTGCAACCTACTACCTTTACATGAAATACGTCCACCCATTCATTTTCTCCCTCTGTAACATCATTGCGCTCTGCCCAGACGAGGTTCTGCGGAAGGGAAGTGGAACTCTTTGCGAAACTCTGCTCATGGTTCGCATACTCCTTCATCATCCTGGAATATGTCACTGAATCACCTCAGGTTGAAGCCTACCGTGGAAATGTGATTATGCCGAACAGGCATGAGGAATCTCACGGGACTATGTTTGAAGGTCATCTTATAGCTTCAGAGACATATGTCGGTGGACATGTGGAGGCTCTGGAGGCGGGAGTGTTCCGCAGCGACATCCCTACCCATTTCAAGATTATTCCTTCTGCTATACAACAGGTTCGTTCAATACGACACTTGATGATGTACCACACGTTCTAATAGTCTCGGCAGTTAATCGATGACCTAGACTCAGCACTGACTTTCTGCATCGCCGAAGAGTCAAAATGTTCTCTGGAAAGCGTCACAAACTACGATGAAGTCAAGTCCGCTATTACCGCTAACCTGATGGAGATGCACGACAATCCGATCCGTACCGACACTCCTCTCATTTACCACCTTGATGTCGCTGCCATGTATCCGAACATCATGTTGTCCAACCGGTTACAACCAGACTCCGTCGTTGACGAGGGTGTGTGCGCCGTCTGTGACTACAACCGACCAGGGAAGACTTGCGACCGACGGATGATGTGGGCATGGAGAGGCGAATTCTTCCCCGCTAGAAGAGACGAATTTAACATGATCAAACACGCCCTGAATCACGAGACTTTCCCGCCGAAGAAACCTGGTGGACCGCCGAGAAAGTTTACCGACCTGACGGATAGCGAGCAAACCGCCCTCGTTCACAAGCGTCTGGGTGATTACTCGCGAAAGGTCTACAAGAAGATGAAGGATACCAAGGTGGAAAACCGAGAGGCGATCATCTGTCAACGCGAGAACCCCTTCTACGTCGATACCGTGCGCAGGTTCCGAGACCGTCGTTACGAGTACAAGGGCTTGCACAAGACGTGGAAGAAGAACCTGGATGTTGCTGTGGCGGAAGGAAAGTCACTCGCGGAGATCGACGAGGCGAAGAAAATGATCGTGCTCTACGATTCTCTTCAGCTGGCTCACAAGTGTATCCTCAATTCCTTCTACGGTTACGTCATGAGGAAGGGAGCCCGGTGGCACTCTATGGAGATGGCTGGTATCACCTGTTTGACTGGTGCGACGATCATTCAGATGGCAAGGCAACTCGTCGAACAGGTCGGCCGTCCCTTGGAACTGGACACCGACGGTATTTGGTGCATGCTTCCGTCCGTATTCCCCGAGAACTTCAAGTTCAAACTGAACAATGGCAAAACCATCGCATTTTCCTACCCATGTACCATGCTCAATCATCTCGTCCACGCTAAATTCACGAACCACCAGTACCACGACTACGATCCCGACACCGGCGACTACAAGGTTCACAGCGAGAACTCGATCTTCTTCGAGTTGGACGGTCCCTATAAGGCGATGATACTGCCATCTTCCAAGGAGGAGGATAAGCTACTGAAGAAACGCTATGCTGTGTTTAATGACGACGGCAGTCTTGCGGAGTTGAAGGGTTTTGAGGTGAAACGACGAGGAGAGCTTCAGCTTATCAAGATTTTCCAATCCCAACTCTTCGAGAAGTACCTGCTGGGTACGACGACCGAGGAATGTTACGCTGCCGTCGCCGAGGTTGCGGATCGTTGGCTGGACGTCTTGTACAGCAAAGGAGACAGCCTACCTCTCGAGGAGCTCGTAGACCTCATCGCCGAAAACAGGAGTATGTCCAAAACTCTTGCAGAGTACGCCGGCCAGAAATCGACCTCCATCAGCACCGCCAAACGTCTTGCGGAGTTCTTGGGTGACCAGATGGTGAAGGACAAGGGTCTTGCTTGCAAATTCATCATCTCCGCCCGACCTATGGGAGCTCCCGTTACCGAACGCGCCATCCCCATCGCCATATTTTCCGCAGAGGAAAGCGTAAAGAGGGTGTACCTTCGTAAATGGCTCAAGGATAACAGCATGATCAATTTCGACCTTCGTCATATCCTCGACTGGGGCTACTACATCGAGCGTCTCGGTTCCGTCATCCAGAAACTCATCACCATCCCCGCAGCTATGCAGCGGGTGCCCAACCCCGTCCCTCGCATTCGGCATCCAGACTGGCTACATCGACGAGTTTCCGCATTAGACGACAAGTTCCGCCAGCATAAGGTCACCGATTTCTTCAAACCTGGTGCGGCGAAGCGGAAACCACAGACAGATATGATGGACATCGAAGAGTTCGGCAACCCGTCTCAGGGTCCCCTTCCTCGCACAGCAGTGGTCAAACGGAAGAAATCCGTGGAAAGAAGAGAGGAATCACCCGAAACACAACCAGAGTTAGCGCCACGCCGTGGAAACCTCGCCTGGAAGAAGGACTACCGCAAGTGGTTGGAATCTGCACGGCTGCTTCAGTTCAGCAAGCTCTTTGTTGGAACCTCTGACCCTGCCGAGGGTGCTTCCAGGATGTTCGGAAGTCGCAGTCTCAGGACGATGCACCGTTGGGATATCGTTCAAATCCGCCAAGGTGACCGCCCCGGACGGTTCGATTTATGGCTTTCGGTAAGGGGGGAACTCCAATTAGTTCCCCTTCGCATTCCACGGGAATTCTATGTCCACCTTCGGACTCCCCGAGAAGATCAGTTTGAAACCGGCGAGTATTCCGCCCAGAAGGTCACCCGCACCTTACCTCGCGACCGGCCTTGCCTTAATTTGTACAAACTTTCGGTGCGCGAGGAGTTGTACGTCGAAAGCCAGGAACATTTTGTCAACCTGACGAATGAACCGAATGTTGATGGAGTCTTTGAGCTCCAGGTACGAGCGTTAAATAACAGACTGAATCCACCGGATATACTGACGAAAATACAAGGTGCCTCTCGAGTTTCGGGCTGTCATGAAGTTGGGGAAAACATGTAGCATCGAAGAGTTTGGCGTCACGCTTCATAGCGCGAGGACAACCGGGTTGGACCTTGTACAGCTCGACTCGACCACGGACCCCTCTGGCACGTACCTTGATGGGGGAAAGATTGGAAAGTACATCTTCCTCTACCACGCGTGTTCTTCCAACGCGCCCGTGCACGTCTTCGCTCTATTCACCCCCGATGGACCGGTCAAACTTCACATAGTCGATCCCGCCACTCGTCGTCAACCCATTCCTCGACTGTCCGAGACCTACGAAAATCTCCTCGAGAAGCAGTCCGAACTCACTACAGGGTGTACCTCCATCGAATACATGCCCACGCGGGAATTTGCGACCAACTACCACAGCAACGAAGCCACTGCACTCAAAGCCGTTTCGCGAGAAATTGGCCTTCAGGCGGACCAATCATACACCATGGTGATTTCATCCATGAAGGATAGATTTTACTTTGAGCGCAGCGTCACCGCATTGTCGAAGTTTCCCGTCCTTACCTTACCGCAGACCAAGGGACCACACTCCCTGGACGTATTCCCGTGGCAAAGCTCTGTAGCGCAGAAGATGGTCCTCCGTTACCTAGGTCTTGGACAGTGGCTGGACCGGATGGTTTCCTTGGCGGACTATTTCGACGTGCCCGTTGGAAATATCGATGGAGACCAGCCATTATTCCTGGCGGATGTGACGTTTGCTCGTCGCCTGGTAAAGCAAGACATCGTTCTCTGGTGGTCTCCCGGGTCGCGTCCTGACCTCGGTGGCATCGAAGAAGACTTGCAACCCGTGGACGACATGCAGAGTTCCGAGTTTGTATCCCCTGGATGCTACTCTAACGTCTGCCTGGAGATTAGTGTTAGGAACCTCGCTGTCAACTCCGTCCTTCATTCTGTGGCTGTCAACGAGCTCGAAGGGAGCGGGGGGGCTACCGCCTTTGATTCGTCACACACCCTAGACGAGTTTGCGAACGGCGAACAGCGACCTATGACACTCGGCGAAACAACCATGTCCCCGCACGCCTTCAGCATCCTTCGCGGTATCGTCAAGATTTGGTTGCTGGACAAAGTTCGAGGCAATTTCGATAGCCCAGCCACCATAACGCTAGATCACTTCTGGCGATGGGTCAGTTCGAACGTGTCTCACATGTACGATCCTGGAATGCACCGGTTCATCCGAGGGCTCATGCGGAAGACCTTCATCCAGATGCTGGCCGAATTCAGGAGGCTGGGAGCGAATGTGATCTACGCAGATTTCACTCGGCTACTCCTCGTCACCTCCAAACCGCCCGGAACGGCGCACGCTTATGCAACATACATCCTTTCGGCAGTCAATTCACACGAGTTGTTTCAACATATCTACCTCCAGACAAACCGCTTCTACGATTTCCTTCTCTTTATGGACGAAGCCAACCTCGGAGGGGTTGTTTGCGAGGATCCCCTTGCCATTGACGCGCCAGATGAAATTGTCATGGAGATGCGGTGGAACATCGAGACCTTCCTTCCTCGCCCAATCCAACAGGATTTCTCGAACGCTGTTCGATATTTCATCGTCGAGATGTATCGAATACGACAGAAGACTAATGCGTCTCAACGGGCTCCCAGGAGAGTTCTCAACGGCGGTCCACCAGATACAACGCAACGCGACGCGGTCAAAACCCAAGAGCTCGATTCGACAAGAGAGTTTCTCGCAAAGCGCCTCACCCGGAAGCTTCTCAAAGTCGTCGGGAGCATATACGAACGCCATAGAACGGCTTTGATGGACGAAGAGGAACTTGTCGAATGGGACTTTCCCCTCCTCCCTGGATCTCATCTCCACCTCTCCAATCCCTCACTCGAATACGTCAAGTCTGTGTGTGCGATCATCGGTCTCGCCAAAGAGTATCATGTCGAGGCCGGGTTGATCAAGCGCAATATGCTTGAGCTCGTTGGAGTGCGAGAATTCGCTGCCGAGGCCACGTTTAGAAATCCTTGCGAACCCCTGAAACTCTCGAGCGTTCCTTGTCGTCATTGTGATGGGATTCGAGACTTTGATTTCTGCCGAGACCCTGAGCTGTTTCCCGGTAACACCGAGATGAGCGCAAAGTGGAAGTGTGGGAGATGTGGCGGTGAATACGATAGGACAGGGATAGAGCTGGCACTGGTACAACTCGCCCACGAATTGGAGAAACGAGCTGCATTGCAGGATCTGCGTTGCTCGAAGTGCAAACAGCTGCAATCGGATAATATTTCCAGGCACTGTCACTGTTCTGGGAGCTATCAACTCACGACAAGCAAGTCCGACATGAGGCGGAGGTTGAAGACGATTGTCAACGTTGCCATTGCGCATAACCTTGGGAGGCTAAGAGTAAGGTTTCGTTTTATTGATCTCGTCGAAACATACTGAAATATCGAGCAGGAGATCTCTCAAAGTCTGTTGGATATGTGGTGACGGCGAATATAAGGTGTATAGTGATTTAAAATTATTGTAGCGCATAGCATGGGAGTCCTGTACTTATCTTATCTTCGGGCTTGGAATTTGTGACAATTACCAGACTGAGACGCGCATAATAGGAGTCCCTCACGTGCATAACCTGGTTTGGCGAGGATGAACATGCAGGTTGCATTTAAACCAGTACTGCTGCGTATTCTCCGCGTTCCTTCACGACCATCATCTCTACCATGGCCGCTGCCTCCACTTTTACTGAAGATAAAGACTTGGACCTCGCCTTTCCAACAGAATTCATCCCAGCTGAAGTGAAGGCAGCATTACCAGGTGACCTCCATGTTTGTCAACATTAACATTCCTTTACCCTTGGTCCTTCGGTCTGACCCTCTATAGATCAGGCCGCTATCATCCACAGACTACCACAGGGGTCACATTCAAGTCCTCTCGGTTCTTTCCCATGCCCCGGATCCGGGTTATGACGCGTGGTTAAACCACTTCAACGCCCTGAAGTTCACCGTCTCCACGCCAGCCCCTTCTACAGGCGGCTTACTCCGCCCTACTCCCGCTCGAGTAGACACAGATCGAGACATCAAATCCAGCCAAGTGTACTTTCCAATCGTCATCGTTTCCCAGGCGAATGATCAGGTGGTTGGTACCGGGACCGTGTTCATGGAGAAGAAGTTCTTGAGGGGTTTGGGGACAGTGGGACACATCGAGGACATCGCGGTGGATAAGAATCAACAGGGGAAGAAGTTGGGGTTGAGGATCATCCAAGCTTTGACTGGTATAAGCGAGGGTCTTGGAGCATACAAGACGATCTTGAATTGCAGTGATCACAATATACGTGAGTCCACTCGATCCGAAACCGATGTTCTCTTCGTTTATAGTTTTGGCACAGCGTTCTATGAAAAGTGTGGGTTCTCTAAGAAAGAGAACGAGATGGTCTGGCTCTTCTCTTTTGGTGTCCATCACGGTTACTAACGTTATCGTCCATGCGCAGGCTAAGTATGCACCCGGAGAACGTTCGCAGACCCCATTGCCTCCTCGACTTTAAATATCCAGCAAGGACTATAGTTAGATATCCACAACAATGTACTGCCGTCCCTACGAGCATCCGATTTCACAGATTTCTTGGGTGGTCACGTGCGATGCGTTTGTTTGCCAAACAAATCCAATTAAGGGCAAGGATCCGTTGCTTTACTGGGTCACCATGTTCGGCAGTTCTCTCCGCTGTCTCCTCTTCGCAGGTCTTTGCCTCAACGCCCCCTCCGGGTTCTCACAGGAGCAGGTTGTCTTTGAAAACGAAGGATCTCCTGTTCTGCGACGGTTCAACGTTACTTCTACTACTCAACTCGAGAAGACGTTGAGCAAGGCGCAGGTGCGTACTCCGTGTGTTGGGGATCCCGGCCGTGCTTAAGATAACCTTTGCTTTAGACCCATGGCCTCGATGTCTGGCAAGCTACCCCTGATCACATCGATATCTACTTCCCCTCCAATACCGCTCGATCACCTATCAAGTTGCCATTCGAGGACTTCCCGATGCTCAACTTTCAGCCCGCTCAAGCGGTCAATGTATCGACTTGGAACACGTCCTTGTCAACTTCAGCCTTTCACTCTTCGTACCATCCACTTCCGGAGATCCAGGATTTCATTTCGGACCTAATTGACGAACACCCCGACTTGATGGAGCTTGTCAGCATCGGTCGCACTGCCGAACAGCGAGAAATGACTGCTCTGAAAATCTCGGATGCTAAAAAGTCTATCCCGGATGGAAAAAACGGGGCGTCCTTGCGGCAAAAAGGTGCTGTGGTTATCATGGGCGCACAACATGCCCGAGAGGTATGGTTTCCCCGAGGACATCCGGGTTACCCATTGTAATTGATCCCTCCTCTTGCTTAGTGGATCGCAGTCTCTACTTCTCTGTACCTCGCTCATGCGCTCGTCGCAAGCCCCTCGGAACAATACTCGTTGAACGGCCTCCTTCATCGATATGTATGGCTAGCATCCTCGAGTGGTCGTGTGACCAACTGATCCCGAACTTACAGGATTTTTATATTATACCAGTGGCGAATCCTGACGGATATCAATACACGTGGACCTTGGATCGCTTCTGGTATCGTGTTTTTTCTTCCTCGTGATAACGCCGACGACGCTAATGGTGGTATTGTAGGTACAAGACCCGGCAGCATTTCTTGCCAGCTGACAAATGTGTGGGCATTGACATGAATAGGAACTGGGTGAGGTCACATCACCGGCCTTGGCAAAGCCATGACGCAACGGCTTATCTGGTGATAACAGGGATACAAATGGAAACCGTCCCCCAATGGCAACGAAAGAGCTTGCGACAACTGGTACGCAGGGAGTCGACCGTTCCAGACTCCCGAGACGAACAACATCGCCAACTTCGTCTGGTCCCTCCCTCGTCTCAGGGCGTTCTTGGATATTCGGAGTTACGGCCAAATGGGTTGGTGGTTCACTGGTCCTGTTCGCAATTGCCTCCGTCGGATCGACTGAACCACGTGACCATGGCTCCACTAGTTTCATCCCCTTACTCGTTCTCATGCAAGCGCAAACCACAAGATGCAGAAGACCAGCTGGAGGCTGCTTCTGGCGCCGCGTTCGCCATAACTAGGGTCCACGCGGTCCCGTACACTGTCGGAAGTCTGTGTTCACAACTCTACAAGTATGACCCCCGAATGCCACACCCCCGGAAGTTTCCGTCATACTGACTCAATTCGCTCTTCTAGGGCCCCTGGAAACGTTGTTGACTGGATGTATAAAAGGAGGGGCGTCAAATACTCTTTTGCCGTTCATCTCCGAGACACCGGAACCGTGAGTTTGAGCCCCTGATGTTGCACGTCTCACTCCCTGTTTCTGACACATCGTCGATACCAGTACGGGTTTTCGCTGCCGCCACAGTGGATCCGGCCAGTTGGAGAAGAGACTTCGAAACTGGTCGAATATTTGGCAAAATTTATCGCTACCAGGCCTGCGTAGCCCGAGCCTACACATTGGATATTGGTATAATAAGGCGGACGTGCTTGGGAAGAAGGTCATCTATCTTTCTCTTTGCTTCATCTTTCACACCGCGTTGTATGATTCATGGTCGTTCAACTCTTGCGAATTCGAATTGTGTTGTTTTTGTACCTCTTCGTAGAGCCTAGAACCAGTGGACAGTAGGTATGTTGTATGTGGGGGATAGTTGGAGAAAAAGAACACAAGTGTACATGCTACATCATATGAGACAAGCTAAGTGTAGGAAAACGGAGGCAGGAGGAGAAGCGAGAGGGAGGAGACTTGAAAGTGGAGTAAATACAGATGAGAGGGTACGGGTTGAGCGGGAGGCGAATAAAATGGATGAGGGTTTACGAGTAAAATTAACGACCTCCGGGTCGCCCAAATCCATGGACGTCCAAAAGCCAAATAGATAGCTAAAGCAGTAATGGATCCCAAGTAAGCCAAGAATGGGTGGGGTGCATAAAGTAGATGATGTTGGCGATGAGGATGGAAAGCCGGCCGAGGAAAGGGATAAACAGAGGTGACTGGATCTACGAACATGAAAAGTCGAAGTTGGTAGAAAGGTCAGAAGTCATGCGAAAAGAGTAAAACCACGAAACCGGACTGACAACCAAGGAGCCAAGAAATGGAAAGCATAAGATCATAATGCGATACACCAGGGAAGCAAAGAGAGCAAAGAAGCAAAGGTGAGCCGGTTCACCCTCCTTTGTTCTTTCCCTTGTCCTCCAGCTCCAATTTCCCGATCACCTCCTCAGAACCGATGCTTAACCCACTTCTGACGCTTCCCATACTACTACGACGGGCTCGCATCCTCACAACACCCACAACCGACAGTGGATCGTAAATCTCGGGTGGAACGGCACCCCTCGCCGTCAGCGTCCTCTCGCGGGATGCGCTCCTATCCCTGCTGTCGAATCCTCCCCCTCCGCCTGTTCGAGGGGACGGTACAACACCAGATAAACCTGCCAACCTTGCTGCGAACGCATCGTTCATCTCTTTCAATCTCTGGTCCACGTCTGAGACGTTTGTCAACATCGGTTCCCTTATCCCGATGTTACCGACATCCGATGATTGGCCATTAACCCCACTTGCGGAGTTTCCGTATCGAGTTCCTCCGGTAAGTTGTGATTGGAGATCATCTGGTCGTTCGGGATTCGCACCAAGGGGGTACCTTCGGCGGTCTGATAGCGCTCTTCGCAGGGGTTTGCGCGCGTCGATATCTTGAACGAATGCAGATATATCATCGTCGTCAGTGTTGTTGCTCATGTATGAGGCACTCTGAAAGACGGTATATAAGTACCCTAACATAAGAGACAAAGAAGTTCCGTTACTCACCGACGGGCGCTCTATCTCTTTGCGCTCTGGGACACTGCTCGGGCTTCCGTCACTTCCGGCACCAGTGTTGGCGGCGTATCGGTATCCGAAACTACTTGAGTAACGCCTCCCACTCGCACGTGGGTTTGGTATTCCGCCTCCAACTCCGCCATCCAAACTCCTCCGCTCCTCGGTCTTACCGACGCTCGAAGGCAAAAATGGTGGCGAATTCTTGGCTATTGCAGATACCGGAGAAGATAGGGTTCTCACATAAGGAAGCGGGACCGGTTGTAACGATGGGGACCCCCGAGAACCAATTTGAAGTTGCGGCAGAGGTCGGGACGGGAGAGACGGGCCGGAAAGCGGAGAATTATGGCGAAGGGATGGTGTTTGAGATGGCAGCGACGGCGATGTGGCATTTGATAACGTAGAGGATTTGAAGATGTTGGGGCGTCGTGCAGATAACGGCGAGGGTGAACCAGGCGAGGAACCCAAACTCTCCCGTCGTAGCCTTGAGGCAAGTTGAGGGTCCTCCCTTGCGGAGCTGATTGATCGCCTTGAAGAGGAGGTTTCAGAAACACCTGATGCTGCGCCGGAGTCGAGGCCAGAGAGTGTTCGTAGCCGCAGTGAAGGGGAATGTACGAGACCACCTTTGACGGGGCTAACACTGAGGGCGCCTGTACCTCCGGTGCTCGGGAAATTGGTCCGTGGGTTGCTCGTCGGTGGGAGAACAAAGCGGTCTGCGATGGCGGACGGAGGAGACCTGGGTAGGGCCGTCCGCAGAGGGAGACTGGTGGGTGGCGAAGTCGACAGTGAGTCTCGTTGCTGGTTCTTGATTAAAGTGGGCGTGAACTCGGGGCCTTCATCTAATGATAAGAATCGTGAAGAGAGCAATGACTCTAGATCATCTAATCGGAAGTGGGGTTGAGTGAGGTAAGTCACTCTGAGGGAGAGGGTACCCATGGGATGGGGGATGGGAGGAAACTCGTGTGTGTCTGTCGCTAGCGGCGAGGAGTTGGCACCTAAAGGAGTGTCTTAGATAAGATTCGCAATCAGCACGAAGTAGATCGAATGATGGCACGCTGCTATCGGGTTCTACGACTTACTGAAGGCTAATACCCGGTCGTTCGGGCCTTCACCTCGAAGACGCAGCTGGAGGGTAAAGGCGCCAGCGCTTCCACCGACTCTCCTCCTCAACAGACGGTGTGTCTTCCACGTGGGTAGGATACGAAGCAAGGCGTAGACGCTCCGAAAGAGGGCGATGCCAAGTTTGTATATGGTAGACGGTGCTACGTCACCAGAGTACTGAGAGCCGTCGGGGATGAAGTTGATGACCCAGGTCTCGAGTAGGATGAACTTTGGTGGAGGGTCTACTCGCACACGAGACGAGTCGGGAGCGACATGCACGAGGACTTGGTTATTGTTCAACTCTGGAACGGACAATAGAACCTGGAGTTCGAGTGGTGGCGTCGACTGGGCGGTAGAGACTGAGCGGTAGAGACGGATATTGTCTTTGAAGAGACTGGACTCGGGAATCTCGAGGTTGAACTGGGCGTAGCGGACGCATGAATGAGTATGGAGTGTTCAAAGGGGTCGGGAACACTCACCCATTTGTCAAGCTTTGTTTGCTCATTCGGCTCCTGGGGGGACCTGGCGTTGGTGACTACGAGGACGAGTTTGGAGTAGAAGTGGTAGACGATCTGGTCAGCTCTCTGAGTGTCATTTGACATTGCTATCTTGTGGGTCGTCGTC
>Ga0307514_10000460_pt1 | contig 86711 bp, 81 predicted proteins | sample 16_EM_MG_FD_203088 | JGI IMG/M metagenome (GOLD analysis project Ga0307514, IMG submission 203088) | Populus trichocarpa ectomycorrhiza microbial communities from riparian zone in the Pacific Northwest, United States - 16_EM | ecosystem: Host-associated > Plants > Roots > Unclassified | place... | reverse complement strand
AGCACATCGTTTTGCATTCAGCCTGTTCGGGAGCGTCTGGGAGCTTCTGGAAGGATCGGTGTGGCTGTTCGGAATAGCTGAGTCATTGAGTTATGACATCCGAACCATTTTACATTTTGCTGATGTTGAACTCGCTTTCTTGCCACAGCGGTCTCTCTCTCCACAAAATCCTCAATCTGTTTCTCTTTCTCATCATTTCTTAAAAAGTGCGTTTCCTGTCTATTCTCTGCCGCAAGCGTCTTTTTGGATTGTAAGCTGCGCAATGCTCCTGATGCTCGGACCCATTCTGCCTTCAAGCCGCTCTTGCCTACATTTACTTGATGATGTCGAAATGTGGACTTCTTTGTCGATTTGCCGTATGTTACAGGGGTGTTTAAGCCACGTTTCAATAAAACATTTATTAACTTAAATACAGCCGCCTATCTAACTTCTTTTTCTTTCCTCGTCTTATCCTAAGACTCAACCTCTTCTCCGATCACAAGAGCGCCCTCTAAAAACAGTCCCCGTTTTCTTCCTGATCGTGATAATGGAACGTATCTATAAGTTCCTCGAAAGGTAATCTGCCCGTTGAAACAAATCTGCAGACGTCGTACGTGATGCCAAGATATTCGGCTGAGTGTAATACCCAATATTGACCAGAGATATTCCTGGTTTCCTCGTACCAGAGAAATAACTCTCCGAACCGTTGGACGAGGTGATCGTGGGCAGTACGTTTCTTTGATTGACTCAAGGTAAACATAAATTTGGAATTCACTAGTAAGAAGTAGTGAAGATATTTTGAAGTTTTGTAGATAGAATTCTTAATAATATTTTAAGGAGTTCTTCGCTGGTAATGTCTGACTGTGGATTGCTGCTAGAGCTTGGTTCTTCTCATTGTCGGGGAGAGAATGCGAGTTCTTTATAGTCTTTAGCTGGCTCAAGTTTGGCCGCCATTCCTCTGACTATGACAACGGACTTGCTTGATAGCTTATCTCGGAACACCGTTCCGAGAGCCGCCACGAATTCCCTCAAGGTTATCGTGTGCATGCATGATTGGTTTCAAAGCTTTGCACTCCTCGTATGAGGCCATCATCATGTCATGATATCAAACGCATCGTATGACAACTCGTAACTTTACTTAGACATGTTGCTTATCGTTCGTTCATTAGTTGGAACGTCTGACGTCATATAGACTGATCAGCGCTTTATCGCAATATATTAATAACGTGAAGTTATTAATACCTCACCATACCAATTTGGCTATTCGGCATTGCGTCAGAGATTTATGTCGGCGACCCACTGATACTCTGCCAACGTAGATTATGACACCCTCTTGGGGTTGCGATGCATACTAACTCAAACCAATGAGCAGGGTCGCTTCTGGCCTCATATCTTCAGCCAATGCCATTAATCCCTCACGCACTGCATGCTTAGGTTCCGGACTTCCGTGAACCGGGGAGTGCCCGCATGATTCCTTATCTCTGAGAAATAAAGTGCGACGATCCCTCGTACTTGCATATTGCATAACGAGTGCTGCACACCACTTAGGATGTGTTGTCCTGCTATCAAGTTATAGTAGGTGTAATGTATAATTATGCGCACCGCTGATGGTTTTTCACATCCCGGTTATGGCGACATAACTGCGTCATCTTGCGAATCCGCATGATAGGACTGCTCTCTATCACATTATCACATACGGCTCAGATGTAACCCCGCTAAAGGCCGTCTGACTGATCATATGTTTCCATACGCAAGAAGGTGTTTTGCTTCATTGACTAATGGTACCCACTTCCGAGTGGTAGTCAAGAGTTCTTGCTTGAATAACATTTATCATTACCACTATCAGGAGAGAACCCCTAACACCGTATTTGCCCGCTGGTAGTGGAGTAAAGTTCCAAATTGGAGCATTGATCATTGTATCGTGTGTTGTCCTTGTTGTTGGGTGAGACGTTGGATGTTGCAAGATATGGACCACATGGAAGCAAGCTGAGTCTTTTATGTCAAGGTTCGTACGTTTGATCAACTCGAACAAAGCAAAATCTGCGTTTTGAGCATTATTTCAGTTGGAATAGTTATACTAATCGTACGTTATGACATGATAGTTAGCATATGTTTCATGTAAGATCCCGGCTATGTGTTGAGACAAACATCACCAGACGACCTTTCTGTCGAAGAATTTCCTTTTTATATCTATCAAACATGAGATATCAGCTGTCGTTCACTTCAATGTATCCCAGCAACTAAACAAACAAATGTCATCGGACTGAGTTACTGCAAATCGTGGGACTGTTGGAATCACCTCCAACTTGTAGCGATATGCAGCAGGATGTATCTTGAGTAGAACGTGCAAGTTGACAGTCATTCATTCCCTTGTGACCTGGTGCTTCCTATATATTCCCCAGGACTTTCCACTTTTCGTTATCATCTTGCTCACCTTTTCTACAACAGCAAGTCATGGCTCCAGAAACACCTCAGCTGGGTGTGATTCAATCTGAATCGAGCCAAACGATGGGCGGTTCCTCCAATGCGCCCCTGACTGAGACACAGCTGCAACGCAGATACCAGTTAGTTCACTGGGACGCTGCAATTGCAGCCACCGAAAACATGGCCCTGGATGCACATTTAAAAAAAGTACTTAACACCGGACCCAGTGTTACCGGGGTGTATACCCTAAGTAACTTAACTAAGTATCCACCGATACTAAAGTAAGTACTAGGTCCACGGCCATAGATCCTATTTCTCTATATCGGAACTCCGTAGGGGATATCTTTGTTGACACGTTTTAGCCTTAGGATGGCCTGCTGTTCCTTTCTCTAATTCAATAGGCATTACACAGTCTTTAACTCGATGACTGCCTTTCCTCTCGCTTGGCCAGGCACAACATAAACACTCGCCAGCTGTTTTCTGTCAGGCTATTTCTGTTGCCTCGAATTCTTCAGTCCGTGCGTAGCTCTTAACTCTGTTATCAATCAAATCCGTACTAAGGTTACTGATAACCTGATCCTGTATTTCTTGCAGCCTCTGGCTATCTAAGGATTCCGCTGTTATCTTCGAATCCCAAAGTCGTTTAATCTTTCGAATCTTCTTCATTTGCTCCTCCGTTTCTGGCAAGGGATTCACTTGGCTACGTTGCCAAGTGTTGCGAGCTAGTACTGATTCCTCTATGAACTGTCCAGCCCGATCCAGGATCTAATCTGCCCGTGTATTGTTCGCAAGGTCTCTAGATATAGCCGGAACAGCCTCGTTACGTTCTCTGGAATCTTCCTGGTTGTCTCGAGGCATTACGGATACTTCTCGTCCTGAAGTTCCAACGTAGCTAACCTCAGATCGCTTTCGGAGGTTGTCAATATGTACGATTAATCCTTGCTCCAATCCGACAATAGATGCTAGCCACCAAACGCACTGGGCTACGAAGATCTGCTGAGTCTTTCTGGTGTATGAAATAACTTTTTCGAGAGCGTATATAATACCCTCATTGTCGTTCTCGAAGGTAATCGTCATTGGTGGAAAGTACTTCGCAAAGTGCGGGGCTGCTGCTACAAATAGCTAATAGATTCGTAGGTATATGAAATAATAGGTATAGGTATTATAAAAATGCAATCATAAACAAGGATATTTCTCTGCTGGTAGGTATCGTCCTTGTTCCTTCTAACTCAAGTTCGATGCCCCCCCCTTTTCTTCCTGGAACAACATGGTCTTTTTATAGTCTCTCAAAACCCTCTTCAGACTACGATTTTAATCCCTCAATGATAGCCACGTATCTGTGCGTGTTACATTCGTAGAATGTGCCTGGTAGAGGCAGCCACGCATCTCTTTGGTTATCGTGTTCATGCATGATATCATATCAGCTCATAAATCTGACTATACTTTAACTTGGACATCTTGCAAATCATTTTATTCTTGGTAGTTGGAATGCCCACTCTAAGGTGACACGTCACTTAGATTATTAACTCATCCCGAGATCAATAACTCATAGACTTGAGTCAGTTACTATCCGCTGCTATGCCAACGTAGACCTCTAATGCGCGCAATCACCACCTGTGATTAACATTGCGAAACCAACTCAATCAAATCAATGAATGATGTCCACTTTTAGCTTAAAGCCAACGCCATAGTCCCTCAGTCATATGTGCTTAGGTGTTCACTATAACCCGGACGTGCCCCTAAAAAGGAGAGCCCTTTACTTGCACGACTGCCATGCAACCTTATGCAACCCCAAAGTCTCTAGGAATAAATCTGGTTGAAAACAACTTGCTCAGCAGGACATGGTTCTGTCGATCTGGCTAGTTGCTGTATCATCAAATCAGCTGCTGCAGCACTTGCTTTCAATGAATCCGCTAAGCCCTCACATATGCAATCGAGACGTGACTAGTATGCCCCCGCTAAAGACCATACCGCATGGTAACTAAGTACCATTACACTGATAGGAGAGAACCCCTAACATCACACCCTTCCCTAAGATCGGTGACCCACCGATGCTCCGTCGTAAAAAGTATTCCTTTCACTAATCCTTGCACATCATAAGTTTGCTTCTCTTAAATCCTATTTTTCCTAACTTATCTTTTGCCCTGTATATATTTTCTAAATAGAACGACTATTCTATAACCGTTATATAATTTATTTTCCGTATTTCTCTTTCATCCCTCTCTTAGGCTTCAAGACCCATGACATCACCCCCTTCTCTAGGTGTGGTGACCTCAACGCTCTCTGCCATCTTTTGCGAACCACGTACAGCAAGTTATTCTTATTATCGTGCAGTACAGTAAAGGATGTAAATCCTATACTTATACAAATACCACACTAAATGTGATCGAATAACTTGTAGCGCAATTCATTTATTCCAGTGGTACATACAACCACTTGATTATTTACTCCTTTGATATGATCGCAGGTACATATAATCAATTGTTTATTTACTCCAAAGGTTTATTTGAATACCATACTGGTGCATGGATTTTGTCTTGACTCAACATATCTCATATAGTCCATTTACTCCCACATCAGCAAAAAACATTTCCGTCCGGGCTGAATGGCTGCGTCAGAGTGGACGCGTTCCGTCAGAGCCGTCAGAGATACCCCGGTGGCGGATTACTCCGTGCCCGCCGTCAATACTATGTGTCGCGCTGCGTATCGGCCTCCGATCGCCGTTACGCCGTTTCTTCTCGCTCTGTCAGTCTCCTATTTGAAACAAACAATCTGGCGTTGTGGCCAACTGTAACCATACATAGGAATGGGTTCATTGGGTACACGCTTGCATCGGGATTGCAATGGGTGACGCTGCGAAAATCTCTCCTCACGTTCCTTCTACATTAAGCTTGAGGAGCGTAGGAAGATGGTGAGAAGATATGATACTACCCTGCTGTGAGAATCCACGCAATTGCATGGATCCACGAAATCTCGGAAGAAGCGAGTGAGATCAAAAGTTGGGAAAGATAGTGTGTGTATTTTCGTTGTATGACAAGATGAGATGAAAATGAGATGCTGTCTATCAACCCCGGGGTCTCCCGAATATATACTCCGCGTCGCTCATTCCACCTCTGTTACCCCTGTATCTCCGTACAGCCACCGTCATTCCCTAACTATATACTTGGAGGCCGTGATCGAGCTAGTTTGGTGATGCACTTGGAGGCCGAGATGGAGTGAACTCAGAGATGCACTTGGAGGCCGTGATCGAGCGAGTGTGGACATACACTTGGAGGACGAGACCGAGTGCACTCAGAGATGCACGTTGAGGCCGTGATCGAGTGAGTTTGGAGATGCACTGGGAGGCCGAGATCGAGTGAACTGAGAGATGCACTTGGAGGCCGTGATCGATCAAGTTTGGAGATGCACTGGGAGAGCGTGATCGAGTGAGTTTGGAGATGCACTTGCAGGCTATGATGGAGCGAGATTGGAGGAGTACTTGGAGGCGGTCAATTTGGAGGGAGGCGCGACGGCAGCTGAGACACTTTTCATTCGTTAACTTGTAATTGTGGGAATGTAGAGAGTTGAGTACAACATCCGCCAAGAGATGAGAAACTGGCTGGGAGCGGGAGACTGTCGATCTTGGGATGATGCTGTACTTGGTGTATGCTGTGCTTGGTGTTAACTCATGATTATGGCATGGAGAGAGAGAGAGGGATGACTTAACTTCGTGTTCTTAGGTGATGGTAGAGTTGAGCACAAGAAAGAGAGAGATCAGAGGAGATGGGGGAAATCATCATGAGAAACTGGGACTTCAGAGAATTTCGCGTGCGAGTCAATTGACCATCCCCGATACGGCAGGTACGAGTCCTCATCTGGCGGGTACAAACACCGATACGAGGTCTTCTAAACCCAATCAGGCCTCTTCTAAACCCAATCAAGCAACTCGTACTCCTGATTTCTCATAGCGACTCGTATCCTCCATATCGCTCTCATCTTCATCCCCCATCTCTCTCTTTCTTGTCCACAACTCTACCATCATCGCACGAACACAAAGTTAAGTTATCCCTCTCTATCTTTCTATGCCATCATCATGAGTTAACACTGAGTGCAGCGTACACCGAGTACAGCATACACCTAGGATTGTCTCTCGTCCCTTCATTCTCACGATTTCGAGTTGACCCCTGAATGTTGCTTCAGCTTCCAGCGTACCTCCCTACTGATCCACCGCCACCAGCCAGTTCTCTATAAGAGCTTGAATGGTAAAGTCACCTTGTCACATTCCCACGGTTTCGAGTTAACTAACTGATGAATAGAGTCTCAGCACCTAGCGCGCCTCCCATAGACCTCCTCTAGATCGAAGTGCATGTCCGAACTCGCTCAATCATGGCCTCCCAGTGCATCTCAGAGTTCACTCAATCTCGGTCACCGATTGCATCTCCAAACTCGCTTGATCACGGCCTCAAAGCGCATCTCCAAACTCGCTCGATCACTGTCTCAAAGTTCATCTCCAAACTCCCTCAATCACGTCGATCACGGCCTCCCAGTGCATATCTGAGTTCACTCAATCTCGGCCTTCAAGTGCATCTTCAAACTCACTCGATCACGGCCTCGGAGTGCATCTCTGAGTTCACTCAATCTCGGTCTCCAAGTGCATATCCAAACCCGCTCTAACACAGCCTCGGAGTGCATCTCTGAGTTCACTCAATCCCGGCCTCAAAGTGCATCTCCAAACTCGCTCGATCACGGCCTCCAAGTCCATCTCCAAAGTCACTCGATTACGGCCTCGGAGTGTATCTCTGAGTTCACTCGATCGTCATCTTCAGGCGCACCTCGAATGATTCTCAATCACTGCGTGCTGCCAGTCCAGATATACCGTGTGTAGATAGGTAACTATATAGATACATAGATACATAGATGAGAATACAAACTGAATGCATAAGTTTTGAAAATCGTTGAACGATAAGTAGTAGCTATGATTTCCAGGTGCACCAGCAGCATTCCCAAAGAAGATGTTTTTCCCAGACTGCTCCCAGGTGCTCCCAGGTACACCTGAAGGCCGCTACATCAGTCCTGTAAACTCGGACCCGTCGCCTGGGCGACAGGCAGTGTGTAATTCTCTGTCAGAAGGTACGAGGTTCAGTCAGAGCCATCAGAGTCGTCTGGAACACCCAGGTGTTTCTGATGGAAACTAGAGTTGTTGCTGATGCATGTTTCTCACATGCGAAGTTTTCAAGCTGTTGACATCAAATAGTTGGATGGATACATATAAACCATAATCAAAATGCTTTTGGAAATATCTCCAGATGTTCAAGAAATGTTCCAAACGATCGACTATCGTCGCCGTGACAGTACCACCCGCAAGAGGGTCAGATAGGACAATTTTGAACACGCCCAGAATCATTTTAGTTATGTTACCCAAGTTTCGACCCATAACACTACTAGCAATGATTAATAAATCAAGTCCAGCCGTACTTGAGCCTATTGAACATAGTTCTAAGATAACAAGCATAAGCCTTTCTATCTCTATTGCACATTACTCATTTCATTATGTTGTATAAGATAAAGGCATTTTAAGTCCTCGTATGCGTGAGTACCTCGACATTACATAGTATATGTCCATCACTTTACGTAAAAGTAATCCTAACACCAACTGTAATTATGATCCATAATTAGATAGGTAATACTTAGCTTTAACCACTATTTCCGTAACAAAGTTAATAACACAGGGTTCCTAATTATAATCGAAGACATCACATATGTCCCCATTTCTCTTATCGAAGGTGATTCTAATGTCGATGAGAATACCAGAAGATGTCATACACATTCTCGATTCTCCTTGTTGAAGGTGATATGAATGATGATGAGAATTCCTGAAGATGCCATACACATCCTCGTTTCTCCTTGTCGAATGTGATTCGAACGACGATGAGAATACCTGAAGATGCCATACACATCCTAGTTTCTCCTTGTCGAAGGTGATTTGAATGACGATGAGAATACCTGAAGATGCCATACACAACCTCGTTTCTCCTTGTTGAAGGTGATTAGAACGATGATGAGAATACCTGAAGATGCCATACATATCCTTGTTTCTCCTTGTCGAAGGTGATTCGAATGACGATGAGAATACCTGAAGATGCCATACACATTCTCATTTCTCCTTGTCGAAGGTAATTTGAATGCCGTTGAGAATACCTGAAAATGCCTTACACATCCTCGTTTCTCCTTGTCGAAGGTGATTCGAATGTTGTTGAGAATACCTGAAGAGACCATACATGTCTTCTATATCGAAGGTGATTCGAATGTTGATGCAGTTGCATCTTATCTCCTCAAGCTTTAGTAACTGACAACCACACACTAGGTTGCGCATGCGGTCGACGACGTCATCCATCCTGTTACGCCACGGTCTTAAGTTCCCTTGGCCGTATGTAGCCTCACTGATATTTAGTCTGCGTTGCTATGCCAGCTTCCATCGAGTTCGTGCAGAAGATGTGAAGCCGGCTGGGCTCAGTACCATGGAGCTTTCTTGGTCCCCGCAACCTCAAATGGTTTTCAGAGAACTGGGAAGTAATTTTTCCTGTATTAAATCTGTGTTTTTACCCCCATATTTTTATGGCATTTCTCCGAATGCCATCATTAATCATCACTTCTTTCTCAAATACTTTGATAATTTTCATAATAATATTGAATAAAATACTTCAAAAATACCCTAACGGACCATAATAGAGTAATATTCAAAAGTTACCGCAATAGTATACTGAAGTAGTATATAACGGTAATATCAATAAAGTAATATCAAAGATATATTTATTACCGCAGTAATATGCGAAGGTAATATCAACGAAGTAATATGCAAGGTAATATCGACACAGTAATATCGAAGATATTAATTACCGAAGTAATATGCAAGGTAATATCGACAAAGTAATATCGAAGATATTAATTACTGAAGTAATATATAAAGTAATATCGACAAAGTAATATCGAAGATATTAATTACTGAAGTAATATGTAGAGGCAATATCAACGAAGTAATATCGACGAAGTAATATTGAGGATATTAATTTCCGAAGTAATATGCGAAGGTGATATCGAAGAAGTAATATCGAAGATATTTATTATCGAAGTTATATGCGAAGATAATATCGACAAAGTAATATCGAGGATATTAATTACCAAAGTAATATGTGATGGTGATATCGACGAAGTAATATTGAAGATATTTATTACCGAAGTATTATGGGAAGGTAATATTGACAAAGTAATATCGAAGATATTAATTACCACCGTGGAATTGGTGGTAGTAGTATTACACATCCTTTGCACCATGGTCTTTAACGTCAACTGATGATCTTTCATAACTTCATAGAAGTGACATCCTAGACGTCTAAAGCAATTAACTCATAATGTGCGTTAGAACAAATCTCGCTCGATCCATCTTGGGCTACTGATTACGCTCGATGGCATCCCTAAGCTGATCATCGGGCTAATCCTCAAACCATTCCCGTGGCTCTGTCGGCTTTGAGTCTCTCTTTCATCCATATGATGACCACTGATCATCTTCTTCTGTTTCCTCGTATTCCTCTGCTATTTCCTTACAATACTCGTTCAACGCACCTTCTTTTTTCCATTGTTGGTTAGCTTCTCTAAGCTCTCTTTCGAATATTTTCTGATAATATTCTTTGGCTTCGTCCCAGCCATTATCATGCCATTCCAAGAGCCCTTGATTATAACTGTTGGTATAGCCGCAATCTTCTCCTTCATTTGACATCCTCCAATCGCGAGGTGTATATTTATCAATTTTCGCATATGCGACTTGAATGGAATCTTCGAAATGCTGAATCCATTCTTGGCGGTGCGGACCATACATTGTTTTGTGAAAATGTATAGTATTGCATTAGCATAGATTGCTCAACAAGGTTTTGAAATTGAATCATTATTATTGACAGTGCAATAATGATTAATATATTGTAAAGACGCTCCATCAGAGGACAGGTAAAATCTACCACTGGGTGCATTTTTCCGGTGATTCATTGTCGCCGCAGTAACACCACTCGGTTTAATCGTCTGCTTTGCAGTCACACTCCCACTTGTCTGACCACGAGTGATACTCCTTCCAGTGATCTTTGAACACTGGATTGTCAATCATAAGTACACAGTTGACGTTGCCCTGCCGAAATTCAACAAGTTTCAGGGTCCCTCATCTAAGAGAATGTCAATAGGTTTGCACTGTAGATATACCTGTTCATCTTGTGGCCGCTCCTAGTACACAGCCGCTCCTGCCGGCAGTACCACATAGACTTCAATATAACAACAGAGACTAACCATCCTCTCGAGTCAACATGGATACCCATTTACTGGGTTCCTCCACATTGCTATGGCCCATGTTCTTTAGCTAAAGTTCACTTCCCATTACCTAACAGCATTACTGTATATAGGCCCTCTGTCTCCCGTTTCAGTGGAAGGTTGGCGAGACCTCCTCAAAGATCTGGGGCCTGTCATGTGCTACCATAGCGTATGCGACCGTGGGACACCCAGTTCAAGAAACACTAACCAAACAGAATTACTCTGCCAAGAGGTGGCCTGTAACATATCGCTCACATCGGTTTACCCGATGGAGCATGTTTCAGCTGGTTTTTCCACAGACACTTCGAGACTCTGTTCCTCTTTTCCCTGGGGCTCTATACCCCGGGCTTCTCTAGCGCGCGAATTCCATTCGCTGTGAGATGCTGATTGTCAATAATATTCAACCCAAGGTTTATGTGTTTCGGGTTCTGCGTGAAATATTGGGTTATCACAATCGTTTCCTGATTTTTCGGATAAAATCGTATCTATCGAACCAAATATCTGCAATGGTTCGTAGTCAAATAGATTAGGTGTATATCCGGCCAAATTAAAAATGTTAATTGGCATAGTGTTACTTCTGTCTGAATATTATAACCTCCGACAAGATGTTGGAGATGTTATCTTGTTGGTAATACTCAATTTGGCGTTCCCGGATATTAGGTCCTTCATAATATTGCGGAATATAGCGATGTCGGTTAAGATATTCGGACGTTGTAACTGGTATCCGAAATGGTAATGTAACCGTCAGGTTTGGTAGCTTAGTAGGGACCACTACCAACCCAAATTTTGGTGATCGCAGCAAGAAAGCTCCTTCCTTCTGAAGACCTTGATAAGCTTTAAGCTCTTCTGCTTGCATGTGTCGTACAATAAACCTAGGAATGAAGAGTTTATTTATTATACTGTTATGGGGGTGTATACCCTACGTAACTTAACTAAGAATCCGCCGATACTAAAGTAAGTACTAGGTCCACGGCCGTAGATCCTATTCCTCTATATCGGAACCCCATTGGGGATATCTTTGTTGACACGTTTTAGCCTCTGGATGGCCTGCTGTTCCTTTCTCTAATTTAATAGGCCTTACACAGTCTCTAACTTGATGACTGCCTTTCCTCTCACTTGGCCAGGCACAATGTAAACACTCGCCAGCTGCTTTCCGTCGGGCTATTTCTGTTGCCTCGATTCCTGCAGTCTGTTCATAGCTATTGAATCTCTTATCAATCAAATCTGTACTAAGGTTACTAATGACCTGATCCTGTATTTCTTGCAGCCTCTGGCTTTCAAAGACTTCCGCTGTTTTCTTAGAATCCCGAAGTCGTTTAATCTTCTGAGCCTTGTTAATTTGCTCCTCAGTTTGTGGCAAGGGATTCACTTGGCTAGGTTGTCAAGTATTACGAGCTTGTACTGATTCCTCTATGAACTGTCCAGCCCAATCCAGAATCTGATCTGCCTGTCTATTGTTTGTAAGGTCCCTAGATATAGCCGGAACAGACTCGTTACGGTCTCTGGAATCTTCCTGGTTGTCCCGAGGCATTACGGATACTTCTCATCCTGAAGATCCAACGTAGCTAACCTCAGATCGCTTTCAGAGATTGTCGATATGTACGATTCATCCTTGCTGTAATCTGACAATAGATGCTAGCCACCAAACGCACTGGGCTACGAAGATCTGCTGAGTCTTTCTGGTGTATGAAATAACTTTCTCGAGAGCGTTTATAATAACATCGTTGTCATTCTGGAAGGTAATCGTCATTCGTGCAAAGTACTTCCCAAGGTGCGGGGCTGCTGCCACAGAAAGCTAATGGATTCATAGGTATATGAAATAATAGGTATAGGTATCATAAAAATGCAATAATAAATAAGGATATTTCTCTGCTGGTAGGTATCGTCCTTGTTCCTTCTAACTCAAGTTCGATCCCCCCCCTTTTCTTCCTGGAACAACATGGTCTTTTTATACTCTCTCAAAACCCTCTTCAGACTATGATTTCAATCCCTCGATAATAGCCACGTATCTGTACGTCTTACATTAGTAGATTGCGCCAGGTAGAGGCGGTCACGCATCCCTTTGGTTATCGTGTTCATGCATGATATCATATCAGCTCATAAATTAGACTATACTTTAACTTAGACATCTTGCAAATCGTTTTGTTCTCGGCAGTTGAAATGCCCACTCTAAGGTGACACGTCACTTAGATTATTAACGCATCCCAAGATTAATAACTCATAGACTTGAGTCGGTCACTATCCGCTGCGATGCCAACATAGACCTCTTATGTGCGCAATCACCACCAGTGATTAACATTGCGAAACCAACTCAATCAAATCAATGAATGATGTCCGCTTTTGGCTTAAAGCCAACACCATAGTCCCTCAGTCATATATGCTTAGGTGTTCACCATAACCCGGATGTGCCTCTAAAATGGAGCACCCTTTACTTGCATGACTGCCATGCAACCTTATGCAACCGCAAAGTCTCTAGGAATGAATCTGGTTGGAAACAACTTGCTCGGCAGGACATGGTCCTTTTGATCTGGCTAGTTGCTGTATCATCAAATCAGCTGCTGCAGCACTTGCTTTCACTGAATCCGCTAAGCCCTCGCATATCCAATCGAGATGTGACTAGTATGCCCCCGCTAAAGAGCATACCGCATGGTAACTAACTACCATTACACTGATAGCAGAGGACCCCTAACACCCAGCAACAATAGTCAGCAGCATGTAACCGGATGTGAGTAGCTCCATATCGATATAGAAGGCTGTCAACTCACTATAAAATGTACAGCTGGTGTACATGGAGAGCTGCGTGACCAATTTATTGCTGCCCGCAATGGTAAACCTCCATGGTCCACGAAGGCATTTGTCAGCACAGTCCGCGGAATCGAACATCCTAATGCTGTTATCTCTGGGATTTCCACAGAGAAATTACGTGATAAAGGTCCCTGGGAGTGGACAACACAGGCATTAAAGTCCTTATAGGAGGCTACGTAGTCGTATATGGTTGAGGTAATAGCCAACGCTTCCTTTTAGAGGCAGGAACTAAATTTCTTGTAGGTTTTCAACATGTCTTCAACTATCGCGAGGCAAGGAGATCGGGTACAGCTGGAACATTCCGACATGCGCCTTGCCTTCAATATGGGGAAAATGGCCAAAGGAGGGTTTTCGTGTGCCGCAATAGAGGAAACACAACATCAAATCAAGAAACCTCACGCCGAAGTTCGAGAAGAGAAGAAGCGAGGAGTTGAGTTTCCTGAGCCTAAGAAGGGGAAAGCTGCGATGGAAAGACACCCGGCAATGGTTTATAAAAATCATACGGCCGGCTGACCTCCATGCCAAAATGGTACCGCAAAGAATCTGCAGATATGCTGGAGGCGCAAAGGAACCGCCGCACTTCCAACAGAATCGGCGGCACCTGTGCCCGGAACGCCATCTTCACCTGGAACGCCAGCTGTGGCACAAGGTGACACTGAGGGAAATGAAAGTTATGAAATGGAAGGTATGCCATCCAAGCGTGTGTATATGCATTCTCTACATCCAAACACTCAATTTTTCAATCATACTGTATTTGCCAAGGATAGCAAGCGCGATACAGAGTTTATTCCAGATTTGCTGAATTACACTACCTGCTGCGTGGAAATACTGCTGACATTGATTTTGAAGACAACAACAGTCTTTTGGACGAATCTGGGGGTGAGGACGAGAATTGATTGAAAGGAACGGGAGTTTTGAGTATTATCATTATCTACAATTAGCAGACACTTTAAAGTATATTTTAAAGGATATATTTATATGCACAATTGAAGAACAATGTAGTGATAAATGAAAACATAGATGAAGCGGATAGAACAACTACCAAAACACAGTAATTGATGTTCTATGCCAAAGCGATTGGTTGCATAATGTGGATACGCCTGTGGCAAAATGAGCATCAACGGAGCGTTAATAACTTTTTGTCTTGTAAGTCAGGTTATTAATATGTGAATTAATCATTGTTATCTATAATCATTGTATTGGCCGCCTTTTTAGGCAAAGAGAATGCTATACTCTCTCTGCCCCATCTTGACAATGAGCGTCAACAAAGTGACAATGGTTTTGGTCTTGAATCTAGGGTAATCTTGGTGGTAAATGATCGCAGACATCCATAAGCAAGGTTTTGGCAGCATTTATACGCTGATAAGCAAGAGGTCATCCCGCCGCAGCCTCCCGGACAATCACAACTTAATTCATTTTCAATGCTGCAAATAAGTGAACCTGAACATTTTAGCCTATAAAACCGGTCAAACTCCATATATATACATTAGCGGCCATCTCGCGCTTGAATTAGCCATCCTGCAAGGCGCAAAATCATTGACGATCCGTTGATGCTCATTTTTCAGATCGGGCAGGCAGTGTGTTGCTTTCTCTTTGGCCTTTAAAGGCGGCCAATTCATCGCATATGCATAAGAAAGGACAAGTCACTTTTCAATTACCTGACTCACAAGACTAAAAATCATGGACACTCTGTCACCGCTCATTTTCAGAATGGGGCAGGGAGCGTGACTCTCTTGTTTTGAGTGATAAAGGTGGCCGATTCATCCAAAAGGAACAACGGTGTGCGAAAGTTAATATTTTGCGATTAACAGTAGGGTATCTAAATGTGACCATAAATAGAAAAACCCTAAACACAGAACCGGAGATTGGAACTGACGGGTGTAGCCAAACCCGGCAAAACCTGCGGGTTGACGGGTACGGGTCTGGGTTTGGCCCACCATGACCCTGCGGGTTGGGTTGTTGGACGGTTCTGGAACCGAACAGAACCGTTGTTCCGGTCCGAACATGGACCGCTGGCAGGTTACCTTGACTGGTTGCTAACACTACTCGAATCACTGTAGAGCAGTCTGGGAAACACAACTTCTGCTTTGGCAATGCTGCTGGTGCGCTGGAAAATCATAGCTACTACTTATTGTTGAACGATTTTTGAAACTCATGTATTCAGTTTGTATTATCATCTATGTATCTATGTATCTATATAGCTACCCATCAACACACGATATATCTGGACTGGCTGCGGGCGGTTCTTGAGAGCAATTCAAAGTGCGCCTGAAAATGAGAATCGAGTGAACTCAGAGATACACTTGGAGGCTGTGATCAAATGAGTTTAGAAATGCATTTGGAGGTCACGATCGTGCGAACTTGGAGGCTGTAAGTGAGTGAGTTTGGAGATACACTTGGAGGCCTTGATCGAGCGACTTTGGAGACCGTAACCAAGGGAGTTTGGAGATATGCTTGGAGGCCGTAATCGAGCATATTTGGAAATACACTTGGAGGCCGTGATAAAGTTAACTTAGAGATGCACTCCGAGATCGTGAAGGAGCTAGTGTGTGGATGTATTTGGAGGCCCTGATTGTGTAATCGTGGAGGCCGTAATCGAGCAAGTTTGGACAAGTACTGAGAGGCAGTTGATGGACGGCGCGCCAGGTGCTGCGAGTCTGTTCAGAAGTTAGTTAACTTGCAACCATGGGAATGTGACAAAGCGACTTTTCCTTTGAGTGCTCTTGGAGAGCTGGCTGATAGCAGTCAATTGTATACGGAGGCATGCCCGAAGGTGAAACTACCTTCAGGAGTCAACTCGTAATCATGAGAATGAAGAGAAGACAAACAATCTTGGGTGTATGCTGTACTCGGTGTATGCTGTACTCGGTGTATGCTGTACTCGGTGTATGCTGCCCTCAGTGTCACCTCATGATCATGGCATAGAAACATAGAGAATACTGATTTAACTATGTTTTTCTGCAATGATGGTGGAGTTGTGGACAAGAAAGAGAGAGATGGGGGATGAAGATCGGAACAATGTGGAGGATATGAGCGGATATGAGAAAGCAGGGGTACGAGTTGCCTCATTGGGTTTGGTATACCTCGTATTGGTGGAATACCATGACGGATCGGGACTCATACCTACCGCATCAGGCATAGTAAATTGACTTGCACACAAAATTCTCTTAAGTTCCAGTTTCCCATGATGATTTCCCCTATACCCTATGATCTATCTCTTTCTTGTCCTCAACTCTACCATCACCTAAGAACACGAAGTTAAGTCATTGCTCTCCATCTCTCCATGCAAAAATCAAGTGTTAACACTGAGTATACAGCATACACCAAGTTCAGCATACACCGCGTACTGCATCATCCCAAGATCGACTGCCTCCCGTTCCCACCCAGTCTCTCATCCCTCGGCAGACCATGCTGTACTCAATTCTCTACATTGGCACCATTACGAGTTCACCAATGAATTGAGTCTCAGCTCCCGTCGTGCCTCTCTTCCGAACTATCACCTCCAAATTGGCCGGCTCCCAGTACTCTTCTAATCTTGCTCTATCATGGCCTCCAAGTGGATCTCCAACCTCGCTCAATCACAGCCTCCTGTGTATTTTTAAACTCGCACGATTACGGCCTCCAAGTTCACATCATCACCGCCTGCAAGTGAATCTCCAAACTCACTCGATCATGGCCTCCAAACTGGCTCGATCATGGCCTCCAAACTGGCTCGATCATGGCCTCCAAGGGTATCTCTACACTCCATTGATAACGGCCTCAGAGTGCATCGCCAAACTTACTCGGTTACGGTCTCCAAACTCGCTCGATCACGGCCTTGAACTGTATGTGCGAACTGCCTCTATTACGGCCTAGGATTGCATCTCCAAAGTTGCTCGGTTATGGTCTCCAATCTCCCTTGATCACGGCCTCCAAGTTTATCTCCAAACTCGCTCGATTACGGCCTCGGAGTGCATCTTTAAGTTCACTCCATCATGGTGTAGTGAAACGGTGGAGCTAGAAGGTAGACAGCTCATTATCAACACTCTGCCACACCTCGCATGGTATCTGAAGGGAATTTGTGAGAATCAGTGGCTCTAGCGCTAGGATCGTAAGACAAGGGTGGGAGAATATGAAGGGATACCCGGCCATGATGAACCACACATGTTGCGTAGATTTACAAAAGCTCGGCAAGAGTGCATGAAACCACAAGCTGGGAAAGATAGAGTATGTATTGTGTATTTTGATATGATGTCTATCTACCCCAGTGTATTCCAAATATATACTGCCTGTCGCTGAGTCCATCTCCATTATCCCTGTATCTCTGTATGTATGAATATAGAGAGACTGATATAATACATGCCATATTATGATGTAGCGAATCTTGTGACTGTAACAGACCAATATGATCGATGAAATGCCTTTTGGTTATGGAACTGTAAGAACCACTGGTGTGAGAATACGGCACGAAGTCTCCCTCAGAGCTTGTACAGAGGTCTTAGCTGCTCTTGAAGTCTCCAGCAGATCCATACAGAGGTTGCAGCAGCTCTAAAATTCAACTCTCCTAATAGTCAAATTTCGTAGCGTCCTGAAGGCATCTCCACTACTGCAGGTGCTTTCAGGAGCACGTGAGAATGCTCTTGCAGAGTCTGAGAGCACTTTGCATAGCTCCAGGGGTGGCTGGGAGCATCAAGAAGTACTTGGAAGCACCGTTGAGGGCTACCGAAGTGTCTGGGAGGGTTGCATATGCCATTCGGACCGAATTACATTTTCCTGATGCGGAGGGGATCAGTCTCCGGAGTTCGTTGTCATGGGCGAGGGTCCAAGGTTTGTGGCTGTGGGACAGGGGCCGAAAGTTGTGGCCGTGGGGTATGCTTCTGCATCTTGTGGCCTTACTCAGATAGCACGATTGGCTGATCGTCTACCATGGTATCTACATCATCAGCCGATGGATTTACCATCTCTCCCTGACCAATTATCCGAGGTTCTTTGCCATCATCCTCATCCTTATCCTCCTCCTCATCCTCATCCTCATCCTTATCTTCCTCCTTCTCCTCTTCCTCCTCCTCATCTTCCTTCTTTTCATCTTCCTTTTCTTCATCTTCCTCCTCTTCATCGTCACCGTCCCTTTCCATATCCACATCACCGTCTAAATCAACGCCATCCGGTGCGTCCACATCATCCTCCATGGGCATATCCACATCAGGATCAAGTTCTGAGTCATATTCGTCGTCCAACTCGGTAGAGTCGGTATCATCATCTGAGGAAATTGACATGGCGGGCGATGCTTCCGGCTCTAAATATACCCGCTCTATTTAGCCTTCTGTGTCCGAGTCTGCCTCATACAGTGTAACAATACCTTTCCCTTTACCGTTTCCTCTCCCCTTCCCCTTCCCTTTCCCCTTCCCATCCTTTGTTCCCTTTCCTTTCCCGGTCCCTTTCTCACTGCCCTGCGTGTCCTCCTCACCCTCGCTGTTGTCATTGTAATTTTCATCGCCAGGAGGGCTCTGCCCACCACTCGGCGCTCCGGGATCCGCCCAGTTCTCATCATCATCATCCTCGTTGATTATCTCATCCCAATTCAGTGGTTTAATGGCCAGGAAGTCGCCTGGCTTGTACTGCCGGCAGCTTGGCGGCTCAATCTTTGCCCTGGGATCATCGCTACTGTCCCAAGAGAAATGCTGACTGGTGCGTTTAACCTTTCCCCAGCTGGTTGTCTGCAGATTGGAGAGATTGACTTGATCCCGAAAGGCACGGGGGTTATCCCACCTCCAATTGTTCATTTGGTCACAGGTTATGTGAAACATTTGCCCCATATATGTGCAGAAGGCTGCCCACCACTCCGGAAAAGGTGAACTCCTGCTCCTGCGCTGCGGCCACATCAGCTGGAATTGTGAAAAGTGGCGAGTCATGACTGGATCGAGAAAGATTATATCATAATAGAGGTCCCAGGCCGTCTCATTCTTGACGCCGCAAACATTCTATATTCGTATGAGTCCACGGATGTGTTCCGAGATAAATCCTGTTATATGCTCCCGCTCCAAAGACAGGCTTCGATTTATAACTGATGTTGGCATTTTTGCCCTAGCAATTGCCTTCCCGTTTCCTTTGCGGCTGCCCTTTGGTGCCATCGCTGCGAGTTGAAAATGAATCTACATCCGAGGCGTTAGGTTTATGATACAGTTGAACGTACTGAAGAGAAGCCCAGAGTGAACATACAAAGTTATGTAGGTTATCGAGTGTGTTTTGAAACAAGAGGCGTTGTTTTGTGCAAGTCACGTGATGTCGAGATAGTTCAGGATGCTACCGGTGTGTTTAATACGGGAGAAAAAGATAATTGAGGTGTAGGCGGGAAGAAGGGATATATATACTCGAGTTCTGGCAATTTCTTGGTTGAAGGTTCAACTTGTGAGTTTTGTTGGTTAACGAACACAAAAGAGTGCAGCCTTCATCTTGCCACACCACCAGGCACCTCATGAACAACATGCCTCGAGACGAGATTTAGTACTCGTGGTGAGGACAGTTTACAACGCTGGGCGTTGCTTTGGCATCTCATACCACTGTTACTGCTCAGACCTCATGCATCTCGGCGCAAACTGAGTAGTTCTCAAATTGTCCCAACTGTGCAACCATTCAACACGGCTACAAATGCCTAGCGGTGGAAAAAGCAGACTCAACTGATGTCATAGGATAGAGAATACGTCATTGTTTGCTTCGCGATGCTTTTACCTCTGCCAATGGGGGATCTCCACCAGGAAGCTGAAGATATACACAATCAATAGTTCGAAGTATGGTGCCAGGACCAAGTGCAATATGATGATAATCCCGCCAAGAAGACATAAACACCCTTCAAGCGGTGCAAAGAGACCTTCAGACGTTGCTGTAACAGTGAATATCAATGCTGAGTTTAATCTGAGTTTAATCTGATGGCAGTTAGCCCCATAATTGAATGCCTTTGAAGGGATCTCGTCCCCGAGTATTGTCACGGTTTAGAGTCTAACACGATCAACACTGCGCCTTCTTTTTTCGTCAAATCCCTTTACGGTCGCTCAAATAGGAGTCAACCTCGCCTGCCGTTGCATATGCATGCAGAGGAAATTATTCCTACAATCTTAACGTCAAACATCCATATCGGATGATGCCTTCCCATGGCCCTCACCCTGTCACGTCTCCGGTCATACGAAATGTTCGAAGCGTTGCTAATCGTCAGAATCAACAAAGGCATGCGCCTTCAAGGAATTCTCAACTTCCCCTTGCGATGAGACCCGTTTCCGTACTGGCTGGCGAGAAGGATTCCTCTCAAGGAGGGAGTTCCGTAGCCTCTACAATCCAAGGTCAGAACTCCACCTCCTCATCTTCGCTGAACAATTCTCGCGTTGCAGATATCACTCAACGCGTGACTTCCACCCTGTCCGCTACACAGCGACGTTCAATAATTACTCCAACTGCCACGCTGGGTACAAGCAGTCGTAACACCCCAGCACCCAGCAGAATCACACAGACAGACTCAACGCGTTGCGTTGTATCCAGCCCCGCATCAGGCATTGCTAGCACTCCCACTCCTCTCAGCGGTCTTGAAAACCTGCCTACCCCCATCCCTAATCCAGAATTCCGCGCGATCATTACAAATCCACTGCGAACGCGAGTTACAGAAAGGGATCAGAGACAGAAGCAGTGGCATTTGCCAATGCATGCGGTGTCTACACCTCGATCAGTGGTCTCCGGCAGTCGCAGCAAGCATCGGTTTGGTTACTCCGACATGACGCGTCTTGTATTTGCAACGTGCAGGCTCCTGGAGCTCTACATGTGGAACAGATGGCCGTTTATGAGTGCAAGCGACTTGCAGACGGTAAGTTGTGTAACGCGACGCGTTGCGAAAGCATTCGCTGAAACCCCACACTGGTAGATAATAGAGATGTACTGGAACACCGCAATGCAGCAAAACAACATCTGGTCCATAGCATTTGAGGGACGCACAAAGAAGATCTTGAAAGAGGTATGCTGAAGCAACGGCCCACGTTGGATACTACATGCTCAAACAGGTACCAGGTTCGCACACAAGTCGATAAGGTTAAATCCCATTATATTCAATCAGCAAGAGACAACATATCAGAGCTTTATGATCTCCACTGCTTTGAATCCGCCACAGAGCGTTTGGAATTCTTTGATTCCCTTCTGGCACACAATGAGTATCTTTTTCCTATAGCAGGGCATGTGGAAGATGGTGTACGCGGTCCAAATCCAACGCAGAGAGAATCGAAAGCTGCTACCGAATGGCTAGCATCCACTTCACTTCCTGGCGGAAGCAACCCCGCGGTATATCTACATCAAATTTTATCATTGGGCCAATAACCGCGGTAAGTATGCTGATGGATTTTATAATTCCATGATTGAAGACAAGGACGGGCATTTACCCTCGCCACTGATCATGTTTACCTGCACCGTGTAGGGCCATGCTCTCTTGGAGTGGCAAAGAAACAAAGGCATTTATCCGAAAGCTTCCAAGTCAAACTTGAAAGTGGACAGACCTGATTACTCGAACTACTTCAATCACAAGAATGACAGTGGTAAGAATGCATCCTGCTGCGCTGCAACGGGTTGCAAGTCGTTCACCTCACCTGGTGTTTCAGACCCATTTACATTCTTGATGAATACCTGGAACACACGACCGGAGAGCTACCAACAGAGGGTGTATAACATCACTCTTGCTACAGTCAGGAGTCAGATCCAACAGGCGGAGAACCCAACGCCTGCAATGGTGATCAGCCTGGAAGCAGCACTTGTTGACAATGCTATTCTTCTTGATTATTTGGCCTCCGAAGTAGCGCTTGAGGAGCCTGAGCTTGGAAGCGCTGACCCAAACATCCCGATGGACAACAATTGCACGGATAACAAACTTCATTCCAGGATGCCAGGGGGCAGCGGGAATTACGAAGATGAAGGTGATGAAAGCGACATGTGTGATGACATCCCCACCGCCAGCCGGGGAGGACGGCCCATAATTGAACTCGAGAGGTTTTGTAACACCGGGAGATCCACTCTAAGTCCTAATCAATAAAAGTCCTTAATGACTTCTGGACTAATAAAGAGAAGAATGATCAAAGCTTCACTCAGGATGCGTATAGAATTACCACCCAAGGTAACAAGGTAACTTTTCCGTTCTCTGCTCCCGAAAGATAGTATCGACTAAGGAGTATCGTCTTTACGCTATCAATGTACTGGAGCACACGATTCAAGAGGATCCTACTCAGAAGATCCTCTAACTAACACACTATCATGTCAGTCTTCAGACTTCCTTCGGACTCAAGAGTATGGGCCCGGCAATCGGCACGTATACCAAGGACTGCCTGTCCTCAAGTGCAATGACTCCAAGTATCGACTTGTCTTGTAAGAAACAGCAAAGTAGTTTCGCCTAAGCAGAAGGAGTAGTGCCGACTCAAGAGTATCCTTCAAACCACCATGTTATCAAGCTGGTTCTTCGGACTCGAAAGTATCGTCTTGCTCTCTTCCCGATCAACGACTTGCTTCTACAAAGGTACTAAGAATAACCAAGTATAAAGAGTGATAGGTTTATCCGTGATATAGAACTGAAGAGGAACGTACAACTCTGGACTTCAAAGGAGAAGTATCCTCGTTGACTTCAATACAGAACTAATAGATAATACACGGGAATACAGTTAAGGCTTAACCTCCAGGTCGAGAAGGTCAATAGCTATCCGTAGATAAATCTTAAAGTAGATTGTATGTTCGATAGAACTGTTATCAATGTCCTTCCTCCCTGTCTGTACCGCTGATACATATCCGACGATCCCCACCCTGAACAATCCTAACACTGCCAAAGCCTGTTTTGGAGTACTCATTTGCGACTGCCTTTGTCATCCTTGCTTTCTGCCATTGATTGTCGAGTTCCAACTCTCATGAGTATTAACTACGTCATCAAGGCAATAAGCTCATATTGCGACACTATTACTATTGGCGATACCTCGTATGAATACAAGCTTATCTGAAGCCAATTATCAACTAATAGGTTCATGTCACCAAGAGCCAGTGACAGTGCCCTCTCATATACGCACCGGGTACGTAACGGTTTAATGATTGCGGCAAACGACAGAACCCTTAATTTGACTACGCTTTATTGGAGCCAAATATACAGTATTCTGCAACTGAGCTGTTTTGCCATATATTGAAGGGAGAGTATCCCGCGCCACTCAGGACATATAATCGTAAGTCCCATTCGCACCTTATCAAGATGGTGTGGTCGAAGTAAGGGTTGATTCGTACAAGTTCATTCGGTCGACAGGACTCCGATAACAATCATGGGTTAGTGACTTATCTAGTATATGACTCTGCATATCTCGGGATGTCATAATGGTTTGATGTTGACGACACCTCATCTCCCAAGGACTAAACCATTGGAGACTGAGAGAATAGTCGTTTGTTCGGCGTCTAGGAATAAGGTTTGCTGCCGATAAGGAATAGCCATTGACAATAGAGATCATACGACCAATACCGGCATAAAGATAAAGACTATCTTAATTGCGCTCGGCTCGATCACTGTCATTGGTCTATTGATATGAAGGTAGGGTAATGAAGACAGTACCAATAGGTGAACAGATCCGGAAGATTGATCCAATTAGGAAATCCGAGTGATACTTCATGAGTTCGGATCGAGTATCCATATTTGGATTATCAAGTGATCCCTTATGATCCCGGAAGTATACCTGTAACACCAAAGGCGTAACAGGTTTCACCTGGGAACCAGGGATGTCGACGGGTATGAGGGTAAGGATGGCGACGATGTGGATCCGAATGAGGAGGGAGAAGCATCGCAAGCTGATGACGGATCAACGCAGAATGTGGAGGACTGAGGGCAGAGTAGGTTTGACCTGGGAAGCAGTGATGTCGACGGGTATGAGTGCGAGCATAGCGACGACGCAGATACGGATGAGGAGAAATAAGCATCGCAAGCCGATGATGGATCAACTCAGTATGTGGAGGACTGAGGACATAGTACTAGAGAGTGTGAAGATTGCAGTGTATATTTCAGACCTGTAAAATACGATAATGGCAAAGCAAATGCAACAGCAAGCGAGGTATCCGAAGCAAAGATTGTATTCCAATATGTGACAAAATCTCAAAGCTAAACATATATGGGGCGAGTGCGGCATCCGATAAATAGCAAGGAAGAAAGGCATTAACATCGCCAGGCGCTGTGTGAACGGCTACAGCATAACTACAGCCCCTGCGAAGAGTGTAACACACGTGTCGTTCTGATGGTGCATATACCAGGCGCAAAGTAATGGAGGGAAGTATGCAATGCGACCTGTCACCTGGGCAACGGGACGCGTGAAATTCTCCGACAGAGGGTACGGGATTCCGTCAGAGCCATGAGAGCAGCCAGAACACCCGGGTGTTTCTGACGGAAACTAGGGTTGTTGCTGATGTACCACCTCCAGATCGACTATCTTCAAGTACTCCTCCAATCTCGATCGATCATGGCCTCCAAGTGCATCTCCAAACTTGCTCAATTACGACCTCCAAGTGCATCTCTGAGTTACACAATCTTGGCCTCCAAGTGCATCTCCAAACTCGCTAGGTCACAGCCTCCAAGTGCATTTCTCAGTTCAGCTTGATCTCGGCCTCCAAGTGCATCTCGGAGTTACTCGATCATGGCCTCCATGTGCATCTCCAAACTCGCTCTATCACGGCTTCCAAGTGAATCTCTGAGTTACTCGATCTCGGCCTTCAAGCGCATCTCCAAACTTGCTCTATCACGGCCTCCAAGTGCATCTCTGAGTTACACAATCTCGGCCTCCAAATGCATCTCTAAACTCTCTGGATCACGGGCTCGAAGTGCATCTCTGAGTTCAACTTGATGTCGGCATCCAAGTGCATCTCTGAGTTACCCGATCTTGGCCTCCCAGTGCTTCTCCAAACTCGCTCAATCACGGCCTCCAAGTGCATCTCTGAGGTCCTCAATCTCGGCGTCCAAATGCTTCTCCAAACTCGCATGATCACGGCCTCCAAGTGCATCACTGAGTTCAACTTCATTTCGGCCTCCAAGTGCATCTCGGAGTTACACGATCTTGGCCTCCAAGTGCATCTCCAAACTTGCTCTATCACTGTTAGGGTTTCTCCCTGACAGTGACGATGGGTACTTGATTGTGGTCCTTGAAAGCACATACCCTGCCAAGACGCTCAGGTAACCAGCGGTATGCCTTTCAGCGGGGGCATATTAGTCACGGGAAGTAGTGGAGTGGATCAGTCATGAGCAGTTGGGATCCGCACTGAGCTTCTTTCACTCTTGGATACTATGCAGGACTTGCTTGGAGAGACAAGCATGGCAGTTGATAGTCAAGATGCAAGTAAGCGGGCTCTAATCCTCCAATCCCATAACGGGTTGGGTCAAGGTGCAGCACACCCTGGTGTCAGGAGAACTGTCTCCACATAACCATGACATAACTGAGGGAATTATGGCAATGGCTTAAAGCCAAGAGCAAGCACCTTGCATTGATTTGCATCGTTATGGATTGCAATGCCGCTCGTGAAGTAAACGAGTATGGCATGTCATTGTCTAAGTGGCATAGTATTGGAGTGGTATCCAATTAAATCTATGACCTACTACCGAACAAACTCAAATGATTGTGAGATGTCAAAGTTGAAGGTATGGTCAGATTTATGAGCCGATATGATATCATGCATGAACACATTAACCAATGGCCGCATCTACCAGGCGCAATCTACGAATGTAAGACGCACAGATACGTGGCTATCTTTGAGGGATTAAAACATAGTCTGAAGAGGGCTTCGAGAGACTATAAAGAGATCATGTTGATACATGAAGAGAAGGGGGGCATCGGACTTGAGACTGAACAAGAATGAGACCTCCCAGCGGAGAAATATCCTTATTTATTATTGCATTTTTATGATACCTATATCTACCTATCCTTATATCTAGAATCTATTAGCTTTGTGTAGCGGCAGCCCTGCACATTCAGCAAACAGTCCCGACAAATGACTATTATCTTTGAGAACGATAACGATATTATTGTATACCCCTTGGAAAAGACAATCTCTTACGCCAAAGAAAATCAGTATATCTTTCTGGCCCAGAGCATTTGGTGTATTTCTTCAATTATTGGATTACAACAAGGACTAGTAACCTATATCGATAATCTTAAGAAACAATCTGACGTTACAATTCGGGGAGTCTCAAAGCAAGACCACCGCTTGGTTCGACGCGAGAGGATAGTGTCCCCTATGCCTAGGGACATTCAAGAAGAACTGCGCCCTCGTATTGAGTCAGGAAATATTCATCCTGATAGATAACCAGAGATCGATAACACGACACACGATAAGTCAGATCTCGTGGAGTCGCGCCAAGGGGTTCAGATCCAGGTGTCAAGTTGTGACGTTAGTGATCCGGATCTGGGAAGATCAGAGTCAGAACAGCTACCTCAGATTATTAAGAAGACGGAGCAGTTCTTAGTAAAATCACGAAAAGAAAGGAAAGCATTCAATAAACAGAAACAGATAGATTCGCTATCTAGGACGAGGTCAGAGAAAGTTATCATTAAACTGTTATCCAATAAGCAGAGGAGTTACGTTCAGTCAATTCCTACGGATACGATGACTGCATACCTAGCAAACAGGAAATAGGATCTACAGCCGTGGACCTAGTACTCCGCTTGGTTTCAAGAGGATTCTTAGTTGAGTTACTTAGGGTATACACACCCGTAACAATCACGGCCTCGAAGTGCATCACTAAGTTCTCTCAATCAGCATCTGCAGGTGCTCCTGCGATTACGCTCCAGTCCCGTCTGCAGCCAGATTGGCCGTATGTATATATATGGAGAGACTTAGATAGTTAATACATGCCATCTTGTGATGTAGCGAATCTTGTGACTCTAACAAAGACGAATCTGATACACAAAATGCCTTCTGGTTATGGAACTCCAAGAACCACTGCTGTGAGAATACAGCACTAAGTCTCCGGCAGAGCTGCGCAGAGGTCTCAAGCCGCTCTCGAACTCGCAGCTGCTCCAAAATTTGACTATCCTATAAGTCAAATCTGGTAGCATCCTGAATGCACCTCCATAGCAGCAGGTGCTTTCAGGAGCACCTGAGAATGCTCTTTCAGAGTCTGAGAGCACTTTGCTTAGCTCCAGGGGGGCCTGGGAGCATCTGGAATCACTTGGGAGCACTGGTGAGGTCTACTGGAGTGTCTGGGAGGTTGACGTGTGGCTTCGAGACCGATTTACATTTTGCTGATGCTTTGTCTTTGTGCTGGCTCCATCTGCACATGTTAGTTTTCAATTCATAATAGATATGGAGTGGTAAGGAGGAATATCCAGAAGCCCAGATTTAGAACGGATCGCCACAATAGAGCCAGACCCCGGTGTCCGGTACTCCCTTCGTGGCTCGGCGAGCTTGTAACGTTTACATGAGTACACCCTTGGGGCCCTGTTTTTGACCATTACCACCACTGCTCCCTACTCACCTGTCCAGCGCCTGGGGCCTATGTCACTCACCATCAGTGGTGCCTTCCACGGTCGCTCCCCGCAGCCCTGTACAATCTCCGACTCTTGGAAAGAATGTTCTGACGACCTGCTCACTGGCCAGTGGATCATCAAAGGCAGTTGCTCCGAGTATTTGAATATCTGGGATACCGCTGTCTCGTTCGGAATACGCCTCCTCCCTAGCTGTCGATCCTGGTACATTCCCGGGGCATTCCTGATGGTCTACCCAGTCCACTGCCACCACTTCTGCTCCCCCCAGGGTTCGCAGAAGCAAAAGTTGACCACATTGCCAATCGACGTCCAAATTTCTAGACTGGAACCAACATCAGCAAAATGTAAATCGGGCCGGAAGCCACACACGAACCTCCCAGACACTCCCGCAGACCTCACCGGTGCTCCCAAGTAATTCCGGACGCTCCCAGGCCCCCCTGGAGGTAAGCAAAGTGCTCTCAGACTCTGCAAGAGCATTCTCAGGTGCTCCTGAGAGCACCTGCAGTGTTACGGGGGTACTAAGGTGCCTTCTTGGGTACTAGTACAGCCGTAGATCCTATTATAAAGCAATTACCAAGACTTCGATATCCTGTACCTGGTTTCTCTTTATCTTTGCTAGTTTCCTTCGTTGGTTCCGAGAAAGTTTCCGAACTCCGTTCTCCGGTATTGTCTTCTTCGTCCTAATATTCCTCGGGGTCTTCCTCTGGGTTTTGATATTGGTAGTCAAGATATCGTCCTCGATTTCAGTTGTTAGCGGCTCCACTGAAACTGATCCAGCAATATCTCGAGGTGTCGTAGATACCGCTCTTAGGCCAATATTCTTTCTGACTTCCAGGGAATCAATGTACCTTATCAAACCTTGGTCTAACCCAACTACTCCGGCTATCCACCAAGCGCAATTTGCTACAAACAGATAATGATTCTCCCTTGCAAAGGATATTATTTTCTCGAGGGCGTGAACTATAACGTCGTTGTCGTTCTCAAAGGTTATAGTCATTCGTATGAATACTTATCGAAGGTGCGGGGCTGCCGCTATAAAAAGCTGATAGATTTTATATAATAATAGGTACCATAAAAACTCAATAATAAATAAAGGTCTTCTTTTGCTGGTAGGTTTCTGACTGTTCGCTGCTAGAGCTTGTTCTCCTCATTGTGGGGACAATGTGATCTCTTTTATAGTCATGTTCGAGGGTCTCCGCTCTTTGCGTGCCCGTACTTTGATGCCATAATTCCGTTGCTCGTAATTGCTCTATTGCGATCGCGACTTACATTCTTTCCGAATGCGCCCGGTAATAGATGCCACGTTTCCCTTAGGTTATTGTGTTCATATAATGTGGTTTTAAAGCATTATGCTTCTGATTAAATTCAGGCCATCCATCATATTAAATTACATCAGACACGTATCAGATCATAACTTCAACTTCGACATCTTGCTTCCCATTTGTTCAGTAGTTGGAACATTAACGACTGACACGTAACTCTGCGTAATCGCAATTTAACTGTGTTTGATCTTCTTAATGCTTTAAATAGCAATATAATCGCCTCACCATAATTGGCTATTCGGCATTGTTTCATAACTTTAATCAGCGACCAACTGATACTATGCCAACGTAGATTATGACACATCACTATGACGTTACAATGCATACGGTATCAATTCAATGATCCAGTTTGTTTCAGGCCTCTTATCTTCAGCCAATGCCATTAATCCTTCAGACACTGCATGCTTAGGTTTCGACCTTCTGTAAACCGGGGAGTGCCACAGTTGTTCTCACCGCTTAGCGCATGAGCTGCAGATCCCTCGTATTCGCATATTGCAATAACGTCTGCTGCACACCTAATTCTGCAAAATTGCAACTTAAGTATGTGTTGTCCCGCTAGCTAGTTATAGTAATCGTGGCCAAGAGTCATGCGCATCTAAGAAGGTTTCTCACTTCCAGAGCAGGCAACATAACTTCATCATCATAGGTGAATCCGACAGTAGGAACGTATCCTCACTGCTTGATCGACAAGTGACTCAAGTGTAATCCCGCTAAAGACCACTTGACTGACAAACATAACATCGTATTCGAAAGTAGGTGTTTCGTGTCCCATAGGTTACCCTATGACATGTACTTTCTTCGATCTGTGATGTATCATTATCACTGTTAAGGGAGAACCCCTAACATGCAGTTATGAAGGTCCATTCACGATGCTACGAGATTTGACTTATAGGATAGTCAAATGTTGGAGGTGGTGAGACCTCTACGCAGGTCTGCGGGAGACTTAGTGCCGTACTCTCACCGTAGTGGTTCTTAGGGTTTCATAAACACAAGTGATTTCGTGTATCAGATTCATCTTTGTTACAGTCACAAGATTGGCTGCATCATAATATGACATGTATTATCTATCTAATTCTCTATATATATACATACGGCCAATCTGGCGGCAGATGGTACTGGAGCGTAGTCGCAGGAGCACCCGGAGATGCTGATTGAGAGAACTTAGAGAGGCACTTGGAGGCCGTGATCGTGTGAACTGGGAGATGTATTTGGAGGCCGCGACCGAGCGAGTTTGGAGATGCACTTGGAGGCCGAGATAGAGTTGAACTCAGAGATGCACTTGGAGGCTGTGATCGAGCGGGATTGGAGATGCATTTGGAGGCCGAGATCGTGTAACTCAGAGATGCACTTCGAGGCTGAGATCAAGTTGAACTCAGAGATGCACTTGGAGGCTGTGATCAAGCGAGTTTGGGGATGCACTTGGAGGCCGAGATCAAGTTGAACTCAGTGATGCACTTGGAGGCCATAATCGAGTGAGTTTGGAGATGCACTTGGAGGCCATGATCGTGCGAACTTGGAGGCTGTGATCGGTCGAGTTTGGCGATGCAATTGGAGGTCATGATCGAGTGTACTCAGAGATGCACATGGAGGCCGTGATCGAGCGAGTTTGGAGATGCACTTGGAGGCCGAGATTGTGTTACTCAGAGATGCACTTGGATGCCGTGATCGAGTGAGTGTGGAGATGCACTTGGAGGCCATGATTGATCGAGAATGAAGGAGTACTTGGAGGTGGTCGATCTGGAGGCGATAGATCGGGAGGGAGGTGCGACGGCAGCTGAGACTCTATTCATTGGTCAACTCCTAATCATGGGAATGTAGAGAGCTGAGTACAATAAGGTCCGCCGAGAGATGAGAGACTGGCTGGCAGCGGGAGACAGTCGATCTTGGGATGATGCAGTACTCAGTGTATGCAGTACTCGGTGTATGCTGTACTTGGTGTATGCTGTACTTGGTGTATGCTGTACTCGGTGTTAACTCATGATCATTGCATGGAGAGATAGATAGGGATGATTTAACTTCGTGTTCTTAGGTGATGGTAGCGAAAGAGAGAGATGAGAGGAGATGGGGGAAATCATCATGAGAAACTGGGACTTAAGAGAATTCCATGTGCGAGTCAATTTACCATTCCTGATATGGCAGGTACTACTCCCGATCTGGCGGGTAAAAACAGCGATACGAGGTCTTCTACACCCAATCAGGCAAGTCCTACCCCTGATTTCTCATATCCGCTCATATCGTTCCCATCTTTATCCCCCATCTCTCTTTCTCTACCATTATTGCAGAACACAAAGTTAAGTCATCCCTCTCTATCTCTCCATGCCATGATAATGAGTTAACACCGAGTACAGCATACACCGAGTACAGCATACACTGAGTACAGCATACACCGAGTACAGCATACACTGAGTACAGCATACACCGAGTACAGCATACCCCGAGTACAGCATACACCGAGTACTGCTGCATCCACCCACGATAGTCTGTCTTCTCTTCATTCTCTCAATTACGAGTTGACCCCTGAATGTAGCTTCAGCTTCTGGCGTGCCTCCCTTCAAGATCTACCGCCACCAGCCAGCTCTCCATCAGAGCTCAAATGTAAAGTCACCTCATCACATTCCCACGGTTGCGAGTTAACTAACTGATGAATAGAGTCGCAGCACCCGGTGCGCCTCCTATCGACCTCCTCCAAGTACTCCTTCAATCTGGCTCGATCATGGCCTCCAAGTCCATCTCCAAACTCGCTCGATCACGGCCTCGGAGTACATCTCTGAGTTCAACTTAATCTCGGAATCCAAGTTCATCTCCAAACTCGCTCTATTACGGCCTCCAAGTGCATCTCTGAGTTCAACTTGGTCTCGGAATCCAAGTGCATCTCCAAACTCGCTCGATTACGGCCTCCAAGTGCATCTCTGAGTTCAACTTGATCTCGGCCTCCCAGTGCGTCTCTAAACTCGCTCGATTACGGCCTCCAAGTGCATCTCGAAACTCGCTCGATCACGGCGTCGGTGTGTATCTCTGAGTTCACTCAATCTCGGTCTCAAATTGCATCTCCAAACTCGCTCGATCACGGTTTCCCAGTGCATCTCCTAACTCGCTCGATCACGGCCTCCAAATGCATCCCAGAGTTCACTCAATCTCGGTCTCCAATTGCATCTCCAAACTCGCTCGATCACGGCCTCAAAGTGCATCTCTGAGTTCACTCGACCTCGGCCTCCAAGTGCATCTCCAAACTCGCTCGATTACGGCCTCCCAGTGCATCTCTGAGTTCACTCAATCTCGATCTCCAATTGTGTCTCCAAACTCACTCGATCACGGGCTGAGTTCACTTGATCTTCATTTTCAGGCACACCTCGAATTGCTCTCAACCACCGCCTGCATCCAGTCGAGATATACCATGTGTAGATGGGTAGCTATATAGATACATAGATACATAGATGGGAATACAAACTGCATAGATGAGTTTTAAAAATTGTTGAACGATAAGTAGTAGGTATGATTTCCAGGCGCACCGGCCGCGTTTCCAAAGAAGATGTTTTTCCCAGACTGCTCTTCCCTGATTCGAGGTGCTCCCAGACATGACTCCGGCGCTCCCAGGTTTCTCACCGGCACTCCCAGATGCTCCCAGGATTGTCGTTGGCGCTCCCTGGCTTGTTGTTGGCGCTCCCTGGCTTGTTGTTGGCGCTCCCAGTTACTCTGAAGGCCGGCAGGATTGCCCTCCTAGTGTCTGATAGTCTCCTGAAATTGACGCATCTAAGTTTACACTCCACATCCTCTCAGACACTCCTGGAGGCTTCCAGTGACTAAAATACATTTTGCTGATGAACGCAATCTCAAAACCAAGTCATAAGCCCAAATGGGCACAACTAGCACCTCTGATTCTTGAACCGGTGATAAGTCCTCCATATACTGAACCCCGAACGCCATTTTTCAACTTTCACTTGCGCGAGCCATTACCTGGGCATTGAGGCCTAGAGTTGTGACGTATGCTACTTCATCTGCTAGACAAAGCCGTTTTTGCAGTCTCGGTGCCATAAAGATGCTTGTCACGCCGCAATCGACGAGAGCTCGCTCGCGTTGCATTTCCCCACTTCGATCACTTATACATCCCTCGTGGATTATATGGGACGTGTCCGGTCTGGAGGTGCCGCATAAGTACTGATTTGAGATGAGAGCGATTGGGCTCTCCAACAGCACCCTTGACTTCAAAGCGATCGGATGCGGTTGTATGCTGTCCACCGTCGCCATCAGAGTCTGCTTTGCCAACCTCTCTAAACCCAATTCTGCCTCGTCGAACCTCTCCTATCAGGCCAGATGCCGATAGAGGCCTATGAATTCTTTGGCTGTTGATTATCGAAGAAATTCTGTCGTTTCATTTGTTGTCCTCCTTCCCTGTTTGGACCTAATGTCTGGTCCTGCTGTGGTGGGCTACCTCCTCGTGAGTATTTAGGGCAGCAGCTCGCCTTGTGGTTCGGAGATGCCCATCATAAGCATTTACCTGTCAAACGTCAGCCTTTGAAGATTTCCGTTGGTACCCATTATGGTGCTGGCGGTAAGCCTGACAATTGTTCTCCGCCGCCTGATTTGCCATGTCTGTTTGATCCCGATTGGCCGGATTTGCCGCCACCGGTGGTGTCGGCTGGCTTGGAGATGGATGGCGATAGCCTCGTTTGCTGCCTTTGGAAGACGAGTCTGTAGGCTGTTTCTGCTGCTGTTGTTGCTGTTGTTGCTGCTGCTTTAGCTTCTTGTTTTCGACAAGTGTAACTTCCGAGGCTGCGGACTTATCGAAGAATTTGGCCAAGGTGTTAAATCTGCCACAGCCGGGGATCATCGGTTCAACTTTGTTCTTGTGAGAGTTGCAGAGACCTGCCCAGGCAATATAATAGAGAACTTCTTCATGCTTCTGTTGGTTCCACCCAGCCTGTCTCCAATTAGCTTTCAATCGATTCGCATAGGCTCTGACCGATTCTTGTGGAAGTTGTATGTATTCCTGAATCAGCGTGATCTCCGCCACGCATACGCATCGTCTGGCCTTATCACCATAAACCTTGGCCATCTCTTGTGAAAAGAGGTGCAAGTCCTGTAGACATGAGTCGGATTCCGCAGATAAGTCACCCGCCCATTCCGAAGGATCTGCCATCGCCGTCTGCCCATGTGTCAGGTTTCGATGATTACTCCAGGCGTCCAGAAGAGAGATCACGTATTTGACATGATCGGGTACACCGCGTGGGAATAGGTGGCCGTGGGAGTTGAAATTTGAGCGTAATCCGTCCCGAAATCGGTCCTGCTCTTTTGCACTGTTGCAGAACCTTACGAGGTCAAACGTCTTATATATATTCCGCCTTGAGCCTACGGTGCGTTGTTTGATGTGTTTGCCACGTTCGGCAGCCTATGGATCCCGTTAGGCAGCCATTTGTTCCGATTCGGCCACCACCCTCCCCTATTTGAGTCTCTATTCAGCTTTCCTCTGAGCTTGATTTTCGAGCAGCATATCCAGCATCAACCATTTTTGAGTCGCCACATCTAGACAATCCTCGTCAGTAATTTGCGAATGGAGACCACCACCATCATTGTCGATCGGACTATCTTTGTTTCTTTGACCTCTGAGGTCATTGTTGTAGTCATTGTCATTGTTATCGTCATCGTCATCGGCAATCTCAGCCTCCGGTAAGACTGTTGGAGTACTGCGTTCGGCTGTCGATGCCGCTGCCTGCAGAGTGTCATCAATCTCATGGATGTCAGTGACGTGCAATTGAGTTCTGGTAGACTTCTTTGGAGGTATGTTTTTTGATAAAACGCGTTATTTTGTGGCGATGCGTAGAAAGTGATAAATCGTGAGATCCCGTAAGCGAAATCTATCAAATTAATTAAGATCAATAATCGTGTAAGGCGGTATATCTGTATATGGCCGTGTATGAGAGTATGTGAGACAATACGGTTGCGCACGTGCATGTGGTAATATAATAGAGTAGTTGATAGGTAAGATTATTGTGAGTCGTCTATATAAGGTTGGTTGTTACCCGGCCCTGGACACGTCTCGTGCCATTGGTGAGAACCTAATCATGACTGGCATTATTGTTAGGGGGGTACTTAGGTACTAGACACTAGTACTAGCACAGCCCTAGATCCTATTTTCGTCTGAGATTACTAATAATCTTCTCTTGTATATTGGCAAGGTTAGTATACGTATTTGCTTGTTGTCAATTTTTGGAGGCTTCTGCTTGCCAAGCCTTTTTTATTTGTCTTTTCGATTGAGGTCGAGGATCGATGCGTCCCCATCTGGTTCGCCTTAAAGGTTCACAGCTATCCTTATCCGTAGATCTAGCTGGCAAGTCGTTTCCAGACTGATCAAAAGTATTCCTGGTGATATCTCTCGGAGTGCTAGATATATCTCGCAAACCTATCCCTCTTCTGGATACAAGATGATCGATAGGAATCACTAAGGCATCGGTCAGCCCAACGATTCCCGATATCCACCAAACCCAATTGGCGACAAAGAGATACTGAGTATCTCTGCTGAATGATATTATTTTTTCGAGAGCGTATACGATTACGTCCTTATCGTTATCGAAGGTAATAGTCATAAAGCGTTAATGGTATACTTTATGGTACAGGGCTGCCGCTACAAAAAGCTAATAGATTTTAAATAATAATAATAGGTATAGGTATCATAAAAACTCAATAATAAATAAAGGTCTTCTTTCACTGGTAGGTTTCTGACTGTTCGCTGCCAGAGCTTGTTCTTTCATTGTCGAGGACAATGTGATCTTTTTTATAGTCATGTTCGAGGGTCTCCGCTCTTTGCGCGCCCGTACTTCCATGCCATGATTCCGTTGCTCATAATTGCTCTATTGCGATCGCGACTTACATTCTTTCCGAATGCGCCCGGTAATAGATGCCAGACGTCCCTTAGGTTATCGTGTTCATATAATGTGGTTTCAAAGCATTATGCTCCTGATTAAATTCAGGCCATCGATCATATTAAATTACGTCACACATGTATCAGATCATAACTTCAACCTCGACATCTTGCTTCCCATTTGTTCAGTAGCTAGAACATCTGACGACCTTAGTCTTATCAGTGCTTTTCGCAATCTATTATTAATAGCTCTTCACTATTAATTGCCTAACCATTAATTTGGCTATTCGGCATTGCGTCAGAGATTCAATTGGCGACCAACCGATACTCTGCTCGTGGAGATAACGACACGTCAACCTCGTATTTGAACTGAGTGTGACGTTGCAATGCATGCTGTCTTAAACCAATAAGCCGGTTTGCTTGTGGCCTCTTAGCTTCAGCCAATGTCATTAATCCGTCAGACGCTGCATGCTTAGGTCTCGATGTTCCATAGACCGGGGAGTGCCGAAAGTACACTCACCGCTGAGCGCGTGAGCTTGAAGATCCCTCTTACTAGCATATTGCATTATCGTCTGCTGCACACGTAATTCTGTGTAATTGCAACTTAACTATGTGTTGTCCCGCTAGACAAGGTTTAATAGGTGTGGCCAATAATTATGTGCACTGCTGAAGGTTTTTCACTTCCCAGTAATGGCGACACAATTGCATTATCACATTTGAATCCGCTAGTGTGACCGTAGTTCTCACTAATTGATCGACACGCGGCTCCAGTGTAAACCCGCTAAGGTTCACTTGACTGACCAACATGTTCACGTATTTGCAGGTAGGTGTTTTGCATATGATCATCGTAGATATGTCACATGTACCTGCTTTGTTCAAACATGTATCATTACCGCTGCTAGAGAAGAACCCCTATCACTACCTCCCTCTCTAGGACTGGTGACCCAACAGTTGCTCCGTCTTAAGAAGTGAATCGTAACTCAAGTTTTGTACTCAGAACCAGCTCCTCGCACGGCACAAGTGTGCTTCATCCGTTCATCGTTCTTCAATTCTTTCTGTTTATCGTTTGTCAACTTTTCCCATTTATCGTTTATGAACTTTTCCCGTTTCTTGTTCGTCAACTTTTTGTTTATCGTTCGTCAACTCTTCGTTTCTTTTCAAGTCCATCACTTAAACTTCGAAACCCATAGCATAACCTCCCTCTCTGAAGATGATTACCCAATGCTTTCTGCCGTCTTTTCTGGATATTTTTAAGATGCGTTTACTCCTCAAAGGTACATACACATTCTCATAATTAACTCATTTACTCCAAAGATACATATAAGCTCAGAATTACTCTGATAGCCCATTTACTTCTTTGATACATATAAGTTCAACTCATTTACTCCAAAGATACATATAAGCTCAGAATTACTCTGATAGCCCATTTACTTCTTTGGTACCTAGAAGTTTCTCAGCAAGTTTAAACAACTTGTAGCACAATTAAGAACAGTAATGATATTAATCAATACTTATTCCAAAACCAAGCTCGTGCTTGAATGTCTGAACTTTTACACATTGAATCAGGACACTAAACGTTCCTTAGATTCACAATAATTTCCAGAATATTTCCAAATGTCAAGAAACATTCTGATGATCTACTATCGTCGCCTTGATGGTGTCACCCACATGAGGGTCAGACAGGACAATCAGAACACGCCCAAATTATTTAGTTATGTTCCTTTAAAGTCTTCAACGCATAATCTTTACTCGTGCTTACAGATGAATTCTTATAATCATACTCGTACCTTGTAGACATAGTCTATAAGGTAACCAGCATAAATTATTCTATATTTTATCTGTAACCATTTGCTTCAATTGTGTTAAATAAGATAAAGGTATCTTAAGTCCTCGTATCCGAGAATACCTGAAGACATCATACATATCCTGAAGACACCATACATCTCCTGAAGAAATCACACATGTCCTCGTTTCTCTTAGTCGAAGGTTTTCCGAATGTTGATGAGAATACCTGAAGACATCATCCATGTCCTCATTTCCCTTAGTCGAATATTTTCCGAATGTTAATGAGAATACCTGAAGACATCATACATGTCCTCGTTTCCCTTTATTGGAACGTGATTCAAAAGTCGAATGAGAATACCTGACAATACCATAACGTATCATCGTTTCTCGTTATTGAAAAGTAATTCGAATGAGAATGAGAATACCTGTCAATACCACAACGTACCATCGTTTCTCTTTATTGAAAGGTAATTCGAAAATTGAATGAGAATACCTGACAATACCATAATGTATCATCGTTTCTCTTTATCGAAAAGCAATTGCAAAATTGAATGAGAATACCTGACAATACCACACCATACCATCGTTTCTCTTTAATGAAATGTAATTCGAAAATCGAATGAGAATACCTGACAATACCATAACGTATCATCGTTTCTCATAATATATCATCATTTCTCATAACGTATCATCGTTTCTCTTGATTGAAAGGTAATTCAAAGATCGAATGAGAATACCTGACAATACCATAACGTATCATCATTTCTCTTTATTGAACAGTAATATTTAACTACCTCCCTCTCTAAAGGTGAACACCGGGCACCTTTTTTATTATGTAATCATATTCAATTGCCTCATCTTTATTAGACTATATTTCAGATAGTAAGTCTGAATAGCGATATGCTGTAATCTTTATCCATAACGGATCATTATAATGTTAAAACATTATCATGCAACATAATTAATTTAATGGCACAGTAATATACTGAGGTAATATTATTGAAATAATATCGAAGTAACTACTGAAGTAATAGGCGAATGTAATATCGACGAAATAATAATGAAGATATTAATTACCAAAATAAGATGCGCAGGTAATATTGACAAACTAATATTTGTAGATATTAATTACCGATGTAATATAGGAAGATAATATCGACGAAGTAATGTCGAAAATATTAATTACCGTAGTAATATTCGAAGATAATATTGAAAAAATAATATTGAAGGTTTTAATTGCCATAGTAATATTCGAAGATAATATTGACGAAGTAATATCGAAGATATTAATTATGGAAGTAATATACGAAGATAATATTGACGAAGTAATATCGAAGATATCAATTACTAAAGTAATAGGTGAAGGTAATATCAACAAAATAATATCGAACAGATTAATTACCGAAGTAATATGCGAAGGTAATATGGACGAAGTAATATTGAAGATAATAATTACCGTAATAATATTCGAAGGTAGTATCGATGCAATAATACCGAAGATATTGATTGCTGAAGTAATATGCGAAGATAATATCGACGAAGTAATATCGAAGATATTAATTACCGAAGTAATAGGCAAAGGTAATATCAACAAAATAATATTGAAGATATTAATAACTGAAGTAATATGCAAAGGTAATATCAACAAAATAATATTGAAGATATTAATTACCAAAGTAATATGCGAAGGTAATATCGACAAAATAATATTGACAAAATAATATTGAAGATATTAATTACCTCCACCGTATAATTGGTGGTGACAATATTGAAACTGTAGTCGCATCATGGTCTTTAACGTCAACTGATTAACTTTCACAAAAAGTAAAATCCTAGACGTATAAAGCTATTATCTCGTAATCTGCATTATAACAACACTCGCTCGATCAATATCGGGCTAATGATTACGCTCGATGGCATCCCTAAGCTTATCATCGGGCTAATCGTCAAACCATTCCGTTGACTGATTTGTCTTCTTTCCATACGAAGACCACTCGTCATTCACCTCTGATTCCTCGTATTCTTCTTCTATTTCCTCAGAATACCACCTTCTTGTGCCCATTGATTCTTAGCTTCTCTAAGCTCCCTTTCGAATATTTTCTGATAATATTCTTTGGCTTCATCCCAGCCATTATCACGCCCTTCCAAGAGCCCCTGGTTATAACCGTCGGTATAGCCACTATCTTTTCCTTCATTATACAGTTTCCAGTCTCGAAGTGTATATTTATCGATTTTTGCATATGCAATCTGGATGGATTCCTCGAATTGTTGAATCCATTCCGGAGGTGCTAACCATACATTATTTTCCCAAAATGTATAGTATCTCATAAGCATCGATTGCTCGATAACTTTCCATACTTTAATCATAATTATTATAATGCAATATTGATCAATATATCATATAAATGATCCAACTTGGGACTCGTAAGATCTACCACTGGCTGCATTTTGCCGATGATCTATTGTTTTTGCAATAACACCACTCAGTCATATCTTTCTTTTTGCAATCCCAATCCCAATCGTCAGCCCACGAATGGTATTCTTTCCAGTGGTCCTTCAAAATAATATCTTCAATCGCAAGTAATTCGCCTTTAATAGCGGATTGTCGATAGTATTCTACCCAAGGTTTGGGTGTCTCGGGTTCTGCGTAGAATATTGGATTATCCCAGTCGTCTTCTATTTTTTCGGATAAAATTGTGTCTATTGATTCAACTATATTCAAAAGTTCGTACTGGAATAGATTAGGCGTATATCCGGTTAATTCGAATACATTAATTGGCATATAGTTATTTTCGCCTGAATATTATAACCTCTGATAACTTATCAGAAATTATATCTTCCTGGTAATATTTAGTCTGAGGTTCCCGGATATTAGGTCCTTGATAATATTCCGGAACGTAACAATGCCAATTATAATATTCGCGTATCGTAACTGGTATATGAAATAGTAATGTAACCGTAAAATTTGTTAGTTTCGTTGATACGACTACCAATCTGTATTTTGGTGCACGCAATAAAAGAGCTCCTTGCTTCTTAAGTGCCTTATATGCCTTGAGCTCTTCTTCTTGCATTTATAATAAACCTAGGAACGTAGAGTTTATTATTTATTATACTGATAGGGGGGTACTTAGATACTAGACACTAGTACTAGCACAGCCCTAGATCCTATTTTCGTCTGAGATTACTAATAATCTTCTCTCGTATATTGGCAAGCTTAGTATTCGTATTTGCTTGTTGTCAATTTTTTGCGGCTTCTGCTTGCCTAGCCTTTTTTATTTGTCTTTTCGATTGAGGTCAAGGATCGATGCTCCTCGTCTGGTTCACCTTAAAGGTTCGTAGCTATCCTTATCCATAGATCTAGCTGGCAAGTCTTTTCCCGACTGATCAATAGTATTCCTGGCGATATCTCTCGGAGTGCTAGATATATCTCGCAAATCTATCTCTCTTCTGGATTCAAGATTATGGATATGAATCACTAAGGCGTCGGTCAGCCCAACGATTCCCGATATCCACCAAACGCAATTGGCGACAAAGAGATACTGATTATCTCTGCTGAATGATATTATTTTTTCGAGAGCGTATACAATTATGTCCTTTTCGTTATCGAAGGTAATAGTCATAAAGTGCTAAAGGTATACTTTATGGTGCAGGGCTGCCGCTACAAAAAGCTAATAGATTTTAAATAATAATAATAGGTATAGGTATCATAAAAACTCAATAATAAATAAAGGTCTTCTTTCACTGGTAGGTTTCTGACTGTTCACTGCCAGAGCTTGTTCTTTCATCATCGAGGACAATGTGATCTTTTTTATAGTCATGTTCGAGGGTCTCCGCTCTATGCGTGCCCGTACATCCATGCCATGATTCCGTTGCTCATAATTGCTCTATTGCGATCGCGACTTACATTCTTTCTGAATGCGCCCAGTAATAGATGCCAGATGTCCCTTAGGTTATCATGTTCATATAATGTGGTTTCAACGCATTATGCTCCTGATTAAATTCAGGCCATCGATCATATTAAATTACGTCAGACACGTATCAGATCATAACTTCAACTTCGACATCTTGCTTCCCATTTGTTCAGTAGCTAGAACATCTGACGACCTTAGTCTTATCAGTGCTTTTCGCAATCTATTATTAATAGCTCTTCACTATTAATTGCCTCACCATTAATTTGGCTATTTGGCATTGCGTCAGAGATTTAATTGGCGACCAACTGATACTCTGCTAGTGTAGATAACGACAGGTCAACCTCGTATTTGAACTGAGTGTGACGTTGCAATGCATGCGGTCTTAAACCAATATGCCGGTATGCTTGTGGCCTCTTATCTTCAGCCAATGTCATTAATCCGTCAGACACTGCATGCTTAGGTCTTGACCTTCCGTAGACCGGAGAGTGCCGTAGGTACTCTCACCGCTGAGCGCGTGAGCTTGAAGATCCCTCGTACTAGCATATTGCATTATCGTCTGCTGCACACGTAATTCTGTGTAATTGCAACTTAACTATGTGTTGTCCCACTAGACAAGGTTTAATAGGTGTGGCCAATAATTATGTGCACTGCTGAAGGTTTTTCACATCCCAGTAATGGCGACATAATTGCATCATCACATTTGAATCCGCTAGTGTGACCGTAGTTCTCACTAGTTGATCGACACGCGGCTCAAGTGTAAACCCGCTAAGGTTCACTTGACTGACCAACATGTTCACGTATTCGCAGGTAGGTGTTTTGCATATGATCATCGTAGATATGTCACATGTACCTGCTTCGTTCAAACATGTATCATTACCGCTGCTAGAGGAGAACCCCTAACAATTACACTGGTCTTCTAACTGATTTACATTTCGCTGATGATATCCACTGCTACCAGCTTGCTCCAAGTGAAGCCAGATCTACTGATACCAGGAAAGCCAGATTCACCCCTACCAGCGAACTGAAATCTGCTGCTACCAGTTTGCACCCAGCAATGTTAAATCATCAGTGAGGTATGGTGCTCCCAGCAAAGCCAGTTTCACCCCTACCAGCGAAGCCAGATCCACCGCTACCAGCATGCCCGCAGGGTATCCAGTGTCACTCCTACCATCAAAGCCAGATCCAACACTACCAGCTTGCTTTCAGTGAAGCCAGTTTTACCCTACCAGCAAAGCCAGATCCACCTCTCGCAGCATGCTCCCAGCATAGCCAGATTAACCCTTAGCAGCAATACCTGATCTACAGCTACCAGCTTGCGCCCAGTGAGGCCAGCTTGACCCCTGCCAGCAAAGTCAGATCCACGTGCGCCACCTGGCTCCCGGCGAAATCAGATTGCAAGAGAAGTAAGTTGCTCATAGAGAGGCAAGTTGCACCTCTACCAGCGAAGTCAGTTTCCCCGTACCAGTAAAGTCAGATTCCCCCCTAGCTTCTTTCTCCAAGCATTGTCTGTTTCAACTCTACCAGCAAAGACAGATCCACCGCTACCAGCTTGCTCCCAGCGAATCCAGTTTCACTCCTACCAGTAAAGTTGGATCCACCTGAACCTGTTTGTTCCCACCAAAGCCAGTTTCACCCCTATAAGTGACACTGGAGCCACCTCCACTAGCTTGCTCCCAGCACAGTAAGATTGTCAGACAGGTGAGAGTGAGCATGTCAGATCTGTGAAACCATGCATGTCAGAGCTTTAAACATGACAATTTCAGAGTTGTGAAAGTGACCATCTAAGGGTTGGGGGAGTGAGCTTCTCAGAGTTATGGAAGCAAGCTTGTCACAGTCGTGGGAGCAAGCTTGTGAGGGTTCTGAAAGCAAGCTTGTCAGAGTTGTAGGAGCAAGCTTGTCAGAGTTGTGAGAGTGAGCATGTCAGAGTTGTTGAAGCAAGCTTATCAGTGTCATGGGAGTCAGAGTTGACTAAGCAGGCATGTTGGAGATAACAGGATCCATGTTAAAGATTCAACACCAGTTGTCAGAGTAGCAAATGAATGAATCATTGTAATAACTATATGGTATAATCCATGAATTGCAGTATATAATTGTTATGGGGGTGTATACCCTAACTAACTCAACAAGGTATCCGCCGATACTGAGTCAGTACTAGGTCCACATCCGTAGATTCTATTCCTCTGTGTCGGAACTCTGTAGAGGATATCTTTGCTGAAACGGTTTTGACTTAAGATGGCTTGCTGTTTCTTTCTCTAATTTAATAGGCCTTGCACAGTCATTAACTCGATGACTGCTTTCCCTCTCGCTTGGCCAGGCACAACGTAGACACTCGCCGGCTGCGTTCCGTCGGGCTATTTCTGTTGCCTCAATTCCTTCAGTCCGTTCGTAGCTCTTGACTCTCTTATCAATCAAATCCGTACTAAGGTTACTGATAACCTGATCCCGTATTTCATCCAGCCTCTGGGTTCGTAAAGCTTCTGCTGTTTTCTTAGAATCCCGAAGTCATTTAATCTTCTGAGCCTTCTTGATTTGCTTCTCCATATGTGGCAAGGGATTTGCTTGGCTAGGTTGCCAAGTGTTAAGAGCTCGTACTGATTCCTCTATGAACTGTCCAGCCCGATCCAGAATTTGATCTGCCTGTCTATCGTGTGTAAAGTCCCTAGATATAGCCGGAACAGACTTGTTACATTCTCTTGAATCTTCCTGGGTGTCTGGAGGTGTTGCAGATACTTCTCGTTCTGAAGATGCAACGTAGCTAACCTCAGCTCGGTTTCGGCAGTTGTCAATATGTACGATTAATCCTTGCTCCAATCCGATAATAGATGCTAGCCACCAAATGCACTGGGCTACGAAGATCTGCTGAGTCTTTCTGGTGTATGAAATATCTTTCTTGAGAGCATATACAATAACGTCATTGTCGTTCTCGAAGGTAATCGTCATTCGTTTAAAGTACTTCCCAAGGTGCTGGGCTGCCGCTACACAAAGGTAATAGATTCATAGGTATAAATTAATAGGTATAGGTATCAGAAAAACGCAATAATAAATAAGGATATTTCTCTGCTGGTAGGGATTGTCCTCGTTCCTTCGAACTCAATTTCGAACCCCCCTTTCATTCCTGGAACAACATGATCTTGGTATAGTCCCTCGAAACCCTCTTCAGACTATGATTGAATTCCTCAATGATAAGCGTGTATCTGTGCATCTTACATTCATAGAATGCGCCTGGTAGAGATGGCCACGCATCCCTTTGGTTATCATATTCATGCATGAGATCATATCGGCTCATAAATCAGACCATACTTTAACTTAGACATCTTGCAAATCGTGTTGTTCTTGGTAGTTGGAACGCCCACTCTAAGGTGACACGTCACTTAGATTATTAACTCATCCCGAGATTAGTAACTCATAGGCTTAAGTTGGTTACTATCCGCTGCTATGCCATCGTAGACCTTGTACGCGCGCAATCACCACCAATGATTAACAATGCGAAACCAACTCCATCAAATCAATGAATGATGTCCGCTTTCGGCTCAAAGCCAACGTCATAGTGCCTCAGTCATATGTGCTTAGGTGTTGACCATAACCCGGACGTGCCCCTAAAAAGGAGAGCCCTTTACTTGCACGACTGCCATGCAACCCTATGCAACCGCAAAGTCTCTAGGAATGAATCTGGTTGAAAACAACTTGCTCGGCAGGACATGGTTCTTTCGATTGGGCTAGGTGCTTCATCATCAAATCAGCTGCCGCAGCACTTGCTTTCAATGACTCCGCTAAGCCCTCACTTATCCAATCGAGATGTGACTAGTATGCCCCCGCTAAAGAGCATACCGCATGGTAACTAAGTACCATTACACTGATAGGCGAGAACCCCTAACAGGCAATGGTTCAGTTCTGACCCAGACCCTGACCCGAAATGACGGTCCGGAACCGTTGCCAACACTAGAGTTGAGTTGCTCCCAGACTTGTCGCCACTGCTCCCAGGTTTGTCAGCGGTGTTCCCAGGTGCTCCCTGGCTTGTCGTCGGCGCTCCCAGTTACTCTGAAGGCTGGCAGGAATGCCCTCCAAGGGTCTCATACTCTCCCGCAATTGACGCATCTAAGTTTACACTCCACATCCTCTCAGACACTCCTGGAGGCTTCTAGTGACTAAAATACATTTTGCTGATGCAGCTCTTGTGACAGAGTCTGAATATGCAGATGCTATTTTAGGATTTGGAAGTATAGGTCGAAGCATACTAATAAGACAATATCCCATTAAGTGGGGTCAGTAATTGGCTTGGTCTGTACATGTATGGTTTCGTTGCACAGGGGGACCTTTCTCCAATGGCCAAGTTAACATGGAGCTGACAGTTCAAGGTATTTTAGCGGTGGCCTGCACATCCCGATCAACCATAGAGTGATATATCAGCAGAGGCCATGTGGGATGAGCTGGCCGCACATACACATGATGTGTCTTGATAGATGGCAATCTGTGTGCACTGTGCACACTGATTCAAAGTTGAAAAAAACATGATGAGAAAGAAGGAAACCAAAATGGAAAGTGCGCTACAGACAGGGATACATGCCTTTCAGAGGGTTATTTGTCGCTCTCGAGGTGTACCTGAGCTGAAATGATATATCCATAATAATTTGCAGCTTGTCAATGTTTCATATTCTGACAGAAGTAATCAATATTGCCTAGACTGACTTTATTGCAACTGTGATTGGGAAATATGCAGCGATCGATTGGTCATATGGATATGTACTCAAGCCTTTCCAGTGCACCTTAACTTCGACCACATGCCAGCCAAAGCTGCGGCTATGCCACGCATATGCAAGCTGTGTCTCATATTTTAACCGAAGTACTCAATCTTGCCTAGAGTATCTCAGTGCCAAATGGGATTGGGAAATGTGTTCTGCTGGAGCTGTCATAATGCGACTGAGGACATATGTAGAGGATTCTCCGGCACACCACATTGTCGATCATATGCCAGCACATGGTGTCGCATTGCTACGAATCTTCAAGCTGGTGTCTGGTATTCTGATACAGCCACTCAATATCGCCTCGCCTGAAATCATTACCAAATGGGATTGGCAAATGTGGAGGGCTTAATCTGTAGTCACGAGACTGATGACTGATCCCAAGGATTCCCCGGTGTACCTGAAAGTGGTTGTATTTGGTTTTTTATTCCATTGCTTTGACTTCCAAATGCATACGTGGCCTCAGACTTCTGGTGGACCACAAGCTCGCAACTGACAAATGATTCGAAGCGTTTGGCTACATCATGCTCAACATTCAACTTATGTCATTTATTGTGATATAGGCCAGCCGGGAACATGTAATGTGGCTTATCAATTGACTTCATCTTATATTCGTCATTATTATTAATCAAGAACGCCAATGAAATCCCCAACAAAAGATTTGACCATCAGATCTTTGATTCGCTTCAAAAATATCAGAGAGAAAGGAATTATCTATACAGTATAGTAAGTGTTAGCAACAGGTGCAGGTAACCCGCCAGCGGTATGGGTTAGGACCACAAAAAAGGGTTAGTTCGGTTCCAGACCTGTCCAAAAACCCGACCAGCTGACTCTTGGCGGGCCAAACCCAGACCCGTACCTGTCAACGCGCGGGTTTCGCTAGGTTGGGTTAGACGCATCGGTTCCATTATATGGTTCTGCGTTTCGGGTTTCACATTTCTGGTCGCATTCAGATATGCTACTGTTAATCGTAAAATATTGACATTGGTACGTCAAAGTTTATTGTCGATGTATTAGCCGCCTTGCTGTGCAAAACAAGCATACTCACGCACCCAACCACATCCTGAAAATGAGCGTGAACATAGCGTCAACGATATTTGGTCTTGCATCTTCGGTAATATGAGTGGTGCTTGATCACAAGCATCCATAAAGAAGCATATGGCAGCCTGTATAGGCAGATATGTATGGGACATTCTAGCCACATCCTCCGGGACAGTAACGACTTAGTTCATTCATAGAGCTACCACGATGTATTCTTGAGCCTTTTAGTGTATAATAACAGTCAAAACGATTTATATAGACAATAACCGCCATATCGCGGTGTGATTAACCATGATGGAGGGCCAACAACCATTGACACTCTGTTGACGCTCATTTTGATGATGGGGCAGGAAGCGTTTCACTTTCACTTTTGCCTATACAGGTAGCCAATAATCAGTTTATCACAATGTGCAATCTGGCGCCCCCCAGAATACCCATGATACACCACCAACAATCGTTGATGCTCCGTTGACGCTCATTTTCGTGATGGGGCAGGGAGGGTATTGCAATCTGTTTTGCCTATAAAGGTAGCCAAAAATCCCTTTATGACTAACTACAACCTATCGGAGGTGTGATTTCCCAGGACGCATGACCAAAAATCAGTGACGCTCCGTTGACACTCATTTTCACGATGGGGCAGGGAGGGTATTGAAATCCGTTTTGCCTATCAAGGCGGCAAAAAATTGCTTTATGACTGACTCCAACCTATTGGTGGTGTGATTTCCCAGGACACATGATCAAAAATCGTTGACGCTCTGTTGACACTTATTTTCAAGATGAGGTAGGGAGCATGTCGTTATTATTTGGCCTATAAAGGCGGCCAATACTTGGATTATATATAACAACAAGCGAATCAATTTTAAATTACCAGACTTATATGACCTACAATTGTTGATGCTCCGTTGACACTCATTTTGCCATGGCTGTATCCACAATATGCAATCATTCAATTTGGCACAGTCCATCATGCACATTGTTTTGGCTGCCTTTCTAGCGTTTTCTTTTACTTTCTTCTTGATCACTACATTGTTCTTTAATAATACATAGATATATATAATAATAATCTCCAAAATCCCGTGTCTTTCGGTCAATGCTCGTCATCAGTTGCAGGATCGCCCAATATGCTGCTCTGGTCTTCAAAATGAATGTTAGCTGCATTACCACACACCCGATAGTGAACTAACCTTCATCAGTCAGCATATCTGGATCAAAATCGATATTGTGCTGGGTATCTTCATCATCATTGAAACATTCTGCACTGGCATGAGCTTTATGCGAATACATATATCCGACAGGCAAATTGACGATTTGAAAACTTTGAGCTCCGGAAGTGTTACCGGCTGGGGGCGGGTGCCATGCCGGGCAGTGGTGGAGTTGGCTCTGGAGTCTGCTGTCTGGATCGGCCGGGTGGAGGTGCAGCTGTTCCTGTGCATCTCCAGCGTGTCTGCAGATTCTTTGCGGTGCCATTTTGGCAAGGAAGGCAGCCGGAGTTTGGTTTTGATGAAGCATTGCCGGGTGTCTTTGTATCGCAGCCTTTACCTTCTTATGCCCAGGAAACTCAACACCCTGCTTGTTCTCTTCTCGGATCTCGGCGCGTGGTTTCTTAATAAGATATTTCATTTCCTCTATTGCGGCGCGCGAAAAGCCGTCTTCGGCCATTTTGGCTATATTCAACCCCAGGTGCATGTCAGACTGTTCGAGCTGTACCTGACCTCCTTGCCTTGCCATAGTTGCAGACATGTTGAAAACCTACAAGACATTAGTTGCTGCTTCTAACAATGAAATTCGGCTATTGCCTCCACCATATACTCTTCCGTAGCCTCCTCTAAGGTGAATAAAGCCTGCTTCATCCACTCATGGGGACCCTTATCAGGAAATTAATCTGCAAAAATCCCAGAGCTGACAACATCATGATGTTCGATTTCGCGGACAGTGTGGACAAATGCCATTGTCGACCGTGGAGGTTTCCCGTTATGGGCAGCTATCAATTCATTACATAGCTCTCTACGGACACCTGCTGTACATCATACAGTTAATTGACTGCTGTTTGCCTCAATATGGATATACTCACATCCAACTGCATGCTGCTTCCTATTTTTGCTGCTTCCAGTCTTACAGATGATTTTTAAATGTGCAACCTGGGTCATATGTTTGGTGGCTGGATTGGCAGCGTCGCGGTGAACTAACTTCTGTCTGCGCTCTTGCTGTGTGCCAAGGATTGCCATATTTGATATAGCGCCCGCCAATCTGCCGGTATTCGATCCCCTCTCACCTGGCGGCAGTAGTTGTGTATCCATGATGTGCTAGTGTAGAATTGAAGAGGAAGATGATAACGAGAGGAAGTGGGAAGCCCTGAGGACTATATAATTAGCTTCATGTCAGAATGGAATAAGTAGCTGCCAACATGATCGTTATACTCAAGATGAAACCTGCTGAGTATGGCTGCAAGTTGCAGGGGTTTCCCACCACCCCGCAATTTGCAATAAGTCAGTCTGATGTTGTTTGTTTGTTAACAGGGATAAATTGTGGTGTACTACCGCTGGAATCGCCTGATTGCTAAAAATTTAGAGGATGTTGTTCGAGGGAAAGGACATCTGCTGATGTTTGTCTCAAATAATGCCTGGGATATTACATTAAAATGATGCTAACAATCATGTCATGATGTACGGTTAGCGTCACTATTCCTGATTTCTCAACAGTCTAGAGGGAAATTTTGCTTTGTTCAAGATGAGTAAACGTACCAACCTTGACATAAAAGACACAGCTTGCCTCCATATTGTCCATAACTTGCAACATCCAACATCTCGCCCAACAACAAAGTCAACGCAAACTTCAATTGTCAATGCTTTGAAAAAGAACTTTTCGCCACTTTTGGCAGGCAGATACGGCAAATTGACAAAGCGGTCAACCCAATGACGTCATCAAGCAAATGGAGGCAAGAGCGGCTTGGAGGCAGAGAGAGTCCGAGCTCTTGGGGCATTGCGCAGCTGGAGATCCAAAATGTAGCTTGCAGCGAAGAAACAACGAGAAACGCACTTCTTAAGCAATGAAGAGAAAGAAGAATGGATTGAGGACTATGTTGAGAGAGAAACCGCTGGTGCAAGAAAGCAAGTTGAAGATGCAGAGGAAGCGGTTCAGCAAGAGCAGGACGATATCACGCATGCTGTACTGGCGGGATGGACGTCCAGAGAGCCCGAAAATACATTTGAAGAGATGCTGGTTGCTATCGGAGACAGTCTGAGTGATCTTGTAAGTTCTGATAGTGGGGAGGATGGGGAAGATGAGGATGATGAAGAGGGCAAGCTGAGGGAAGATGTCAAACATGGCTGGGTGATGGGCACAATCACCAAAACGATACAGCAGCGCATGGAGAGGATTCGGCAGAAGCAGATGAAGCTCGACCAATTGACTCAACCGGGATGGGAGGATGCAGCCGACTACTTCCGTGAATCAGATAAGATGCACGGCATATCCGAATTGAGGGTTCCGGTACTTGTTTAGCTGCCAACAGATGATGACGTTCCGGCACCTCCACCGACAACATTTGGAGAGCTTCTCGAGTGTCTTGAGATTGTCCCTGGAATATCGCAAATGCCGTGAGGAACTTCTCGACCAGGAAGTAGTCATATCAGGCTAGGTTCAGTGATGCCGCAGTCAAAATCAGGCTTACCTAGTGGTGAGCCTACCATTGAGCCCGATTCGCCAACGTTGTTGAAAGCGAAGCTAGTTTAACCAGTAAGCTTTTACTGCTGCATATAGCCTCCAGCTGATTACCATATAGATATCTGATTCCGACGAAGAGATGGTGACGGCTTCTGAGTCTGTGGAACAATAGATATGCAAACTGTAATTTTTGACCTCTGATCACGGTGAAAAGCAAGTTGTTTACCTATTTTGCTAGATGTCAGCTTTTTCTTGATTTCAGTGACCAAATTGTGAGACATGATAATTCGTCAGTGTATGTGCAAGGGTCGAATGCACAATGTGAAAGTTCTAGAATCCAAATTGCACTGTAAGACGGCCAACACGTTCGGTTTGTTTCTGCAAGTAACTGTTAAGTGACAAACCAAAAGCAATATTAGTGACGAAATGTGCTCACAAAATTGAAGTGAGTGATGTCATAGATGTCATAGAATGAGTGGTCAGTGCACATGACAAATTGATCTGAATGACAACTGTCATGCTGCATTCATCCATGTATCCAACTGCATAACTCTCCGTACAGACCAGGTGCACATCATTGAGATTTTGGAAATTGTTTGAGATAGGTCATGCAAATTGAGGAGAAGGAGCTGGATGAGGAATGGTGAGGAAGTCGAGCTAAATTTACCAAAAACTAGTGAAATGATCTACATGCCATCAATTCCCGGCCGAAAGCGCGGGAATGTGATAGGGCCATGTCTTTTCTCACTCAGACAGCGTAGATAGCAGTTGATCAGATATTGAGAGGTAACAAAACTCCTGGATGGAAACGATAATACATACAAACGTATTACTGGATGTCAATAATGTGTAAATGATTCATTGCATACAATGATTGCGTGTACAAAGGCTGTTTCGATGTGATTAATGTGAGTGTCAACAGAGTGTGAACGATCTTAAGTCATATACAATTGGCAATAATGGGCTGCATTGTCACATCCTTCCAAAGCGAATGTATAGGTCAGCGTTATTGCGAAAAAAGGAAATGACCCACTCCTTGCCACACCCTAACAATGAGTATCAACAGAGCATCAACGATTTTCGGCTTTGCGTTATGAAATATCCAGCAGGCTGTGCGGTTACAGTCAGTCCTAATGGAACTATCGGCCGCCTTTCTATGGAACACTGGTGGTGGCAACATTTCTACTATGTCCTAAAAATGAGCGTCAACAGAGCGTCAATGACTCTTGGCCTTGCATCTGAAAATATGCATGGGCTGTGCGGCAACATTACCCTATAATCGCGCTATCGGCCGCCTTTGTAGGCAACAACTCTTGCAACAACATCGCTACTATGTCCTAAACATGAGCGTCAACGGAGCGTCAACAACTTTTGGCCTTGCATCATGGAAAATCCTAGGGCTGTGCAGCAACATTAAGCTATAATCTGATTATCGGCTGTCTTTCTAGGTAAAAACGGTTCCGACGATTTCGCCACTATGTCCTAAACATGAGCGTCAACGGAGCATCAACGACTTCTAGCCATGCATCTTGGAAAGTCCGAGGGCAGTGCGGCGACATGAACACATAATCGAACTATTGGCCACTTTCAAGGCAATAATGCTTTCGACAACATCGTCACTATGCCCTAAAAATAAGCGTCAACGGAGCGTCAACAATTTGAGGCCTTCCTTCATCGAAAATCAAGGGGCTATGCGACTACAATGATCCATAATCGTACTATCGGCCACCATTCTACGCAGATATGCTTACAACAAGATCGTAACCATGTCTCAAAATGAGCGTCAACGGAGCGTCAACGATTTTTGCACTGGCATCTTGCATAATCTAACCGCAATGGAACGCAGATAAACCACAATGAACCTATTGGCAGCCTTTATTGGCAAAAATGCAAGTGACGATATCACGTCCGCCTCCTACAATTGAGCGCCCACGGGGCGTCAAGGCTCCGAACGCTACACAGCAATAAACTGCATTATGCTGTTCCTAAATGGAGTTTTATGCGGTCAGTTGTTGCAATCTGTCCTTGTATTCAACGTCACACATATGCATGGAATGTCTTACTGATTTGATTATTTTCCTTGTAGCTGTAGAGTCAATATTTAAGAACCTGCAGTCTGCTTTACTGTATCATTAATTTCAGCTGTCTCTCGAGTTGGATTACGTAGCTTCCTAATTTCTACCGCCATGTTGGATTCAAAATCTCGGAACACCTCATTGCTGGAGGTTATGATCTCTTCCAAAAACGAATGTGGAGTATTTATGCGCGATTTGAGCAACCTTACTTTGCAAATCATCTTCGATGCTTGGTGGGCTTCAATGAATCTGGGCTCGAAGGGGCCTATTGCGTGGAATAATTCTAGACATGCGCCTTCGTGCCGATTGTATTTACACTCTGGAATTGAGGAGTCCGGCAGCCCTGGCATCATATGTATCATTTGTCATCAAGTTCTTTGCCATCCATCAGAACATGGGACCAGCTCAATGGGGAAACACATGCTGGCAAAAGCTCACATCGCAAAGTTAAACGAATTAACAGAGTCAGAGGTCACTGAATTGACTAGTTCAACGGTGGATAAAACAGCTTTGGCCATCCTGAAGAGGCAAGGAAGTCGGGGAATCACAATAGTAAGTTTGCAGAGGAAAATCATATTTGATATCCAGTTTAATCCATATTGACCGAAATGACAGACAAAACATTCCAAGCTGGCAGCTAAGGACTTTGAAACTTCCGAATTTCACCAAGACACATGGAATCGCTACCTCATGTTAGCATTTGTTTCAGCACATATTCCATGGCATGCTATATCAAATCTTGAGCTACAACGGTTATATAAGGCATTACATGATGACCTAGTGCTATTGTCCGCTACTACCGTTAGCAACATTTGCCGGGGGGAATATGCACTGACTGTGGATGCAATTAAGAAGCAATTGCCAGTACAAAATAAAGTTAGTTTAGCTTTGGACGGATGGACATCAACAAACAAACTAGCCATAATGTCGGTTATTGCTTACTATATGGATCGAAATTGGGCATAACGTAAAGTTCAACTTGCTTTCAATGAGGTTGATCAGCTTTTCTATTCCCGTTTCGAAAGCTAATTAAGGATGATAGGTCAAGGGCCAACATACTGGAGCAAGGCTAGCCATACATTTGAAGGATGTGCTTGATCATTTTGAGCTTACTGACGGCTGTTTGCTTGGTATTACAACTGATAATGCTTCCTCAAACAACTCGATGACACGCAAGCTGCAATCAACACTTGAGGCCTCTGGAATCGAGTGGCCGGCACTGAGGAACCACATACCATGCATGGTGCATGTCATACAGTGTTACAGGGGTGTTAAACCCTAAGTAACTATACTTCCTAAGTAAGTACCGGGCACACGGCCGTAGATTCTAAATCTTCTTTCAAATATCACTGAGACTATGGGAAGAAACCTGTGCCGATAATGTAATCTGTAAGGCCTTCAGATGTCGCGCTGTTCTGGAATCTAACTTGATTTCTCTTCTGCACTGCGCTACCCCATGACCCCCTTTTTGGTCGAAAGGCCAGGCACAACGCAGGCACTCTCCTGCGCCCTTTCTTCTCTTAATCTCAGCTTCTTCAATTCCCACTGTTTGCGAATGTATTAAATCGTTCTTTTTCTTCCCAACCGTAAGATTATCCTTCGTTGATGCTAATGGGTTAATTCGTCTAGACCTAGTTATCCCCTTGGTTATTACGGCTGCAAGTCTTCGTAGTCTTCGAGAGTCATGTAGGTATTCCTCGCACTCCGTAAGCATCGTGTCCTGCTGTCTTAGGTCATCGTCCTTCTTTGACTCCCGGGTCCTAGCTAAATCGTTCTTAGACAAAGACAGTATTTCGGACCTAGTTCGTATATTATCAACGTGGATAATTATTCCGGCCTGTAGTCCTCAAACTGAAGATATCCACCACACACTTTGAGCCAGGAAAATATACTGGTTGCTTCTGGCAAATGCAATAATCTTTTCCAAGGTATATACTATAATTTCGCTATCGTTTTCAACGAATATAGTCATTCCCTGGATAATCTTTTTGCTCAAAATCAGATAGCCTCAGATAGGGTGTGGGGCTGCCGCTACACAAAGCTAGTAGATTCTAGGTATAGAATAATAGATATAGGTATCATAAAAACGCAATAATAAATAAGGATATTTCTCCGCTGGTAGGTAGGTCCCTTTTTCCACTTTTTGTTCGTGTCTTTTTCATTTTCGGAACAAGGTGATCTCTTTTATAGTCTCTCGAAACCCTGTTCAGAGTATGATTTAATCCCTCCATGATAGCCACGTATCTGTGTGTCTTACATTCATAGAATGCGCCTGGTGGAGGTAGCCACGCATCTCTTTGGTTATCGTGTTCATTCATAATATCATATCAGCTAATAAATCAGATCATAACTTCAACTTAGACCAGTCGCAGTCGTTTATCAAATCGGTAGTTGCAACGCCCACTCTAAGGTGACACGTCTGTTAGGTTATTAACTCACCCCCGAGATTAATAACTCATAGACTTAAGATGGTTGATATCCGCTGCTATCCCAACGTGGACCTTATGCGCATAATCAATCTAATTGATTAACATTGCGAAGCCAGCTCACTCAAATCAATAAATGATGTCCGCGTTTGGCTTACTGCCAACGCCATAGTCCCTCAGTTATATGTGCTTGGGTCTTCATCATAACCCGGATGTGCCCCGAGATCGGATAGCCATTCACTCGCACGACTGCCATGCAATCTATGCAACCGCATTGTATCCAAGAATGAATCTGGTTGAAAACAACTTGCTTGGCAGGACATAGTCCTTTCGATCTGGCATGTTGCTGCATCATGAAGTCAGCTGCCGCGGCACTATGCTTTCAATGGATCCGCTAAGCACAAGCTTATCCAATCGAGACGTAACTAGTATGCCCCTGCTAAAGAGCATACCGCATGGTAACCTGTACCATTACACTGGTAGGAGAGAACCCCTAACATACAGCTAGCTTTAGGTACATTCATGAGCAGTCTTGGTGTGAAAGGCCGCACCAAGTCTTGGGAAGCCCATGAGCGCGATCAGCAATTTGGAGAGAATGAAAGCATAGACATTGGGAAGAGTCAAAGACTTCGAAAAGAGGGCAATGCTAGAATCAACAAGATGTCAGCCATGAGACCAGGTTTAGCAAAGATAATTGAGAAAGTACTTATTTCATGATATTTTGAAAGTCCTCAAACTGACCTTCATATAGCAGAGAATGCTTGCAGTATTAATTACGCTGACACCTGGTCATCGAAACAAGTTCCTTGACTGTCAAAAAGCCAAAGTCCGGATTGTGGTACTTTCAGTTATGGATGTGAAGACACGTTCGAACTCCACACTGGAGCTGCTCGAGCGTACCTACCGATTACGGGAATTCACACGTGAGTGGCTTCAAAACCCCAAATACAGTGAATACCTGCCACTCTTCACAACTCAGAATGAATGGACGATTGTCAAGTATGTCATGGAAGTATTGAGGCCATTTCAATATTGGACCCATTGGATGTCAAAGAGGCATACAGTCACATTGCATCACGTTATCACAGTGTACAATGAAATGTTCAATCACATGGATGGCATGATACGAGCTTTGGCCAAGATAAAGACTCAATGGAAGGAAGACTTGTTCTTCGCTGTGAAGTTAGCTCGACAGAAGCTGTGTAAATACTATGCTGACGTGACTCCAACGACGGGCACGCTTCGTATTTCCGCACATATCCTTGATCCTTTCCAGAAGTTGCGATCGTTTGGAAAGTGGGACAAGTAAATGGATATTAATCCTGAGGACGAGACATCCTACACTACAAAATACCAAGAGGCCTTTCTGAAGTATGTAGAGAATGAATACTGTGCCAAACATCGACGTATGCCAGTCCATAACCTCGAAAGTGTACCGAATAGCAATCTAGTCCCCTCTGCAACGGCTTCAGGGTCCTATCTATCATCCTTTGATCCATAGGATTTGTCCAGCAATGATGATGAATACTTAACACCTAACAATGTTGCTGAGACGACACCCAGACTAAGTGATCACCCAGCCCGCTTAGTGACCGCCGCCAGGCTCTATTTGAATTTGCCGCCTGAAGCACCAAAGAACTGGGGACAAATTAATCCAAATCTCAATGATTACCACTCTGATCCAATGGAGATTAGTAGTACATTTTGGATACCGGACATAACCAATTGGTGGTGCCAACAGGAGGAAATGCACTAAAAGTACGCCGATCCCTCCAGTGTGGTGCGCGCCATATTCCCTATCATACCACATTCTGTCGGAGTGGAGGCGAGTTTTTCCCTTGGCCGAGATATTAACTGCTGGAGGCAGTCCAAAACCACAGGGGAGACCCTTCGCGAAAAAGTTGTTGTAAGGCTGTTCCCTCGAGCCAATTTTGGGATGTTGGCAGGCACTGACCTAGAATTGGATACCACAAATACAGAAAATGACTCGGATATGAAGAAAGGGGTGGAGGAAAGGAAATTGCACAGAATGGCCAAGGTTCATGACTTTTTAGAGATGTGGCAGGGCAGCCAAAACCTACGTACTACTCAGAAGGAATCTTGCGCTCAAAACAAGCAGATGACCGCCGTCGGATACATTTCGGACATGGAAGAGATTGTCAAAGCATCGTGGTCACTCTTTCAACATGACGGTGCGGCTGCATTCAAATTGTCAGAAATATCACATTTGCCACCTGCTTTGTCTGCAAAGGACCTCTGTGGAGGATAAAATCAAATATTGAATGTTTGCCGAATGCAGAGAATCAACCGTCCTCCAGTAGAAAGTGTTGAGGACTGTGCACCTGAAAGCATTTCAGTCACTGAAGATTGGCTCAACTGGAATGGGGATTTAGATAATCCAAATGACAGCGAAGACAATTGCGCGGCGGACGTTGAATCTGACATGGAGCAAGACAATAGCATCGAGGATCCACAATGCCCAGAGCAGCGGGATGTGAGCGCTGCGCGAAATGGTCCCAGATTGATTCGGCCTACACCAAAGTCCAAGAGACAGGCTGAAAAGCTGTTGGTAACAGTCAATGCAATGGAAAGGAGGAGTAATGAGGGAGTGAAGAAATTGTAGGACGGAATGTATCAATGTTTCACCAGCTTCTTTATATATCTTGTCTGAGAGTTTAAGTTAGAGATATATTATGGGCAAATGGTGAGCAGTAGCTTGTGGATATCGGTTGATAAACAGATGTATAGCAGGCGTACTGAAGCTTTTGGCAAGATACATAAATCTTTGTCGTGTGTGAGCGAACAGTGCAAGAATGTTACTGCGCTCGGCTTTGCCACATGGGCACGTCTCAATCGGTTAGAAAGACAACTAATATATTCAAATAACGATGAAAACAATTATCAATGGCAGCAGATGTTGAATTGATAATACATTTAAATACGCGTCAATAGAGCGTCAACGATTTGTGAAATTGTAAGTACGGTAATTAATCAGTGATTTGGTCGCTGTTACACATAACTGATGTATTGGCAGCTTTTTTTCACAAAAAAAACACCACGACCGTCCCTGCCCCATTGTGAGAATGAGCGTCAACGGAGCATCAACAATTTTTAGCTGTGCATTTTGGATAATTTAAGTTCTTATTGGTTACAGACATCCATTTTTCAGATATTGGCTGCCTTTACTGGCAAAAACAACAGCGACATGATCCCTGCTGCATCCTGAGATCGAGCTGCAACGGAGCATCAAAGAATTTTTCCTTCGCATCATTGGTAATTTATGTTCCGATTGGTTGCAGGCATCCATTTACCAGATATTGGCAGCCTTTACGGGCAAAAACAACAGCGGCATGCTCCCTGCCGCATCCTGAAAATGAGCGTCCATGGAGCGTCAACAGTTTTAGTTGTTGCATATTTGGTAATCATGGCACTGTGTGGAATCTCACGTTCATATCACAATTATTGACTGCCCTGATAGGCAAAAATACAATATATCAAAGGTGAAACACCGATTCCGAATAAATCGATATTGCAAGCTGCAAAGTATCCAAAAACGTATTATGGAACGTTGAAAATGCAATTTTGATATGATATTATTAACAAACTCCAAAAATAAGAGCCTTATATGAATCTATGGATCGATCTGCTGGGCAACCCGCTGACAACCCGCCCAATTCAGATGGGTTGGGAGCTTACCATCGAACCGTACCCAAGTTGAAAGTTCGGATTTATTGACCACCCGGACCGCCAATTTGGCAGCGGTTTGGTTTGGACCCGGACCAGGACCCGAAGTGGCGGTCCGGAACGATTGCTAACACTTCCGTCGGCGCTCATCAGCCTAGATTCACTCTCTTTTATATCCTTCCGGTGTCAATTTCTCCTTTTTCGGTACGCCGCCGCTGGGATTGACTCTCCATAATTCCCTCCGTCTTGATTTTGCGCTCATGCATTTCCTTCTGCGCTGTATACCCCCATTTCCGCGCTCCTCAGCCTGGGTTGGGAGCTCCCCAATTCCCACCGGCACTCCTCAGTCTGGGTTGTCGCTCCTATATTGGAATCCACACTCCGTACCCACAATCCCCCTTTTCGGTGCTCCTCCCCTGGGAAATGCCTCCTCAATCCCCACCGGTGTACCTGTGCCTGGATTGGCGCTCCTTGATTTCATTACTCACTCCTGAATACCCCCCCTTTTCGACGCTCCTCCGCTAGTTTGGGTGCTGTTCAATACCAATCGGTGCGCTGCAGCATCAATTAGGTGCTCTTCTATTTCATTCCGCACTCCTGCAACCCAGCACTTCCCATCTGGCGCTCCTCTTGTCCCTGGTAGCTGATCCCCTTTTTCATCTGAATATATCATATTGTCTTTCAAACCCCAATTTTGATTCGCAACTAGCTAACATCTCATTACACCTTTGTCGGATATCCCAACTCGAGCCAAATGACATTGGAACTCAATTTCAGCCACTCGCCACGTACGAATACTCAGCACACACAAGGAGCGCCTCCAGCTTTTTTGCGTCGTTGATGAATCACGTGTTCCTGCTTTCGTTGGCTCTGATGAGATGTGAGAAGTTGTGGATGACATTGACACCATGTTTGATTGATATCATTTGACTGTTTAGTCGGGTTTTTGTTTCGGTGTACCTGCGTTTATGTTTCAATAACTTGCCTATTTCATTGGTACCATAATGTAGCGAGGCAATCAATACAGTGTTGAAGAAGATGGTAGCTAGTATGATTCAGAATCAATAATGACCAATAATCCATGCATCATATTCTCCGTTGAGGGAAATCGATTTCTTGTGGACATCTGGAGAGTCTCAGATAACACCTGCAGTCCTCCCAATGAGTATCAATTCGAACCCAGGAATCTCTCAGATTTCGTTTGTGATTTCTGCATTGGTTTGCTGACACTTCCAGATGCACCCAAAGGTCTCTCCGGCACTCTGACGTGTTCCCAAACTCATCACAATCACTCCCATTGTACTCCTGTACCAGTCATCAGAGATCCCAGTTACTCCTGTACCAGTCATCAGAGATCCCAGTTACTCTGAAGGCCGGCAGGAATGCCCTGGTAGGGTCTGATACTCTTCTGCAATTGACGCTTCTAAGTTTACACTCCACATCCTCTCAGACACTCCTGGAGTCTTCCAGAGACTAAAATACATTTTGCTGATGTTGCATTGTCTAGGCCTAGCGTTATGTATTCCTTGAAACAACTTAATGGAATAAGGCCTTCCAACACCTTGCAAGTATCAATTACTTCTGTTAAGGGAGAACCCCTAACACTACATTGTTCGCTATTGAGTGTAATGGCAAAAATCTTCTTCAAGAGCTGAAAGGGTAATTTCACATGATGGCCATATATGTCCTACTTCACCAGAGAGGTGACTGCAGAGTGTTTCTTACTTGCTCCAACTGCAGTAATGAATTCCTTGGATAACTGGGCTGGTGGCAGTTTCATCTGAGTGGAATTTGAAGCAGATATATACAAGAGCATGCAGAACACCGTTTTGGGCACATGTATCTGAGATTTTGGTCAAGGGATTTAGTGATCCATTCGAACAATTGGAAAGTATCCCACCTGAGATTCAAAAAACGTTCTCAGCTATACATATGGACAGGATTGATACAATCAATGGTTGAGATCGGAAAGTACCTGATGTCACACAGTGTGATCCAGGGATTGGAATTGACGATGAGGACATTCAACTGCTCATGTATACTGTATATATTTCGTTGATGGTTTATAATTGTAACACAATTAATGGAAAACTGACGAGACTCATTCCATGCGGAAAGGGTTCTAAACTTATGAGTAGAATGGCAATTGGTGAAGCACATATCTCGATTCTGATAATTGACCATAAGTCCCGCCAATGATTACAGAAAGATTCCATGCAGACTCTGACTGTTCATGGTTGGCTCTGTGAAGCCCATGTCGATTGCCTAAGAAGCCTCTGACAAGATCCCAGCACCTATTCATGCGGACTCTGACAGCTGAGGGTGGGCACTGACAAGACCAGTGTGATAGCACAAGAAGCCACATACAGGATCATCATGACTATACGTGCGGACTCTGCCAACTGACTTCGGGCTCTGAAAGACCAAGGTGATAGCATGGAAAGTCTCTGACAAGATCACGGCAACTATACATGTGGACTCTGACAGCTGACAATGGGCTCTGACAAAACCAGGGTAACATTATATCGAGCCTCTGACGAGATCATGGTGACAACCCTGGCAACCGACCGTGAGTTCTGACTAGTGTTAGCAATGGTTTTAGCACATGAAAAACCGGGACCGTTGCATTTGGGCCGGCTTCCACCTCGAAACCCGGCCTTTGCAAGCCCAGATATTCCGCTCCAATTAAGTATTTGAGTTCTGATCATATCATGACATGATCTATATGTACATTGTGCAGTTTTCGCCGGGCTTTCATCTCCAGCGTTGAGATTTGCAATCCCATCAATATTCGTGGAGTCGCTATCGAAAACCTGCAGATGCCGCTTACAATCTTCCCTTATTCTAGAGCCACTCAAGGAATATCAGTCGGACCGTAAATCTGAAAGCGGGAGGTGAAAGAGCCTTCTAAACTGCACAATCTATGTATATACCATGTTGTGATACGATCAGAACTCGAAAACTTAATTGCAGGCCAAATTGTAGGAACCACAAAGTGGACCGGGAGTCTTGTTCCAACACCGGCAAAAACCACAGGGTTTTATTCCAGTCCAGGTAAGGGCCCAGTACTAGTAGCCCGTTTCCATTTCTTCGGCGTTCCTAACCCGAACTGAGGTGTCCGTTCCGGTTCCAACCTGGACCGACGCTGGGTAACCCAGAACAGTTGTCAATACTCGTTATGCGGTTAATATCCACATTGAGTATAATCGCTCTGGGTCGAATTCCATTCTCCGCCATTTTGGCTTTTATGGAAGACTACTGGAGGTTATATAGCTTACGGTGAATAAAAGGTGGAGAAGTAACCCTTCAACAACATGGGAGCCGGATAAGGAATGGTGAGGAAATTGGGCTATATAGATCAAAAACAAGTGTATAGATCTATATGTCATTGATTGATGGTCGACATCAGTGAAACGTGATGGGCCATTATCATTCATTGCTCAATTAAAGTGAGTAGTGGTGACTCAAAATCTGTAATACCTCAAAGCTTTTGAAACGAAATGATTAGATGTCGACATGATAAATTGGGTGTCAATAATCACTGTGTACATTTTCGTACAATTGTTGAGCATTCAATGAGTGTTACTATGTCTTTAAGGTGAGCATCAATGGAGCATCAACAATTTTTAGTCTTATCCTGTTGGCAATCAAAGGTCTGAATACTGACATCCCCCCAAAGATGAAGCATTGGCTGCCATTTTAGATATAAAGGACAGTGACCCGCTCATTGCCACATCCTAGAAATGAGTGTCAAAGGACTGTGAGCGATTTTCGCTCTTGCTTCTTTGATAATGTAAACGCTATGCAACACGATTAACCCGTATTCAATGAATCCGCTGCATTTACAGGCAAATCTAGCAGTGACGATATCACTACTACCTCCTCACAGTGAGTGTCAACAGAGTGTCAATGATTTTTTGTCTTGCATTGTGGATAATCCAAGGGTTATGCAATGGTGTTAACCTATAATAGTACTCTCAGGTGCCTTACAGGGCAACAATGGTAGTGACAATATGACAACTATCTTATAAAAATGAGTACCAACGGAGCATTGAAACTATTTTTGGATACTCAGTTAGCTACTTGGCAATGAACTGCACTTCATTGTTCCCAAATTGAGTGTTTCACAGTCAGTCTTCTCAATATATCTTTTTACACAACTTCACAAATATGCCTACAATGTCTTATAGGTTGGACTTTTTCTTACTTCTTGCTCTAGAGTCAATATTTAAGAACCAGCCTTCTACTTTGCTATAATACAACTTTTAACAGTCACTGAAGTCGAATTACCTAGTGTGCAAATTCCTACTGTGATGTCGGATTCCCAATCTGTAAATACCTTGTTGCTAAAGTTTATGATTTCTTCCAACAATGACCATGTCTTTATATGTGATTTGAGCAGCCTAAGTTTACAACTCAAATATGATGATTGGTGGGCTTCTACAAATGAAGGCTTCAAGTGTCATATTGCTTGGAATAATTCTAGACATATTCATTTGTAGCAATTGAATTTGCGCTGTGGAATAGAGGAGACTCGGACCCCTGGCATCATATGTATCATTTGTTATCAAGTTCTTCACTATCCATCAGAACATGGAACCAGCTCAATGGGGAATAGCTTGCTAGCACAACCACACAGTGCAAGGTCAAACAACTAAACAAAGTCAGTTCTGAACAAATTAACCAATTCAAACAAAACAGCTTTCGCCATACTGCAGAGACAAGGCATCCGAGGAATTACAGTCGTAAATTTGCAAAGGAAATTTATATTTGACATTTACATAATATGTATATTGACAAGATTGATAGAAAAAACACTCAAAACTGACAGCGAAGGATATTCAAACAGCGAAACTCATCAAGACACCTGGAATCGATATCTGATGTCAGGATTTGTTTTCACTCATACATCCGCAAAATGTATTTTAGTCACTGGGAGTGTCTGAGAGTTGTTGGACCAGAATCCCAGGGTGGTCAAATCCTAGAGTTTACTGGACCAATGCAGTGGCCTTCAGGTGCACCTGGGAGCACCTGGGAGTGCCAGCGGCAAGCCTGGAAGCGCCAACCACAAGCATGGGAGCACCTGGGGGCGCCAGTGACATGCCTGGGAGCACCGACCACAAGCCTGGGAGCACCTCGAATCACTGTAGAGCCGTCTGCAAAAAATATCATCTTTGGGAATGCTGCTGGTGTGCCTGGAAATCACAGCTACTACTTATTGTGTTCAACGATTTTTAAAACTAATGTATTCAGTTTGTCAGCCGCAAGGCTTCATTTCATTTCACCACCAAAATCACCACAGAACAGGGGGCAGGCGACTCCGAATCTACACGATTACCACTCCAACCCTACAATGACTGGCAATACATGTTGAGTACCAGATATCACCAACTGGCCGTTTCAACACAATGCAACACACAGAAGATATGCCAATCACACAACTGTGGCACCTGACATAACCTCTATCCAACCGGAAGGTGTCGAAGTGGAGGCCAGTTTTTCCTTTGTGCAAGGTGCGATCAGCTGGAGGCAATCAAAAACCACAGGTGAGACCCTTTGTGGAAATGTCGTAGTAAGGCAGTTTGCTCTGGCCAATAATGGGATATTGGCAGGCAATGACCCAGCATTGCATTCATTGAATACAGAAAGTGACTTCGAAATGATGAGAGAGATAGAGGAAAGAAACTTACACAGAATGGACAAGGTCCACAACATTTTCAAGATGTGGCAGGGCAGCCACCACCTAAGTGCTACACAGTGGGAATCTGGAGCTCAAAACAAGCAGATGACAGCTGTATAATACATTTCAGATCCAGCAGAGATTCTCAGAGCATCCTGATCAAACTTTCAACATGATGATACAGCTGCATGAAAATTGTCCGAATGATCACCTTTGCCATCGGCTGTATCTGCAAAGAACTTCCGTCAAGGATGAACTCATGTATTTGATGTCGGCCGAATCAAATCAATTAACAGCCATTCAGCCAAAAGTGATAAAGATAGTGTGTCTGAAAGTATTTGGGACACCGAAAATTGGCTGGAATAGAATTGTGCCTTCCATAATCCAAATTGGAGCGAAGACAACTGGGCGGCCAACAATTGATCTGAGATAGAGCGAAACAATGGACTCAACAATCTGAAAACCTCAGAGTGGCACGATGTAAGTCATGCACCAAAAGTCCCTGGATTATTTCAGCCAACACTGAGCACAAAAAAAATGAATGAAAAGAAGTTGATGATGGTCAATACAATGGAAACAAGTAGGAATCTGGGGAACAAGAAAAAGTTGTACAGAATCCAGCAATGAATTTGCACCAGGTTCTTGATGTTGTATGGCCAAGAATGTTGTGTTGACAAATATTATGTGAGAATATTAAATAGTTGAATGTGAATGTTGGTTAATACACAAAGGTATCGCAGGCAAAATGGAATATTACTCAAGTTGTATCAATTTAAATAGAATTGGTGCGGCCAGTGCAAGAATATAACTGTGCTTGACTTTGCCAAAGGACCAACTCTCAATTTCCCAGAAAGGCAACCAGTAATGTCAAATAATTATGAATACAATTATTGATGGCAGCAGATGTTACAATGACAATACAGTAACATCAGCATCAACAGCTCTTCAACGATTTCTGGTCTTGTCTGTCAGGTAATCACATTGTGATTCTGTCGCTGTTATGCATAACTGACATATTGCCAGCGTGTATAGGCAAAACAGATAGTCACATGGTCACTGCCCCATGTTGAAAATGAACATAAATGAGGCATGAACAATTTTTGGATTTGCACTGTGGGTAATCTATGTGGCGATTGGTTGCAAACATCTATACATGAGGTATTAGCTGCCTTCAGAGGTAAAAATAATAGTGACATGCACACTGTCTTATCATCAAAATAGGTATCAATGGAGTGTCAGTGACATTTGATCCTCCATATTGGGTAATCTAAATGGCGATTGGTTGCAAACATCCATGCATGAGGTATCAGCCGCTTTTAGAAGCAAAAACAATAGCAACACACTTCCTGCCCCATTCTGAAATTGAGTGTCAATGCAGCATCAACAAGTTCTGGTCTTGCATCTTGCTTAATCGAAGTGTTGCATTATGGCAATGATTCATTGACGATGTAATGGTGGCCTTGACAGCCAGACCAGCGGATGACACATACTTTACCCCATCATGAGAATAAGTGTCAACCGAGCATCAACAGTTTTTGGTCTTGCATATTGGGTAATCATGGCATTGGATGAATAGTTCAGCTCATAACAAAACTATTGAATGCCGTTATACACAACAATACAATATACAAAATTAGTGTTAGCAACAGTTCCAAACTGTCGCTTTGGGTCTTGGCGTTGGTTGGCACCAATCAGTCACCAAATTGGCAGTCCAGGACATCAAGACACAGGAACATTCAATTCAGATATGGTTTGATGGAAACCTTCCAAGCCGTCTGAATATTGCGGATTATCCATGGGTTGTCCAGCGGGTCCATCTGAAGATGCATATAATGCTTTTGCTTTTGCTGTTTAATAATAGTATCTAATCAAAATCACTCTTTCAACATCCACCATTTACATTTTGATTGCTTTACAGGTTACAATATTGACTATTTTGGAATTAGTGTTTTTCCTTGGGTGATTTGTATTTTCAACTACTAAGGAGGTCGATAGTTCAGTTATAAGCTAAAATATTCACAGGTTGCCGTGATTACCCAATGCACAAGACAAATCATTGTTGCTACTCTGTTTACGTTGATTTTGAGAGTGGGGTAACACAGATATCGTGGACTGTTTTGGCTGACAAGGCTGCCAGTTCATTGTATATGAATTATTGCCACACGGTGACACTTCGATTCCCAAAGATGTAAGACCAAACGTCATTAAGGCTCTGTGGACACTCGATTTCATGATGTGGCAGAGTGTGTGCCACTGTTGTTTATACCACTGAAGTCAGCCAATTCCGCATTTATGGATAACTGCAAACAAACGCTACTTAAATAATCCACGATGCAATGTCAAAACTCATTTTTACTCCAATTACGCTAATTTTCAGAATGGGGCAATGACCATGTCACTTTCTCTTTTCCCTATAAAGACTGCCATTACATTCATTAGGCCTAACCACTTCCAGATTGCTTTCCAATTACCAGACCGAAAATATTAAAAATAGTTGAGGCTGCATTCATACTCATTTTCATGATGAGATAATGAAGATATCACGGATTGTTATGCCTGCAAAGGCTGATCAGCAAACAGTAAAATTAGTTTCCGAAAATGGACCCCAAATAATGATCCTTCTCCACATTCTCCACAAATAATCAGAGCAACTACTTTCCAAGCTTCCACCATGGTTCAAAGTATTCAAGGTTGGGATTGCATTGTAACGACATCTCAAAAACGTGTTTAGTGATTTAACCTATTTTACTACACTTGTTTCTTTTGCATTGGCCCTGTAGATTTTAATCGTTTTGACAGTTTTTTGAACTGCTCCATTGATTTCAAGAATATTATTAACTATTTAATCCTCTCCAAACATCGATTATACACAAGCTTGTACAACTCCCATTACGGAAAATAAGACACTCAGAGTCAACACTCATCAGATTGGAATATGTCGCTGCAACAATTACTTCATGCATTGAGTCGAATAATCAACATGTAAAACAAATTCAAAGCGTTCAAGTCAATGGAGTGTTAGGGGGATACTTAGGTACCAGGTATCAGTACTAGTACAGCCCTAGATCCTATTCTTGCCTAAGATGATAAATAATCTTGTCTCAAATATCGGCGAGCATTTTATTTATTTCCTCCTTCTTGGCTAGTTGTTTATTTGCTTTGATTTGCCCCCTCCTAGCTTGCTTGTATTGTTTCTTAGTTTGCGGTAGCGGATTGACTCGTCTTTTCCTTGTGCGCCTTAGTGGATCACACACGTAACTTTGAGGAGTACCAGATTGCTCCTGTCGTTCAGGCGAATCCATCCTCCTGATATCTCTAGGTGTCGCGAATATTCCTCTGGATTCTAAAGCGGCTCTCGTGGCTAATTGGTCAATGTACTTAAGTAGGCCTTGCTCTAATCCTATTATCGAGACTATCCAGCAAACACACTGTGCCACAAATATATACTGATGATCTCTACTGAAGGAGATAATCTTTTCGAGTTATTATACAATGACATTGTTATTGTTTTCGAAGGTAAAGGTCGTTTAGCATATACTACAGAACTGAAAGAATACTTCCCTAAGGTGTGGGGCTGCTACTACAAAAAGCTAATATATTTATAATAATTGATATAGGTATCATAAAACTCAATAATCAATGAAGATCTTCTTTTGCTGGTAGGTTTCTGACTGTTCCCAGCTAGAGTGTTAGGGGGATGCTTTCACACTAAGTAAAGGTACTTTTGCATGACCCTAGATCCTATTTCCTAATCGTAATGTTTTCTCTTGGGAAAAGGTGCTGTTCCTTTTTCCAGTGGTTTCCACCGGGAGCAATCCATGGTCTTATGACTCCCTTTCAGATCCTTTGGCCAGGCACACCTTTGACACTCTCCAGCAGCCTTCCTTCATTTCAACTCAGAAATATCAAATCCCTTAGGTTGCGTTTGATGATTTTTCCCTGGCTTCCGTTGCTTCTTATTCGTTTTTGATAATCCTTTCCTAATCTGCAAGGAACTCCTAGCAATCTTGTTCTTCTCAAATTCGGACTGTCGCAGGAATTGCTCCCAGTTCTCAAAGATCCAGTCTTGAATATTATTCTCCGAAGTATCTGACTGATCGAGGAGAGCCACCAAACGCACCGAGCTACAAAGGTGTATTGATTATGTCTTGGGAAAGATACAATCTTTTCAAGTGCGTATACAATAACGTGGTTGTCGGTCTCAAAGTTAATCGTCTTTTGAGCAGGACAATACTTATCAAAGGTGTGGGGCTGCCACTATAGAAAGCTAGTGGATTTTATATATATAATAATAGGTATAGGTATCATTAAAATACAATAATAAATAAAGGTCTTCTTTCGCTGGTAGATATCTAACTGTTTCGCAGCTAGGGTTTTTCTTTTCATTGCCGGAACAATGTGACCTTGTTATGGAAACTTCTTGGCATGTAACGCATACGCACCCATATTTCGTTTCCATGATTTTGATACCAATATACTTCTGCGTCTTACATTCTAAATGAATGCGCCTAGTAGAGATTGCGATAAATTCCTTTGGTTATTGTGTTGATGCCGGTGCGGGATTAAAGTGTTATGCTGATGATAAAAAATCAGGCCAGACCCACATGATATCATATATCAGATCATAAGTTCAACTTGGACTTCTTGCGCTTGCATGGTTAGGTAATTGGAACACGTATCCGTAACAAATCTGATTACGCTTTCCACTAATCACAACAGTATGATTTGCGTTCTAGGTTAAAACAGCGACCAACTATTACTATACCAAAGTAGATTAAATGACACGTACACATGCATTCTAAGGCAAGCTGCATTTGTTGCAGTTGCCCATCAGTCACAAACCAATGTGCTGGGATACTCGAGGCCTCATATCAACCGCCAACATCATATTCTCTCAGTCACAACATGCTTAGGCCGGAACTATTCCCTTTGACTGGGGAGTGCCCGAGTTGTTCCGCTCTTACACAAGATTGGCTCGGAATGCCGCATACTCCCGTATTGGCTAACGCCTTCCTAGTCTCTGGGGCAAACTCCTTTGCTCTATTCGATCAGACAAATCCCACTCATCTCTGGTTATGAATCTGGTTGGAAATAACACGCTCGGCAGGATTGTAGCCCTTTCGATCTGACAGTGTTATTGCATCATCAAATCAGCTGCCACAGCACATGTTTCAATGAATCCGCTAAGCCTTAGCTTATCCAATTGAGATGTGTCCCACTCATACACCGCTAAAGGTCATCATGACAATTCCTGAGATGCAAAGATAGGTGTTATGCATATCACTCTCTGAAGTGATATGTATCCATAGCTATTCAAGGTTGCATAGACACTGATAGAGGAGAACCCCTGATATAGAGCTTGTTCTCCTCATCATCAGAGACGATGTGATCTTTTATATTGTCATGTTTGAGGGTCTCTGTCTCTGCATGCCCTTACTTCTACCCCATGATTCCGTTGCTCATAATTGCACTATTGCGATCATGTCTACCATTCTTGCTGGATGTGCCCAGTAAAAGATTGCCATGGTTCCCTTAGGTTATCGTGTTCATATCATGTGGTTTTGAATCGTTTCACTTCTGATGAAAATCAGGCCATCCATTATATATATTCACGTCAGATACGTATCAGATCATAAGTTCAACTTTGACATCTTGCTTCTCATTTGTTCAGTAGCTAGAACATCTGACGACCTTAGTCCTATCAGTGCTTATCACAGTATGTTTTAATAGGTCTTCACGATTAAATGCCTCGCCTTCAATATAGCTATTCAGCATTGTGTCAGAGATTCATTCAGGGATGAACCGATACTCTGCTAGGGTAGATAATGACATGTCAACCCCGAATTCTTATCGCGTATGATGTTGCAATGCATGCGGTCTTAACTCAATATACTGGTTTGCTTCTGGCCTCTTATCTTCAGCCAATGTCATGAATCAGTCAGACAGTACATGCTTAGGTCTCCACCTTCCGTAGACCGGGGTGTGCTGCAGGGTGTGTTGACCGCTTAGCGCACGACCCCACTGATCCCTCATACTTACATTTTGCAATAATGTCTGCTCCACACGTAATTCTGCCTAATTGCAACTTAACTGTGTGTTGTCCCGCTAGATAAGGTACAGTAGGTGTGGCCAATGATTATGCGCACCGCTGAAGGTCTTTCACTTTCCGGCTATAGCGACCTAATTGTGTCATCATAGTTGAATCTGCTAGTGCACCCATAAGTGTCACTAATTGATCTACCCACAGTTCAAGTGTAAGTCTGCTAAGATCCACTTGACTGACAACCATGTTCACCTAATTGCAGGTGGGTGTGGTGCATATGATCATCCCAAGGATTTGTCACATGTATCTGCTTCGTTCAAACATGTATCATTACTGCTGCTAACAGAGAACCCCTCACAGAATCTCCATCTCTAGGACTGGTGACCCAACGGTAACTCCGTCTTAAGAAGTGAATCGTAACTCAAGTTTTGTACTGAGAACCAGCTTCTTGGATAACACAAGTATGCTTTTATTTCCATTTATAGTTTGCCAACTCATTCTGTTTATCGTTTGTCAACTTTATATCGTTTATCGTTTGTCAACATTGTATTGTGTATCGTTTGTCAACATTGTCTTTTTTATCATTTGTCAACATCATATTATTTATCGTTTGTTAACGTCTTATTGTTTTTCATATACAGAATAACTATTTCGCAATGAACCTTTTTCTCTTTCGTCCATCTCTTACACTGCGAAACCTGTGACATGGAGGTGCTAAATATGCACCACGAGCTATCTGGCTGCAGAATAAACAGAACACAGTGTACAGCATCGTGGATTGCACTTATAGAGCCAACAACAGGGGTTCCAACGCTGAAAATAGCCGTAGGATGGTAGCTTCCATCACGGAAGTGTTGTATTGAATGTTGTTGCATCTCCTTGACAATCGCCATACCAGCTGTCTCACGTATCAGCCCTGTTGGAAACATCTGAACCAAGGCAAGATGGCCTTTAACGCATGACTACACATCCTCCATGACAAAATAAGTCTTCAACTGTGCATGAATGCATCCCACAGTCGACTTAGAGTGCCTATCTGCACTCATCCCCATCCAGAGAAGCACTGCATCATTTCTTGGTGGATTATGCTTTCTCCACCTAGTGGACCAAGTGCAACGAACCATATGCACTGCTAGCTCGTCACATTGAAACGACCTCACCAGAATTGATACTGCATTTCACCAAATCAATTTTGCATCATTCAGACAACTGGAATACTGATGGTGATCAATGTAGTCTGTGAAGTCGGCAAATCTCTTGAAACACCAAGCAATGTGATTCTGTCGCTCCCCTTTTGGAATTGCACACCACTCGGCCAAGTCATCAAAGGTCTTGATTTCTGGTCGCAGGTTTTTCGTCATTTGCTAGATAGATGCTTTGGTTAGAGGCATAACATCATCGCAACATGGTTTTGCACCATCTGCATTCAGCTATTGATACTGAAACTCCACCTTTGAGGCATTCCTTTGTACAGTCTGGAAGGTGGCCTCATGATGATTTGATTGCCGGTACACTTGTTTAAAATCCATCATCACTTTTTCTGGCAGTTCAGAGCTTAAATTGAAGAGGTTGCACACACTGGCGGATATAGTCAGTGAAGTGGTTCACGAGATGCATCTTCACATAGTTGAAATCTGATTTGTTGAGAATATGTTGTGCAATATCTGACTTCATCTGCATTTTATATACATCAATGGTATAAGGCTTTACTGCCACAGAGAGATTGCCCCGAAGGGGGTCACTCTCCCATACCTCCTGTTCATCCAAAGTTAGCTGCTGTTCCAAGGCATCCGAGACCTTCTTTGTAGATTTACTGGCATGGAATAGACTGAAAACATCCTTCTGATGATGAAACTCTCGCACATAATTCTCCATTTACTCAACCGTGGCCGCAGTATGGTACCGGTATTGTGCTTTAAGGGTAAAATACTCCATGGTCTTGACGCACAACAGGGCATCTGTGTGGGGAATCCGTGGCGTGCCAATGGGTTTGAAAATGTCTCCACAGAAAACGCAACAATCACATGCCTGAGAGCTTTCATCTCGTCACCACCCAATTGTATCGCCTGGCTATATGGCTGGTTGAATCAACCAAAGCCAGAATACAAAGTCAGTGTGGCCCAGAGCTAGTGGAATATGTGGATCCCAGAATGTTGTTCCAGGAAGAATATTACCCTGGCCACCAAATGCTAAGGCATACTGAGATGGATGATATGAAGAATGTTGGGAACCATAATAGTTGTTGGAGAGATGCATTTCATGTTCCAGAAGATGCCTTCTGAGGTTCCGACCACTGGGTCTTCCAGATCTTGTCTTGCTTCCCATCTCTCTGTCTCATCTCCATGAGTCATGAATATCATCTCTTGGAAGTATAGCCGATAGTCTCTCTTTTGGCACAACAAGAACATCTTATTTTCAAACTACAATTGCGGTGCTTCACACAGAGGGCAATATAGCTACTTGATCAAGTGCAAGTGAATGTTTTCAAAATAGTCAGCCATGCATGTACAGATGGCAGGATAGCATTGCTGCATCCAACTGTCCACTCAAAGAATAAGCTTTCCAGTGATGAAAACCATGTCGGGAGGACGAAAAGTAAGCTTCAGGACCTGCATTCAAATATCTGGATTGGGGATTTGTTGTTCCATCATGCCAGTTGTTTTTGTTTGTCCGTGAAATTGATCATTTGGAGGAATGGGAAGACGGGCAACAAGAATGCTCGCAAGATTTGAACACTTTGATCTAATTGTCGAGCCGATGTTTCTGACACTCCAATATACTGGCCATTTCATCTTGCCACCGGAAAGGTTTGTAAGATGTGTCTGGCTGATGTCAGGGAATAAAGGATCAATTGTACCTCTCAGCAGCCCCCGTAGCTATTGAAGCGGTCCAAACCATCGTACCTATGACGAAACTCAACTAACGTACCTGTTCTCTTTGCCACTAGTCGCTTGATTTCACCTCTGAGTAGATATGTTCCTCAGTCTCATTGAATTACTTTGCTGGAGCATACATCATATGTTCCCCAAACCCCTGCTGTTGCATGAGGAACTCACTGCATTCACCAGGATTGTGGTAAAAGAAATGTGTGTAATCCTCATCACGAAGATTGTTGGGATCGGCCAAACGATTGTAACCCACTTTGAAGGGTTTCCAACAGTCAATGCCTATCGCATAGAACATTTCATTCAACCTTTTGAATAATGAGTGGAATGAAGTGAAGTTGCTGACAGTTGCCATTGTAGGGTTCCTGAAAAAGCTCATTGATAGCAGCTCTGCTCAAGTAGTTCTTCAAGCACAAGTGCTCTACTAGATACTCCTCCTCATGGGAAAACGGTGACAATAGATCAATTCCATCGTTAAAGATTTTTAAGCACTAGGTACTAATAGGCTTGCTGGCCAGATGGTTGACCCAATGTGGAGTGCCATATATCCATGTCCAAACTGGAGGTTGCTCTGGATTGATAAATGTATTGTTACTGTATGCTTCAGAATCGCTGGAATCACAGTTGGCCGGGTGAAGCACAGGTTCCCGATGTGGTCCAGGAGTGACTGTAAGTAGAATACTATCATGCTCAATCACGAAACAATCAACTGGCGGTTGTTAGGCTGGTATGTATAAAATTGTTTCTATGTTGTCGCAATGGGAGTGAGTTATGTATGGGCCGATGCCAGAGTCCGTTCTTGACCTGTAAAGACACTATTGACGAAGATCAATATGTCATTAGCAAAATGAAATGACCCAACAATGGTAAGAACCGTCTCGATGGTCATTTATGTACTCATACCATTGCTCGCCGGCTGGTCCTTTGAAAAGTGCACACCTCGATTTCTTTTTCCAAAACGGGGTACTACCACACTTGTGGGATTTCTCCCATCCTCCTTCACACATTTGCAAAGTGTTTAATCACTCTCTCATTTTCAACCTCCTTTGAATCTTGAAAGTCATACCGCATCTGAATTCAGCTCATCACGGCAATTCTGTTGCACCCTCACAAGACCCTCCTAAGCCCATTGCCTGATTTAGGCAGGTCACTTTTTGGTAAGTTTGTACCTTACACGAACCATGCTTTCTTGATAGATACCAACCCAGCAACATCATCACGGGGTACAAAAACTAGAGCAAGAATAGATGAGTGAGATATGAGTGCAGCGCATGCTTGTAATTGTCTTCATGATGAACATAAATGTTCAGTCAACAAATGAGGGCGCTGAGATGACGCTAAGCAAATTGTTACCAAGCTGAATTGCAGCAAAGATGATGTCGCCGCATCAAAAAAACCCTCCAAGCCCATCTATATATTCACCTTGCTTGCCCACCTTACTTACTATCTGCAGACCTTTCGACACCCCATTCTCACCTCTGATACCTCATCACCTCACCCTTGATGATATATTAAATACTCCTGATGCTTGTTTAAAGTAACAACCATTTGATATCCACCACTCAATTACTAACCACTGTTGAGAGCCTACAATGTAGTGTGATGCCTTCTAGTTGCCGAAATCAGTCATCGCAGATGGTGATACAATCCAGATGATAACTCAACCAGTCCGTGTCTGGGCCGGGAATGCCAGTGTTGCAGTCAGTCAATGTGCAGCAGAAACCATGGGGATTTGGCAGGATAAGGGTGGCTTGAGAACACAATGGACAGATAATACAGTGACTGAGCACATCTGGGAGATTGCCCAGTTCAGAACCATCAACAAGAAAGACACCAGCCCCGAGCACTTGGATCTCCTGATCAATCGTTGCATTACTCAATTCAGTAATCTGGCGTCTAAAAGGCCAATTTGGAAACGGTACATGGCAGACAAGACTAACCTCAATCGTTAGAAACTCAAGGCAGCAATGGCCAAGTTCCCAGAGGTTCACCATCACTGAAGAAAGAATAGACGCCATGAAACCCGGACTAAGGCGTGGAAACTTGTGCAAGTTGGTATGCATTTCATTGCACCAATGCTTCTTTTGCATTTCCTCATGATTTGTAGATACAGAAGACAATGAGGAACAAACCTCAGGACACAGGTTTTCCCTGATCAAGGTGTGCTGTGTCGCGTCAACAGATTTGTTTGTTACGCTGTTTAGTTTTACAAATGCCGATCAAAATCCCGCCATTGCTGGGAAACGGGATTCAGAATACCATACTTACCTATTCTGCGGGCACGGGTCTGTGGATGATGAATCAATACTTCGGATAGTTACACCAATAGTTGGTAATACAGTTTTAAAATCTGCTAATGCCGCTACCACCTCTCTGCCAAACCCCAGCTGGATGATGTGAGAGCTTCAGGGCTGCCCCGAGCAGCCTAATAAAGATTGTCATCTGCACACCCGTAGTATTACTCCAATCTTCTCCAATATTACTGCTGCCAGATGGCTAAAGGCGACAATGGTATTGAACAACCAAATCCTGTTTCAGGTCGTGTATCATGGCCAACATGCCAACCGCACAGCTGGTGCGCAGATGCCTATGCATGGGGGCTTCAGCTACCTTCCACTGGATGAGATTGTCCCACCTCCAGCTGAGGATATTAATGACAATGTCAGGCTGGAATAGATTGATGATACAGACACACGGCGTCAAAATCCAAGAAACTTCACAAAACAAAAACACCCTTCCAAAAGTTCAAATGAATGCTTCAATGAAGCATTATCAGACTACAGCATTACCTTGAAGTTATCCGAAACTGTGCTCTTGGTCTCTTTGCTGAGTATGAGCAAAGTGTTGTTGCTGATGATGATGTGGCTTCGCTATGAGAACATGATCAGATTGTGAATCCTCCCACTGCAGTCTCTTTAGTCAACAGGAACAGTACAAGCAGCTGAACAGCTGCAAATGAGACATTGTGAGGATGGAATTCACTGGATGGACAGTTGTTCAAGGATTAGCATTGTGGGTGGGCATTCTTCAGGCACTTTAGAGGGTGGACAGATGGGTGATAATTTACAGTTTTTTGGTGTGGCTTTGGGTCTCTTTTTGGTGTTTTGTTTAGATTATTATTAGATCATTCGTATTCATGCATGAGAGTTCACGATGTTGAGACTAATCGTTGAGGCTTTTATGGTTGAGAAAGGCATAGTGGCAGCAATACGACTATGGGCATGGCTATCATGTGATTCAGAGAGCAGATTCTTTGCCAAGCAGAAGTTAGCCCGAATGATTACTAACACTGGAACTCTATTTAGCTTTTTCTGATCCTGATTTTCGGCAAAGGAAGCTAATCATCAACCCTGCGGCATGCTTGTCACCTGCCATTCTCAGTTCCAAGTTCCCATCCATCCAATGAGTTGAAAGTCTGGGTGGTGGGACAAGCCAAGATTCCAGAATTGTTGACAGGATAAAAAGACACATTACAACAATGCTTTTAATCATGTCAAAGCTTTCCTTCCTTCACACATCACTTTAATTGGTTTACAGTACATTCATTCACATTTCCTTTAGTCACTTCATTAATGTTTTTGTACTTATCACTTGCCCCCTTTTTAAATCATGACAAGAAGGCGCCACACTGCTCTTTCTCCTCTTCTTCCTTTCAGCACCAGGAGAAGCAGCCACTCAATCCATGAGAAGAATCTAGATGATGATCTCAGCACAATACACAACAATTAAAATGATTGTCGAGGTGACAATTCGGAATCCAATGACCAGCCTCTTTGGCAACCCTCCATGGAAGGAATGGGCAAGCAGTCATCAACAGATACCATCACGTCAACACTGCAAAAATGAGTTGGGGTAAGTCAGTTACTCCCTATGTCAGCAGAACCCTTCCATTCTGACCGATGGGAGGTCTATATTGTCTTGGAGGAAGAGGATACATGCGAACCTGCACTGCTGGCATCCAAGTAGGTATCTGATTACGCATTTGATTAATTGAATCCGCTTGCTACAGTATATATTTACCAGAGGAAGGATTCAAATAAAACCAGTGAGTAATTGGTTGCATGGAAAGATGGAAATTTGTGGCAATATCAGCCCTTTGTTGATGTTAGGGGTTCTCCCTGACAGTGACGATGGGTACTTGATTGGGGTCCTTGAAAGCACATACCATGCCGAGACGCTCAAGTAGCCAGCAGCATGCCTTTTAGCGGGGGCATATTAGTCACAGGAAGTAGTGGAGCGGATCAGTCATGAGCAGCTGAGATCCGCACTATGCTTCTTTCACTCTTGGATACTATGCGGGACTTGCTTGGAGAGACAAGCACGGCAGTTGATAGTCAAGATGCAAGTAAGCAGGCTCTAATCCTCCAATCCCGTAATGGGTTGGGTAAAGGTGCGGCACACCCTGGTGTTAGGAGAACTGTCTCCACCTAAGCATGACGTAACTGAGGGATCTATGGCAATGGCTTAGAGCCGAGAGCAATCACCTTGCATTGATTTGCATCGGTATGGATTGCTATGCCGCTCGTATGGTAAACTAGTATGGCGTGTCATTGTCTACGTGGCATAGTATTGTAGTGGTATCCAATTAAATCTATGACCTACCACCGAACAAACTCAAATGATTGGGAGATGTCAAAGTGGAAGTTATGGTCTGATTTATGAGCCGATATGATATCATGCATGAACACGTTAACCAAGGGGATTCGTGGCCGCCTCTAGCAGGCGCAATATACGAATGTAAGATGCACAGATGTATGGCTATCATTGAGGGATTGAATCATAGTCTGAAGAGAGCTTCCAGAGACTATAAAGATATCATGTTGATACAGGAAGAAAAGGGGGGCATCGGACTTGAGACTGAACAAGAACGAGACCTACCAGCAGAGCAATATCCTTATTTATTATTGCGTTTTTATGATACCTATATCTACCTATCTTTATATCTAGAATCTATTACCTTTGTATAGCGGCAGCCCCGCACCTTCAGCAAACAGTTCCTGACAAATGTCAATTACTTTTGAGAACAATAACGATATTATTGTATACGCCTTGGAAAAGATAATCTCTTCTGCAAGAGAGAATCAGTATATCTTTCTGGCCCAGAGCATTTGGTGGATTTCTTCAATTATCGGATTACAACAAGGACTAGTAACCTATATCGATAATCTTAAGAAAGGATCCGACGTTACGATTCGGGGAGTCTCGAAGCAACACGACGGCTTGGTTTGATGCCCGAGGATAGTGTCCCCTATGCCTAGGGATATTCAAGAAGAACTGCCCCCTCGCTCTGAGTCGGGAAATATTCATCCTGATAGATTACCACAGATCGATAACACGACACACGATAAGTCAGATCTCGTGGAATCGTGCCAAGAGCCTCAGAGCCAGGTTGTAAGTTCTGACGTTAGTGATCCGAATCTGGGAAGATCGGAGTCTGAACAGCTACCTCGGATTATTACGGAGATGGAGCAGTTCTTAGTAAAATCACGAAAAGAAAGGAAAGCATTCAATAAACAGATACTGATAGATTCGCTACCTAGGACGAGGTCAGGGAAAGTTATCATTAAACCATTATCCAATAAGCAGAGGAGTTACCTTCTGTCAATTCCTAAGGATATGATAAATGCATACCTAGCAAACAGGAAATAGAATCTATGGCCATGGACCTAGTACTTGGCTTGGTTTCAAGAGGATTCTTAGTTGAGTTACTTAGGGTATACACCCCTGTAACTGTTAACTACGTGACAGGCCTCAACATTGATGCAGCATACAATGCCCACAAAGCTCTTGCAGGCGTTCCGGTAATGGCCATGGCACTTGTGAAGCCTGCAGCTATCAACTATGGGATATTGGTGAATTCCTTTGCAACGAATGCAGTGAAGACCACCCAGACTTATAGTTCGCGGTATGTGGAAATCACCAGGATTGATCCAGCCGAGAAAACCCAGACTGTCCACTTGCCTACATTTGAGTGCTAAATGTATTATCTGAAAGATTGTTTTCATCGCTGACATTGTGCATCGGGCTCTGACAAAAATTTCTTTACCCCGAGTAGCAACAGTGTACTGCTGCAAGACATGAATCAACTTTGTTTACGGATGTCAAACACAGTGGCCGACAGAGATCCAGAAAATGATAGCTAGGCTATTGGCCAAGGACATGTTTACATGCCCCACAAACATTCATAAGGTAAGATCAAAGTTCCCTTCTTGATTGATCATTATCTTGATAATCATTTTAGAAGTGCAAGTTTCGATTTGCAGCTACTGAAATTGTGGATCTTATTCACTGGACATACTTCCATGGCGTGCAACAAATCTGCCTGCAAGATACATTATTGATTGATTCAACCAACCCTACATTCATTGCCCTTACCATGATTGCCATCCACCATTGGCTGTTGGCCTGGAAAACAGGTAAGTTTAGAGCCCCACCTGAGTTTGATCCTGGAGGTAGAGCACAAAGTAAGTGCGATACAAGAAACATTGATGACACAGTTAATAATGTATGGACAGATGTATTTCGTAGTCTCAACACGTATGTTAGTTCTGCATTGCCAGGGGTCCGAGCCAAAAACATTGTCAATATCCACTCCATGATTTGTTGAAGGATTCACTCAACTGGTATGCACCCAGCGATGGCACAACCTCACACAGATCAGGGCAGACTGGATGACAACTTCCTTGATTGCATCCCAGAGGAGCTGATAGAGCAGCCTGACAATTCTTCTAATTGTCTCAGCAGCTTTGTTGCTGCAACTGAAGCTAGCATGCAATTTGCAGTTGTTCTGCCTATGGGTGAGTCTGCCATCGCCAGCAGCAGCCAGCCTGTCCCCTGCAGCAACAGCAACAGCAACACCAATAACATCACCAGCATCACCAACATGGCCAGCGTTGAGAATACGGGATTAGTTGATGGAAGTACGATTGTAGATGAAACGATGTTGCATGGAGGTTAGAAATGGTGTCAGTGATCCGATACAAGATTTTCTTTGTGTGCTATTTTATTCTAGGTTTCGTCGATATATTATAATAGTAGTAAATGTAATTGAACAGATACTTTGCTGAAGTCTGGTCTCAAACACGTGAAATCATAATTGCGATGATGCATTACACTCCCACGACAGTTCGACTTCAGGATACAGAAAATCGTGTATCAACAAAGTAAATCTTGTGAACCACTACTGCAAGGTAACTATGGTTGGTCAAAATACACCATAAGGGTCTGTACAACCAAGAACTACACTCTTCGGTGAATGGATGGAGCAAGAACTTTCATCATCACATGGACGAATCGAACTGGGGGACGTTGGTGTATACCAAGAGATGATTTGTGATATCACAAATGGAATTGTGAACCGTTTGTCAAGTGCTCGTTTTCACATTCACAAATATGGGTACACTGGTTGTGATACTTGAAAACAGCATCGCAACAACTCAAAGAACACTGTGGAACACTGAAGGAATGCCATATTTCAGGGAAACCTCAATTTCATTTATTTGAGTTTGTGGGTACAATAAACTAAATAAATTTAATGAACAAAATTTAGTTTTAGCTGATGAATTTCAATCCTTACAGTAAGATTTGTCCAGTGTTATGGCGAATGTGTTCATTGATGTCCACCTGGCCAAAGGTAAGCTAATGATAGGTGGGTTCCAACGACCTAAGTATAGGTTCTTTGAACGGCCCTTGATCGTATTCAATTTTTCCTTAATTTTTTGGTACTGCATGGCTTTGGGAACAGCTGCTGTTCCTTTCTCTTTCCTGGCCCACCTAAAGCAATCCAAAGTCTTATGTGCGCCTTTCCTACCCTGCGGCCATGCACAACGGTGACACACTCCTGCAGCCTTCCTTTGATCGAGCTCAGGTTTCTCTATCCCGCTTGTTTGGTTCTTGTAGCTCTTCCGGGGTTTCTTCTGAACCCTACTGGTTCCTAGAACTGGCTTCTTAGGTAACCTTCTACTGGCCTCCAAGCTTTGTCTTGCAACTTTCTTCCTTGCTAGCTTTGATTCCTGAAGAAACTTTTGGCAATCCTCCAGTATCTGATTGTGTAGAGAATCCTCGGATGTACATAATAGCTCGGATTCTAACTTGCTTGAGTCCTGGCTTCTGCTGTCACTAGCTTCTTTCCTATCGGATATAGACCATTCAATTTGATTGATCCAATCGGGATGAACATCGCTACTATCGGGACAGGTATTACTAGGTGCTTGATAGGCTTCTGCTCGTATTCGTAGATTGTCGATATGGATAACTAATCCTTCCTTTAGTCCGATGCTAGATGCTAGCCACCAGCAACACTGAGTGATAAAGATATACTGATTATCCCGAGCATAGGATATAATCTTTTCAAGCCATGATATGATAACATCGTTGTCGTTATCGAAAGTACTAGTCATACAGGTAATACTTATCAAAGGTGTGGGGCTGCCGCTACAGAAAGCTGATAAATTTTATATATAGTAATTGGTATGTATAGGTATAGGTATCATAAAAACACAATAATGAATAAAGGATTTCTTCGCTGGTAGGTAACGTAGACTGTTTCACTGCTAGAGCTTGTTCTTTCCATTGCCGGAACAATGTGGTCTCTTACATAGAAGCTTTCCGGGTGTATACGCATGCGTACCCTGATTTCCACTTCCATGATTTTGATACCAACATGCTTTGCGTCTTACATTCCAAATGAATGCGCATGGTAGAGACTGCCACGAATCCCCAAGGTTATTGTGTTCATGCTGGTGCGGTATGAAAGCGTGACGCTCCTGATAAGAATCAGGCCACACTGACATGATATCATATATCAGATCATAACTTCAACTGGGACATCTTGCTCTCATATATTCGGTAGTCGGAAACTTCTGCCGCTATAGTGATAGTGTCTTTGAGCTGATCAATACTGTGGTATGATTACATCATAGGTTGATGTGGCAACCCACTACTACTATGCCAACATAGATTAAATGACACGCGGAACTCGTATTACCATGCGAGTGCTCTTGCAGTTGCTTTTCCAACACAAGTCAATGTGTGGGGATGCTCCGGCTTCATATCAACAGCCATGCCAGAATCTTTCAATCACGCCACTGCTCAGGCCGGGACCATTCCCTTTGGCCGGTTGTTGCCCAGTGCTCCAACCTCGCATAAGAGATTGGTTTTAAAATCCCATGTATTTACAATCCGGCTAACTATTGCCATGTCTGCGGTGTGAACTTTTGTTCTACCTGAACCAGACATGATCCCACTAGTATCTGGAAAATGAATCTGGTTGAAAATAACACGCTCAGCAGGATTGTAATCCATTCGATCTGGCAGTGTTATTGCATCATCAAATAAGCTGCCGCAGCGTATGCTTCAATGAACCCGCTAAGCCTGAACTGTTACGGTGGTACTTAGATGCCAAGTAACAGTACTAGTACAGCCGTAGATCATATTCTCGTTCAAGAGTCCGGAGATCTTAATCTCGTAACCTAGATACTTTGTGGTTGCTCAAAGTTTCTTTCCCTGTTGCTTGGGCTTTCCTTGTTACTTGGGCTTTCCTTCTTCGTGCCTGCCTCAACTGTCGCTTCGTTGTAGGTAGAGGATTAACTCATCCTTGTCTGGTTTTCTTAGTCTGACTAGAGTCGGAATCGAGTGAAACAGATCTAGCCATATATCTAGGAATTGGGGATATTTTTGATCTGTCAGCATTCCTTTGTTCGAATAAATTATCGATATGAATCCGGAGTCCTTGATCCAGTCCGGTTACTTCTGCTAACCGCCACACACAATTTGGTACAAACAAATATTGCTCTTGTCTTGCGAATTCGATTATTCTGTCAAAGGCTTAAACAATAATATCGGATTCATTCTCGAAGATAATGGTTATATCGTTGCGGGGCTGCCGCTATACAAAGCTAATAGATATAGGTATCATAAAAACTCAATAATAAATTGTTACGGGGGTGTATACCCTAAGTAACTCAACTGAGAATCCTCTTGAAACCAAGCCAAGTACTAGGTCCACGGCTGTAGATCCTATTTCCTGTTTGCTAGGTATGCAGTTATCATATCCTTAGGAATTGACTGAAGGTAACTCCTCTGCTTTTTGGATAAATGTTTAATGATAACTTTCCCTGACCTCGTTCTAGATAGTGAATCTATCTGTTTCTGTTTATTGAATGCTTTCCTTTCTTTTCGTGATTTTACTAAAAACTACTACGTCTCCTTAATAATCTGAGGTAGCTGTTCTGATTCCGATCTTCCCAGATCCGGATCACTAACGTCACAACTTAAAACCTGGATCTGAGCCCCTTGACGCGATTCCAGGAGATGTGACTTCTCGTGTGTCATGTTATCGATCTGTGGTAATCTATCAGGATCAATATTTCGTGACTCAGTGTGAGGGCGCAGTTCTTCTTGAATGTCCCTAGGCGTAAGGGACACTATCCTCTCGCGTCGAACTACGCCACCATCTCACTTCGAGACTCCCCGAATCATAATGTCAGATCGTTTCCTAACATTATCGATATAGGTTAGTATTCCTTGTTGTAATCCGATAATCGAAGAAATCCACCAAATACTCTGGGCCAGAAAGATATACTGATTCTCTTTTGCGTAAGATATTATCTTTTCCAAGGCGTGTACAATAATATCGTTATCGTTCTCCAAGGTAATAGTCATTCCTTGCGAACTGTTTGCTGAAGGTGCGGGGCTGCCGCTACACAAAGCTAATAGATTCTAGATATAAAGATAGGTAGATATAGGTATCATCAAAACGCAATAATAAATAAGGATATTTCTCCGCTGGGAGGTCTCGTTCTTCTTCAGTCTCAAGTCCGATGCCCCCCTTTGCTTCGTGTATCAACATGATCTCTTTATAGTCTTTCGAAGCCCTCCACAGAGTATGATTTAATTCCTCAATGATAGCCACATATCTGTGCGTCTTACATTCATACATGGCGCCTGATAGAGACGGCCACAGATCCCCTTGGTTAACGTGTTCATGCATGATATCAAATCGGCTCATAAATCAGACCATAACTTCAACTTTGACATATCACAATCATTTGAGTTTGTTCGGTAGTAGGTCATAGATTCAATTGAATACCACTCCAATACTATGCCACGTAGACAATGACACGCCATACTCGTTTACAATACGAGCGGCATTGCAATGCATACCGATGCAAATCAATGCAAGGTGCTTGCTCTCGGCTCTAAGCCATTGCCATAAATCCCGCAGTTACGTCATACCTAGGTGGAGACAGTTCTCCTAACACCGGGGTGTGCCGCACCTTTACCCAACCCATTATGGGATTGGAGGATTAGAGCCCGCTTACTTGCATCTTGACTATCAACTGCCGTGCTTGTCTCTCCAAGCAAGTCCCGCATAGTATCCAAGAGTGAAAGAAGCACAGTGTGGATGTCAGCTGCTCATGACTGATCCACTCCACTACTTCCCATGACTAATATGCCCCTGCTAAAAGGCATACTGCTGGTTACTTGAGCGTCTCAGCATGGGATGTGATTTCAAGGACCCCAATCAAGTACCCATCGTCACTGTCAGGGAGAACCCCTAACACCAGCGCACTATCCATCGACTGCCTCCCAGTACTCGTCCAAACTCGCACGGTTACTGCCTCCAAGTGCATCTCCAAACTCGCATGATAAAGTCCTCCAAACTCGCACAATCACGGCTTCCAAGTGTATCTCCAAACTCACTCGATTACGGCCTCCAATTGCATCTCCAATAAGCTCGATTATGGCCTCCAAACTCGCTCAATCACGGCGTCCAAGTGTATCTCCAACCTCGCTCGATTACGGCCTCGAATTTCGCATGATCATGGCCTCCAAGTGCATCTACAGACTCGCTTGGTCACGGCCTCCAAGTGCCTCTCGAAACTCGCTCAATCACAGCGTAAGAGTATACCTCTGAGTTCACCCGATCATCATTTTCAGGCTCACCTCAAATTGTTCTCAAGCACCGCCTGCAGCCAGTCCAAATATACCGTTTGTAGATGGGTAGCTATAGAGATACATAGATGAATAGATGAGAATACAAACTGAATACATAAGTTTTAAAAATCATTGAACAATAGGTAGTAGCTATGATTTCCAGACGCACCAGCAGTGCCCCCAATGATTTTCCCAGACTGCTCTACTGTGATTCGAGTTGCTCCAAGACATGCCAGCGCTCCCAGGTTTGTCGCTAGCATTTCCAGGTGCTCCCAGGCTTGTCGTCAGCGCTCACAGGCTTGTCGCCAGCGCTCCCAGTTACTCTGAAGGCCGGCAGGAGTGCCCTCCTTGGGTCTTACACTCTCCTGAAATTGATGCTTCTAAGTTTACACTCCACATCCTCTCAGACCCTCCTGGAGGCTTCCAGTGACTAAAATACATTTTGCTGATGTGTCTATCTCTCCATGCCATTCTCATGAGTTCACACTGAGTACAGTGTACACTGTGTACAGCATACACCGAGTACAGCATTCACCGAGTACAGCATACACCGAGTACAGCATACACCGAGTACAGCATACACCGAGTACAGCATACACCGAGTACAGCATACACCGAGTACAGCATACACCGAGTACA
>Ga0307514_10000459_pt1 | contig 87132 bp, 80 predicted proteins | sample 16_EM_MG_FD_203088 | JGI IMG/M metagenome (GOLD analysis project Ga0307514, IMG submission 203088) | Populus trichocarpa ectomycorrhiza microbial communities from riparian zone in the Pacific Northwest, United States - 16_EM | ecosystem: Host-associated > Plants > Roots > Unclassified | place... | reverse complement strand
GGGTCCGTCTGCCGGGTTCTTGCTGCCTTCCAGGTGCTCGATGACGAAATCGTATGCAGAAAGGATCTCCGCCCACCTAGCCTGTCTCCGGGAGAGCACTTTTGACGTTTGAAAGTACTCGAGGTTCTTGTTATCGCACTGTATTAAGACTTTGTGATTAGCTCCCTCAAAATAGTGCCGGCATTGTTTCATAGTCTCCACGATCGCTAGAAGCTCCCGATCATACGTATCATAATTCTGTTCACGAGAAGAGCATTTTCGGGAGTACAAATTGACTGGCCGGAGAGTCCCGAATTCATTGTGCTCATTGAGAATGCCGGCATTTGCGAAGCCGCTTGGATCAGTCTGCAGAATTATCGGCTTTGCCGGGTCGAAATGCTGTAGGATCGGTGCCTCGGTAAAGGCCCTCTTTAGTTTACGAAATGCAACTTCGGCCTCTCGAGTCCATTACCATTTCTGGGTGATAGGCTGCGATCGAGTTGTAGCCTCCTCCGAAAACCTACTTGACTTCTTCCCGGCCGGTGCTCTTGACTTCAACAATTCGGTAAGTGGCAGTGTAACCTTAGCATATTTCTGAATGAATCGCCGGTAGAATTTCGCAAATCCCAGAAGCACCTGCACGTCCCGAACCGATTTGGGAGTAGGCCAGTCCTCGATCGTCGAGATTCGGTCTGATACCATGCCGACTCCCTCAGAACTGATGACAAACCCTAGGAAACCAACCTCTGAAACTCTGAATTGACACTTCTCGGCCTTGCAATAGAGACCGAATTTCCGTAGCCGTTCCAGCACTTTTCGTACCTGATCCTCGTGTTCCTTCTCATTGTTCGAGTAAATGAGTATATCGTCAAGGTAACACATGGCAAAGTCGTCGATGTAAGGTCGCAAGCAATGGTCAATGTAGGACTGGAACGTAGCTGGTGTATTTGTTAAGCCGAATGGCATAACCCGGTATTTGAACTGACCGTACCGAGTTCGGAAAGCAGTCTTACATTCGTCGCCCTCTTTGATCCGAATGAGATGCTACGCGTTCCGGAGGTCCAACTTGGTGAAAATCCGAGCTCCGCGTAGCCTGTCGAGCATATCCGAAATGAGAGGTAAGGGATACCGATTCTTGATGGTTGCTGAATTGAGAGCCCGGTAGTCAACACAAAGTCGTAAGCCCCCGTCGTTCTTCTTCGCAAACAAGATCGGTGCTGCTGCCGGTGATGATGACAGCTGGATGAACCCATTAGCTAGGTTAGTTTCGATGTATGCTTTGAGCGTTTTAAGTTCCACTTCCGAGAGGTTGTAGATCCGTCCATATGGTATCTTGCAGCCCGGTTCCAGGTCGATTGCATGGTCGATGGATCGGTGCGGTGTGGTGAGAGTGTGTCAGCCTTGGTCTTGCTGAAGACCTCCACGAATTCCGAGTACTTGTCGGGAATGTAGCCCCCGTCATCCGTACGTATCATCTGCTCTTCTTTCTTAGAGCCATCTGCACGCGTTAGCAGTAATTCGTCATGAGGGAGGAGCGGTAAAGGGTAATCCAGGAGACGCGGTACCGCCGGCCCGACACAATGGAGCATGAGGATGGCGCGCAGAGCTCCCTTCGTGACTCGGCGAGCCTGTAGCAGTCATTCAAGTATACCCGAGTTGGGTTGCTCTTCTGCCGCAACTACCGCCGCTGTTCCTACTCACACATCCAGCACACGAGGGTATTCACCTTTCTCGTGAGTCCGCTCTACCATAGCTCCCAGCAATCCAATGCAATCCTCTATTCTTAGAGCGAAAGCCCCGGCAACCTCTTCGCTAGCAAGCAGATCGCCAAATGCAGTGGCCGAAAGCGTCTCGATGCTAACACCATTCCCTTCGGGTTGACCGAGTTGGGAGTCCTCAGTGCCGTGCGATCCCGAACCGCAGGGGGTCCGCAACGACAATAACCGGTTCCGTGACCAGTCTATCTCCGGGTTCCGAGCTCGGAACCATTGTAGTCCTAATACCAAATCGTATGCCTTTATTGGGACTACCAGCACCTCAGGTTCGTCAACCGGTGCCAAATGGTCGAAGTATTGGGCCGAAATCGTCGTTTTCCGGCTGTCTCTCGCATGCTCCATTACTTGCCCGTTCAGGCCAAGAGTGGTTGTATGTGCAGCTTCGTGTGGTAGCCCAAGTTTTCGACGTAGTCTTGGGGCCATAAAGATGCTCGTTGCGCCGCAGTCGATGAGTGCTCGTACGCGCTGCATTTCTCCGTGTCAATCTCGTATCTTAACTTCGTGGATTATGTGTGCAGAATCGGGGGTCTCTGTGCCGCAGAGATATTGACTAAACCTGTGAGCCCTCGGGCTCTGTAGGATAACCCTCGGTTTTAGTGCTATTCGATGAGGTTGTATCGTCTCCAGTGTTGCCATCAAGGCCCTTGTGCCTGCCGCCTGCATTTCCAGCTCCATCTCGTCCAACCTCTCTCGCCGAGCCAGGTACCGGGAGAGGTAGACTAGTTTTTTTGCTGCTGGGGGTCGAATGATCGTTGGCGTTTGATTTGGCGGTCGTTGGACGAGGTGGGTTGGTTTTGATTAATATTCTGGAATTGGTCCTGCTCGGGGTTTCGTGCCCGCGAGTATTTGGTTCATTCGAAAACGAGATGATCTCTGGCTCCGCACCGCAGGCATACACCGGCTTCTCGCCGTCGATGTCGTTCCTCTGTGCTCACCGACGGTGCCGGTGGGCATTTAGGTCCCAATCCAGATCTTGATCCCGAGCCTGATCCTGAGCCTGGTCCTCCTCAGGAAGGGATTGATTCTGATGGTTGACGAGGTCGCTTTTTGCCCTTCTGGCTGCTGCCTCCGCTCTCATTTGGCTGTTGCTTATCAGGTTTCCTTGGTGTCTCAACGTCTGCCGCTCGGTCGAAAAGTTGGTCGATGGAGTCGAATCTCCTGTTAACCTTGGTAAAAGGTCTTAACTTCGGCCACAAATAGGGTTTCAGCCCCACCCAGACCATATCGTAGAGCATGATCTTGTGGTGTTCCTCATCCCAACAGGATTCCCTCCAGTTTCTTCGAAGTCGATTCGTGTATGCGCGTACGTTTTCGTCTGGGTTGTGATAACCCTGCAACATTTCGTGGTATGCCCGTGTGGATGAATTCTGCCTCCGATCCTTATCGCGGTATTGCTTCTGTAATTCGGTAATCAAAAGGTCCAGATCATGTAGGCAGGGGTAGTCGTCAGCGAGTAGATCGTGGCCCCAGGTTACTGGGTCGGTCATAGTCATCTTTTGCAGGGTGTGGTCAGCGTGGTTGGCCCAGCTGCCAAGGTTGTCGAGTGCGTACTGGACTTTGTCTGTATCGCCACCCGGAAAAAGGTGATTGTGTGATCGAAAGTTCGAGCGAAGGGAGCCGAGGAATGTCTCCAGTTCCCGAGCACCTCCGCAGTAGTGTTTAGGGAGGGTGACCTTGAATTTGTCCTTTGCGCTCGATGACGTTGGGTCTTTCGACTTCATTTCTGCGGTCTGGAAGAGTAATTTGAAGAGCTTTCGCTGCTGCTCGAGCATATGACGCATATCCTCCATGGTGACCTCAGATCGTAAGGTGTCGCCGCGGTCTGTGTTAGCAGCTCGTTCTTCGCCGTGATTGACTTTAGGTTGCTCCTCTTCCTCATCATCATAGTCGGAATTGCCTTCTTCTTCATCATCAGTTTCGGCCTCCGGAAAAACGCCTGGGCTGGCGCGTTCGATAGGAGTGCTGATTCAGCTGGCTAGACTTGGAGTACCACGGCCAATCGATGCCCGAATTGTTTCTGCACTCCCGCGCTCATTAGCAGTGCGTAATGGAAGTCTGTTCGCACGTTTTGGAGGCATTGGAGTAGTACGGTTTCTTAGAGTGGAGTTGTGGACGTGTCGCGACGCGTCGTGTTAGGCGTAAAATCTCGAGATCCCGTGAGCGAAACGCATCCAGTGACTCAAGATCAAGAATAGTGTAAGGACGTGTACGCCGGCGTCCGGCTGCGTAACGGTCTGGATGTTAATTGAAGGATCACGGTTGCACACGTGGATCTGAGTGAGAGTATATGTAGAATTAAGTGGTAAGATTCTCGATGCTGATCTGAGACTCGTGGCGAGCCGACTATATAAAACGGGTGTTACCCGGCCCTGGACACGCCATGTACAACCATGCCATTACAGTGTCAACCATTTATAGTCTTGCACATTCGGCGATCAATTGGCGGCAGTGTCACATCTTTCGAAAGTCAATGGATTCGTCAGGGTAAAGCGAACAAGGCACACCATATGCGGGTTGCGACATCCCAAATATGAGCAACAACGGACCGTCAATGAAACGTCAATGATTTTTGGCAATACATCATGGAATATACAGAGGGCTCCGCAATGATATTAAGCCATAATTGCACTATTGGCCGCCTTTCTGAGCAAAAGTTGTTGCAGCAACATTTCTTCTATGTGCTAAAAATGAGCATCAACAGATCGTCAACAACTACTGGCATTGCATCATAGACAATTCAAGGGCTGTGCGTCAATGTTGATCCATAATTGCACTATCGGTTGCCTTTTTAGGGAAAACTGATTGCGACAACATTATGTCTATGTCCCAAAAATCAGCGTCAACGGAGTGTCAACGTCTTATGGCCATGCATCTTGGAAAATGAATTGGCTGAGCAGCGATATTAAGCCATAATCATACCATCGGCGGTCTTTCTTCACACCAATTGTTGTAATAACATCGCTACTATGTCTGAAATCTGAGTGGCAACGAACCAACAACGATGTTTGGCATTGCATCATAGCAAATGCAAGGGCCGTGCGGCAATATTATTGCACAACTGCACCATCCGCCGCCTTTGTAGCTAAAACTTGTTGCGACGACATTGAACCTATGTCCTGAAAATGAGCGTCAACGCAATGTCAACGACCTTTGGCAATGCATCTTGGAAAATTAATTGGCTGAGCGGCGATATCAAGTGATGATCATACTATCGGCCGTCTTTCTCAGTGAAAATTGTTGCGACAACATCCCTACTATGTCCTAAAAATGAGCGTCAACAGAGCATCAATGATTTCTGGCTTTGCATTATAACAAATGCAAGGGTTTCGCTGCAACATTAAGCCATAATCGAACTATCAGCCGCCTTTCTAGGTGCAAATAGTTCAGATAACATCACTACTATGTCATGAAAAGGAGTGTCAACAGAGCGTCAACGACTTGTGGCCTTGCATCTTGGAAAATTCAAAGCCTATGCAGTGAGATTGAGCCATAATTGAACTAGCGACCATCTTTCTAGGCAAAAATGCTTTCAACAACATCTTTACAATGCTGCACCAATGAGCATCAACAGAGTGTGATTGATTTTAGATCTTGCATCTTGGAAAATCAACGCGCAGTGGGACGAAATTGATCAATAATCAAACTATATGCCGCCATACTAGACAAGACAGTCTCCGACAAGATTGTAACCAGGTCGCCAAATCAGCATCAACGGAGTCTCAACAATTTTTGATCTTGTATCTTGGATAATATAATGGCAATAGAACACAGAATATGCCCAATGAACTTATCGGCACCCTTTAATGCCAAAAGTGCTAGTGACGATATCGCATCCACCTCCTACAATTGAGCACCCAGAGAGCATCAACAATTTTTGTGGAGGCTCAGAACGGTATACAGCAATGTACTGCATTGTGATCTTCCTCAACCAAGTTTTACCTGGTCAGTCTTTGTAATGTGTCCTTGTATACAATTTAACAAATATGCCTGCAATGTCATACAGATCTGGTTCTTTGGCTTGCAACTGTTGTCAGTATTTAAGAAGGCACAGTCAGCCATACTATAATGTTACTTTCAGCAGTCTTCTGAGTCGGATCACCCAGCATTCTAATTTTTACCACCAAGTCGCAATCCCAATCATTGAACAACTCATTTCACGAGGTTATGATCTCATCCAAAAACGACCGTGTCTTTATTCTTGATTTGAGCAACCTTACTTTTAAAATCATCTTTCAAGTGTGGTGGGCTTCAATGAATGTAGGCTCGAAGTGGCCAATTGCCTGGAATCATTCTAGACATGTGGCTTCGTGGCGATTCTATTTACACTGTGGAATGCAGGAGAACTGCAGCCCTGGCATCTTGTATATCGTTTGTCATCAAGTTGTTCGCCATCCATCAGAACATCGGACCAGCTCAATGGAGAAACATGTGTGGGTAAAAGCTCACATCACAAAGTTAAATAACAAAACAAAGTCAGAGGTCAATGCATTGACTAGTTCGACAGTCGATGAAACAGCTTTGGCCATCCTGAAGATGCAAGGAAGTCGAGGAAGCAGAGAAGTAAGTTCGCTGAGTCAAATCATATTCGACATCCAGATAGTCCCATATTGACTGGCATTCCAGACAGAGAGTTCCAAACTGCCAGCGAAGGACTTTGAAACTGCTGATTTTCACCAAGACACGTGGAATCGCTACCTCATGTTAGGAGTTGTTTCAGCACATATGTCAGGGCACGTAGGCCAGCGTTCGGCATTATATGGAAACGTATGGTAATTTGAGGTATACGGTTGCAAACGTGGACTCGAGTGATAGTAAAATGGTGTATTGGTAAGATTATCGCTAGAAATCAAAGTCTCGTGGCGAGCCTATTATATTGAATGGCCATTACCCGGCCACAGTCACGTGTCGCCGTTACATTATCCATCTCTTTTGTTGCAGACCTCCTGGGCTGCATAAATCGTACACGAGAAAAGGAAAGGAAAGGGAAACAAAGAACGAAACAATCATCCTACGTACGCAATCGTATGAACCCATCAGTCTCGCTACCGATTGGTACAGCTCAATGGCGACCTTTCGACGAATCTGGAGCACAGGGAAACTCTACATCCATGAGCAGGTGATAAAAACCCATGCCGATGCCATTTGTCCCAGGCCGAGATCCAAAGAAGAGAAGAACAGAAGAGAGCAACAAGAAAACATCCAAAAGTGATCCCGTCCTCCATTATCTCAACTTCCGAACCCATGCTCCAACGACCATCACTCCTGTAACTTGTATCTTGGCATAAGTCTTTGTTAAAATTGTCAGGGTGGTAGAACATCCGCTCATGACTTGCCATCGATGGGAGCTTCCGCTGCTGGCATCGGTCATAGCCATTAATCGTATGTGTTAATCGCGTCTTATTCGTCGATATCTAACACGTAAGTTTCTCTAAAATGGTTATACTTACCAAGTTCAAGCGCGCTAGTGCTGTCTAATCTCTGTGCAGTACTTCCGCACGCCCTGTAGAGTATATCTTGCAGCCGGTAGTCATCGGCCAATGGCATTGACTCGTGGATGCTGGGTAACGCGGTAATAGTCTCCGGAAGTCTGCTTCGGTGATCATCTGGTCGACCTCACAGTTGCCGTCTCGAAAGGAGAATTCAATAGAATCTTGGTCGACTTGGTAGACTTTCCTGGTCGACTTCTTGGTGCGTCTAAGTAGATTGCATCCAGGTGGGTGTTTGGCTTATCAGTAGGACTTAGCGGGTCAACTTCTCGGTAGACTTCTCGTTCGACTTCTCAGTGTCTCAGTTGCCTGCTTACTGGTGGGGTTTTGGCTTGTCGGTAGGCCGCATTTTTTGACATCTTCATCCCCCCTTTTGAAGTTTGTTACTCCACCGACGACTTAGACTCAAATCAGTTGTTGATTGCTGTCGTGGTTCTGTAGCCTTATTAACTCCGGTAGACTTTTAGTGATCTTTGTTGACCGACGTGTCTTTCGGCAGCCTTCATCTCTGTATTTTGGAGGTTTTCGACTTCACTTGTCTTTTAGCTGGTCTTGGTCGACTTCGTTTGCTTCGTCTCATTTTTACACTTGATTGCATCTCGTTTTTCCACTTGCTTTGGCCTTTCTTGTTGACCTGCTTTGTGTTTCGACCTGCTTTGTGTTTCCACTTGCTTTGTGTTTCGACTTGCTTTGTGTTTCGACTTGCTTTGTGTTTCGACTTGCTTTGTGTTTCGACTTGCTTTGTCTTTCGACTAGCTTGGTATTGCGACTCGCTTAGGCTTAACCTTTCGACGTCTCTTCGGGCTTTGGCCGAGAATTCTCTAGGTGGGCTTATTATATTCCGGATGGTAGGTTGATATGTTGATTCTTCTGGTTCGCTTATCTCCGCTCGCTGGGTGCATCCATCACCGCTGGACTTCTCGGTCTTTAAGTGTACTCTGGTCCTTCATTGCGGCTCCTCCGGTAGGCTCATCGTATATGAGTACTTTGGTTCCTGCAGGGTCAGCCCTCTTTTTCAAAGTCGTTGCTCTGCAGACAACTTATCTGCTCAAATCGGAATCGTAGCTCGGTTATGTACTCGTCGCCTTCCTTGATTTGGATGACGTGATAGGCATTCCTTAGGTCCTGTCGAGCATCTCCAAGATCAGTGGGAGAGGATGTCGGTTCTTCACATGGGCTTTATTGAGAGCTCCGTAGTCCCACACAGCGGCAGTCCGCCATCCTTCTGCTTCGCAAATAAGGCCGGTGCTGCCGCAGGCGATGATAGCTGGATGAATCCATTGGTTACGTTTGTTTCGTTCTGGGCTCACTGTTTGCGAGATGTTGATGTCGTAGATCCACGCACTTTGTGTGGTTCCTCATGGCCGGGTACCCTGTCATTTCCTGTCACGCTCTTTCTACCCTCCTCGAGCAAGAATCACTCGTCTTCACGAATACCATTTGGATGCCATGAAAGGTGCGGCGCGAGAGTTGCCATATTATGCTGCATACGTCCACATAGTCCTTAGATCTCACGACGATTCAACAAATCTTGATATTGTGCTGGGACACGACCCCCATCATGTGTTTCCATCTCCACGTTAACTATGTCTGTTCCAATTCTCGTTAGCCATTTCTGCATTCTGCATTGTTGCATGCTCTGGCGCAGTGGAGATGGGTAGGGGTCCCGGGTTGGCTGGATCAGACATTTCATCGCAATAGACCACCGCCGTTGCGCAGTTTCTGCCTTCGTGTCTCGGCGAGCCGGTAGCAGTTATTCAAGCACCGTCACTGTGTCACTCTTCTGCCGCACCTACCGCCGCTGATCCTGCTCACGCATTCAGTATCCTGGGGTTTCTCTCACCTACGGTGCTGCCTTACAGTGATGCTCCCAGCAACCCTTGACATTCTCCAAGTCATGTGGGGAATGCCTCGACCACATCCTCAGTAGCTCAGAGATGATCGAATGCGGTAGCAGGACTAATTTTTTTTGTGTCCCTCACCGTGTTCCGGCAGAGGACTTGTGCGATTTGCTTCTGGAATCTTCGTCCGTTGCAATCCATTTAGCGTTCATAGGGCTGTCAATCAACCTTTGCTCCAATCGTTTTCCGGGCTTCTTGGCATCGCAGGCCCAAGACTAGGTCGTATACCTTCATTTGGACGACTAACTACAACCTCCGATTTGTCAACCGGTTTAAGGTATTCAAAATACTGAACGAAGACTCTGGCCATTCAACTCTCTACATACATCATCTCCGGGCCAGGGTGGAGGTGAATGCTGGTTCATATGGTAGCTCGGGTTTCCTAAGTAGGTTCGGCGATATTTAGATGCTCATTGCACCGCAGTCGATTTGTATTTTGACTCGCTGCATGTTGCCGTGTAATTTTGGTTCAATGTGGGTTCTGTGGTCTCGGCTGCAGCAGTGCGTGAATTACTGGTTTGTCTTTTGGCATTCGTAGACTTCCTTTGAAAGCCACGGCGCTGTATATAGTTGGCACGGCTGCCTCCACTGGCTTCGCTATTGGACTTGACCGATTTTCAATTCCCGGGATCCGGATTGTTGGCATTATTAGAATTATTGGAATTGCCGGAAGTCCTTTCCGCAGGTTCGGAGATGAATGGTCGGAAGTTGCGTTTCTTATCGCCTCCTTTCTGAGACTCTCCCAATTGCCTTTGCTGTTGCTGTCCTGCGGGCTTCTTCGAGTTTGCTAGAGTCGTAGGCATACACGACTATTGAAGTCGATGCAGTGTGCTCAATTCGGAGGGATGTAGTCGCGAGTGTGCTGACCCGCAATCATCTGTTGACTACACCATCGATTCTCGGTATTGCCGATTCACGGATAAGATCGCGTAATAGATTGAATGTTCTCCGACTGATGATAGCGCTCCATTGACCTGTGGGAATGGTATTCGATTTCTCTTGTTGGTAGGGTCGAATACTGTACTTGTGATAATCGTCATCATTGTGGCGACGCGTCTCGTGCACCAATTGGTCTCTGCACTCTTCTCCGAGGCCGTCAAGATGCTCAATTGGATGATGAAACAATCAATATCCGAGCTTGCAGTAATCGTGCTTCGATATGTCGTCTTTAAGGCTGTAATCTCAATTGTAGACTTTATTAAGTGGCGCGGCAGTAAAGGGGTAAAACTCATAAATCCAGTCAGCGAAAGATATTCGTTTACTGAAAAAGTGATAATAGTGTGAGGGCACATAAGCCAGCGTTCAGCCTTATAAGCATACATGTGGTAATTAGAGGTATACGGTTGCAAACATGGACTCGAGTGATAGGAAAATTGTGTATAGGTAAGATTATCGCCAGAAATCAAAGTCTCGTGGCGAGGCGACTATATAGAATGGCCGTTATCCGGCCACAGTCAGGTGTCGCAGTTACAACATATTACATGGAGCGCAATATCAAATCTTGAGCTACAACGGTCATATAACGCATTATGAGATGATCTGGTTCAACCGTCCGCTACGATCCTTAGTAATATTGGCCAGAGGGAATATGTACCGACTGGGAATGCAATTAAGAAGCAATTGCCATTACAAAATAAAGTTAGTTCAGCTTGGGACTGATGGACATCAATGAACAAATTGGCCATAATGTCAGTCATTGCTTACTATATGGATCGAAATTGGGCATTGCAGAAAGTTCAACTCGCTTTTGTTGTGGTCAATGACCTGTTCTGTTTTTGTCTTGAAAACTAATTAAGGATAATTGGTTAAGGGTAAACATACTGGAGCAAGGCTAGCCATAACTTAGAAGGACATGCTTGATTGTTTTGTGCTTACTGACAGCCGTTTGCTTGGTATTACAACTGATAATGCTTCCTCAAACTACTTGATGAGACGCGAGCAGCAATCATCACTTAACGCCTCTGGAATTGAATGGCTGGCGTTGAGGAACCACATACATCAACAACAACCTGAGTTTCCGTCTGAAACACCCAGGTGTTCCAGACGGCTCTGACGGCTGTGCCGGAACCTCGTACCCGCTCACGGAGAATCACATGCGACCCGTTGCTCAAGCGACGGGACGCGTTGCATTCCTCCCTTGCGATGGCTATTATACCAAGCCTCTTATAGGCTTCCTTTACTTTGCGTCCTGAATGTGGTGACGTATACGAACCATCAGAACAACATGTATGTTATACTCTATGCAGGGGTTGTAGTTATGCAGTAGCCGATTACACAACGCCTGATGATGTTTATGCCTTTCTTCGGCCGATAGCCACATTCCGCACTCTCATTTATGTTTAGCGTTGAGAGTTTGTCAAATATCGCAATATAGTTTTTGCTTCGGATACATAGCTTGGCATTGCATTTGCCTCGCCATTCTCGTATTTTACGTGTCTGAAACATACTGTCCAATCTTCACACTCTCTAGCTATATGCCCTCAGTTCTCCACATTCTGGGTTGATCCATCATGTGCTTGCGATGCTTCTTCCTCTTCATCCACATTGTCGCCATCCGCGCCCTCATATCCGCGAACATCACTGGTTCCCAGGTCAAGCCTCTCGATTTCAGTCGTGGCCCGTCGTTGCCGGCTGGCTGTGGGAATGGCAAGGATTTCGTCACCTTCATTTTTGAAGTCCCCGCTCCCCCCTGGCATCCCGAAATGCACTTCGTCATCCGTGCAATTGTTGTCTATCGGGATGTTTGGGTCAGTGCTTCCGATCTCAGGTTCCTCAATCGCCACTTCGGAGGTCAAATAGTCAAGAGGAATCTCATTGTCAAGACGAGCTGCTTCCATGCTGATAACCACAGCAGGCGTTGGGTTCTCTGCCTGTTGGATTTGATGCTTGACTGTGGCAAGAGTGGTGTTATACACTCTTTGCTGGTAGGTCTCCGGTAGTGTGTTCCAGGTATTCATCAAGAATACATACGTGTTTGCAATACCACACGAGGTTAAAAATTTGCGACCCATTGCAGCGTAGCAGGATACGATCTTACCACCGTAACTCTTGCAGTTGTAGTAGTTCGAGCGATCAGGTCTGTCCGCTTTCAGCTTTAGCTTGGAAGCTTTCAGATGAACACCTTTGTGCTTTTGCCGATCCAGGGGAGTATGGCGCAACGTGGTGCATGTAAACATGATCAGTGGCGAGGGTATATGACCGTACTTGTCGTCAATCATGGAATTGTAAAATCCATCAGCATACTTTCAGCGGTCATTCGCCCAAAGATAAAATTTGATGTAGATAAACCGCGGGATTATTACCGCAAGGAAGCAAAGTGGACTCTAGCCATCCGTTACTAGTGTTCCACTCTCTCTGCGTTTGATATGGACTGCGTACACCACCTTCCAATTGCTCTGCAAAAGGAAATGGATAGTTCTTGTCTGCCAGAAGGGTATCAATGAATTCCAAACGGTCTCCGGCAGATTGAAACCGGTGCAGATCATACTGCTCTTCTATGTTGTCCCTTGCTGATTGAATCAAATTGAATGTAACCTTATCGACTTGTGCTCGAACCTGGTACCGGTTTCAGAGTGTAATATCCAACGTTGGCCGTTGCTTCAGCATACCTCAATCAAAATCTCCTTTGTCCGTGCCTCGAATTCTATGGACCAAATGTTGTTTTGCTGCATAGCGGTGTTCCAGTACGTCTCTATTTTCTGCCAGTGTGGGGCTTCCGCTGATGCTTTGGCAATGCGCCGCGTTGCATAACTTACCGTCTCCAAGTCACTTGCACTCATAAACGGCCGTCTGTTGCACATATAGAGCTCCAGGAGTCTAACCGTTGGAAATACAAGACGCGTCATGTCTGGGTGACCAAATCAATGGATGCTGCAACTGCCGGAGACCATTGATCGAGGTGTAGACACCGCCTGCCTTTGCAATTGCCACTGCCTTTGTCTCTGTTTCCGTTCTGTAGCTCGCGTTCTCAGTGGATTTGTAATCATCACGTGGGCTTCTGGATTAAGGATGGGGGTAGGCAGGTTTTCAAGGCCACTGAGAGGAGTGGGAGTGCAAGCAATGCCGGATGCAGAGCTGGATACAGCGCGACGCGTTGAGTCTTTCTGTAAGGTTCCTCCGGGTGCGGGTGTGCTACGACTGCTTGTTACCGGCGTGGCGGTTGGAGTATTTATTGACTGTCGGAGTTCAGCGGACGGGGTGGAAGCCACCCGCTGAGTGTCATCTCCAACGTGAGAATTGTTCAGCGAAGATAAGGTGGTGGAGTTCTGACATTGGATTGTAGAGGGTACAGAACTCCCTCCTTGAGAGGTATTCCTCTCGCCAGCCAGTACAGACCCGCATCACTTAGGAGGTGGAAGTTGACAATTCTCCGAAGGTGGACACTTTTGTTGATTCTGCCAATTAGCAAGACATCGAACATTTTGTACGACCGGAGTGGTTTCAGGGTGAGGGCTTTGGGAAGGCATCGTCCGATATAGATGTTCGATGTTAAGAAGGTAGGAATAATGTTCTCTGCATGCATATGCAACGGCAGGCGAGGTAGACTCCCATTTGAGCGACCATGGAGGGATTGGACAAAAAAGAGAGGCGCAGTGGTGAATGCGCAGGCCTCTAAACCTGACAATACCCAGGATTGAGATCCCTTGAAAGCATACAATTATGGGGTTAACTGGCGTCAGATTAAACTCAGCATTGAAATTGACTGTTACAGCAACATCTGAAGGTCTATTTGCCCCGCTTGAAGTGTGTTGATGCCTTCGTAGCGCAATTATTATATTATTGCACTAGTTCTTGGCACAATACATCGAACCATCGATTGTGTATAACTTCAGCTTACCGGTGGATCTCCCCCTTTGACAGAGCTAAAAGCATTGCAAATGGAACAATGACGTATTCTCTATCCTATGACATTAGTTGCTTGTACTTTTTCCACTGCTAGGCGTTGGTAGCCGTGTTGGATGGTTGCACGGTTGGGACAACCAGGGAACTACTCAGGTTGCTCCGAGATGCACGGGGCCTGAGCGGTGAATGTGGTACGAGATGCCAAAACAACGCCCGGCATTGTATACTGTCGTCTCCAAGGGTACTAAATCTCGTTTCGCTGCTCCTCATTCATGAGGTGCCTGGTGGTTCTTCAAGATCAAGGCTGGGCTGTTTTGTGTTCTTTAACCAACAAAACAAGTTGAACCAGGAAATCGCAGGAACTTGAGTATATATATCCCATCTTCCCGCCCTCACCTGCATTATGTTTTCCTCCGGTACTCAACACACCGGCAGGATTCTGAAGTCTCTCGACAACAAGTGACTTGCACAAAACAACGCCTCTCGTTCCAAAACACACCCGATAACCTACACCACTTTGTACGTGTCCTCTGGGCTCCCTTTCCCTACATTCAACTGTATCATAATGCTAACGCGTCTGGTGTAGATTCATTTTCAACATGCAGTGCTGGCACCAAAGGGCAGCCGCAAAGAAAAGGGGAAGGCAACTGATAGGGCAAAAATGCCGACATCAGTTATGAATCGACGCCTGTTGTTGGATCGGGACCGTATCAAGGGATTCATCTCGGAACACATTGGTGGACTCATACGGATATACACTGTTTACGGGGTCAAGGATGAGAGCGCATGGGACCTCTTTTATGATATAATCTTTCTTGATCCAGTTAGGACTCGCCACTTTTCACACATCCAGCTGATGTGGCCGCACTGCAGGAGCAGGAGTTCGCCTTTCCGGGAGACGTGGGCAGCCTTCCGCACATAAATGGGGCAAATGTTGGACAAAACCCGCGACCAAATGAACAATTGGACGTGGGACAACCCCCGTGCCTTCGGGGAATAAGTCGATCGCTCCAATCCGCAGACAATCCGCTCAGGGACGGTGACACGCACCGGCAATCGTTTCTCTTCGTACGGTAGCGATGATCTCAGGGCAAAGATTGAGCAACCAAGCGGCCGGCAGTACAAGTCAGGATACTTCCTGGCCATTAGACCACTGAATTTGAATGAGATAATCGACGAGGATGATGATGATGAGAACTGGGCTGATCCCGGAGGGCCAAGTGGTGGAAGGAGCCATCCTGGCGATGGCAATGACAATGACGACAGCGAGGGTGAAGAGGACACGCAGGGTGGTGAGAAACGAACCGGAAAAGAGAAGGGTACAAAGAATGGGGAATGGAATGGGATGGAGAAAGGGAAGGGGAAGGCAATGGAGGAAGGGAAGGGGAAGGGAAACGGTAAAGGGAAAGATATTGTTAAACAAACACTAGGAGGAGATTATATCTCTCGTGCCGTTGCTTTGCAGTTGCAGAAGGATATGTATGAGGCAGACTCGCACACGGAGGTCTAACCAGAGCGGGTATATTTAGGGCCGACATCATTGCCCGCGGTGTCAATTCCCTCGGATGATGATACCGACTATACCGAGGAGTCAGACAGTGAATTTGACTCAGACCTTGAGCCTGATGTGGATATGCGCATGGAGGATGATGTGGACGCTCTGGACAGCGTCGATTTAGACGGCGATGTGGATATGCAAAGGGACAGTGACGATGAAGTGGAGGAAGATGAACAGGATGAAAATGAGGAAGAGGAGGATGAGGATGATGGCAAAGAATCTCGGACGATTGGCCAGGGAGGGATGGTAAATACATCGGCTGACGATGTAGATACCATGCTAGAAGATCAGGCAATTGTGCTGCCTGAGATAGGACAGGGGTTGCGGGAGCCAAGGCCACAATCTCCAGCGCCTGCCCCACATCCCCAAACTCCAGAGCGTCGCCCACGACCGCGACCTTCGGAGACTTATCCCCTCTGTGGGCTGGAGCATGTGGCCCTTGTAACTCCGCAAAAACCTCGCGCGGTGGTGCCAACTTTACAAGAAACTGAGGCAGCCAGAAACACCTCGGATGTAGATGTGAATTAGCAGCTGCTGATGTCATCGGCAGGTGGTGACAGTCTCTCAGATGACCCTCTCCCCGATGTCGCTCTCCCGGATGTCCCCCTCCAGGATGTCCCTCTCCCTGATGTCCCTCTCCCAAATGTCCCTCTCCCTGAGGTGCGCCCAGATGGCTCGGTAGGTGAGGATTGAACCAGTCCTCGCGTTGCACAGGAGGCGATGGGTGTTGCGCTCGGGTTAGAGTCGGGTTCCTCTCTTGTTTGTTTCCTTTGATCTAATCTATTTATCTCTGGCATTGATTATTACACGTGTTGCGAGGTTTTTGGGTTGCTCAAGGTTTATTTTATATATAGATTTAGTACTGGTTTTATTATTATTGGTTTTAATGTATTCATAGTATTATGGGACATCGGGCATGCAGCGTGTTTGCAACTCCTGGCGTGTAACGAACCTCCTTGTGATGGTGTTGAGGTTGAAAGTATTGTGAGCTTACACACAAGCCTGCTCATGCCCAGTACCAACTTTCGTCCCTTTCCACGGTGTATATTCCACTCCTCCCATGACGTCAACAATGCCAGAGAAGACCCCATTACGTTGCCCAGAATTTTCATGCCGAAAGAAGTTCACATCTGACAGCTGGAGACTTAAATATATCAGATTCACCATCCTGAACACATGCAAGTCACACACCAGAAGAATCCAACTATTCGCAGCGCGCCCCGAAGCCTTGAACCCGCTCAGCATCGTGAATTCAACGCTAACAAAAATTCAGTTGAAGACTTGGACGTGTTTCCCTACCTCGAACACGTTGAAAACATCGCAGACTCGGAGTCTCAACCATCACCACCTCGTCTGCAGCGGACGGAAACATGCCCCGGCCCCGGCGCTCCACTGAGCGATTACATTGCTGAGCTATGGGAAAGTGATGCTCACTGTTGCCTTGAGACAAACGTATAAAACAATCCCTACTATCCGTTTGCGACGGGTGAAGAGTACAAATATATCCAGTGTGGGATCAAGAAGAAAGGCATCGAGACGTACTATGACAACGGGCTGAAGGAAGGAAACACCGCTCCGCATTTCCCAAGCTTCAAAAACGGAGATGGCGTTTAGAAGGTCGTGGCTACCATGCCAGATGATCATGCTCACAGGGAGTGGGAACTACACACTCCCGAGGATATGAGATGGAATGACAATCAACAACGCCCTATCAAATACTGGAGTCGAGATATCAGCAAAAGAATGAGATGGTTGATGCGGCAGCCAGCCAAAGCGGAGAATCTCATTTACACCCCTCAGTGTTGCTTTAACAGCGATACGCCACCGAAACGCCTCTATACTGAAATGCACACTGCGGACTGGTGGTGGGAGACACAGGTAAGGAGTGATTCTTGAGGATAATAACATGCTGATCGACGTTTAGACAATGCTCAGAGTGGGGGATACATTGGTTCCTTTGATCATAATGTCCGATGGAACACATCTCTCGAATTTTGCTGTTTACAAGATAGAGTGGCCTGTATATATGACAATTGGCAATCTATCGTCGATGATCCGCCAGATGCCCTCAACTTACAGCGTCGTAATGGTCGCTTGCCTACCGATTCCAACCAAGAACCGCAATATTCCTCAGACACAGCTTGATGAGCAGCGGCAACCAAACCGAGAGGTGCTGAACGAAGTACTCCGGCAGGTACACCACCCACCCACCTTTAAACAAAATCCCAGCACCATGAGCGGGTATGACAACATTCTCTGTGCAGGTGACAACGTCAGCCTTTGTATACTGGTTTTAGCAGCATGGCTTGCCGATTGCCCGGAGTATAGCGACATACATCATCTCAAGCTGCATGTCTGTTTTTGGTGCTAGTGTCCAAAGAACGAACTTGGAGATTATGTGCCTCTTGACAAGCAACACCCCAGGCGGGATCACAACCTATATAGAACGCTCAGTGATGCCAACTCAAAGGCAGCGGATGCCGAACTCTCATCACGCCATGTTCATCGAGGATTCAAAGTGATTCGACATAATCCCTGTATTGTAAGCGTTCTCCCTAATCCCAACCTTCTCCATTCAATGCAGATCGGCATGCTTCACCACCTCCAGAAGTGGATTGTCCACTTCATGAAGATACATGAAAGGCTCGACAAGTACAATGCAATCTGGTTATCCGTGCCTGCTTACCACGACCTAACCCCAAAAAATACGTCATCTGAGAAAGTTTCTCAATGGAATGGGAAGGAGATGAAGGAAACGAGTCGGTACATGCGTTAGGTTGTAACCCAGTCTCTACGAGGCGGAAGCCCTGCCCGGTGTCCCATATTCAATCGCGCACATGAGTGCACACGGGCATTGTTAGCATTCTATATGTATGCTCGATATCAATCCCACGATGATGAAACATTGAGCTACATGCAGGACGCCTTGCGTCATTATCACACCTTCAAAGATGATTTCCTACTGGGGCGAGCTGGCAAAAAGGCGAAGCCTAACATCAATGCCCTGAGAACGGAACTCGTGAAGAAGCGAAAGGTAGATGAGGAAACAAATGCTGATTCTTGGACGCCATCCAAGAAGCGGCCAGAAATGAACGCCTGGTGGGATTATCTCAGCCACGACATACATATTTCCAATGTGTTGGATGCCGGCTTCAACTTTCGGATGATGCACTTGATGTCTCATTGGGCCGAACAGATTCGTCGATACAGAGCCTTGCCACAGTATTCTGCCGAGAGACATCAATAAGCACATAAAATGAACCTCAAGGATGGTTTGGAACGCCTCCAATCACAAACTCAACTACCTGCCACAAGCAATCACCTTTCAGCATCGCATTCTCAGTTTCGAAATAAGAGAGCTCAAACTCTAAGCCTTCATTCAGTGTTCGGAGAACAGCGCTGCTGCCTGCAAGTCTTTCCTTCCGGTGGTGATCTGGCAGCCCACCTGAGCTTGCAGTCATATGCGAAGCCCGAATTGATCGGACCCCAAAACCACCCTGGCGGAAAGCATCCTGACGCTATGATCAAAGACTTCGGAGCATTACTGGCCAATACGCAAGACGCAACGCACCATGTGGCACTATACAGCGGTACGCGGGAGTATATCAAGCATAATAGTTGTAACAAGACGTATATATCGGATAAACAACTGCACACAATGGAGCTCTGTATTTACCACGGTATTAAGTTTCAAGTTGAGGGTTTAGATGGGGAACACATATCTCAGATCTGTCGATGCACAGGGAGCCAGAGCTGGTGCAGAGGGGATCGACGGAATGACTGGGTGTGGGTAAAACAACGCTCGGGCAGGTCATATGGCGCGCTGAATGGGCGTCTCCTGTGGCAACTGCAACTATTATTCAAAATTAAGCTCCAAAATGAGGATGGAGCTTTCGTTGAGTACTGGTTAGCCCTGGCGCTCACCACAATACCGGAAAACTCAGGTAACTTGGATTACGTCTCGACATTTGTCCAGGTGAGATAAGCACCGGCAGGCATTGCTTTGCAATTTTTCAGCGTCGGAAATATCGTCGGCTTCCCGCACGTATTTCCAGAGATCGCCGCTAGAAGTAAGACAGGAGATTGACAGAACAAACAATGGATTGTCAATTGCCACATAGATCTGCAGACTTGGAATGATGTGTATAATTAGTAAAGAGGGAAACGCATGTTGCGCACAGGTAGAAGGGACGGGAGGAGAGATTATCGCAACGTCACCCATTGCAATGCAATCCAGATGCATGTGTACCCAATGAACCCATTCCGACATCTGGTCACAGTTGGCACCAATGCCAGAGGGTTGGTGTAAATTAGGAGACCGACAGTGTGAGAAGAACCGGTGAAAGAGCGTTTGGAGGGCGATATGCAACGCGCCACCTGGTATTGAGACCAGGTGCGGAGTAATCCACCACCGGGGTTCCTCTGACGGCTCAGACAGAGCGCGTGCACTCTGATGGAGCCTTTCCGCCCGGATAGAATTTTTTTTTGCTGATGTACTTCCATGCATGGCTCTCCTCATACAGATTGCTTCAGGTGCATTCATGAGTAGTCTCGGTGTAAAATGCCGCACCAAGTCGTGGAAAGCCCATGACCGCAATCAGCAATTTGGAGAGAATGAAAGCATAGACATTGGGAAGAGTCAAGAACTTCGAAAGGAGGGCAATGCTGGAATCAATCCTGTGTCGGCCATGAGACCAGGTTTAGCAAAGATAATTGAGAAAGTCCGTATTTCTTGATATTTTGAAAGTCCTGAAGCTGACCTTCATATAGCAGGTAATGCTTACTTTATTAATTACGCTAACACCTGGTTGCCGAAACAAGTTCATTGAATGGCAACAAGCCAAATTTCACATTGCAGTACTTCCACTTATGGATGTGAAGACACGTTGGAACTCTTCACAGGAGTTGCTTGAGTGGGCCTACTGTTTACAGGAATTCACACGCGAGTGGCTTTAAAACCATAAACACAGTGAATACTGGACACTATTCGCAACTCTGGATGAATGGACCATTGTGATGTATATGATGGAACTATGGAGGCCATTTCGATGTTGGACCCTTTGGATCTCGAAGAGGCATACCGTTACATTCCATCAAGTCATGACAGTTTACAATAACATGTTCAATATCATGGATGGCATGATGCGAGGTGTGGTCAAAGAGAAGACTCAATGGAAAGAAGACTTGTTCTTTGCTGTGAAGTAGGCTTGACAGAAGATTTCAAAATACTACATTGAATTGACTCTCACAACGGATATGCGTCTTATGTCCGCACAGATCCTCGATACTTTCTGGAAGTTACAAATCGTTTAGCCACTGGGACATGCGAATGGATATCAATCCTGAGCACGAGATATCCTACACTACATAATACCAAGAGGCCTTTCCGAAGTATGTGGAGAATGAATACTCCGCCAAACATCGACGTCTGCTGGACAACAAACTTGACACGTTACCGAGCAGCAATCTCGTCCACTCTGCAACGGCTTCTGGGTTCTGTCAATCATCCTTTGATCCATATGTTTCATCCAGCGATGATGAGGAATACTTGACGCCTAACAATGTGGCTGAGACGACACCCTGACAAAGGGATCGCCCTGCCCGCCTATGGACTGCCGCCAGACTCTATGTCATTTCGCCGCATGGAGCAACAAATAACTGGGGATAAAATAATCCAACTCTCAATGATTACCAATCTGACCAAATAGAGATTCGCAGTACATTTTGGATACCTGACATAACCGATTGGTAGCGTCAACAGGCGGAAATGGATTCAAAGTACGCCGATCTCTCCAACATGGCGCGAAACATATTCTCTATCATACCACATGGTGTCCGAGTGGGGGCCAGTTTTTCCCTTGGCTGAGGTTTTGTGGCTGGAGGTAGTTAAAAAGAACAGCTGAGACCCTTTGTGAAAAAGTTGTTGTAAGGCAGTTTCCTCGAATCAATAAGGGGATGTTGTAACGTACTTACCCAGATTCTGATACCACGAACGCAGTAAATGAGTTAGAAATGAAGGAAGAGGCAGAAGAAAGGAATTTCCACAAAACTGCCAAGGTTTATGACTGTTTAGAGATGTGGCAGGGCAGCGAAAACCTACGTGCTACCCAGAAGCAATCTCGCGCAGAAAACAATCAGATGACCATCATAGCATACATTTCCGACACGGAAGAGATAGTCAAAGCATCCTGGTCACTCTTTCAACATGATGGTGCGGCTGCATTTAAAATGTTAGAAAGATCACTTTTGCCACCAGATTCGTCTGCAAAGGACATTCCTGGAAGAAGAACTAGAATCTGAAATGTCCACCAACTCCGGAGAATCAACCATCATTGATTCGAAAGTGACGTGAATAGTGCAACTGAAAACAGTTTGGACACCGATGATGGGCTTAACGGGAATGGCGACTTAGATAATACAAATATCAGTGAAGACCATTGCCCAGTGGACTATGAACTGCTATATAGACCATACAAATAGTATCGAAGATCCGGAATGCCCAGAGCACCAGGATTTAAGTGGCTTCCTAAATGTGCCCGGATTAGTTCGGCCGACACGGAAATTAAAGAGTCAGGTTGACACGGTTCTTACTGACAGTCAATGCAGTTGAAAGGCGGAGAAATACAGGAGGGACAAAACAGTAGTAGAGAATGTGTCAATGGTTCACCAGCATTATGTAGCTTGACCAAGAGTTTCAGTTAGAGATGAAATATACGCGAATGGTAAGAAGTAGCTTTTGAATATCGGTTTAGAAATAGATGTATAGCAGGTGCAAGGAATGATTTTGCATGACACATCATTTTCAGCCGTGTGGGAGTGAACAGTGCAACATGATTACACCGCTCAGCTTTGCCACAGGGCCGAGTCTCAACGAGGCAGAAAGACAACCGGGTAAGTCAAATCAGTATGAAAATAATCATCGAGGGCAGCAGATGTTGAAAGGATTATACATTACAATGACAGTCAACAGAGCGTCAATGATTTGTGGTCTTGGAAGTGTGGTAATTCACCAGTGACTTGGTTGTTGGTATTACAAACGGACGTATTGCCAGCGTTTGTCGTCAAAAGACATTGCAACACGGACACCGTCACATTCTTAGCATGAGGCTCGACGGAGCGTTATCAATTTTTTGTCTTGTAAGTACAGTATTTCACCTGTCACCTGGTAATTGTTATGCTAAACAGACCTATTGGCCACTGGTATTGGCAAAAGAGATATCAACACGGGCACCGCCCCATTCTCAGCATGAGCGACTTCAGAGAGTCAACGATTTTTACCTTTGCATCTTGGGTAAGTGATGTTCCGATTGATTGCGGACATCCATTTATGAGATATTGGCAGCCTCTACTAGCAAAACCATCACCAACATGATCCATGTGGCATCCTGAAAAGGACCATGAACGGAGCGTCAACAGTTTAGGGACTTGCATATTTCGCAATCATGACATCGTGCGGATCTTTGCGTGCATAATCGTATTATTGACCGCCCTGCGAGGCCAAAATACCATATATTGAAGTTGAAACACAGATACCAAATTAATCGATATTGCAAACTGCTCTACAAGCAAAGGCACATTGTTGGTTACTGCGAACGTGATTTTTTTAAGATACTATTAACACACTGCAAATTGAATAGCCTTGTATGAATCTATAGATGGACCCACTGGGCGACCCGCTAACAACCCACCAAATTGACAAGGTTTGGAAGTTTACCATCGAACCGTGCCCGACTGGGCAGTTCGGGGCTAATTACAATGTGGACTCACAATTTTGCAAAGGTTCACATTGGACCTGGATCGTTGTAAAGGCACGTACGCCTGCTCTCGGCTACGTAGGCATACGTACGGTAATTGAGTGGATATGGTTGCAAACGTGGACTCGAGTGATTATAGGTGTAGTTGTATAGTAAGATTATCACTAGAGATCTAATGGTCGTGGCGAGCCGACTATATAAAACAGGGGTTACCCGGCCTTGGACACGTGACGTGCAGCCGTGCCGTTACATTATCCCCCTCTTTAGGTGCAGACCTCCCGGGCGGCATAATCCCGTACAAGAGTAGGAATGGAGAGAAATGGAAAGGAAGCAATCAAACAACCTTTCCACGTACGCAATCGTACGAATCCATAAGCCCCACAAAAGATCAGTACCGCGCAGGGTGACCATTCGGTGGATACGGGGCACGGGGAAACTCCACCTACCATTGACTGAGATACAGAGGTGGTAAAACCCGTGCCGACGCCATTTATACCGGGCCGAGATCCAAAGAAGAGAAGAAGAGAAGAGAGAAACAAGAAAACATCCAAAGTGATACCGTCTCCATATCTCCACATCCAAACCCGTGCTCCAATGACCATTATTCCCGTAGGTCGTATCTCGGCGTAGGTCATTGTCGGAATCGTCAAGGTAGCAAAGCGTCTGCTCATGATTGGGCATCGATGGGAGCTTCCGCTGCCGGCATCAGTCGTAGCCTTTGTTGATCATCGATCATATACACCAATTGCATCATTGTGCAGTCGCGTCTCATTCGTCGACATCTAACACTTAAGCTTCTCTAACATGGTTATACTTACCAACTTCAAGTGCACCAGCGCTCTCCCGAGCCTTCGTGCAGTGCTCCATAGAATATCGCTTGCAGTCGGCAGTCATCGGTAAGTGGCAGTGTCTGGCAGATGCTGCTTGACTCGGTAATCGTCGTCCGAGGTCCGCTTTGGTGACCATCCGGTCAACTTCATGGTTGCGCTCTCGATATGCGGCCTCAGTAGAATCTTAGTCGAGTAGGTTGACTTCTCGGTGCGTGTCTCGGTAGATTGCCTCCCAGTGGGCTTGTCAACTTGTCGGTAGGACTTGACTGGTCGACTTCACGGTACGTGTCTTGGTACATTGCCTCCCGGTGGGCTGTTGAGTTGTGGGTAGGATTTGATTGTGTAGAGGTGGTTATCTCCCCCTTTTGAACTCGTTGCTCCGTCGACGTCTTCTTCATCATATCGATTGTCGATTGCCATCGTGGCTCTGTAGCAGTGTAATCATGATTCGGGATAGTAATCGTAATCTCTATGTGATTCGACACGTAAATCGGTTCGGCATTCGCTTCGTCTGGAGACTATCTCCCTTCGGTTTCGGTCGTCTTTCCGCGTTGCCCTCTGTCTAGTGACTACCCTGACTTGCTCTGCCAGTTGACTTACTGTCGTATGAGACGTCCCAATGTCCTCACTCTCGACCTCACTGCAACAGCTATGCTTCGTCCATCCACATTTGGGTATCCTATTGACTTCGCTTCGCTTATTGACTTCCATCCACCTCTCCGGTGCATACCTCATCAGGTACGGTTGTCAACTCTGCTCCAGGTGGGCTTCTCGATTCATCTCTAGGTGTGCTGGCCGTTTTGGTGAAACGGCAGAGTACCCGGCCTTGTGGATCCACGCAATTGGGCGAATCCACGATATCTTGGAAAGATCATCGCCGTTCCCTGAGTCAAGTTTGACAATTGTTCCCCTGGTGCGCTTGGTGCTGCTGGCCGTCTCTATTGGTGAATACACGTCACGGTGCTTCGTTCCAGCACTTCCGGTATGTTTATAGTTCGCGGTAGGGGTTGTTGACTCCGGTCCGGTCATAGTTAGCAGTAGGGGTTCTAGATTCCGGTGCGGTCATCCCCCTCATTTGAATGTCGTTGCTCTGCCGACGACTAATCTCGTACGGCTTTGTGGGGTGCCATGTCGATCAGTAAGACTTGATTCGGTGTTGATTTGGAAGTTGATTTATGCAGTAGCATCTGTCTATCTCGGGATCGGCGAAGCTGATTCGGCATCTCATTCGGCATTGTGATAACGTAGCTTTGTATTCCCGAAACAAATTCTGAATCGTATTCGGCTTTGTAGCTCTGCCATGCGTCTGCTTCATTCGGTGTCTCTAAATAGTGCTCTGGATAGTACTCGGTGGAGCCATGCCGCCAGTACATCGTATCTGCATAGCTGCGCACAATTGCAACTTTCGTATTATGAACTTAGTAGTCAGTGATCTCAAAAAGGGTATAACTTCACATAAGCGCGATATCGTCATATGATAAACACGACTGATTGTCTCTTTCTCTCTCTCTCTCCCGTGATCCTCCTCCGGTCATCTATCTCCGGCACTCCAAAGAGCACTTCACCGTCATACGACTCCGTATCTGCTCCATCTGCGTTAGCCAAAGGAATCAAAAAGGACGGAGCCGGTGAAGGGGAAAATCCAGGAGTCGCGGTACCGCCGGCCCGACACAATGGAGTATGACCGTGGCGCGCAGTGCTCCGTTCGTGACTCAGCGAGCCGGTAGCAGTCATTCAAGTATACCCGAGTTGGGTTCCTCTTCTGCCGCAACTACCGCCGCTGCTCCTACTCGCTCATCCAGCCTACGAGGGTATTCACTTTTCTCGTGAGTCCGCTCTACCGTAGCTCCAAGCAATCCAATGCAATCCTCTACTCGTAGAGCGAAAGCCACGGCAACCTCTTCGCTAACAAGCAGCTCACCAAATTGCGGCCGAAAGCATCACCCTGCTAACACCTCTCCCTTCGGGTTGACCGAGTTGGGTATTCACAATATCGTGCGAGCCACTAGGGTTTGCAACGACAATAATCGCTTTCGCGATGAGTATATCTCCGGGTTCTCCCCTTAAATTGGTGGCTCAGTGCTGGAAAGCATACATGTCATGTCCCTCGCCCGTACACGATTTTCTGAACGCTGACCTCGGTCTCCCTGAACGCCGGCTTACGCACCATTGTTACAGTTCCGCAGGTCCTAGAGTTCTGGATGATGGCTTTCGAACCACGTGCACGCAGTTCATCTCATGTCTTTCATCTCATATCTTCTCTTGGTAGGTTCCGCATCTTCGTAGGCGCATTTGACTCGTGGATGGCGCTGTATTCGAGTAATGTATCTGTAGGCGTACTTCAACAGTAGTGCACTTCACGCTGTGTAATGATTCTCATCTGTAGTCCTTGATCTTTGTAGGCGCACTTCGTTCATCCGGGTAAAGCATCTCCTCCGCCTTGGCGTACTTCGATGGTGCAATTGTTCCGCTCCTTAAGTAGGCATCTTCTCGTCCTTAAGTGTGCTTCGATTGTGCAATTGTTCTGCTCTGTAAATGGGCTTCATTCTCCTCGTTGTGTGGGTTTTGTTCGTCTCCTGAAGTAGGCTTCGTTTCATCATTTTCGTAGGTAGTCATTCCCGGTAGGCTGCTCATTCCCGGGTGGCTGCTCATTCCCGATAGGCTGCTTCATGGTCGTATGTGGGCTTCATTCGGCTTCCCATAACTGCGCTTCGTAGATCGTCTTGTGAGAACGCTTCGTCGGTGTGTTGCATCGTGTGAAGTAACCGTGTTGACTCGAATATCGTCTTAAACTTCGTTTATGGCTTTTGCTGGTGAATCGACGCGTTAAGGGGCAACGTGATCGTAATTGCGCTCCTCTGACAATCGGTGATTGATTGCAGCCGTCGGTAGGTAATCATCTCCGTGGATCGTATGCGATATATCTCGTTGGGGGGGGTTTTAGACTCGTTTCTCGGTACTCGTAGGAATTGTCAATATTGGCTGTGACGGGTCTCGGTGGCCATTGGATCGTCGGAATCATGTCTGCTGCCGTTAATGACTTGATTGAAGGATGAACTTCTTTAGACTCATCGCTCGTGTAATCGGCAGGCCTGTTGACTCATGTCGAACTGGATTTCTGATTGTTGACTTTGTATTCTTCCTGGTTCAAATAGGGGTAAACTCGCAAATCCCGTGAGCGAAACATATCCGTTTACTGAAAAGCGATAATAGTGTAAAGGCACGTACGCCTGCGCTCAGCTACGTAGGCATACGTATGCTAATTAAGTGGATATGGTTGCAAACATGGACTCGAGTGATTATAGGTGTAGTTGTATAGTAAGATTATCGCTAGAGATCTAAGGCTCGTGGCGAGCGGACTATATAAAACGGGAGTTCCCCGGCCCTGGACACGTCACGTGCAGCCGTGCCGTTACAGTGGGTAAAAGAGATCTGGAATTGGGGTGTGAGAAACTGTATGTGATTCATCAATGTAGAACAGAGTAACAAAAGAACTCAAAATACAACTTTTTAATAAATAATGACTGGACTTGATTCTCCATCACAGCAATATGTACATTCTGCATGTATTTTCATGTACACATTGTTCAATTAGTCCTGTCCATCTGAATAATGGATAAGTCTATCAACTTTCTTTGTTTGAATTGCTAAACAATCAATCCTATGAACTCTCTTACACATAGAATGACAATTACATGGGGAAGAATGACCTTACACTCCGTATAACTCATATAGCCACTGTTCTTGGGACAGTAATCGATACCAAATTTGACATATGGCACTATGAGATCCTATAAACATAATCATTGAGTACATTACTGTGAAACTGATGTGATTATATGCGGTTGGAACTATAAGATCATACTGTATCGAACAAATCAGGCAGCTGACTATCATTGTACACTACCGATATATTGGAATTGCTAAATTCACTGATACATAGAGCATTATACAATTAGGCTCTGGGCACCCACCCAGTATGCACCCACCGCTCTGATTGCTCCTCCATCCATGTCGATTGATATCCTGTCCCACTAATGGCGTCCAATCATTTTCCTCCAATTGATTCATGCAATAATATAAATGAATCGGATGATTGTTGATTGTGGTAGTCAATCGAGATCTTAAGAACCAGATGTGTTGAATTGTGCAATGCAGATGTTGTCTCTTGATCTGGCACAGGGTCGAGTCTTTACCATTTTATACATGGAGAGTCTATGATGGCGAGTGAGTAATCATGTATAAGTCAATGGCTATGAGTCCACTCGGTGACTCAGTGTCGACGACAGTATTCCAGACCTGTCGAACAACAGCACAATCTCTCGTATGCATATGTAAACGCACTTATCTAGCTAAGACGCATTATCTTATATCTTCATCCAAGTCTAATCCTCATGTAATGTTGTTAATAATAGGCTGAGCAGACGATTTAATTATCCACGCATATATTGCTTAAACTGGTTGCATCCGTGTAGCATTATGATACTCCCAATGAAGGGAGCTGAGGGAGAGTAAGAAGAAATATCGAACAATGGAAATTATAAATCCGCAGAATGTATTTTAATCTCCGGGAGCCTCGGGAAGTACGGGTTCTCCAAGAATAATAGTACGATTAACAAATCTCGGAGCGGTATGCACCCTTGCTGTTGTCTCCAAGTGCACCTTGGATCAGTAGCAACAGATCACTGAGGATATCATAGCACGGGTGGCAATCTGGGAACCACTTTGAAACGCGTGAACCAAGCCTGTGAGCACGTTAAAGCACTCTAGACCTGGCAGGGAATAACAACTTAGTCTTTGAGTACGCTACATGGACCCCTGCAAATGGCTTGAGGGAGAAAGCTTGGTCAATACTTGGAATCGAGCGGATATTAAAACACCTGCATTCAGGTTGTATTCTCGGTATCTATCTATGTATCTATCTATCATTCTATCACTGTACAGCCTGTTGATCTGGACTCGCTGCACATGGTACTCGAGTGCATATGTGGGTGCTCTTGGAGTCTACACAGCACACAATTTAGAGATCGTGATCGACTGCACTTGGTGGTGTACTTGGAGAGGGCAGTCGAGCAAATTTCCAGATGCACCTGGAAGCGGTCATCTAGCTAACATGGAAGTGAACTTAGAGTTGCCTTGAGGTGATTGATCTGAGGCGGTTGATCAGGAGGGAGGTGCAACAGAAGTTGAAACTCTATTCAATGGTTACCTGATAATTGTGGCAATGTGGTGAGAGTTAACTTTACCTGTGTGCTGCCCACCTATGGTAGGCAATTTTACGACCTCATATGGTCATTTGAATTAGTAAATACCTCAATGGAACATTGTCTAAAAGTGGCGGGAAGCGGCCCTGTTCGGTAAGTAGTATTAAATTTGTATTCACAGTGCCCAAGCAGAGACTGTGAGTCTTCAATACTAAGAGTTATCGATCCGTATGGCTCGGGATTGTTCGGCTATGATTTCCTTGTGCGACAGCAAAGATTATCCCACTGCTCATTGTAGAACCCTCGCGAGGTATCTCGTGTACTGTCAGTATTTCCCAATATTTCTCAGTACTGACCCGTATGGGGCCATGTATTGTTTCTGTTTGCCGCACTACCTGTGGTGCCGTCAGAGGTCAATCATTGTACATACTGCTCCCATTCACTATGAATTCCGAGTAATATTGAATACATATCCACACTGTGAGTTATGCATCAGTATGTATCAATATTGTAACTGAACATCATTATTTTCCCGCCAGTCTCCTTCAAAATATATCACAATATCACTCAATTTAAACCTATTCTGTCACACCTTTGGTGTTACAGGTATACGTCCGGGATAATACACGATCACTCGATAAATCCAAATATGGATACTCAATCCGAACTCATGAGATATCAGTCGGATTTCCTAATTGGATCAACCTTCCGGATCTGTTCACCTAATGATCATATCATCATTAATCTACCTTTGTATCAATAGACCTACGACTGCGATCGAGCTGAACACAAATAAGATGTATACTATCTTTATGTCGGCATTGGTCGTATGATCTCTATTGTCAATAGTTATTCCTTATCAGCAGGAAACCTTATTCTTAGACGCCGCACAAACGACTATTCTTTCATGCTCCAATGGTTCAGTCCCAGGGGAGATGAGGTGTCGTCAACATTACACCATTATCACATCTCGAGATATGCAGGGTCAGATACGAGATAAGACAATAACCAATGTTGGATATAGCTGAGCCCAGTCGAGCGAATGGACTTGTATGAATCAACTCTTGTTTCGACCACAACTTCTGGGTCTTGGGCCAATGGGACGTTCAATTCATATGTCCTGAGTGGCGCGGTATACACTCCGTTCAATATATGGCAAAACAATTCAGTGGCAAAATCCTGTATATTTGGCATCAATAAAGCGTAGTCAAATTAAGGGTTGTGTTGTTTGCCGCAATCATTAAACCGTTATGTACCCGGTGGGTATATGAGAGGGCACTCTCACTGGCTCTTGGTAACATGAACTGATTAGTTAATTATTGGGTTTAGATAAGCTCGTAACGATACGAGATATCGCCAATAGCAATCGTGTCGCAACACAATCTCAATACCTTGATGACGTAGTTAACACTCATGAGAGTTAGAAGTCGACGATCAATGTTAGAAGCAAGGATGACAAAGGCAGGTACAAATGAGAACTCCGAAACAGGCTTTGGCAGTCGTAGGATTGTTAAGTGTGTGGATTGTCTGATATATTTCAGGGATACCAACATCATGGAAGGACATCGATAATATTCCATCGCGATACAATCTACTTCTGATTTATCTATGGATACCAATTTACCAACTCGACCGGGAGGTTAAGCCTTAACTTTATTACTGTGTATTATCTATTAGTTCTGAATTGGAGTCAACCAGGATACTTCTCCTTTGAAGTCCAGGGTTGTACATTCCTCTTCAGTTCAATATCACAGATAAACACATCACACTATATACTTGGTTATTTTTAGTACCTTCGTCGAAGCAAGTCGTTGATCGGGAGGAGAGCAAGACGATACTTTGGAGTCCAAAGGACCAGCCCGATGACATGGTGGTTTGAAGGATACTCTTGAGTCGGCACTACTCCTTCTGCTGAGGCGAAACTACATTGCTGTGTCTTGTATGACAAGTCCATACTTCGAGTCGTCGCACTTGAGGGCAGTGTTCCTTGAGTATATGTGCCGGTTGCTGGGCTGACACTCTGGAGCCCGAAAGGAGTCTGCGGACGAGCACTATAGTGTGTCAGTTCAGCTGATCTCCTGGGTAGGATACTCTTGAATAGTGTGCTCTAATTCATCGATAGCGTAAGATGATACTCTCAAGTCAATACTATCTTGCTGGAGCATAGAATGGAACAGTTACCTTGTTACCTTGGGGTGTAATCCTTCTATGCATCCTGAGTGAAGCTTTTATCATTCTGCTCTGTATTAGTCCAGAAGTCACTAAAGGCTTTTATTGATCAGGACTTAGAGTGGATCTCCAAGTGTTACACAGAACCCATGATACTGGAATCGTCCCTAGTGCAAAAGACTTGAAAGCGATCTCTAGCTCAGTTGAAAAATGGTGAATCTCAGGGTTACTCTATTACTGCGCAGTGTTGCGCCATACTTATGAGTTATGGTTCCATTCTCAGCCACCTGCGTTTAATGAAATCCATGGCTCAGTTGAAGTTTGACAGCAGGCATTGTATTTTTCAACACTGCTCTGTATGGCACAATATGCACTGATACCTCCATTTTTGGACTCATTGCGCTCGAAGAGATGGTTTCTTCAGTTGGGATTAATCAGGTTCATGGTATCTTCTAATACTGCTCCGTATAGCATTGTACTTATAAATGCCGGCTTTTCTCTATCCAGCGCCATTAAAAATATCATTCTCTTGGTTGTAGTTTGAATAGCGCCATAGTATTGGAAAAACTGCTCAGTATAGGTATATACCTATGGATACTCCTTGCTTTTTGAATATCCGCCTTTAGAGAAATCTTTGGCTCAGTTTGAGTTTGACAGGAACACCGGCCTTATTCAGTACTTCAATGTACGGATCTGCACTTTTCAATCGCTGGTTTTGTCGGCCCGGCGGCCTCAGAGATTTTTGGATTGCTTTCAGTTAGACTTATATTCAGGTATTCTGGAATACCTGACTGTTTAGCCCTTTACCCGCCAGCATTTTCTTTCCAGTTAGCTTATGGGAATAGTATGTCCAGTGTGCCCTCAAAGTCAGCCTGTAATTTAAAATACTAACAAGTACTTCTCAATATTTGACTGTACTGCATATCCCAATATCGATATTACAGCTGATTGATAGAGCTTTCATTTTCAGCTGCTCAACCCGCTTAATAATCTTGTAGTGTTCTATGCAATCCTCACCGTGGATACGGTTTGAAATTACAATTTCACCCGCCAGCATGGCGCATGACATCGTATGCTCGTCTTTACCCTAATTGTGAACCCCACACAGGTCCCCCTCTTCATGCCCTCCCACAATCACTGGGACTCTCAAAGCTCGTCTACATGTAATGCCATCCCAACACTATTCGCTGCACAACACACACCGGCCATCAGCCATTTGTTGTTGCTTGCTGTCGGCTGAGACAGCATGTGCAGCTTTCCCACAGTCCTGACCAGGTTGATCATGACGGCCTGATGTTAAACGCTCTGAAACAATGCTTCCTCAATGTTGATGATCGTGACTGTGATTTGGAGGAGTCTCCAAGGTACTTTAATAACATACTTACAAAGAAATCTCAAATTTGACATGACACAACTTATCGCTACATATTCTTACACAGTTTGAAAGAGGGCTGCATCGTTTGATTTATATAGTACAGGCAGCTGAAAGTTTTGGCTGATTGGCGACTACAACTATGGCAATGGCAATGCCGCCAATGTCCACAATGATGAAATTGGGTATCTACTTCACGCTATGGAAACTCGTCAAAGCCTGGAAATGAATCACAACCAAGGAAGACTCCTGGTTACAGCTGAAACTGACTCCGAGAGTGGACCGCTGTCAAAGCCTTTGAACACAAGACCAAAGGAGCCTTGCAGCCTTGCAAACAGGACGTCCTGGGTTAGACGCCTCATTCCTTCTGCGTATCCAGGAATACAGAGAGGTATAGCATGCGAATGATGAAGAGCAAGGCGGAGAAGAAGCTGCGGAACATGGGGATAAAGAGGATGACGAAGAGAGGGATTCGCCCGTGCAGCAGCAATGCAGCAAGACAATACCTATAAAGAGAAGATCGAGAGCCACAAAGAGTTCACAAGTTCAACTTTCCATTCCTAATGGGTATCTACAAGGATTGATTTGTCCAGGATGAGAATGATCATGTAGACTTGGATGTAAACAAAGCATCTGGTCTTGCTGGAGATGAAGACAATGGTATCTTGGTGGACAGTGCCGACAAAGTACTTGCGACAGCAAATGATTTCGCCAGAATGATGACCAAGTATACCACCATACAGATCCTTCAGTGTGCGAAGGCTGTGACTACCTCTAAAGTATCTTCCTTGCGCTGCAACAAGATCAACACATGGAAACTTGCAATGAGGGAGGAAAAGGAATCAGTTTCTGCTGATCTACGCAGACCGAAGGCAGGGTTTGTGTATAAGAGGCAGGTTCGGTCCACATGAGAGTACCCAAAGGAGGTTGCGAAAGTTTATGAAAGAAGAGGGAGTACTATGAAGCGAAAGTAAAGGAGATGAATGAAGTGGGGCGCTTAGGAACAATTGAACGCCTCAAAAGTGCGCACACGAAGGGAGTAAGGCATTTGCGACGCACGGCAAGTCTCTTGATACGCAAATATGAAGATACACAGCGCAGCAAAACCAGGTGGCATACCTCCAGAACCATGTTGTATCTAGTCCTGCTTGTTATACTGACCACGATTCTTGCATGTACTCTGACTGGTGCAAGCGATGGAGTGGCCAACTATTAGCTCATTCTCGACGGCGTAAGAAGTCTTGATGAGTTTCAAACTAAGTGCAATGGCTCGGATTTCCACCAGCCAGCAGGCAAACTTCTCTCCGTACCTAGGACTGTTGAAGGAACAGCAGGGATATAAAATCTAAGGAAGTTGGTTTCTTGTGCAATTCTGACAATCATCATGAAGTAGCCCATAATGTTGAGGCTGAAATTACACTGATTCACACTGCAATGAACAGAAGCGAAGACCCTGAATAGAATTAAGCAATTCCAGAAGCGTCTCTCTCACTGACTGCAGACAATTCCGACTGCTAGGAAGCTCAAATGGCGTTCACCCAAGTATTGGAGTGCCAAGTTGGGTAGTATTCAGGGGATAATCTACGATACCATTCTCTTTACTCAGTTGGAAGAGCTCACAATCAAATACGATGGCGCAACAGGTTCACTGCACGAGTTGAAGCTGGTCTATTTATGCTATTCATGCAAACAAGCTATCATAGAATACAGTCTATTTTTGGTAAACTACCACTGCATTACAATAATGTGCAACCATTCTAATTGATAGTACATACTTACTTATATAGAATTGAATAGTGCTGCTTGGTATCAGAATCAATGAGTAATAATTATTGGACATGCAGCAATTCTTAACTACTGAGCAGCACTGCTTCATAGTCGCAAGTGTTATCATATACTCGAAACTTAGTCACATACCTGTCAACTCCGAAATATCACTTGGTATGGACCGATACTTATTGGTATTTGGCAGTACAATCAAGTACTAAATGCATCTTACTAAATGCGTTGAACTATGTTCAGCCTCAACCCAGGAATTTTGAACTATAGTAACTTGCAAGTAAATACGCAAAGACAACAGGGTGAAATAGCCCGTTGGTGTCTGTTGGGCTGCAGTTTAGGGTACTGCAGATCTTCATATACAGCCTTACCTCCATCCTATGTTCACCAACTCGATTCCTCCGTTGTATATCCACCCCACCATATTGTCATCTATTGCACCATTTCATTTCCACCTTGCATCTTTTATTTGAGGTCAAACTTTCGCCAATCGATGCCCAATCACCATACCCTGGACGTTTTCATATTCTGGTATCCTTGCTATGAAGAGCAGAACATCTGTTTTTGAGACTGTTGCATTGGGTAGATATGGTGGCTCAATGTCGTGGACAATGGATTTACAGAATGGAGAGAGGAGAATCCAACTTCAAGCTCCGAATCCAATTTGAAGAGGAAGACATGTCCCCAGCAGAGGAGACCAAAACCGTTTCCTGCCTTTTCAGCTTGGATACAAGCAAGAGCAGTATGGTAACTAGCCAGATGATGAACCATATGTTCGAAACAATAGTATATATTCGGTTGCCGAGAGTATTCTTACAAAAATCAGTCGGTGGAGGTTACGGCTCCCCGAGTGGCACAATGTTGTATAGATTTAGCCAGAAGTTGAAAAGATTGTGTCCGAGGCGATCTACAGCAAGTTGGATAGAGCTTGACAATGCATCCGTCGAGATGACCTAATCGTTATGCACTTTACCATAATGCGCTATACTTGGAGGGTCATTACATATTGCCAGCGCGCAACATCAACATGCCGCCTCATAGCCTTTGGATTCTTCCCTTCCAGCCCAAGAAAGCCTTATATTGTGTTGTCACTGAAGCTTGAACAGTGTACCAGGGGTTCTGTCTTCAAAGAGGCTTGGGCTGAAGTCCTTCGAGCAGCGTTCGAGGGAGACAACTAAATGGTTAAGCCAGGCATTTCTCGCCCTGTATGCCCAGATATAGCCTGAAACTCTTAAATACTGATATATACGGTCATTCAGATTCGAGACCCATACATTCACTGTGTAGGCATGAAATATCAGGTACACACAACGATAGTATCAGCAATTGAAGAAGCCGAACAAGCGACTCCGCAGAGGGAGGAACAACTAGTGAATATGTATTCACCATGATGTAACTTTTATGATGACGATGAAGACAGTAAGATACCGATATCAAAGGACAGGAATGTCCAGCATGCACAACTGATGAGGCATACCTTATGGTACTTCTAGATCTTGGAACCAAACATCTTTGTGGACTATGGGAGAAAGACGTTGAACTTGACAATGTGTGCCAACGAGCAGGTCAACACTATATTACCCTCAAATGCCTACAGGTACAAATTTCACTCCACCGACAGATACAATAGAGCTGAAACCATTTCCGCTCTAAAGACGGTGATAGACGAGAATGGTGTTGTGGGGAATTCATGGTTTCACGGGTTAAAGGTGGGGTTTCTGCATACATATAGTGATAGTGAGCGGTAGAGTGACAGTATCCGACTGGAAGAAGCTGATTCACAAGAGGTTCCCAACTTTGCTGAGCTCAAGTTGGGATATGATGTTGCTTCAGTGTTGGAGAGCTATCTGTACCACACCAATCCAGACTGGATGGACGTAGTTCAATCACGAATTGGGACGTCTCTTATCTGTGTGCATGGGTACTGGTGCCATGTCTTGTACAACCATCTTCGTACAGCAAATTATGGTCTCATGGTTGGTGAAAAGCCCGAGCATCTATGGTATATCATGCAACATCTCAACTGGTTAGGTGGTGTTTCAACGAAAGTCCTGCCGAGCGAAGCAGATAGACTCGTTTGGTAGGTACCGGACAATATAACAAGATTTATTACAATGCTAATCGAATGCTTTTATTGGGCTGTACAATGCTCAACATTGAAGAGAAGACATGGGCAATAACCTGGAATGCCACTGGACAAAGCGGTTGAAACGGCAAAACAAGCAAAGGAAACTCTTGCACAGATATATGGCATAGTAGTATCAGAGTGAATCGATACATCAGGGCGCGTGCATCCACCAAGAAGGGTGACATCACATCACCTTATGGCGGAATCTGATGATCAATTCAGGTACTATACTCAATACCAGAGAGCACTACAATATACCACACAAGTTCATTGAATACTGATCAACTACATGGTGCCTCAAAAATCCAAAAATGATGAGATCTTTGAAAATCAACTGGAGGAAACACAGATACGAAGACACGATTTGAGGGTGACAAAACTCCTCTGGTTGACCAGGTCGACACATGATCAGTGGGGAAGGAATGGTAAGCACTTTGTAGACCATCAATGTGGTCATGCTTTAATGCACCATCATTACCTACAGGCAATGCTGATCAAGATTGTGGGAGGGAGGACAGTGGTAGTTGACATGCTTCACCAGCAAGTCAGATGTCGAAAAATGGCATTGAAGATCATTGTGAAGATTACTCGAAGATGGAAGCAGCTTCACAACTTGGTGAATAAATACAATCCTGAGATTTGCAAATTCAGCCCTGAGAACTTATGGTAATTACCAGCAAAACAGATCCGACAGAATCATATAGAAAAGAATAAAATTTAGGATATCAAAAGGCTTATATGGACTTTTGAATGGGCGGTATACCAGTATGTTAGTGATCGTATAAAGTGGAACTTAATTCAACAATGGGTTGTTGAGGGGAGAAGGATGCTGCAATTGCATGCCCAAAGGCTGATTGAATAGCGCAAATATGAAGGAAATTTGCTTCTCGACCTCCTCCAGGGCGAAATGAGGATGGATAGCCATCTCATTATTGAGCTCCTGCTTTATCGCTTTTTAATATTGCACTATCTTTTGGCTATAAAGCACGATTTTCTATATCTGCTCAATCAACGGAGTAGCCCCAAAGTGATCCCACTGCTACAAACATTTTCCTGCAAATATTAACCTACTGGAAAAGTCAAGTTACGAAACTTAGATGCCATGCAGTGTGCAGCGCGACTAGTTGATATTGATGCAATCAATGGTGGTTTGGCAGATGGCGGAGACATTGAACGTGACTATGCCCAGACAGATCAAAAGCTGGCAGCGAAACTGATGCAAGATTTAGAGCCTAAATGGGCAGTGGCATTGAACAAGGATGAGGGCGATGGCATCTGGGAGGAGGAGGAGGAGTAGGAACAGGAGGAGGAGAAGGAGGATGAAGTGGAGAAGGAAGAACACAAGGGATTGGAGCTTGAAGAATAGATCAGATGGACAGGAGACATGGAAATGAATGATGGATAACCATGTTTGTTGTTGCGGTTGTTGTTGTGTAATCATACTGTATTGACAGTAATAAGAGTGTGACAGAACCCTGCCATCCCGTCCGCTTCCGGGCAAACGAGCTAGAAGACGGAGCTCAACCCCCTTACTCTTCGTCCCAGCTGACAAACGAATGATAAGAGAAAGACAAAAAGGACAGAATGGAAGAAACAATGGTATAACTCTGTTGCAGTGAGTGCTGCTCCTGAGCACCAAACCCTCAGTCCGCTCCATACTGCTACTTGATTTGGGCGGAAACTTCCCAACTTCAGTGGACTCTTGTTAGTTGTTAGGCATATACCAATAGGTATGTGATGGTAGCGGCCAATACTCTCTCATGCCAGTATAGAATGGGTATGCAGCTATCACTTGTCACAAAGGTGGCAAAATCACCTTCCTGTCTCGTTGTGAAAATCCTCTCTGGAAGACTATCACTAGCTTGCTGTGTACACTCCATTTCCAAGGTTTAGAGCTACAAATACTCTGCTCGGCATAGTGTGTGACCTTAATAGCTCTCAGAATGTGTCAAACCTCCGTTTCGAGCTTGACCGATTTCAACCTTATTCAAGCCTTGCTGAGAATCGCAGTCAATATCCCCAGAGAATGGCAGCATAGGCAATATGCACAATAAAACACAATTCAACTCCCAGGTAGTATGAACAGTCTGGTCCAGGGGTATGGGTTCGAATTGTAGACTATTCATCCAGTGAGTATGTGTTCCTTCCGTGATTGTATATTTTTGTTGCCATGCCTCCAATGTTTGAAATCAGGGCTTCGATCAGGTCTTGAAGGAACATATACGCTTGATGTGAGTATTTTGGTAGCATATTGTAGCTTTGTATGGCACCTGCAAGTGGTAGTTGACCTAAACCTATAGAGTTGCATACTTGAACATATTACCTGAAGATTCCAGCTTTTCAAAGGAGTTCTACCAATAACATTGCTTCAACACGACTTGTACACCTTTATGAATTGATGAGACTATGAGTCAACCCCATGAGAGGGTAAGAACAGGAGGCTGTGCATCACCGACGATTTGCCTGCCCCTGGTTGTGATTGGTCAATGATGATAAAAATGTTTCCACTGGCGGGAACTTTCGTCTGTAATTACTTCCTGATGGTGTTAGGCACACACGGGGAATGATAATTATACGTGTCCTGGGTCTTGAACACAATAGAATGATTTTACCACAGTGAGGCAGTAGCTAAGTACCGACAAATACTAACCAGTATCCCATTGTATTGTACGGTATCGCCCGCTGTTTTCTCTTTGCACTGGTTTGTTGATTTCTTGCTATCCAATACAAGAAGATACTGAACAGTAATGGCAGTTACTGAACCTATAATTTCCAAAGTAGTTTCATGGTATATGGCCCACTAAGAATACACTAACTCTCAGTGTGCTAAAAATACAGGTTGTAAATCCTTGCATAATGTTGAAATAGTGATGCTAGAGAAGCTTGATTGTGTACTATCTAAGAGTGCCACAAGGGCATATATATACGAGTACAAGTGTGAATGTGTGCGTACGCATTTATGTATAGACCGTTCAGGCCGACCGCAATCTCCGGTCATACGAGACTCGCCTCCGGCCATACGAGTCATCTCTGGCCATAAGATGGCAGAGCCCTATCATGCAATACTCCCCCTCTTGTTGTACACCGCAAAGCAAGAAAAAAATGAAATAAAACAAAGTGATTCCCATAGTAGCCTTCTTGAACCCCTGCGAAAGTGAGCAGGGAAAGAGTACTACCGGAGTCTGAGGATGGCCATCCATAAAGAAACAAAGAAATCTGCGTCCCACAAGAAAAGTGAAACAACCTTAAATCCAACAGTATATGCAACCATCAATCGACCTTCCGTGATGGTAGAGATTCCGGTCATGACTCGGTATCGATGGGAGCTTCTGCTCTTGATTTCGGATTGATGAGTGCTTCCGCTCTTGACTTATCATCGGTGGGAGCTTTGGCTACCGGCATATTTCATAGGTGTCGGTGATCGTCTATCATACAGGGCATATCTCTCATGTCAACATCTCAGAAGGTGGTTATACTGACGATGTATTTAAGCACGGTTGCGCTCTTCCGAAGCCTCATACAGTGTATCCGTATGCTCAGTTGAATACCTCCGTAGTCATCGGCATTGGGAAGTTGATGCTTCTCAGTATGTGGTTTGGAATATGTGTCGGTGACCTCCAGGTCAACTTCTTCGTAGACATCTCGGTAGACTGCTTCTCGGTGGGCAACTGGGTAGACTGCTGTTTAGTGGGCAACTTGGTGGGCAACTCGGTGGATATCTTGGTTGACTTCTTGTTTCTCCCATGACCTTTTCCTATGATCTTTGGCTGTCATCTTTTCCCCCTGATTCTTTTGCCCCAATGAAAGTCTTCTGGCGCAGGCTGATTCCAGTAGTGCCGGTGTTTCAGTGCATATTGGTCGACTTGGTAGACTTCTTGGTCGACTTCGTGGTAGACTTCTTAGTCGACTTCTCTGTGGCCATCTTGGTAGGCAGCTTCAGTAGAATATCCGTTGGCTTGTTGGTGTAAGAGCACATACGCCAGCGTCCGGCTTCATAGGCATACGTGTGGTATCTATAGGAATACGGTTGCAAACCTGGATGCGAGTGATAGTAGGTGTAGATGAATAGTGAGATTATCGCTAGAGATCTAAGGCTCGTGGCGAGCCGACTATATAGAATGGCCGTTACCCGGCCCTGGGTCACGTGCCGCCGTTACATTATCCTCCTCTTTAGGCGCAGACCTCCTGGGCTGCATAAACCGTACAAGAGAAAGGAAAGAAAAGGGAAGCAAACATTAAACAATCATGCCGCGTACGTACTCGTACGAAATTATAAGTCCCGCTCCCGATTGGTACCACTTAGGGCCACCTTTCAGCGGATCCGGCGGACGGGGAAAATCCACCTTCACTTGACTTAATCCGAAGGTGGTAAAACCCCGTGCCGACGCCGTTTGTACCGGGCCGAGATCCAATGAAGTAATGGAGTATGGAGAAGTGAAGAGAACAGAAGAAACAGAAGAAAGGAACACTCAATTGATCACTTTTCCTCCGATCCCGAGTTCCGAAACTCTCTTGACCCATTTCCTCCGCTCCTGAATCTCGGAGCTCAATTCCTGCTTATCTGTACTCCCAAACTCATCCGGCATCCAACGTGCCATCCAGTACCGCGCTCGTGGTTCACATCTCGGCGTGGTTCATATCTTGGCGTGGTTCTTGATCGCATTCGTCATGGTGATAGAGCTTCCGCTCATGACTTGGCATCACTGGGAGCTTCCGCTGCCGGCACTGTTCGTAACCATCGGTGATCGTCAATCGTATACGTCAATTGTGTAGTCTCGCCTCATTTGTTGGTATCTAACAAGTGAGCTTCTCTAAAGATGGTTATACTTAACAATTTCAAGTGAACTTACGCTCTGCCAAGCTTGCGTGCAGTGCTGCATAGAATATCTCTCAGTCGGTAGTCATCAGTATGTGGCATTGACTCGCTCATCGTTGTTCGAAGTCCGCTTCAGTGACCATCCGGTCGACTTCATGGTTGCCCTCCCGATAGGGGGCTTGAGTAGAATCTTGGTCGACTTCGCGGTGAACTTTCCGGTGAGTGTCTCGGTTGACTGCCTCTCGGTGGAGTTCGACTGGTCGGTAGGACTTGATCGTATAGACCCGTGTATCTCCCTCTTTTAAAATTCGTTGCTCCGTCGACAACTTCTACATCATATCGATTGTCGATTGCCATCGTGCCTTGGTTGCATTTAAGTTGGATCTCCAAATTGGAATTGGGATTTATTGGTGATTCAGGATTGCAATTGTAATCTCTGTGATTTGACATGTAATTCGGTTCTGCTTGTGCTTCGTCTATTGAAAAGTTGAGTCTAGGCATAGACAATCATTGGAATTGGCCAGGGTAATATTGGTGAAAAGGTCTACCATCACGTGTATCCCACCTGGACTTCGGACAATGATGTGAGCTTCCGCACCTGGCCTCATCATAGCCGTCGATTCTCATGTGACTCGCTGGTGATCGTCTGAGGGCCGTAGAATGGACACCAATTGCATCGGGCGTGGGCGGTATGTCATTGATCCATATCTAACACGTAAGCATTACAGTTGGTGGTCATACTCACCATAAACAAGTGAGCTTCTGCTCTCAGAAAGCTGCTTTGTACATTGCATTTGCAGATCTCGGCATTCGGAAGGGTCTTGCTGGACCATTTCTCGGTGCAAGACATTCGGATGATAGCTTTGGTGCGTTCTTAGGTTACCTCTCTGTGGCCATCTCGGTAGGTAGCTTCTGTAGAATATCTGTTGTCATGTCGGTAGTCATTTGGTAGGCTTCTGGTGAAATCATTCGGCATTCAGTTCGGTGTGCCGTTCGGTGATGGTTTCTTGGTCCTTCGGTAAGCCATTCGGTAAACATCTGGGTCAGTGGCTTGGTACGGTAGCTCGCGATGATCTCTCATTCGATCTCTAGGTGAAGTCCTTCGGTATTGATATCTGTCATTGTGAGATTACGGTGATTATCTTTTGCTAGTTATCTCGACTGTCGTAGTGCCTCTCGGTAGACTATTCTGTAAGCTCGGTGGCCACATTCCATCTCGTTTGGCGGCGCAATTCGGTTGTCATATTCGAGTTATTCGGTATCTTGTTCGGAACTGTCTCGGTAGCCGTATTTGCGTTCATTCGGAATCTCAGTTGGAAAGTCTCAGTAGTTATATTACACTCGTTCAGCATGGATCAGGCTCTTTTGACTTATCATCTCGCTCCGGTGCATTTGCAGGTATACTGGACGTCCGTCGTATGATAGGTGAGCTTATCGTCTCAGATCGCGGGGTGGGCTCTCTGGTTCTCCTCCGGGTGTGCTTGATGATTCATGTGTCGGTGTGCTCGCGATCACTTGACTCGGTGCACTTATCGTCGTTCTCTGACTCCACTAGTCGATTCATCTCCAGGTGCACTTGCCGCTGCTAGCCTTCTCAATTGGTGAATGTATCTCAAGTCTTCGTTCTTGCACTTCTGGTATGGTAATTGCTTGCGGCAGGGGTTGCGATTCCGGTATGGTCATCCTCCTCTTTGAAAATTGTTGCTCCGCCGGCGACTAATCTCATACGGCTTGGTAGGGTATATCAATTGGAAGGGCTTGATTTAGAAATCGATTTACAGTCGTCAATTGTCATCGTAGTTCCATAGCGCGGAATTGCCGAGGTCCAGTCGGGAACTCATTTGGGGTAGTATTTTCGGTAATATAACTTCGTAACAAATTCGGCAATGTATGCGGTATTGTATTCGGCACTGCAATCGGCATTGTAATCTCTGCCATACGGAACTTGATTTGGTCTTTCCAATAGTAGTCAGGATTGTACTCGGTATGGCAAGGCAGCGGGTCATATATCTGAATCTCGACATTCAATTGCTAGTCTCGTAGATTATCATTGTCATTGAAAGAAAGTATATTAGATAGGGTAGATTTTCACATAACTTCTTATATATCACCATAGTCAGACGACTGATCGTCATCTGCCTCCAAGCATCAATGCATCTCCGGGATGTGTGTATCGGCACTAGCAAGTCCAATTCTAGTCTCAACGAAAGCTCTTTTCCTCGAGATGTAGATTTCCAATGTTATTCTCTCGTATCTGTCGGGGTGTATCCCATTCTGTCTTCGTTCCAGTAATTCAAACATTCACTTCTGTGAGTTCATCATCGCTTGGCCAGTATTGCGTACTCGTGCCGCCGGCTTTCAATTGTGGTTTATAAGTCTTCGACACTCCTAAGTGCGCTCTCAATTGACATTCGTCTGTTGGCATTATCTCCGAATTGAAGAACCTCACAGATTCGTATGACCTGCTGTAAAGGCACGTACGCCTGCGCTCGACTACGTAGGCTTACGTACGGTAATTGAGTGGATCATGGTTGCACACATGGACTCGAGTGATTGCAGGTGTCGATGTATAGGTAATATTATCGCTAGAGATCTAAGGCTCGTGGCGAGCCGACTATATGAAACGCGTGTTACCCGGCCCTGGACAAGTCACGTGCCGTGCCATTACATTATCCCCCTCTTCAGGTGCAGACCTCCTGGGCTGCATAACCCCGTACAAGAGTAGGAAAGGAAAGAAACAGAAAGGAAGCCATCAAACGACCGTTCCACATACGCAATTGTACGAACCCATAAGTCCCACAACCCATCAGTACCGTGCAGGTGACCTTTCGGTGGATCTGGCGCACGGGGAAAATCCACCTCCACTTGACTGACTCCGAAGGTGGTAACAACCCATGCCGACGCCATTTGTACCGGACTGAGATCCAAAGAAGAGAAGAAGAGAAGAGAGAAACGAGAAAACATCCAAAAGTGATCCCGTCCTCCATATCTCCACTTCCGAACTGAACCCATTCTCCTCCGATCATCCATTCCCGTAGCCTGTATATCTCGGCGTAGGTCATTGTCGGAATTCGTCAGGGTGGTAGAGCTTCCCCTCATGACTTGGGATCGATTGCAGCTTCCGCTGCCGGCATTGTTCGTAGCCGTGAATCGTATATGTCACTCACGTCTTATTCGTCGATATCTAACACGTAAGCTTCTCTAAGATCGTTATACTTGCCGAGTTCAAGCGAGCTAGCGCTGTCTCAGCTCTGTGCAGTGCTTCCGCAAGCTCTATAGAGTACATCTTGCAGCCGGTAGTCCTCTGTAATTGACATTGACTCGGTAATCATCGTTCAAAGTCCGCTTCGGTAACCGTCTTGTCGACTTCATGGGCGCGCGCTCTTGATTGGCGACTTGAGTAGAATCTTGGTCGACTTTTCAGTAGACTTCTCGGTCGACTCCTCGGTGCGTGTCTCGGTAGATTGCCTCCCGGTGGGCTTGTTTACTTGTCGGTAGGACTTGACTGGTCGACTTCACGGTACGTGTCTTGGTAGATTGTCTCCCTGTGGGCTTTGGAGTTGTTGGTAGGATTTGATTGTGTAGAGGTGGTTATCTCCCCCTTTTGAACTCGTTGCTCCGTGGACGTCATCTTCATCATATCGATTGTCAATTGCCATCGTGGCTCGGTAGGAGTGTAATCATGATTCGGGATTGTGATCGTAATCTCTCTGATTCGACACGTAATTTGGTTCGGCTTTTGCTTCGTCTGCAGACTAAGACTATCTCCCTTCGGCTTCGGTCCTCCATCCGCATCGCCCTCTGTCCAGTGACTACCCTGACTTGCTCTGCCTGTTGACTTACTGTAGTATGAGACATCCCGATGTCCTCAAGCTCGACCTCACTGCAACAGCAATGCTTCGTCCATCCACATTCGGGTATCCTATTGACATCGCTTCGCTTATTGGCTTCCATCCACCTCTCCGGTGCACCTGCATGTACACTTGTCGTCCGTTGTATGCTCGGTTAACTTATCGTCTCCAATTGCTGGGTGCACTCGCCGGCTTTCCTCTGGTGTGCTTGCCACTTCTTCGTCAGGTACGCTTGTCAACTCTGCTTCAGGTGGGCTTCTCGATTCCTCTGAAGGTGTGCTGGCCGTTGTGGTGAAACAGCAGAGCCGGCCTTGTGGATCCACGCAATTGGGTGGATCCACGATATCTTGGAAAGATCATTGCCGTTCCCGGAGTCAAGTTTGACAATTGTTCCCCTGGTGCGCTTGGAGCTGCTAGCCGTCTCTATTGGTGAATGCACTTCGAGGTGCTTCATTACAGCACTTCCGGTATGTTGATAGTTCGCGGTAGGGGTTCTTGACTCCGGTATGGTTATCCCCCACTTTTGAATGTTGTTGCTCTGTCGACGACTAATCTTGTACGGCTTTGTTGGATGGAGTATTGATTGGTAACACTTGATTCGGTGTTGATTCGGAAGTCGATTGCGGTCTCCAATTGTGTATCTCGGGGGTAGCCGAGACTGAGTCAGCATCTCATTCAGCATTGTAATTTCGTAGGTTTGTATTCCCAAAACTGATTCTGAATTGTATTCGGCTTTGTAACTCTGCCATGCGTCTGCTTCATTCGGTGTATCTAAATAGTGCTCTGGATCGTACTCGGTGGAGCCATCCCGCCGGTACCTTGTGTCTGCATAGCTGTGCTCAATTGCAACTTTCGTATTATGTACTTAGTAGTCAGTGATCTCAAAAAGGGTATAACTTCACATAACCTCGATATCGTCATATAACAAACACGACTGATTGTCGCTCTCCCGGGATTCATCTCCGGTCATCTATCTCCGGCACTCCTAAGTGGACTTCACCGCTCTCAATGGTGTGAGAATTAGCTCCAAACTTCGGACTCGATCGTACGACTCCGTATCTGCTCCATCCGCGTTTGCCAATGGAATCGAAAAGGATGGTGGCGGTGAAGGGAAAATCCAGGTGTCGTGGTACCGCCGGTCCGACACAATGGAGCATGAGCGTGGCACGCAGTTCTCCCTTCGTGGCTTGGCGAGCCAGTAGCAGTCATTCAAGTATACCCGAGTTAGGTTCCTCTTCTGCCGCAACTACCGCCGCTGCTCCTGCTCACTCATCCAGCATACGAGGGTATTCACATTTCTCGTGAGTCCGCTCTACCATAGCTCCCAGCAATCCAGTGCAATCCTCTACTCGTAGAGCGAAAGCCACGGCAGCCTCTTCGCTAGCAAGCAGATCACCAATTGCGGCCGAAAGCATCACGCTGCTGACACCTCCCCCTTCGGGTTGACCGAGTTGGGTATTCACAATATCGTGCGAACTATTAGGGTTTGCAACGACCAGAATCGCTTTCACGATGAGTATATCTCCGGGTTCTCCCCTCATAATGGTGGTAGCTCTATACCAGCTAGTATGCATATCATATCCCTCGCCCGTACACGGGTTTCTGAACGCTGACCTCGGTCTCCGTGAAAGCTGGCGTGCGCACCATTAATACAGTTCCGTAGGCCCTAGAGTTCTGGATGATGGCTTTGAAACCGCGTGCACACAGTTCATCTTTTATCTTCTCTCATTCGCAGTCATCTCAGTCGATCTTCGAAAGTGTGAAGGTCTCGACCGTAAATGCACTTCGTAGTGCGCAATGGTTTGCACTTGTAGGTTCTTCATCGTCGTAGGCGCGTTTGACTCGTGGATGGCGCTGCATTCGAGTAATGTATCCGTAGACGTACTTCAACAGTTGTGCACTTCGCGTTGTGCAATGACTCTCCGCCTTAGGTGTGATTCGATTGTAGAGTTCATCTTCAAGGATCATTTCGTTCGTTCTTGCAAAGCATCTCCTCCATTGGTGTATTTCGTTTGTGCAATTGTTCTGCTCTGTAGGTTGGCTTCATTCTCCTCGTTGAGTGGGTTTTGTTCTTCTCCTGAAGTAGGCTTCATTTCATCACTTTCGTAGGCACTTATTTCCGGTAGGTTGCTCATTCGTATGTGGGCGTCATTCAGCTTCCCATAACTGCGCTTCGTAGATCGTCTTGTGAGAGCGCTTCATCGGTGTGTTTCATCTTGTGATGTAGCCGTGTTGACTCGAATATCGTCTCCAACTTCGTGTATAGCTCTTTGCTGGTGAATCGACGCGTTCAGGGGTAACGTGATTGCAATTGCATCTCCTCCGCAAATCGGTGATTGATTACAGCAGTTGGTAGGTAAACTTCTCCGTTGATCGTATACGATATATCTCGTTGGGGGGGGTTTTAGACTCGTTTCTCGGTACTCCTAGTAATTGTCGGAATTGGCTGTGACGCGTCATGGTGGCCATTCGATCTTCCGAATCATCTCTCTCGTGTAATCGGTAGGTCTCTAGAATCGTGTGGATTTCTGGATTGTTGACTTCATTTTCTTCCTGGTCGAAATAGGGGTAAACTCGCAAATCCCGTGAGCGAAACATATCCATTTACTGAAGAGCGATAATAGTGTAAAGGCACTTACGCCTGCGCTCGACTACGTAGGCTTACGTACGGTAATTGAGTGGATCATGGTTGCACACGTGGACTCGAGTGATTGTAAGTGTCGATGTATAGGTAAGATTATCGCTAGAGATCTAAAGCTCGTTGCGAGCCGACTATATGAAATGCGCGTTACCCGGCCCTGGACACGTCACGTGCCGTGCCATTACACCTGCACTATCCATGTGAGCCAAAAGAATCAAAGAAAAGATGGAAACGGTGGAAGGGAAATCCAGGAGGCCTTGTCAGTACCAGTTCACTCACAAGGAGCCAAGACCCGCCATCCAGTCACTCCCTTCGTGACTCGGCGAGCCGGTAGCAGTCATTCAGGATTCCCATGTGGACCCCCTTCTGCCGCAACTACCGCCGTTGCTCCTTGCTTGCTCATTCAGCCTGCAAGGGTTACCACTTCTGCTGGCTCACGATGCCGCATCCATAGGTCCCTATGGGGCAGCTCCCAGCAAACTGGTGCACACCCCAGACTGTTGGGTGGATGCCATGATAACCGCCTTCTAGCTAGCAGTCATCATGTGGTCCCCGAGTTGGTATCCCCGGGAGAGGTATGTCCTACGACAGTTCAGAAGCTTCACTGATGCTTGTGGAGAAAGACTCCTCACCGCGTCAATCTCAGTAGCATTTCTCGCGCTACCGACATGTTTCCGCTGCACGATAGCATCCAAATATCAACTTTCTCTAGGGCAGTCCATAATGGAGGCTGCTAGAGAAGTATATTGTTTGGTTGATGGTATGACCGGCACAGTGACCGATCGACCATTACCGTGTTTGGGCCCAAAACTATGGCAGTTTGGTACCACATACATCGAGATGGGCACATCCAGCAGATCAATTTGTAATTCTGAGGCCACTCCATATCGCCATAAGGACTGGTACTGTATGCTGCTTGATCATAGTAATTCCTGATTTTGCTGGTACAGATATACACTGACGGAGTGCCTTGGAATGCATCCCGGCCAAGAAGATGAAACTCGTATTGTCCATATCTCATCGATTGATTGGATCCTCCAAATAGTATCCTGAAAGTGGTGCCTCTGGAGGTGATAGTCTCGTAGTATAATGTCGTCTGTCCCGTAGCAAATATAGACAATGTTGGATGCCTTTCTTGACATGCTCGCAGTCATAGCCGTGGTGCTTCCGGAAGTCCAGAGCATACTCCGTGCATTGGTATTTATGGTCATGTGCAGCCTCCGTTGCCATTAATGTAATATTGCAGTCGAAACTCATTGATATGTTAGGTGGACTTCGCTTGTCCATGGTAGGTGTGCTCTGAAAGGTCATTGTAGTCATTGTGGTAATCCTACTCAGTCTGCGGAATTGTGTAGGTCTCTCCCGTAAATGCACTTCACGCTGTGCAAAGTATCGCCGCTCTAAGTTCGCTTCTTGAGGGAAAGGTTGTCGTCGTCAATGTGCTTCAACGGTAGGGCTAGGGTGGCTTCTCAGTAAGTGCACTTCGCTCGGGCAGACGTTCATGGCGGTTACAGTGCGTGATTCGTATACTGATCCTCCTCAGTAGGTGGGTTTCATTTATAGTATTGTCTATCTGCGTAAGTGTCCTTCGTTGCAGTGACGTATCCGTAGGTATAATTGACCGTGCAATGCAGTTCGGGTATGTGCATATCCCTCGATTGGAAGGAATAGAGTCGTAACTGTGTTGCCTCATAATTCGTCTCTCGACTTCTCCTTTGCTTCTCGATATAGCCGCATTCAGGCGTAAGATCACTCCGGCCATTGCAGCATCTCGTTCTGATGATCGTGGTCAATTGACTCGTAGGAAATGTATTCAAACTCAGTTAGGTCGATTGCGTGCGATTTCTCGGGATGGCAGGGTCCAAAAGTCGTGTCCTGTACTCGTAATCGTCTTCATTGCCGGTGACGCGCTTTGTGCGCCAATTCGTCTCTAAACTCAACTCCGATGCCGTCAGGTGGCTCAATTGGATGATGGGATGACCAACGATCTGTGCTTCGCAGGAATAATGCTTTGATATCGTGTTTGGAGGGTTGCATTGTCAATGGTTGACTTCGCGATGTCACGCGTCGGAAAAAGGGGTAAAATCGCGAAATCCCGTGAGCGAAACATATCCGTTTACTGAAAAATCAATAAAAGTGTAAGGGCATGTACAGCAGCGTCCGGCTTCATAGGCATACATGTGGTATCTATAGGAATACGGTTGCAAACGTGGATGCGAGTGATAGTAGGTGTAGATGAATACTAGGATTATCGCTAGAGATCTAAGGTTCGTGGCGAGCCGAGTATATAGAATGGCCGTTACCTGGCCCTGGGTCACGTTGAGCTGTTACAGGGAATAGTAATTCGGAAGGCTTCAGCTAAGCTGATTAGGGATTCCGTCCGGTATGCCATTCGTTAATCATCTGTTGTTGTTGTTTAATCATACTGTATTGACTCTAATTATGGGATGATGGGACCTAGATATCCCCTCCGCCTCTGGATAAGCTGGCTAGATGGCCGAGCTCCTCCCCCGCTACCCTTCGTCCCCGCTGACAAATGAAAGATAAGAGAATGACAAAAAGGACAAGAAAGAAAGAAAGAAAGAAGGAATTGTATAATCCCGTTGCCGCAAGCGCCGTCCCCGAACCTCCACACCCTCAGCCCGCTCCATACCACTCCTTCATTTGGGGGAAAATTTCCTGACTTCAGTGGCCGCCAAAAAGTTTGTCACCGCCTGGTAGCACTCCTCTATGGTGAAAATCTGAGAGATCTGCACGTGCCGGCATCTCCCCGCATTCCAGCCTGTTGTCTGTCCCACTGTTTCCAGAGTGTCTTCTGCTGGTCTTTCCATGTGCTGCAGTGGTGGAAGAGGTGCTCCTGCGTCTGGGCCACAGTCCCTCCAGAACAGCAGCATTTGTCATCGTCTCGGTGGCCGAACCGCTTTAGGTAGACCCCAGTGGGCGCATGCACGGACTTCATTCGGTAGAACCTGGCAGCCAGCAATTTGATGCGTGTCAACGGGATGGGTCTCTTGGTCTCCGCCTTGCCCTTGAGCATGTAGCTGAAGTGCTTGCTGCACTTGTCGGCCACCCACTCCGCCTTCTCTGCTGACCGTCCATCGGATATTCGTGTAGGCCTATTTGAGGCCGAGGTATATCGCTGCTCTATCACTCGGCTTCCGCTTGCGTCTCGGTCCAAGTTGGCCTGGCGGTCGTCTTCTTCATTTATGGGAATACTAGAGTGTCCTGCGACCCAGTGGATCTCGGTTGCGATGCCGTGGGCGAGGAGACTCCACACCCTTCTGTTGATCCGCCTTGCCAGTAATTGCCCTGGGCCTGGCTCGAGGTGTGCCGCTCGTTGAATTGCCGCCTGTCAGTCGCTGAAGACTGCCACCGTCTTCACTCCATGCACCTGCAATGTTTCTCTCCTCTCAAGCGCCATTTCAAGCGCAAGCCCGATCTCCCACAGTTCGGCTTTGAAGACTTGCCATACATCCAGTGCCCAGAGAGATGAAGCAAGACGTCCATTCATTTCTGTGTTAACAAATGGCTGGGGCTCCCACTCGGCCATCGTCTTAGTGTGCACCATCTGTCCACCACATCCAGACCCCAGATCCAATTTTGATTTGGTTCTCCCTTGCCCAGCACTGCTCGTCCCTTTTGGCTGCAGCGGTGTCGTCCAGTATGGTGGTCCTGACCGAAGGTTCTTCGCCTGGGGCCGGCCAGTTCATGCCTTTGGTTGTCCGGCCGTGCTCATGCGCCTTCCTCACTACTCTGCATATCGGCGCCCAGGAGAAGGGGTTACTGTGTAGCTCCTTTAGTTTGCTGCTGAATGCGTGTTCAAGTGTCGGGGCAAATCGCTGTTGTCTGCAATCTAAGGTCACCGGTGCCGGTGTAAGGCCTGAATCACTCACTAGTGCGACTCGTGGGGTCTTTGGCAGCGCGCCCAGAATGCACCTGGCTTGTCGATTTAGAACGAGTTGGAGGTCGTCGCACCTGCCCACTTCCCTTGAGCCCCACCTCAGCTCGCTCCCATAAAGTGCAACAGCGTGGACGCACGCCACGTGGACAGTCCGTATGCCCCCAGGGACAACGCTGTATGTCTTGGTAAGCGATCGGAGACTGTCCTGTGCTGCACTGGCTTTCTTCATGCAGCGGTGATGGTGCGCCTTCAATGTCAGATGCTCGTCAATCCAGACGCCCAGCCATCGTGTCGCCTTCGCGTTGAATCATACGGACTCCTTTCCGAGACTTCTCCTGGCTGACAGTTTTGCCCGGAGCTGTTTCCTGTGGCCCCGTCCGCGTGTGAACTGCGCTGCCTCTGTCTTTGCAGTATCGAACTGTAGCCCTGGCCTGCCTGCCCACTCGATGCTCTTTGATGCGCATCACTCAAGTATTGAGAAGACATGATTGGCATCGCTTCCAGTCACCACCCAGCTTAGGTCATCTTCAAAGGATAGCACCTCGGCCTGAGGTACATAATCTTCAACTCACTTGATTAGTCCTGAAGTGTAGATAGCAAAGAGAATTGGTGACACAGGTGAGCCCTGCGTGACCCCTGCCTCCACTGGGTGGCTTTCCATGGCGTTGCCCTCGATCATCATCTCCAACATTCTCTCCCATTGGAAGCTCTCCGTCCATCGTACAAGGTCCCCGTCCATTTGCCTTAACTTCATCAAGTTGTCTTGCTTTCCTTTTCCCACGCTCGGGAAGGCTGCCTTATTGTCCATCAGAAGCACGCCTGTTATGTGGCCGTTTATACAAACTGCGGAAGCTTTGTCAACCATGATGGCCGCTGCATGGATCGCTGACCGTCCTTTTCTGCTCCCAAATTGACCATCGCTCAGTAGCCCACTTCCTGTGGCCTCCACCGGCCGCAGCACCGCGGCTACTTTCTCGACCGCTTATCCCATGCAGCTACGCAGCAATAATGAGCGGTAGGCCTTGAGCTTTGTATAGTTGTCTTTGCCAGGCTTGTGAATCAGCACGCCGCTAGCCCGCTTCCATATCGCTGGGTGTCTTCCCATGCGGATTGCCGTCCTCGTCATTCTCACGATCCTCCCTTTGTCCCACTTCCTGAGCAGCCATATAGCGCCAAAAGACAGCTTGTCTGGGCCCGGTACTTTCTTGCCCGACTGAGAAAACAAGGCTCGTTGGACTGCTTGCTCAGTGACGCTTGTGTGTGCGATTCCCACAGGATGTATTTCAGAGTACTTGTCGCCGTCGTTAGGGGGAACGGTTTCAGGCCTCAGCATCTCCTCCTTCTCCATTGATGTCTTTGTTTGGTTGCCATCTCTGTCTGTTAAGGCCTCCACAGTCGTGCCCGCTCGAGGGTTCGTGTATTACGCCGCTCTCCACACCTCTGCTCCCCTAAGGTTCTGCAATTAAGCGCCTCTCATTCTTCTGTTGGACTGCCGGATCACCTTCCGCAGCTGTGCCTACACCCGGGTAGCCTCCTCCGAGTGCCTTCTTCTCCTTCACTCTGTCCCAACTGTCCTTCTTCTTTCAATGATGTTGGCGTTCCACCCCCTCTTTGGCTTGGCACAGATGGTGATTTTCTGTGCCGTGGCGTCCTGAACACTGCTCATTGTGTCCTGACACCAGGCGGCCTCCTGCTCCACCTTGTGCTCTGTGCACGCTGCATCTAGTTGTCTTCTCTCCTTCGCCAATTCTATCCATAGCTTCTCCGCTGCTTCCACGTCCTCCTCGGGCATTGCCGCTAAATTCCACCCTACTACTGTCTCATGATCCGCCTCCTGCTGCCTGTCAACTTCCACCTCCCATTCTATGACCTGATGGTCAGATCCAGTGGCGTGATCATCGGCCAGTATGGTCCACCTTCCTATTGGTCGATTTGCAAACGTCAGGTTGGTGACCGACTCGCCTTCCTGGTCCTACCTTTTCCAATGGTGGGTGGGCCTGCCGTCAGTACCAATCTCCCGTCCGTTCCCATCAATCTCACCTTCCCAGAATGTAGCATTCCGCTGAACATGGCATCTTGCGTCCCATCGTTTGCTGTGGGCGTTGAAGTCTTCTCCGAGGATAGTCCCGACCTGCCGAATGACTGGCTTCCAGTTCAACTTTCGCGCTGTTCTCGCTCCCGACCGCACATCATTTTGATTGTAAATATTGACAATCCTCGTGATCTTTTCACCTCGCCTCCTGACGTTGGTACCGATAACATCGTCAGTGGCCCCTCAGCTCAGATCCGTCCGCTCATCAACAACCAAGCCTCTCCCCTTCCGTATCGCGGTCCGAACTGTTTTTCTTTTGCATATTTTGTATGCAGAATGGCTGATCCCAATCTCTCCTCTTGATCCCGGTGGCTCGGGCAAGCATACTATGTCCGCCCTGAGTTCGACTCCCGTCTCCAGCGCCGCAAAGGTCCACTCGTATGTCCTTGTGCAGTTGTGCTGGATGACTCTAATCATCAGTAGCCCGGGCTTCCATTGCAATCGGAGTTTCGGTATCAGAGCCGGTCCTGGTCACGGTCTCGGTTTCGGTCTCGGCCATAGTGACGTCTTGTGCCTCTCCTGCTGCCTCCTCTTATTCTTCGTCCACATCCGCCATCTCTTCTTCATTATCACCCCCTCCTTCCGCCACCCCCTCGGGCCAAGAGCCAATCAATAATCTGTTCTAGCCCGTTGCCATGTCCCGAGCTGCACTCGTGGCCTCTCCTCTTGCTAGCCCAATTGTTCTGCTCTGCCGCGCCGCTTCGGTGGATTCCATCTTCTTCACGCACCTGCTGCTGAATGCGATGTGATTTCCCTTCCAATTAGGGCACTTCTGCAGCGTGTGGCCACAGAGTGATCCCTGCTTTGCAGTTCATCCCACCACATTGCACTTGTGGTCGCTTATCCGGTGATGGCCTGAGCAGTAGCCACATTCGGAGTTTCTGTTGCACTTGTTCTCCATGTGGCCCCATCCGCAGAAGGGCTCACACCTGCTGTCAGGTACTTGATCCGTGTATGTTTCGTCTCCGTAACACGCCCCAGCCGCCTGGATTACTATCTTGACCAAGCTCTGGGCCACCTTGGTCCCCTTTACAACGATGACTACCGATGACACAGCAATGTCTCGTGTTTTGCCTTCTCTCCCTGCTAGTACGGGGGTTAACCAGCCACCTTACTTGGGTGGGGTTCACTCTACCCTTGTTCTCAGCGTCGAATTCTTCTCGCATCTGCTGCATTCCTTCCGTGCCTTTACCCATGTACCGGATGAAGGGAACTGCATGAATCTTTAGCCTTTCCTAGGACTCATTCTCTTCGACCTCTACGACTCATTTGTCGACGGTTCTGGTTGCGGTAATGATCATATCACGGCACTGCAGAGCCGTCTCCACGGTCCCGTTCGGGTGTGTGATTGCAGTAATGACTCCCTTGGTATTTATTTTGGCATTCATAATCCTAATGTGGGCCGGTGCCTTCTGGTGGAACAGCGCTCTGTTGATCGCTGACGCGATTGCCTGGTCCAATTTATTGGAGAGTGGTACGCTATTGTCTCTTCTTAGTATGTGGCGTCTCTCTGCCATGCTTGATCCCGCCGTCGGGGCGGAGACTGGGCCTGGGCCTGTGCTTGGTTTGACGGGTGCACTCTGACTCTTGGCTTGTGGTGGGACGGTCTCGCACTGTCTCACGGCTGTGGGTGTAGGTGATGAATTTCGTTTGGGCACGAGCTGCGGTGTTGGCTGCGGTTGGAACTGCAGTGTGGCACTGCGCTTCGGAATGTGCTGCTGCTGCGGCTATTGGCGCACTTTTGGTCGCTCTTCTTGTGTCGTGTCTGCATGTTAGGAGGCCTACTGCCCCCCACTGTCTGTCCTCACAGTCAGTTCTCTTTCTCTCTCCCTCTGCTCGTGGCATTGTGCTACCCCTTTTGTGGTCTTTGCAATAATGTTCGTAATGCCCGCCCCCCACACCTTGTCGTCCTCGTAGCAGGCGTCCCACTTCTGCTCTCTCTGTTGCATTCAGGTCATTATTGCCAGCCACTGTGCCTCCTCGCAGGCTGCCCGGGCTTCCACCAGGTTTGCGAGATGTCCAACTGTTCGGTGCAGCTGCGTCAGATCCTTTGCCTGCTGTCGTATCGTCCTCTCCATGCTGCTCCTCCGGTCGCTGGGGGCCTCCGGGAATTCGTTTCTCCTTCTCCATTTTCCGCTCTCATTCTTCTCCATCTGCTCAAATATGGTTGCGCCCGCAGTCTCAGCGACGATGGATGTCGCAGCTGTTGTCATCTCCATCTCCACGTCCATATGCGCGTTGCTCCTCACATTTTCAGCTTCTCCAACGTCCAGGTCACTCGTTCCGCTCACTCTGAATTCGGTCATTACTCCTGTGCGACGAGCCTCTTAGTCGTCGTTGTCGCTTGCTTGTTGGCCGACGAGTCGCGTCAGTCGCGTTCTTTGCCCAGCCTGTACGCGAACCCATTCCGTTTTGTGGATTTCTGTGTGCGCCCTCCTGCTCTGGGCTCGCTGGTGCTGGGACTCTCGCTCCGGTGTCAATTCGACGGCTAGACTTGATTACCCCCTTCCATTTTTTTAGTGCTATCATTGTTGTCGACTGAGTGCTGTTTCTCTTTCGCCAAGACTTCGTTGCGTTGTAGATTCTTCGTGAAACACCTCCAGCAGTGCTGTTGTCCAGTTTGACTTCAAATATTTCTCGCGTTTGATCTCCATGTGAAGTCTTTTGCCAGTGATATCCATCTCTGTGAGATCATGGTGATGATGCTGGGTGGTGATTATCGATCTCTTTCCGGACCATTCTGAAAGCCATATCACAGTCGTTTGGTACTTTGTTTGCAGGGCTTCCATTTGGTTGCCTTCATTGTAGATCTTCGTAGCTTGGGTGATTAAGGTCGTTAATTGCTATATTGAGTCTGGCACAGATCGCAGATGCAGCAGTGCCTTCCAGCACTGTCATGTAGAGATTGTCATCTACTTTGTAATTGGGAGATGCAGTGTCTATATAGTTAGCTGGTCAATAGGAGTATTTGTCATACTGAAGTTTATGCGCTTGTAGCTTGCCAGCTCTGATCAATTTTCGTGCAAGTAATAATGTTATCATCGCTTCCTCAGAGGCCTGGAGTGGTACGAGTTGTGGCTTGTTGTTGTGGTGGGCATGATCTGTGTTCAATAGTAGTACTGACTTCTTAGTCATGGCCGCTGCTTGGCAGGCGGTATCATTGATTCGGTGGAGTTGTCGAGTGTAAATGACAGGTCCTCTAGACACCGGTGGTGCAACCTCCTCGTCAGAAGGATGTGATCTCATACCTGTACATGGAGGGAGACTTCGACAGCTTGTCAGCGTCGGGCAGAGAATAGTGGCCCTGTGTAACATCATAATGAGCAGTAAAGCAATGAGTACTACGTCCATAGCCTTCACCCGTTCGACTGGTTCCAGCGTGGTCCTGGAGAAGTCCATCTCCCGGCGTTTCATTGTCTTGTACTCAGGGAAGTCCATCTCCGGTATCTGTGGATGAATTGAGAGATCCATCTCGACCCATTGTCTTGTCTGTTGATCCATAATGTTGTTAACTGGCTTTGTCTGAATTACTATAGGTGGTAAACAGAAACCTGGTGATCGGTGCTTGGTAGCTATTGCATTCTTTGTAGTGATTCACTGCTTGTTTCACAAACTGGTTGGGTGTTTCTAAATATATCATCTTTGGACAGTCTGTGTCCATATCATTTGTGTGGTGAATCAGTGATGTTAGGGCCGTTGGATCCATGTGTGTGCCACAGTCGGTGCCTTGATCGCGCGCTGTTTTGGTCGTTTGGAACACATTTATCCACACGAAATTTGTATGCTCAGGTTAAAGGGGCACAGTAATCCGCTTGACTGCCTGGGTGCTCAGGAGTAGTGTGTGGATTCTGGGTGGCTTTGACATCGTTTGTGGTTGTAGGTTTGCAGATACTAACACTACAGGTGTGCTTACAGGTAGAGTCGCAGAAATAGTGGCAGGTAGGAGGTACAACAGTAGGCTCGGTGATTGGTGTGTTTTGAGGTGGAGTTAATATGCTTTGGCGTGTAGTAGTATGAAGTGACAATAGTCTATTGTTTGTCTAAGCGAGCGATGTCTACCTTCCTGCCGATGAACTGAATTGTGTGGATACGGATGTTTCCCTTTCTGGCCCGTGCACTCTGCAGAGCGACGCCTTATGTCAACCCTTCATTTCTCTCAGCAGGAGGTACGGTGGTGAGAGTGCGATATGGAGGTTTGGCGGTGAGTGTATATTGAAGTAGACTTTGTTGTTCGCGTAGTTGTAGGTGGAATTCGAGATCTCGGGGTGAGTAGTCCTTTTATATTCTATCACTGTGTCTTGATTTATCAATCTTGCTTTCCCTTTGATATCTGAATGGTAGGCTGAGGTGCATGTTTTTGACTTGTCATCTGGGAGGAGGCAAACAAAGATGTAGCGTATATAATCATCGGGGAATATCATATAGAAGCAATGGCCGGTGCAGGTGGGCATGGAGCATTGTCCACAAACATCCAAATGTACAAGTTCCAATTGCTTTGTTGTGTGCTTGCTCTTGACTTTGATGATCTTCTACTTGTACTGGGCCTGGATACATGCGGTGCACATTGAGTCGTCTTTTGAATACCCATCAATGAGGGATCATAGGGCAGTAGGATGAATGTGAGCAGGGCGGCGATGCAACAGTGGTGATTCTGAGATTGTGAGAGCTCTCCAAGTGGGCTTAGGAAATTCGGTGGCAGGTGGACAGTGAGGTATGATGCTGGTTGCAATTGGAGAGGCGGTGATTGGTGAGGATGTAGTAGGCTCAGTGGAGTGAGGGATGGATGTTAAGATGAGATGTACGCTCGATGATGCTAATTCTGGCGAAATGTGTGCTCGATGATACTCTCTCTCTTTTCCTTTTGCCCCATGTTGAAGTGTACTTCATAGATTCTCTTGGTACTACCGAAGTGAATGGAGTTGTAGGATATATGATTTAGAGATTATTTACCTGATTGCTTGAAATGGTGGTCAATGGAGATGATATGGAGCACTTATCGCATCCAAATCTGGATGTGTATCTGGCTATGTGCAATTGATTGATGGACGGAACTGAGAGCTGGATTGAAGGAGTGTAGAAAGTATTGACTTCGTACTCCAGAGGAATGTTAACGAGTCTATAGTGGCTTACAGCAACTTTGTTGCAATCTCCGAGCTCAATGACAATTGTCTTGATGAAGTTTGTTAATCACAGCTGTATTTGGTGATTGTATGTAGGTGAGGATGAAGCCGTCATTGTATATGAGGGTGTACTTGGAAGTGTGCTTTCGTGTGGTCGTGAGTGGAGTTGTCAGTGCATTGTGAGTGGGCTTTCGTATGCTTTTCTATCTCCTTTCAAAGGGAACTTGGTTATTGTAAGTGACGGAATCGTAGTAGGTGTGTTTGTAGTCATCGCTGTGAATACCAAGATGATGGCACTTTGTGGTGGAATGGTAAGTGAACTGGCTGATACGGAGGTGAGTGCGTTAATGTGTGCGGTATTGACTCATGTATGCTGTCTGCGATGGTGTGTTGATATCTGACTAGCAGATGCTTGTCCCTCGGAATGGTATGGACCAATGTGAGGTAGGTTTTGCAATAAAGTGGTAATCGTTTTTGCAGGTTTCAGAAAGTATCGTGACTGTGGATATGGTAGGTGTGTGAAGGAGGTGGTGACGGTGATGATGATGTTGAGTTTTTGTGTGTTGATGTGCGGCTGTTGCTCCAGTAACAAACAGTGATGGTCGAGGGTGATTTAGGGTCTTGAGGCTCTTTATCTTGAGATATGAATACAGTATTAATAGTAATCATTGTACCGGGCGCCGGGCTCATAACCTGTTCAAACTGTGATGCTAGAGGAGCTGAACTGTAGACTATCCAACAGCACCACAAGGTCATAAATATACCAGTACAAGTGTGACTACGTGCGTACGCATCTATGTATCAATCCTTCAGTCCAACAGCAATCTGCGGTCATACGAGACTCGGCTCCGGCCATACCCGTCATCTGCGGCCATAAGATGGCAGAGACCTATCCTCCAATATATAAGTCCCTATGAATAAGATCAGTAGCATCCCAGCTGGCAACCCAAGTTTGTCCTTTCACATCTGAGGTGAGTGCAATCTTGCCGCTGCTGAGTGTTCTCAGACCATCTCTTTGCAATTTCTTTCCGTTTGTCCGAAAGCTCCTTCTGTCTTTTCCACCGTTCTCTTCCCCCTTGCAAACTGATGTAATCACGAGTCAACTGCGTCTGGGAGTATTGCTTTGCACCATTTCGGCCTAGTGAATGTGCTTTGGTATGGGGCCGATACCTTGAATGTAATCAACACATATTGTGCAGTGACCAGTCTTGATAGAGACTAATTCAAAAATTCCTTCAGAATGAATCCTCCCAAACCCTCGAGTGGGCTCCAAAACCTTTGCAAACACTTCACCAATGGCATCCCAACCAGTCTGAATACTATTGTGTAGGTTGAAACTTGAATCTCTGACATGGTTGCCGGTGCCAAAATCAATACTTGCAGCATAGTCTTGATTCCTGTTGCCCAAAATTCAAGCTCACATCCATGCATTGTGTGCCAATGGCGATATCGATGGTCGCATGGTCGTCTTTACTCCAGGTGCGGATATCGAAGGTCACATCTTCCTCTTGACACATCTTTGTGTTATCATGGTATGTACTTGGTTGAAGATTATTGTAGGGTCATGATTGAAATCGACTTGGGTGCATCGGAGCCTGGTAGGGAAAGGACGACAGCTTCGAACCAGTGTGGCATGACAAGCTGTTGCCACCAGGAAGTGACTGGAATTGATCAGGAACATAAACACGTGCATCAAGCCATGACTGCGTGCTGGTGAGCCCATAAGGTCTTACAAGGATAAAATCTCACGTACCCATAGAGTATCCCTTCGCAAAACCTTCAACTTGTTGGGAGTATCCCAACTATCATCTTCTTGGTATTGACCACCCAGCTCGATACTTATTGCAGCCAGCATGTTGATGTTCTTGGTTGTACAGTGTGGAAGGGGTTGCTGTAAGATCTCAGCCACCGACCACTGGCAGCATGTGAGGCTCATCCTGTTGTTGTTGTTAGTGTGTGCATTCACAGCCACATGCTGGTTAGTCGTGGTTCAAGGGGTTCTGATGTTAATTGACAATTCTTGCCATGCTAAACCGGCCGCACCATGTGAAGCTGCGCAACGAATCTTTCTCCAGCATATCCTCCTCGCTACTGAACTCTCAATGACAATCAATGAATCAGAAAAAGCATACTAAGTGTGTAAGTAGCTTGTCTCCAGCGGATACTGAGTGGTAGTGATCGCGACCAATAAATACTACATAGATCGTGTACTCCGTTGCCCAGAACTGGTGCTAGCAACTGTTCTGGACCGTCACTTCGGGTCACGATTGTAACGGCACGGCTGCACGTGACGTGTCCAGGGCCGGGTAACCCCCGTTTTATATAGTCGGCTTGCCATGAGCCTTAGATCTCTAGCTATAATCTTACTATACAACTACACCTATAATCACTCGAGTCCACGTTTGCAACCATATCCAGTCAATTACCATACGTATGCCTACGTAGCTGAGCGCAGGCGTACGTGCCTTTACACTATTATCGCTTTTCAGTAAACGGATATATTTTGCTCACGGGATTTGCGAGTTTACCCCTATTTCAACCAGGAAGAATACGAAGTCAACAATCAGAACTCAACTTCGACACGAGTCAAGAGGCCTGCCGATTATACGAGCGATGAGTCTTAAGAAGTTCATCCTTCAATCAAGTCATTGACGGCAGCAGAGATGATTCCGATGATCCAATGGCCACCGAGACGCGTCACAGCCAATATTGACAATTCCTACGAGTACCGGGAAACGAGTCTAAAACCCCCCCCCAACGAGATATATTGCATACGATCCACAGAGATGATTACCTACCGACGGCTGCAGTCAATCACCGATTGTTAGAGGAGCGCAATTAAGAACACGTTGCCCCTTAACGCGTTGATTCACCAGCAAGAGCCATACACGAAGTTTGAGACGATATTCGAGTCAACACGGCTACATCACACGATGCAACACACCGACGAAGCGTTCTCACAAGACGATCTACGAAGCGCAGTTATGGGAAGCCGAATGAAGCCCACATACGAACGTGATGCAGCCTATCGGGAATGAGCAGCCTCCCGGGAATGAGCAGCCTACCGGGAATGACTGCCTACGAAAGTGATGACACGAAGCCTACTTAAGGAGACGAACAAAACCCACTCAACGAGGAGAATGAAGCCCATTTACAGAGCAGAACAATTGCACAATCGAAGCACACTTAAGGACGAGAAGATGCCTACTTAAGGAGCGGAACAATTGCACCATCAACGTAGGCCACGGCGGAGGAGATGCTTTACCCGGATGGACGAAGTGCGCCTACAAAGATCAAGTACCTACAAATGAGAATCATTGCACAGGGCAAAGTGCACTACTGTTGAAGTACGCCTACAGATACATTACTCGAATGCAGCGCCATCCACGAGTCAAATGCGCCTACGAAGATGCGGAACCTACCAAGAGAAGATATGAGATGAAAGATATGAGATGAACTGCGTGCACGTGGTTCGAAAGCCATCATCCAGAACTCTAGGACCTGCGGAACTGTAACAATGGTGCGTAAGCCGGCGTTCAGGGAGACCGAGGTCAGCGTTCAAAAAACCGTGTACGGGCGAGGGACATGACATGTATACTTGCTAGCACTGAGCCACCATTATAAGGGGAGAATGCGGAGATATACTCAACGCGAAAGCGATTATTGTCGTTGCAAACCCTAGTGGCTCGCACGATATTGTGAATACCCAACTCGGTCAACCAGAAGGGAGAGGTGTTAGCAGGGTGATGCTTTCGGCCGCAAATTGGTGATCTGCTTGCTAGCGAAGAGGTTGCTGTGGCTTTCGCTCTACGAGTAGAGGATTGCATTGGATTGCTGGGAGCTACGGTAGAGCAGACTCACGAGAAAAGTGAATACCCTCGTAGGCTGGATGAGCGAGTAGGAGCAGCGGCGGTAGTTGCGGCAGAAGAGGAACCCAACTCGGGTATACTTGAATGACTGCTACCGGCTCGCCGAGTCACGAAGGGAGCACTGCGCGCCACAGTCATTCTCAATTGTGTCGGGCCGGCGGTACCGCGAATCCTGGATTTTCCCCTTCACCACCTCCGTCCTTTTCGATTCCTTTGGCTAACGCAGATGGAGCAGATACGGAGTCGTATGACGGTGAAGTGCACTTTGGAGTGCCGGAGATAGATGACCGGAGGAGGATCACGGGAGAGAGAGAGAGAAAGAGACAATCAGTCGTGTTTATCATATGACGATATCGTGCTTATGTGAAGTTATACCCTTTTTGAGATCACTGACTACTAAGTTCATAATACGACAGTTGCAATTGAGCGCAGCTATGCAGATACGATGTACCGGCGGCATGGCTCCACCGAGTACGATCCAGAGCACTATTTAGAGACACCGAATGAAGCAGACGCATGCCAGAGCTACAAAGCCGAATACGATTCAGAATCCGTTTCGGGAATACAAAGCTACGTTATTACAATGCCGCATGAGATGCCGAATTGGCTTCGCCGATCCCGAGATAGACAGATGCTACTGCATAAATCAACTTCCAAATCAACACCGAATCAAGTCTTACTGATCGATGTGGCACCCCACAAAGCCGTACCAGATTAGTTGTCGGCAGAGCAACGACATTCAAATGAGGGGGATGACCGCACCGGAATCTAGAACCCCTACTGCGAACTATGACCGGACTGGAGTCAAGAACCCCTACCGCGAACTATCAACATACCGGAAGTGCTGGAACGAAGCATCGTGACGTGCATTCACCAATAGAGATGGCCAGCAGCTCCAAGCGCACCAGGGGAACAATTGTCAAACTTGACTCAGGGAACGGCGATGATCTTTCCAAGATATCGTGGATCCACCCAATTGCGTGGATCCACAAGGCCGGGTACTCTGCCGTTTCACCAAAACGGCCAGCACACCTAGAGATGAATCGAGAAGCCCACCTGGAGCAGAGTTGACAACCGTACCTGATGAGGTATGCACCGGAGAGGTGGATGGAAGTCAATAAGCGAAGCGAAGTCAATAGGATACCCAAATGTGGATGGACGAAGCATAGCTGTTGCAGTGAGGTCGAGAGTGAGGACATTGGGACGTCTCATACGACAGTAAGTCAACTGGCAGAGCAAGTCAGGGTAGTCACTAGACAGAGGGCAACGCGGAAAGACGACCGAAACCGAAGGGAGATAGTCTCCAGACGAAGCGAATGCCGAACCGATTTACGTGTCGAATCACATAGAGATTACGATTACTATCCCGAATCATGATTACACTGCTACAGAGCCACGATGGCAATCGACAATCGATATGATGAAGAAGACGTCGACGGAGCAACGAGTTCAAAAGGGGGAGATAACCACCTCTACACAATCAAATCCTACCAGCAACTCAACAGCCCACCGGGAGGCAATGTACCAAGACACGTACCGTGAAGTCGACCAGTCAAGTCCTACCGACAAGTTGACAAGCCCACCGGGAGGCAATCTACCGAGACACGCACCGAGAAGTCAACCTAATCGACTAAGATTCTACTGAGGCCGCATATCGAGAGAGCAACCATGAAGTCGACCGGATGGTCACCAAAGTGGACCTCGGACGACGATTATTGAGTCAAGCAGCATTTACCAGACAATGCCACTTACCGATGACTGCCGACTGCAAGCGATATTCTATGGAGCACTGCACGAAGGCTCGGGAGAGCGCTGGTGAACTTGAAGTTGGTAAGTATAACCATTCTAGAGAAGCTTACGTGTTAGATGTCGATGAATGAGACGCGACTGCACAATGATGCAATTGGTGTATATGATCGATGATCACCAAAGGCTACGACCGATGCCGGCAGCGGAAGCTCCCATAGATGCCCAATCATGAGCAGACGCTTTGCTACCTTGACGATTCCGACAATGACCTACGCCGAGATACGAGCTACAGGAATGATGGTTATTGGAGCACGGGTTTGGAAGTGGAGATATGGAGACGGTATCACTTTGGATGTTTTCTTGGTTCTCTCTTCTCTTCTTCTCTTCTTTGGATCTCGGCCCGGTATAAATGGCGTCGGCACCGGTTTTACCACCTCTGGATCTCAGTCAATGGGAGGTGGAGTTTCCCCGTGCACCAGATCCACCGAAAGGTCACCCTGCGCGGTACTGATCGGTTATGGGGCTTATGGATTCGTACGATTGCGCACGTGGAACGGTTGTTTGATTGCTTCCTTTCCATTTCTTTCCTTTCCTACTCTTGTACGGGATCATGCAGCCCAGGAGGTCTGCACCTAAAGAGGGGGATAATGTAACGGCACGGCTGCACGTGATGTGTCCAGGGCTGGGTAACCCCAGTTTTATATAGTCGGCTCGCCACGAGCCTTAGATCTCTAGCGATAGTCTTACTATGCAACTACACCTATAATTACTGGAGTCCACGTTTGCAACCATATCCACTCAATTACCATACGTATGCCTACGTAGCCGAGCGCAGGCGTACGTGCCTTTACACTCACCTTCAAATAAGATTAGTCTTGTCTACACTTTCCATGTATTATGTAACCAGCAGTTATTACTGTAGTGCTTGCACAACCATGGAGCCTCAATGACAGTTATAAACTGGTTGATGGACAATAGTAGATACAAAGTGGCAAATACCTAGTGACAAATACACAGCAGCCAGTGTATAACATAATGAAATCCGGATACTTAGTTGTCGGTACACGGCAGCAGTTCAAGTAATTGTCCTGAGGATGATAGTACGTTGACTATATAGCTTGGGGCGATTTCTGAAGGCAGCTACACTACCAGCGATGGCAGTGTAATATTCAAGGTACATTTGAAAGTCAAGTATTAGTCTAAAATCAGGTTAAAATGAATCCACAATACCTGGCAAGTGGATGAACACACCAATGAGAAGTATTATATAATTTTGCATCATCAAGAGAAATTCTCTCTCCATGCACTGACAGATACCCCAAGGCTGCAGGAGAAAGAAAAGGTACACAAGGAAAAGATATAGTCCAGGTGTAAGCCAAGGATGCATGACTCAAGACGGAAGCATTTCCAAGTTAGGAAACCGACGAGACGGAGATAAGCAAAGCTTAAGACCATAAGCGCCCGGAGTTAGGATGAGGGATTTAGGGGCCAGGTGTAAATTAGTGGTGTGACATCTCACGCACACATCAAGGATTTCATATGTACGCACGGACATGATGCAAACAGGGCATGATGCAAACTGGGTAGGCGAAGGATGCCAACCCGTTATATTTAGTTTTGAGGCCTGGGAAAACAGAGTCCTGACCTTCCCGGACCATTACAGCTCTAGGCTGAATTGTTCTCTACTAGGTAATTCTATTGTTTTGTCACTTGCAGCCCACATCGCGTACGAGCTCATAGCCAGGGAGTACATGTCCGAGGTGGACAAGTTTTGCGACGAAAGCGAGGAGGAGAAGCCAATGGATATAGTCGAATCACAAGGTGAGAAGATTATCTTGGGGAATTTTATTCGCGAATACTTCAACAATACGAGAAGCTTCAGGATCAATGAGTCCAACGGTCCAGGATGGGAATTGTACTGACCGGGACGGTCCAATGCCAATCCAGTCCAGTCCACGAGTTTTTTCCAGTCCAGTCCAGGCTGAGGTATTTTGATGCAGCTAGGATAAACTCGGCTCGATGAGAATTGCATGAAGTTAGACTATTACTTGCCGGTATGTCAACTAAAGTTGAGTGCGGTATTTTGAGGGAATTAAGACAATTATTCAAGTTGACAGCGGTATTTTGATGCTTCTAAAACAGTAGCAGCATAAAGATAGATGCACGAATTTATTCAAATCTCGAGGCTAATTGTGGTATTTTCATGCCGCTAGGATAGGTCAGGCCAGAGGATTGTTGCGGGAATTGAGTCAATTATAAAATCGCTCTACACCACTGCAACACCGCTAGCGTATGACCAGCCGGAAGAGGAAGCGAGCTACAGGAATGTAGATAATAATTGAATCTCTCTGCGTGATTTCAATGCCGCTAGTTGAACTGTTCTGAACAAGCTGTATGAATTATTCAATTATCACAAAGTATGCTTGGTAGAATTGGAACAGAAAACTAGGACCAGTAGTGCCGTGTCGGAACAATATGGCGGTGTCTTGCAGGTACCCATATAACCTACATGATATTTAGTTGTCTCAAAGTACCTCGAAAGACGCCCGATCGGACTGACGGTTGGGAATCCTGCTCCGTGGGGTGATTGATCAGTTCATGGTGTCCCACCTTCCTGTTGAGATCAATCGAGTACGAATAGAGATATTGAATTGACTATCGTACAAAAGTGATTGTCTAAAGAGCAAAGAGAGAGAGAAAGACAGGCAAATATATGGGAAAGAAATCATCTCAATCACTAAGAGCGAATCAACAAGAGAAAGCACTAATCAGACCAGAGGCTCGTGGGGAAATAGCTTCCGCACCAAGCCCGAGGATGGCGGAGAAATAGTCTCCGTACCAAGCCCGAGGCTGGCGGGGAAATAGTTTCCGCACCAAGCCCGAGGATGGCGGAGAAATAGTCTGTACCAAGCCCGAGGCTGGCGGGGAAATAGGCTCCGTACCAAGCCCGCTAAGTCTCGTGCATATCTTAGTCCCAATGGCCTGCCCTTAGTCAACACTTCCACGAACGAACCAGTCAGTTTGATGCTCCATGAACTGACTGGTATAAAATACAATTTACTGACACCACGAATGAAAATAATTATCACAGCATCTCCCAAAGCGTAGCGCTACTACAATTACTTTATGATCCATGTCACCATCAAGTATTTGGGCCGCGGACAAGTTGTTCTTCTCTTTTTTCTCATTGTCCTCATCCTCCTTGCTGCCCCTTTTTTCACTGTCATCTTTTCTCTCGCTGCACTGCTGCTACTTAGTGTCTACGCAGAGAGCTTCATCTTTATCTGTCTAGTAACCTGGGCAATTGGCTGAATCCTCTCTGGTATTCGCTGACAGCGTTTTGCATTATGTTTAAATCTCTGTAAGAATATTCTTTAGGGATGTCCTTGTGGCCATTTGTGTAAAATGGACTGCTCCTATTGGGGCGACACGGCTACTGGCACTCCTGCAATCTGGACTGCTAAGACGTCCACGGCAATGAAGTGTACACTGGGCTGCAGACTTGAAGTATTTAAAGCACAGAGTAGCGCAGTTTCCTTTGCACCGATAATGTACTTGAGTGAATTTAGTACAGGACTGGAGGCGTGCAGCTTCCCGGGTGGTCAATGATTCCACTAGTCCGGACGGACCTGGTCTGGGGTAGGGCTCAGTCCGGTCCGGTCCAACCGGAAGGTCGGACTGGACCGGGCCCCAGACTGGCAGCCTTGGACTGGACGGGCTTGGTCTGGACCGATCCATTTACGCATATAATTTTGACATTGCTTTTTAGCCAAGTACTACCGAAAACATAACTCATTCTCACTTTTTATCACCACTCACCCCCGAATACCCACTCTGGTCGAAATTATGCCACTTCGGTCTGTATATATGGCTCCATCGAGATATATTTTCCCCATTAAAAGACTAATAACCGGGAAAGTATACCCTAACCCTGAACACCGTAAGGGATCAGTACGGACCAAGCCCAGTCCAGTCTGTCAGCATCTGGGATCGGTCCGATCCCAGTCCAAAAATTTCTTGGACTGGACCTGGACTGGACTGGACGGTTCCGGTCTGGACTGATCCATTGCTGGACTGGTGGAATCATTGCGGGTGGTAATTTCTGAGTTCTCGATGACTGTCTTTCTCGTATGGTGGTATTGGATGCAAAATAGTGGCAGCAAGACGGTCCGTATTCTTTGTAACTACGCCAAAGACCATGAAATATACCACACTGGCACTTCAACACATAGCGATTGCCATGCTTAACCCAAAAAATACAGATTAAAATCCGCTTCTTCACTGTCGCGAATCTATCTTCAACTGGAATCTTCAGGCGTATAAGATCTCCTTCAATGATCTGAACTTTATTGACTTGATATACTCCGACTTCATAACAACAAGGCACCTGCAGAACTCTAAATAGCATGCGCTCATTGCCCCATATCAGCTGCGCTGAATAGTACCCCCAAGTAACTTAGATGACCAAAATATATATGTAACAGGTATTGTTGAAGTGGCACTCCATGAAGTAACTGGTCAGCCCAAGGAGTGTGTGCACTCGCTGAACTGACTAGCTGTCCACGGATCTCAGTTACTCAACGGGTTGACCGGTCACTCCACGGAGCAACATCCCCCACCAACTGACTGGAACATACACTGTCAGTTTGGATGCCTCCTTGAGCAAAATGTCTTTTTGTCACCGGGAGCCTCTGGGAGTATTTGTGAGTTGTGAGATCAGAATCCCAGGGTGCTCAAATCCTACAGTGGACTGGACGGGCTTGGTCTGGACTGATCCATTTATGCATATAATATTGACATTGCTTTGTAGCAAGTACTACCGAAAATATGACTCATCCTTACATTTTATCACCACGCACCCCTGAATACCCACTCTGATCGAAATTATACCACTTCCGTCTGTATATTCGGCTCCATCGAGATATATTTTCCCCACTAAAAGACTAATAACCAGGGAAGCATACCCTAACCCTGGACACCGTGAGGGATCGGTCCGGACCAAGCCCAGTCCAGTCTGTCAGCATCTGGGATCGGTCCGATCACAGTCCAAAAATTTCTTGGACGGGACTGGACTGGACTGGACGGTTCCGGTCTGGACTGATCCATTGCTGGACGGGTGGAATCATTGGTCTGACGACAACCTGGGGAGCACCTGGAAACAGGGCGACAACACTCACACCACCTCCATTCCACGAAAAGTTGATGATGCATCCTCCGCCAACCCCACCAACCAACCAAACAGAAAACAAACGGGATAGAAGTACTGTGGGAGAGCTGTTGATGTATCTGGCTGAGGATGAAACTGAGGATGGAGCCAGTGGTACCACCCCTGATGACACCACCGCTGAAATGACCACCCCTACAGACTGTGTAGAGGTGCCCAGCCCCATTAAAGCAGCAGTCACAAACACCGATAGGACTGCCATACCTAACCCGGTGGAAATGGAGGCAACTAACATCCCACCACCCTCTGAGGAAGCAGAGACCGGTATGATCCCACCCGAACCCACCGAGACAGAGACAAGTACCATCGCGCAGTAGCCTACTGGTCCCCAGATTGGTCCTACCTCAAGGCCCAACCAGCCTTTCATTCCAAGTGTCAAAAGTAGCAGTTCCCACAATGACACCGAGAATGAACAATATGTGAGCTGCGTTGAACAGTGCCTCAGCTTTAACCCGGAGTGCAACAGAATATTGGAAGTTGAAACAAAGATGGTGGCACACCATTGAAGAGTAAAGGGGAACAAAGCGGTACCCATCTTTCAACAAGTACTTAATGAAGATTCACTGTTGCTTATCAGGGTGTCGGTGCAAATCGCAGTGGCGGTATATGTGATCCTAGGGGTCATAGTTCGATCCGATACTTGGCTTCTCGATATCTCATACTTCGCAAGAGCCCATAGGAATTGGAAGACATGTACAGCGGGTGGCAGGAAAGAGTAGGTGCGCAAGGAGCAAGAGCCTCTATATATTTTTCCTTCCGGTTAATGTTTTTCCTTTGGGTATATGTCTTTCCTTTCGGTTTATGTAATTCTTAACTTATTTCAGGTTTGGGTATGAGGTTATATGGGATATGATCCAGGAGAGGTGTGTATCACACAAAGGGCCAGGGAGGAGCTGTGGTGGGACGATCTGTTTCTCACCACCACTACTCACATTGGCATGGGAAGCTGGCAGGGGGGGTTCCACACAGAGATGCAAAGATAACAGAGGTATACCGGGCAACGGAGTGAATCTATATTTGGGAGACCCTGGGGTAGATAGATATCATCTTAGCATACCACGGAATACACGCTCTGTTTCTCCTAGCTCTTGGTTTCACCCACTCGCATCAAGTTTTTGTAGATCGACACCATTTGTGTGGTTCCTGATGTCCGGGATCCCATCATACCCTCTCACCCTCTTCCTATGCTCCTCGAGCCTGAACCGCTCTTTTTTGATGGATTCCCTTTGGATGTGGCAAGAGGTGCGGCGGAGTGTTGACAATGGGCTCTCTGACTTCTAACTCCGCCGTTTCAATTCACCGTGTGGAATGCATCTTTCAGATCACAAGAGGAGTAGTAACATTTGTTTTTTCGTTTGCCTCCTCCAGCTCGTATTAACATTTCTTTCATATGTCCGTCTTCGGAAAGGTGTCAATTAAGCTAGGTGGGATTGCAAGGTCTAAGCCGCCATATTACATGCAGTCTGCTGACAAGTTCCATTTTATGTGTAACGGTGGGAATCTGGCCATATTTGAGCTGAAGTGCAACCACACAGCAGTGACGGATCTGGTAATACATGCAAGCCGCACGCAAATGGCTTGGATATCTTGAGCGACGTGCAGAAGTGTGTGTGGATGTGTGAGTAACAAAAAACAAATGCCATTATTGATATCATCGTGGGGTAAGCATAGATTGACTCTGTTCTGTACTGCGAGTATATATAGACCCGCTACGAAAAATCTGTCTATAAAACCGCCCCACCTGATCCACCATCTCCCAGAATCACAAAAATTGCACAATACTACGCAGCACACCGTAAGTTCCGCAACTATGAGTATCATCCCAACAACAGTCCACACGCGCTACGCAATCGACACGCTCCAAGACGAGCACCCGGTACAGTTCTCACTCTTCGTGCGTAGCCTCAAGAAGGTCCAGAGCCACAGCGAGAGCCATAACACGCCATACGGGTGGTTCCAGTATGCTGGCAAGTCTTCAGCAGTTCTTCTTCTTCTTGAAAACATAACCACTGCTGATATGGCAACGAATTAGGAATCCACGGGCTGCCTAATATACAGTGGGCGGATGATCCGACTCCGATCAATCCTGACCAGTCATTTTTTGGATACTGCACTCACGGCGGGTATGTCTCGATGCTTTACTGTTGCTGCTGCCGATGATGATGATGATGATGATGATGATGATGGTGGTGGTTGCTGATAAGATGATAGTGCTCTATTCCCGCTCTGGCACCGAATCTACCTTTGGCAGCTGGAGGTGAGATGATATATACCTCTTCCTGACGAAAGGGAGGTTTAATTTTGGCTAAACTATTACTTGCAGAAAGTCATTATTCTCGAGGCTCAGAAGTACATCAACGAAGAGATCTGCAACGAGGACGTCAAGGCCGTCTGGCTCTGTGAGGCCAGCAAGCTTCGGTTTCCGTAGGTTCTTTTCTCTAGAGCCGTGTGGGAGGAGGTGGGAGGTGAGCGTCATTAACAAATCTATATATAGATACTGGGACTGGGCCTCCAATAACGGCCAGATGCCGACATGCCTAAATGAGGCCAGCGTCAACATCGCGGCCCCTACTATATCGCATACCACCGAGCCGTTCGAGAATCCGCTGATTGGATACCGGTTCCAAAATAACGAGTCCGGGCCGACGCCCGGACAGGCGGAGGTTGGCTGGTTCAAGGAACCGGTTAGTAGCGAGAGTTTTCTGTAATTCAACGAAGACATAAAGGCTGACGAAGAGGCGGGGTAACTAGTATGCAAGCGAATGGCCGAAGACTGCGAGGTGTCCGGATGCAAATGGAAATAGCCGTCCGGATGTTGCAAATAAGCAATTAGGATCGACATATAAAGCACGCAGGATTGGCGTCGACGGGATGTGCGTTGAATCTCTTTTTAATCTAACTGTAACTATGTCAGATTGCAGTACATACTGACAATGGGTGGAGGTAGAAACTTACAGGAGTATGTGTTTATTCTGTTGATGTCTATCACGGAATATATTCCGTTTTCGACCACAGGTTTTTACGACAAGTGAGTGCTGGTACATTCCTCTAGGGTAATAGTATAAGTATACTAAACTCCACTGCAGCCAAGATCCCCAACCCCCACCGGCTATCAACTACGCCTCTCTCGAAGATGTGCACAACATGGTCCACCGTGAGCTCCCCTGCCTCTCCGCCGCAGCTCGGCTAGAGTACTGCTGACGGTCCTCTAGTGTTCGTTGGTGGTTACACCAAAAACGTGCCCGACATCCCAGAGGGCAGAGAAGGCCACATGGCACTAAACGAATACGCGGCCTTCGACCCGATCTTCTGGCTACAGTACAAATACCCCCCCCCCCCCTTACTCTCCCCTCCTTCCACACCACTAACTCAGGTGCAGCCACACCAACTGCGACCGCCTTTTTGCGCTCTGGCAAGCGAAGAACCCTGATGCATCCTTTGACACCGGCTTCCCCTCTGCCGGTAGCGCCGTGACCCCTTCTGGCACGATCGAAACCGCCGCTACAAGCTTGATCCCGTTCCAAAACCCGTCGTCTGATTCCTACTGGACCTCAGAGACCATCCAGCGCCTCGACGGGATCTACGAGCTCGGTTATCACTACCCGGAGCTACCAGCGCAACCCCCGGAGGATCCAGCCGCTCTCGCCGAGGCCATCACCGCCACCATCCAGCGCCTCTATGGGCCTCCGCTCAGCGAGCTCAGCAATTTGCGGTCCAATGAGGCCGACAGCCATGTCGAGCGCCGCGAATGGCAGGCCGTAAGTCGTATCGAGCGCCACGCCATCGACGGCTCGTTTATGATCCACTTCTACCTCGGCGACGTCCCGCGCGACCCGCTGAACTTCGTGATCCCCAGCCCCGGCACCACTAGCACCTATGTTGGTAGCAACGCTACCTTCGCATCGAAAGTGGCCGATTGCCCGCAGTGCGAGCACCAGCGTGACGTCAACCATCTGGTCACGGGCGCCACGTCGCTGACGCGCGCGCTCCTCTACGACGGCGTCAATGTGAATGATGATGAAGAGGTGCAGGCCGACCTGAAGGACCGGCTGCATTGGCGCGTGCAGAAGGCGAATGGCGAGGAAGTGCCGTTAGATTCAATACCGAGCTTGATGGTTGCGGTGACGAGTACGCCCACCACTGTCGCGATGGACGATGGCATCCCAGAGTGGCACCACAACCAGAGCATGATCTATCCAGGCGTCACAAAGGGTAAGAGGGGGGGGCTAAAGCATAAGAAGAAGTACTGGCATGCGGCAGCAAAGGAGGAAGAGGAAGAGGAGGAGTAAGTTGTAGGGTGGGGTCCATTTGTTTGTAGGTTTGTTTGATTTGGGAATTAAAGAGCAGCGCGCGGGATAGTTTTTTTTATCAAGATAGGAATAAATAACGAATCTTAAGCCCATTGCGGTTACATGGATGCAGTGAATGATTTTCGTGGTGGTGCCGATACTCGAGTTTACTAGCCATGGCACGTCAAGGATTTGGTGTCTGGCATAAGATTGTGATGGGCTGACAGCTCCAAGTAAATATGGAGATGAGACAATTGTTCTAGAGTGCAATAGCTGAGACAAAACCTAGCCCTAACACGGCAAATACTGCTGGAAAGTGGCAGTGCACGAGCCAATGTTGACCAGGGATCTGGCCTGATGGCCGTCGGGGATTAGACCGAACGCTCCCGGGATTCAACTTGACGAGCCCTTTGCTAATCTCGGGCTCGGACAGTATGAATAAAACAAAAACAAAAACAATCTCGGGCTCGGATACTCGGCTTCGGAGGCCTTGCACTAGAGGTTAGGGTTGCATGGCGTGCACATGATGCGGCGGAGTAAGTGCAACTTTATTTCAACGGATCGCGAGGACTTAGATACGTACCAAATGTCTTACACTGTATGGTGCACCTAAGATCACTCGCCTCCACATGTGCAACAGTATACCTTTATTACCAGGTGTACCCCTACGTAGCCGAACGCAGGCATACGCGCCCTTATATTACCTTCGGTCTTTTGATATCGATGTTTCGCTCACGAGATTATGCGAGTTGACCACTTTTCGACATGTCACGACGTGTGCACAAACGACCACTCAAACAATACTATCCCCTACAGGCTCGTTTTCTTCCTATCTGAAGAAGACGAGCCTGCAAGGGATAAACAATTTTCAGGCTCATGCCTCCAAAGTAAGCATCGAGAGGTCAATGGGGTATGGCTAACGGGCGTGCAAGTGTGGAATCTCTCCAAGCAGCGATCCATCGAATTACCCCTATCTATCGGGCATGTTTTAGTACCTCCGGAGGACGAGATCACTGACGACAATGACCCCGGCGAAGCTCACCATAATGAGTGCAAAGGCCAGATCGTGCCGAGTGGTGACGTTGATGAGGATCTAGCTCGTCCTGAAGTCGAAACATGAACCGATGATGTCTTGTCGATGATGTCCGACGATGATTAGTTGAAGATGATGACCCAGAATCGGATGCTACATCACCTTCTCTTTGAACAGCAAGCCGAATGGGTGGAGGAACACGCTAGCATGCAGGCCGAATTCAACCGCGATGGATCTACCAAAGAAACGAGTACACCCAACCGACTACTCAATCGAAGATCTTCAAGATCGTTGACCCCCTACGGTACTGCGGCGGAGCAAAAGTTCTAGATAGGTTTCTCGAGACACTTTGATCGAACTTCGCTTTTCACAAGCTCATATTTCCGAGAGGCGGTCCAGATTACATCAAATGCGCAATATCCCTATTCGATACCTGGCGCAATCACCCAGGCTAGACTCAGTGACAGACGGACAATACAGATCCATCCGAGTAGGCTAGTGACTTGGGGAATGCCAAAGACCCGTGGTTAGAGAACTTTGAACTATTCACACAGGAATTGCAAAAGATGTACCGATATATGATCAGCGTCTCAATTCGGCAATGAAAGCCAGGCAGGAATATCAGCAGTTACCAAACAAAGCGAACAGAGTCTATACCAACCGATTGAAAGCCAATTAGAGGAGAGCCGGCTGAAGCCTAATCACGCACAAGGTGGTCCTTTACAACATGGCATAGTCGGGAGCTGGGAACTGCAAAGATGAAAGCGAGACGTTGGATCCCGGAAGGGAAAGATCAATTCGTAACACTTGATTAGCTCTTCAACTGTGCAGCAGCCTCCAATGTTCTATGGTTCAGCTTGACTAAGGGCTAGTAGAAGCGAATTAGCGGGTGGGAAGCGACCGGCGGCTAGTGGGGGCGAGCCCCTTTGAACAACTGCTGGCGGGGGCGATCAATTTGGCCGACGGAAGGGTCTGAGGAAGGTGGCCGAAACCTTGTCCTTGAGCCAAAAGTATGAGCTCGAGCTCGAGCGTGAGCCCGAACGCGAGCACGAGCCAGAGCCGGAGCCAGAGCTTGAGCCAGAGCTGTTGACTAGGGATTTGGCCCGGCGGCTTACGGCCCCCATTGGCCTCGCCTGCCCCCACCAGCCTCGCTTGCCCCCACCGGTCTCGCTTGCCCCCATCGGCCTCGCTTGCCCCTGTCGGCCTCGCCTGCCCCCATGGCGAGGAGGACGGCTCGGCACTGGTACTCGGCATTGGGCTCCGGCTTTGGCAGTCGGCATTGGGTTTTCCTTCTCTCTCTTTCATATATAAGTCCATAGTTTTCCTTCTCTTTGGATCGACAGACAATTCATCTTCTTCATCTTCTTCTCCATCATCTTCTCGTGTCAACAAGAGCTTGAGCTAGAGTTCGAGCTTGAGCTTGAGCTAGAGCCTGAGCATGAGCTCCAGGATTGAGCCAGAGCCTTAGTGTGGAAGGGAATGGAAGAAACCAGGAGCGAGGGAAGGGGTATATAAGAGGAACGGAGCGGCAGTGGTTAGGCAAAGCAGCGCCTTCAGCTTCAAGTCAAACACACCGCATCTTCTCACCGCATCCTCTCTTCGTACCGACCTCTCACACATCTAACTACCCCTCTCGTACTCGTCTCGCTGCCACCTCTCACAGATATCTACCCAGAGCCCCTCAATCCAAAAAACTCCAAACAGTGTCGTCAAACTCCAGTTTCACCTACAGCCAGTCAAGCAACGGAAGCCAGGCCACGGACTATGGCAGCGGCAACTGCACGGGCCGCCAGCTCCGCAGCGGCACCCGCAGACACGACTCCGCCCCAGCGTCCCAGCAGGCACAAGCAGACAGCCTGCTGATCCCGCCTGACACCCAAGATAGAATCCACCTCTCACAAGATAGAACGACCACTTCAAGCACGCAGTCAAGCACCAACTGCCAAAACACCAACACCCGATGTCAACATCAATGTTGAACTCTGAGTACTCACAGCCGCTCTCGAAGCCCAGCGCGGACCAGGCCCCACAACGACATCGAGCAAACAAGGCATGGCAACCACAATCACTGGCACAATAGCCGAACTACCAGGTAACGACCCCATGCATCTTTCTATCCAAGAGATTTTCCCAGCATTGGACACAGCAGTCGTGCAGTCCATATACACCAACAAGTTCCAAGCTGCAAACCTCCTGAAGCTCGAAGCTTCATTCACGTACAAAAAGAAACGCCCACAATTCTATTCCTTTGGCACGGGAGAAGTCCTCCTATATCCTCGCTGATTTGTCGCCAGCGCTACCAGGGTCACCTGAAGGCCACTACATGGGTCCATCCTAACTCCGAGATTTGACAATTGTAGGTTTATGGTCCGACAACTCTCCCACCCTCCTGGAGGCTCCCGGTGACTAACTTACATTTCGTTGATGTATCCTAGCTCTGCCATAGCGACATTGCATCAACTGAACTCTACAGTTCATCATGTCTAGTGGTAATGCCACGATAAATCGTGGTTGCATTTGTAGTGGCATTTGTAATACCATTCATTCAGAGATCTTATTGAGCCATGATACCTAATGTAATTGGCCATAGATGGGTCATCCGATTTACTCAATAAAATTGTGTAAATCACACGAAACTTTTGTGTGATTCACACAATAAGTTGTTTAAATCCCGCCATTTCTGCACCATACACTACCTGTTGGCGGGGGAAAAGGGAAATCTAGGTAGGTGCAAGACTCGGGGGGCTCCGCATGGTTGCAACCGTGAAAGGCGCACGTACGATCTGTACCCAGTGTTCCTAAGCGGCCAGGCCGGCCTGCAGGCTTTTCCGGCCGGCCTGGCGGCTGTTTGTTTTGTTTTGTTTTGTTTTATTCATACTGTATTCACTCTAATTAGAGTATGACAGAGCTTAAAAACCCCCCCTCCGCCTCCGGGCGAGCCGGCAAGATGGCGGAGCTCCCACCTGCTACCCACCGTCCCCTGTGACAAAGGAAAATCAATCAAGTGCGCACGATTAGAAAGAAACAAAGAACAAAGAGATCGACGAAACGAGAGAGAGACCGCCCCCGGTCCAAACACCTTTAATCCTGCTCGGGCCCCTCCTGCTCGTGCTCCTCCTGCCCGTGCTCCTCCTGTCCGGGCTCCTCCGCTAGTTTTGGCGGGAACTTCCCGACGTCAGTAGCTGCCAGGAAGTCCATCACCGCTTAATCGCATTTTTCCATGGAGAAAAGCTCAGAGATTTGCACATGCCGGCATCTGCCCGCGTTCCATCCAGTGGCCTTTCCCACCGCCTTCCAGAGCGCTTTCTGCTGGTCTTTCCACCGGCTGCAGTGGCGAGGGCAGCTGTTCTTGGCGGACTAAGCCTAAACAGAATATTTTGTTCGAAAGATTCTCTGGTGCCTTTACTAAGAAAGTCTCCAAAGTACGAAACATAAACCATATCCAACTCAATCATCGTAGCCCTGCCATTGCCGTATTCCATCCATCTACCAGACCAAGGCTTATGTAGGCCGACGTAGGCTTTTTAAATCACGTGCAGGCCGGGCGGCTTCTGACCCAGGCCGGGCCGGGCCGCCCTTAGCGCAGGCTTTCAGAATGGAGGCCGGGCCGCTTAGGAACACTGTCTATACCATCACCATTACTATCACTATCACTATCATCAGCACCACCCGTTGTACCCACACAGCATACACTCACACAACGTACATACACAAGACTCCACCAGAGAAATTGTCAACTGGTTATGATCAAAATTGTAAGGGGAAAATGTGAATGACCCAAGACTGTATCTGCTCAAACAAAGCTATACCGCTGCTTCAGAAACATCAATACCAAAATTCAATCTTACGATAGTTTCACAGACCTCTGCATGCGATATCACCCAACTGTGGTGTAATTTACAAACTGCATCGGATATCACTCACATCAGAGTGCGATTTACACACCATCTGTACTGGCAAAGCTCTAGTAGCATTGCCACTGCTAGATTCATGCCCCCACAATTAATATCGTGGAATCATGGTGTGAATAAAAAAAAATAAACTACACTTACGCAACACTATCCAGTGTTCCTAAGCGGCCCGGCCTCTATTCTGAAAGCCTGCGCTAAGGGCGGCCCGGCCCGGCCTGGGTCAGAAGCCGCCAAGGAAAAGCCTGCAGGCCGGCCGCCCGGCCTAGTTATGAACTTATGATGGACGATGGCTGAGTTTACTTTGGTGGCTTTCTGAGTTTAAGACTTTAGGCAGCAGCAATGGGTGTCATTTAAACAAAATATGTTTATGCTTGTTCGATTGAACTTATACGTTGGCAAATAAAGCCTGCAGGCCGGCCGGCCGCCAAGAAAAAGCCTGCAGATCGGGCGGCCGGCCGCCAAGAGAAAGCCTGCAGATCGGCCGCCCGGCCGCCAAGAAAAAGCCTGCAGGCCCGGCCCTCATTTAAAAGCCGCTGCTAAGGGCGGGCCGGCCTGGCAGCTTAGGAACACTGACACTATCTATTTTACACCATATCTCACACTACGGTAGATTACTTTGCACTACGCCTCATCAAAACCTTGTACCCTAGGGTGAACCGGAGGAACCTCCACCACCACTTCTTGAGGCTTTTGAAATATATGCAGACCGGCCACCATCAGCGCGGGCTGTTAAAATGGAGGCCCGGCCAGCCTGACCGCTTGGGAATACTGTTTACGACGCCGCCCGCCAGAAGACAAAGTTGGCGATGGGAAGATATAAGCTCGAGCTATAATTCCCGCAAATCAAGAACGTAAAACTAGAGGTTGTTATGGTCTCGAATCACGCTCTCAGTTGTGTGCGTGTGCACTAAGATGAAAATGGAAGTGACGAAAAGGGAATAGTGTGGCGAGGGAACGAAATTGTGAGAGAACCTGGAGACCTTGCTCCACACAAAGATCCCAGGTCAACCCGGTTAAAATTTCAACACCACGGGTTTGAGCTGGGTTTGCACGGAAAGAAGAGTTTAAGGGAAAAGAAATCAGCTTTATATGGGGCACTAATCAAATTGGACAAAATTTGTGTTGTAAAGTGATTGAGAGTGAACTGGTTAAGCCCAGATCAGCTTCGGGTTAAGGCTGTAGTGAGTCTACATGAGGTGGAATTCTTTAAAACATACTCGGCATTGACTCAGGTAGATGTAACCAAATACCCCCCCAAAGCTCAGCTCTCTGGAGGTAATTTGAAATTTTGGTGGAGTGATGTCTCCAGGCCCTTTCTCCTCACTTGTTTCATGATCTCAATTTGGGTCGGACTCGCCATTTCGGTTAGTATAAAATCACTTGAGATCACAGGGCCTAGGTACGAGGCCAGCCAAGGTTGTTACTCTATAATTTAAACTTCTTTGCAAGCCCATTGTGGATAAAGCCCTAGCAGCCTCTAACAGCCTTAAATATAGCGCATACAAAGATGCGGACACACTAGGGTAGTGAAGACATTGGTAGAAGCTTTCCCTGGCTGTGTGTTGCAAGATGCGAGTTGCGGGGGTTGAGGTAACGTTGCAAGGTAAAAGTTTAATCAGTGTTCGAAACGGGCCCGGCCAGCCTGAAGGCTTTCAGGTGGGCTTAGAGGGGGCCGGGCCGAGCCGGTAATCTCAAAGCCCACGAGGCCTCGGGCTTTTTAATTAAAAGCCCGCAGGCTGTATGGGCTTTCTGCAGACCTGCTGTCAGACGTAGCTATTTTGAGCTGAATGGATGACATGGAAGTAGTGTTAGCAACGGGTCCAAATTCCCGGGTCGGTTCCGGGTCCGGTTCCAACCCGGAACCGAACCGTTGCAACGGGTTTCCACACAAAACCCGCTCCTGAAAAGTCAACATTTCTTGATCCAATTAAGTATTTCAGTTCTGATCGTATCACAACATGATCAATACGTAGATTATGCAGTTTTAGTCGCTCTTTCACCTCCCAGTTTCAGATTTGCGATCCGACAAGTATTCATTGAGTCGCGATCGAAAACCCGCCAATTTCGCTAAATTCAGTCTTTATTTCACAGCCACTCAACGAATATCAGTCGGATCGCAAATCTGAAAGCGGGAGATGAAAGAGCGACAAATGCTGCACAATTTACGTACTGATCATGTCATGATACGATCAGAACTCAAATACTTAATTGGAGCCAAAGTTGGAGGAACCGTAAAATGGAACCGCGGTCCGGTTCGAACCCGTCCCCGAACCCGGTGGTACCCCTGTTTTCCGGGTAACAACCCGCACTGGACCAACCGGTCCGGTTCCAAACCCGGACCGCAGCCGGGTAACCCGGAACAGTTGCCAACACTACATGGAAGCAATTATAAGTGGTTGAGGCAAAAGCAGTGGTCATATTACTATACAGCCTATATCATCCACTATGCCGAGATGACGGGGTTGTTGTCATGTATGACGACGGTATGGCACACATAGGAGGCTGTGCAAGCATTACAACAATTTGATTGCAAAGAACTATGTCATGATTAGATATGTCACCACATACATATGTAGTATTTACCAGTATACAAGAGAGTTTCTGTCTCTCTCTCAGCAGAATCATTAGTATCACAGCAATCGAGTTGTGGCTAAGCTGCAATTTGAGCGAAGCATTCTTCTCATTTTGATTCCTATCTCTTTTATTCTCTTTCCTTGCTGCCTACAAGTGTCTCATGCAGCCGTCTAGTTCCGACCCAATCACCAGTTTCACCTCCGGCAGCTTCGATACTTCTACCATTCCAGATGTCTTTATGGAAACCTACTATCCTGATTCACAAGACAGTACCCGCAGCTCTGCACCTACTGACCTTCTAACACCATCTGCTGGCAGCAACCCTGCTGAGCTCAGTTTGTATAATGGTGATGAACGCATTCCCACAATCTATAAGAAGAGGAAAATGGTTCGCCAAGGATACTGCTGGCTTCCTTGCAATGGTTTGAAGTTCACAGCATCAAATGGGAAGGTCAAATGGCGCTGCATGCGATGTAAGTACTGTTCATTAGTTGTGACTTACATGCTCTCACTGATATACCTCTAAAGGCCCACAGAAACATTCTCAAGAGTATACTGATGGCTCCAGTCGGAATATGAATGACAATCTGCAACAGTTTGAACAAATCGATAAAGAACACCCTGTGCACCCAGCTAGTTCACTTAGTGCTCGTTTTGCAATATCAAATGGTCCACGTACCATTGAGGCTGTGTTTGCCAGAGGTCTCCAACGAATTAAGTTCAAGAAAACCATCTTCAAGGCAGTACTCATCCAGTGAATTTATATCAACAATATCTGCTCCAGAGTAGTCGAACAGAGGAGTTTCTGCCTGCTCCTAATGTATCTTCTCGCATGTGTAAGTTCTGCTTGGGCTTCCACTCTTGCAGTCCAAGCTACAGTGTTGTACTGACATTCTGCAAGTCATCCACTGTAACAGCCCTACGTCATGGTCTCCCTGCCACCGTAGCTACCATTACGCATTGGATTCTATCTGCCGATGATGTTGCTCGCCTGTCGGTTATCAAAGAGTTCAGTGAATCCACCTTTCCAGCACATTTCAGGTCCAATCTGTTGACTTCTCCCAATCATCGAGCATTCTTTGGACTCATTGGTCATTGGATCAACAATGCAGGGAATGACAAAGTGGGTCTGCTTGGAATTGAGCGATTCAAGGGTCCACATACAGGACTGAATCAGGCAGCGGTAATATGGCAGGTCCTGAAACACTATATTCTTGTATGAAAAGTTGTTTAATTTACAACTGATATTGCAACCAACGGCGATGCTGCTCTTCATGAGCTGGCTACATACTGCAAAGCAGAGCATATTCGATTCGACCCTATCAGCGCTTGAATACACTGTTTTGGACATATTATCAACCGGGTGGTCAAAGGTTTCATGTGGATGACAGACTCGGAGGCTTTTGAGAAGGGGATTGAATTGGAGGATGGTGATGCAAAAGATCAGCTCGGCAAAAACCTGTTACACTGGAGGAAACGTGGTGCATTAGGTAGACTTCATATGATATGCACCTGGATTCTACGGTCCCCAAAGCGACGAGATCAATTTGAAGAAAAGGTACAGCAGTTACTGCCTGAAGCAACTGTTTTCCTTCCTCTGGTTGGAAATGGTACTTGTTGGCATGGAGATGTTGATGCTCTTGAAAGAGCGTTCCTACTACAAGAACCATTGCAGAATTTCATGTTCACTGCCATTCGAGAAGTGCAACAGAAGAAATCAAATGGTGGAAGGAGTAAAGCCCAGGATGCTATAGATGAGAAAGATCCGGAAATGGTAACAAATGATGAACTCACGCTTGATGACTGAGCTGATTTGAAGATTGTACATGAGGTACTGGAACCATTCAAATACTGGACCCATTGAGTGGAAGGAAATAGCACTTCCAAGAATCGACCGAATGGTTTCATTCCAGATGGCTTGCCTGCAATAGATGAGCTTCTACATCACCTGGCGGAAGCAAAAGTAAGTTATCAGACTGGAGAGACATACAGTACCGACATTCTCACTTCAATCAACAATGCCTGGTCAATCCTCAACAAGTACTATAGACTCACAGATCTCGCACCAGCCATGCTGGCCGCAGTGGCCTTACACCCAGAGATGAAGTAGGAATACTTCAAGGATGAATAGAAAGACCAGCCAGCCTGGATTGAGGCAGCACGTACAAAGATAGAGAATCTATGGCAGTCCATTTACCCCAATACTGGTTCTACAGAATTAGTGGCACTGCCAGCGTCTTCTGTGTCCAGCATTTCTCACCCACTATGGAAACAAAAGCGGGCACGGCAGAACAGTTTCAGCAAAAATACTGATCAGCTCCACCAGTTTCAAGACTCACCAGCTGAAGATGAGATTCCAGATCTCATTGCCGTCTGGCAGGCTCGCCTGAATACACCTCGCTGGTCCCAGACAGCCAGGATGGCACTCTCCATTCATTCTATACCTGCCATGTCTGCTGAGGTTGAAAGGGTGTTCAGGATTTTGAAGCTGCTTATCTCAGATCGCCAAAATAGCTTGGGAGATGATGTGATTTGTGAAGTTGAATGTATGAAGTCTTGGGAAAAAGCTGGCATTGTGGAGTCAAATGAGGTTAGGAAGTTGGAGGAGATGCTTCAGGCATTGGAAAGACAGCCGGAAATGTTGTAAAACAGAGGAATCAGCACAGGATTTCCCCACTACCCCATAGCCGATTACGTCGGAACTAGGCCCTTACATGTCAATCTTTCCGGTCAATGTATCCTCCTTTAGTGTGTTTTTGATGTCTCCAATTTGTAGCATAGGCAGTAATGATACCATGGCTCTATGACATTTTCAATGTGTGTGCCACCCGCAGGCGGGAATAACAACCAATCACTCGGCCCGCTAGTGTTTCCGGGCCGGCCAGGCTTTTCTCCTGAAAAGGCCACGCTAAGGGCAGCCGGCCAGGCTTGATATAAAGCCCCCAGGCCAGGCCTCAAGACGTCAGGGCCGGCCCGGCCCGGCCCGTTTCGAACACTGAGTGCGGGCATGCACCCACTGGAGTCTACCTAAAACGGTTCGGCCATCGAGAGGACGACAAATGCTGGTGGTGCGGCGGTGGAGGCAGGACGGCGGCCCAGACGCAGGAACACCTCTTCCGCCACTGCAGCCGGTGGAGAGACCAGCAGAAAGCACTATGGAAGGCGGTGGGAAAGGCGACGGGCTGGAAAGCGGGCAGGTCCCGACACGTGCAGATCTCTGAGCTGTTTTCCATAGAAGAGTGCGACCAAGCGGTGATGGACTTCCTGGCGGCTACTGAAGTCGGGAAGTTCCCGCCCAAATGAATGACGGCATGGAGCAGGAGCAGGCGCAGAGGCTGACTCAGGTGCGGGGGGCGGCGGTGGTGGAGTTTATATCCGTTCTTTTCTGTTTCTTTTCTTTCTTCTGCTTCTGTTCATGTCATTGTCATTTTCTTTCTATCTCTCAACTTTCATATGTCAGCGGGGATGAAGGGTAGCGGGGGGGGAGCTCCGCCATCTAGCCGGCTCGCCCGGAGGCGGACGGGGTTATCAAGGTCCTGTCATACTCTAATTAGAGTGAATACAGTATGATTAAACAACAACAACAGTACCGACTATACTGCAGCGAATGGATTTAGTTTTGCAAACTTACGTGACAGGTTACACTTTTATTACCACGCCATCGGAGATCAAAATTTATAATACACAACGCATTAGCTTAAAGCTTCAATCAAGGTTGCTGTATGTCCTCAAGAAAGAGGGCTAGGGTTGTTGAAGTTCTTGAAATTGAAGCAGCGAGCTGGAAAGCTTGTAACTAACGGGTCCGTAGATATATCGAGGAGGGAAGGTAGTACTCTGAGAAGTGGCTTTGCATCTCACTGTGGTTGTGCAAGAGGCTGATGGCTGTGTCTACTGGAATGAATGTTGCTGTGGTGGTGTTAGGCAATTAGCACTAAAGACGTATAACATACTAGTGCCGGAGACGGCTTCGCCGCCTTTGTGGAATATAAGGTAGTTACATTACAGTGTCTCCAGCTAGCTCACAGCCAGAACGTCAGTTTGAGCATGAAAGGTAGCGGAAGAAGTAAGAAGCAGAGAAGGGGATATATAGGAGGTGAAGAACAGCAGGAGTCAGACCAGTAGCAACTTTGGTGTCTATCTACCCACCCCCATACATCTGTATATACTGTTTCTTGGCTGTGTATTATTGACTCCACATCTAGTAAATGGGTTTTGGCTCTGCATGGAAGTGTTCAGTTGAAGCAGGACTGCAATAATAGTTACAATTCACCCAAGATAGCAACATTGTTTATAGATTGTTTACACTGCAATTAGTACATTGCTTTGATTTTTGCTATTGTGGCATTTTCTTGTACTCCAAATATTTGCATATAATAAATAAACATTACATACTGGGGACAGGCTGAGTTCACTCGCTATAGGAAAGATATCAAACTTTATAAGAAATAACACCTGATAACTTCATGTATATTACCTAGTATATTATGCCAGGATATTCTCACAGCATAGTTAACCGGTAATGGCACCCGTGATTAGGTTTTTCCGCAATGGCACGAGTCGTGTCCAGGGCCTGGTAACCGCAACCTTATATAGCCGACTGACGATCTCTCCGAGATCGCCTGCGATAATCTTACCTATCTACTCCTCGATTGTACTATGACATGCACGTGTGAAACCGTATCTTCTCATACATTCTCGCATGTCACCGAGAAAAATGACCTTACGCGACGCGTAACTCATAGAGAAGCTGTTTTTGGGACGGTAATTCATAGCATATTGACGCGTGGCACTATGAGGTCCTATGGACCTACGCGGTGACTAGATTACTATGATACGCATGCGATTTTGGGCACTGGATACTATACATCACGCTGCATACAACAAACTTGAAAGCAAGCAGCCCGATGCACTTCATTGCACGCTCCCAAGTACGCTCCGAAGTACACTCCTGATTGCACTTGATTGCACACTCCCAGCCTGCTTGACTTACAATCTCATGTAAGCTCTCCAGACACTCCCAAGTACACTCCCAAGTACACTCCGAGTACGCTCCCAAGCACACCTCCGAGTACGTTCTCAAGTACACTCCCGGGCATGCTCTCCAGGACGCTCCCAATTGCGCTCGATGGCACAATTCCAGCCTGCTTTACTGTACGCTCCCAAGCAGTGATCTCAACCGTCCCGTCCGACGGCCGGGGACGGCAGTGCCGTCCGAGATCTTGCCAGGACGGACGGGACGGCGCCAAGACCGTCCGTCCCGTCCTAGCATATGAATGACGGCTGGA